>Ga0134124_10000054_pt1 | contig 119389 bp, 103 predicted proteins | sample KB304_FD_96880 | JGI IMG/M metagenome (GOLD analysis project Ga0134124, IMG submission 96880) | Terrestrial soil microbial communities without Nitrogen fertilizer from Kellogg Biological Station, Michigan, USA - KB3-0-4 | ecosystem: Environmental > Terrestrial > Soil > Unclassified ...
GTGAGGGGCGTTTGGGTGAGGGGCGTTTGGGACGATCGCTTAGCGGGCCCGCTCATGGCGTGGAAGGCTATCACTTCTCGCGACTTGTGCGCCTGCGAGTCAACACTAGTGACTCGCATTTAACTTTCACGTGACATTTCCTGTCGGGCTCGTCGCTAAGCTAGGGATGGCTTGAAATTTGAAAACTTTGTGCAGGCCGAGTCGAGGGGAGCCGTAGCGAACCGAGGAAACACAGCAGGCACTGACCGCGCTGATGGCATCTCCACAACAAGATTAGAAGCTAACGAGGTGAGAAGGTGGAGTACGAGATATGAGAAAAAAACCAGGAATCGTAGCGATCGCGGCCGGCGCATTGGCGCTGACGCTCACTATGGTTGGCAGCGAAGCCAAACCTGTGGAGCACATCGAAATTTCCGCGAGCCGGTTTTCGTTCGAGCCCCACGAGATCACAGTCAAGAAAGGCGATCCCATGATTCTGAGCGTGCGTTCGACGGATGTCACCCACGGATTGGTAATCGAGGAGCTTGGCATTCGCACCGAGGTAAAAAAGGGCGAATCTGAAGACTTGCCGATCACACCCGAAACGGCCGGCACATTCGAGGGCAAGTGCGCGCACTTTTGCGGCAAAGGCCATGGATCGATGACGCTGGTGGTCCACGTCGTGGAATGACGAAGAATCGATGCGCCAGCCTGGCGCCTTTGGTCTTTCTGATGGCTGTGGAAGCGGGCTGCAAGGCCACGCCGCCGGGAAAATTGGAGACCGCCACAATCACCACGGCAAAACATTGGGTCCTGGTGCGGGGCCGTACCGAGAAGAATCCGCTGGCACCCACTCCGGGAAATATTGCCAACGGCAAAGACTACTTCGCGCACTACTGCGTCGCGTGCCACGGCCTGGACGGCCAGAACACTGGGGTGCCGTTCGCGGGCAGCATGTCACCGCCTGTCCCATCGTTGGCCTCTCCGGCGGTGCAGTCCTACACCGACGGTCAACTGAAGTGGGTCATCGAGAACGGTATTTTTCCTTCCGGCATGCCTGCTTCCCGAGGCATTTTGACCGACGAAGATATGTGGTCCGCGGTGCTGTACATTCGGCACCTGCCTCCAGCCGGCAGCCAGGGCGAACCGTCGATCTTCAGCGGCGACGACGAGAATAAGTCCAGTCAGGCCAACGCTCGCCGGCGGTAGTTCAGCGAGCATACGCAGCGATTGCACGTCAGGTTGCTGCGTATATCGAGGATCGAGCGAAACACCAGCGCGTCCATTCGGTTTATAACGTCTTCGAGTTTCCTACCGTTGATGTCGCCGATCGCTCGGTGAAAAAAGCATGGGCGAACGGTGCCGTCGGCTTCCACTACCGCGGACGTCCAAGGAGCATTGCATTGCGGGGATTCGTCGCGATCCAATCCCAAGTGCGCCCGAAAATGACGGGCAATCCGGAGGAGCTTGTCAGGCGATTCCGCGATGTATCCGCCGCGGATGTCGGCGGCATTTTCGGCGATCAACCGAACAGGTGGCGGCCACTGGCAGCGTGCGGAACAGATTCGTGAAATGGAGCGTTGTACACTCCGATTCCGCTAAAGCAGTTAGCTTCTTGTCGAATTGAAGGCTCAAGATGAACGATCAACAAAAGAAGGAGCAGTATCCTGGAGTACGAGATCAAGAGATCCGTACGGCACTGGATCAGCATTGGGCGGCGTCCGATGCCAACGATTTTGAAACGGAGCACCGCATCTATCACGAGGACGCGGTGCTGGAATACCCGCAGTCAGGCGAGCGAACCCGCGGTCGACGCAACATACAGAACCAACGCGCTAGTCAGCCGAGCAAAAAGCGATTTGCTGTCCGACGAATCATTGGCGGCGGTGATCTTTGGATCACCGAATTCATCCTGACATATGACGGCAAGCCGTCCTACACCGTGAGCATCATGGAGTTCAGGGGCGACAAGATTGCGCGGGAAACACAGTACTTTGCTGATCCATTCGTGGCACCCGCATGGCGCGCTCAATGGGTCGAACGGATGGACACATAATCTCGAGGCCGAAACCGATAGAGGGATAAGAGGTGGATTGGAAACGGTTGGTCCAGTTTGCGCTGCTGGGTAGCAGTGATTTGGAACAATATGCCATCCTGCTGGTACGCGTTTCGCTCGGGCTGTTCTTCGCCATCTCAGGGGCAAACAAATTGTTTGTCGCCGGCGGCACGAAACCTGTTTACGAAACGCTCGTTAAGGCCAAAGTCCCATTTCCCCACCTGATGGCTTATTTCGTGTCGGGTGTCGAGTTCGTTGGTGGATCCGTGCTGACCGTGGGGTTTCTTTCGAGCCCGGCCTGCGTGGCTTTATTGATCGATATGATTGTCGCGACCCTGACGACCACGCTTTCCGCCATGCCTAAAGGACTTGCGCCTCTTAACTGGCTCGACGATTTCCTCTACCTTCCGGAAGTCCTGTACGTGCTCTTCTTTACCTGGCTGCTCTGCTCTGGTCCGGGAAAGTTCAGTGTTGATTACTGGCTCACCGGCAAGTTACTTAGGTGATCGACTGAAGCAAATCGATGCCGGTCTCTTGGACGTTGGCTACGCAGAAGCAAGCTGCAACTGAGGTGATGTCAGAGCACATCACAACAGTTGACAGGCTCTTAAATCGCGCTCTTGCAACTCAGAAAACGTGCGGTTTGGAAAACCGCTGCCTGGAGTTTGGATCACGTTCAACCATTCGGTTGAAAGCCGAAACCGCGGGAGCGTATCCATGACCACGAACTTGAATCGAGCGTAAACTCTGGAACCGGTTCGAGGGTCAAGCGCGAATATTGATTTGGACGAAAGAGGCGGCATTCGGGGAGCGGTCATGTGAAGCCGCTGTTCCGGAACGTAAGAAGGCAAGCTCATGGTTTGGGCTGGAAACCTCGCTGCACACGATCCTTTATGGCTTTGGGTCCAACCCTTCCGGATAGCGAGCGTCGAGTGCCAGTGTTCCGCCTCCGACGATCAACAAAAAGACGAGGCCGAGCAGCATGCTCACATCCGTGCGCGCTTCATGCAGCGTCCCCCAGAATCCGTTCTTCATGAACGTGACGATTTTCGTCGAGTACAACGCAACACAGATGTCGATGAGCAGGGGCACGCAGGCAAGGCGAGTGAACAGACCAGTCAAGAGGAGCGCGCCGCAAATGATCTCAGTGACTCCGATGAAAGGGGCCATGAGCTGTGGCAAGGGAATGCCGATCCTCGTAAAACGGCCCACTCCCAGCGTTTCCGGGAAGAGAAATTTCTGAATACCTTCGGACAGGAAGACCCACCCGACGAGAATGCGAATGAGCAGGATCGCCTTCTTTGCGCGATTCAACCAGATTGCGTCCGTGTCCGAAGTCATGGAAATACCTCCTCGCGCTCGACTCGGGATTCATCCAACTTCTTTACACATAGTCGAGCAGGGTCATGAAGCCAAAGTCCATGTGTAGCTGCTGGTGACAGTGAAATAAGGTCAGCCCCGGATTGTCGGCGACAAAGTCCACTTCCGCCTCCTGATAGCCTCCAAGCATCACGACATCTTTGAGGATTCCCGCGGTGGGCTTTCCCGCCAGACTCGTCAGCTCGAAGCTGTGCCGGTGCAAATGGATCGGATGGATGTCATCGCTGGCATTGCGCATACGGAGTCGATACCGCTTGCCGCGCTTCAAGTGAAATGCAGCTGTGCTTACTTCGTTCGTCATCGGGTATGCGGCGCCATTGATTGTCCATCGGTTGAAGCCGTCCTCCGTGGCATTGTCTTTCGCGAAGGCCATTTCGAAGGTGTCGTCCGATGGAGGCGCGGTAGCGCCAGGTTTCGCGAACCGTGCGTAGTTCCACTTGAAAGCCGGAGGCGCAATCCATTGTGCTTTGCCGGTGCGCCCGGCGTACTCCAGCACAATGCCCATGCCGTGGCGGCGATCATCGTCGGCGAGGTCTCCCAGAATCCAGACGCCTGGGTGAGTCATATGTACGAGGGCCGAGATGCGCTCTGCGGTGCCGAGCCACAACACAGGAACAGAAGCTGGATTCGGAACGGGATTGCCGTCGAGGGCGACAACCTCAAATGAGTGACCCGGCAATGCCAGGCTGCGAATCTCGGTGGCGCTTCCATTCAGGATGTGAAACAGGACGCGTTCGCCTTGCCTGACCTTGATTGGCTCGCCGTGGCCGAGCATGCGTCCATTGATGGTGAAGGATCGATATCCCACTTCGTAGCCGTGAGGCATCCCTTTAGCGAGCGACGCGTTCATTGACGCTTCGCCGATTTTCTTGAGTTCGGGATTCGGCTCCGCCGGAAGCAGGAAGTCTTGAGCCATGTCTCCACCCCGGCTGAAAGTGGGCTCGAACTCTTTCAGGACGAGGAAGACCTCGTGGTCATACCTGCCTGGTTCCTGAGCAGGTTCGATGTACACGGGCCCGACTTCTCCGCCGTACTGTCCGGCAGCCAAGTTGGCGCCCGCGCGATTGTGCGTGTGATAGAACCGGAACCCGGCCGGACTTGGTGTGAACGCGATGCGCCGCTTGCCCTGCGCTGGAATAAAGGGAGTGCCTTCTTCGGCGGCTCCGTCCACATCGACCGGAACTTTTTGACCGTGCCAGTGCAGTTGCCCGGGCGCGTCCGTGTCGTTGTAAATGTCGACCGTGACCTGCCGCCCCTCCTTAAAACGAAGGAGCGGTCCGGGAAACTGCCCATTGTAGGTAATCGCGGAAATGATTCGCTTGGGCGCGATCTCGATCGGAGATGTCTTGATGTGAAGCGTGTAGTCCGGAGAGGTTTGGTCCCGTGACGTAAGACCAAAAGCAGAAAGCGAAAATGGAAGGCTCGCACCAGCAAGTTGTACGCCCGCAAGCGTGCCAGTTTCTTTCAGGAATCGGCGGCGGGAAACGTTCAACTTCTTCATCGGCAACTCCTCAAAATCTAACGGTGTGCTGGTTCGGCCGAGAATGAATCGAGCACCGTTGAAAACACGGCAAATGCTTATCGAATCCAGGAAAGCCAAAGCCAGCCAACTAATAGCGTCAAGAGAGTGACCGGCAAACCGATCCGAAAGTAATCGAAGAAGGTGATTACCGCCTCTTTTTGGGCTCGTTCGACAACAATGATGTTGGCCACGGAACCGGTAATGGTCAGATTGCCCGCAAGCGTGCTCGCCATGGCTAGGGTAAGCCAGGCCGAATGAGTATCAGCAAATTGAGTCACGAGAGACTTCAAAAGCATTACCGCTGGGACGTTGCTCACCAGGTTCGAGAGTATGCCGGTCACCAGCGTAAAGACGCCCAAGTGTTGGAGGTTGAAACGTTCGCCAAAGCCGAGCAGATGCCGCGTCAGACCCGCGTTTTCCGCGCCTCCAACGATCAGAAACAGCCCGACGAAAAACACGAGAAGGCCCCAGTCGACTTCCTCATATACAAGGTGAGGGTCGCGGGTCCGTGTGATGAGCAGGATGGCCGCGCCAACGGAGGCGACCATGGCCGGAGAAAAACCCGCAAGGAATCCGGCGAGCACCAATGCCGCAACAATACCCGCCTTCAGCAACGCGGCATGCTCGATTCGCACCGCATTCACGGCGGGTTCGGTTCGAACATCATGGATTTCGCCACGGAAGTAGAGCCACCACAACACGAACCAGTCGAGGAATAGACCCACCAGAGCAACCGGACCCAGGTGCCAAAGAAAATCCCGGTAACCGATACTGGAAAAGGATCCAATCAGGATGTTTTGCGGGTTGCCGGTAATCGTCGCCGTGCTTCCGATATTTGAAGCCGTTGCGACGGCCAAGAGATAAGGAACAGGCTTGATCCCCAGTCGCGCGGTCACCTTCAGTACAAACGGAACCATGACCAAACAGATGATGTCGTTGACGAAGAAGGCGGAAAGCAACCCGCTCAGGAAGATGACCGTGGGCAGAAGATGATGTGGTTTGAGCCGCGTAACGACAAATTCTGTAACCCAATCGAAGAAGCCCGCCAGATGCAGGTAGGCCACGACCAGCATCATCGAGAAAAGCAGCACGATCGTGCCGAAGTGGATGAGGCGCAGAGAATTGTCTACACGTACGGCGCCGGTCATGAACATCAGGACCGCCCCGATGATGGCTGCGCCGGGACGATCAATCTTCATTCCAGGAAATTTTCCCAGGGCGAATACGATGTAGCTTGCGATGAAAACCGCGTACGTGCCTAAGATGGCGAGGTCGGACATCGCGGCTCCAAAGAGTGAGCCGTTCATCTTAGCTTTCGCTCTTCGGTCCCGCAATCGACAGTACCTTGCTCACGACGGTCCAGCGAAGAGAATGTAACCAATCGAATGCAAGGTGCGTACGGGAGTAATAGGGATCACCAAGTGAAGCCAGGGGGGCCCGATGAATCGGCTACCGTTCTATGGCACGGTTATTGTTCTTGGGCATTGCGCGGTGGTTGTTTGGCATCTACTGATCCTCGCGAGACTTCACTCCGCGCTAGGCAATGACCAAATTGTGTTGATTGCCAGCTTGGTGAATCTCAAGTAAAGCGCGGACAGGCGGAACGCCCCTGGTAACAGTCATTCGGCAAACCGGCACACGACGCCGTTTGTGCGGACTCGACAAACGAGGGGAGGGTCACCGAAACTGCCGCGCGCGCGATGGTCACCGCGCCATCCTCAAATGGCTGCCTGTGTAACAACCGCTCGGTTGTTCAAAAGCGCCCAGGCTAAGCGTGACGGATTTTACTTCGTACTGATAAACAGAGATAACCCGGCACAGCTGCCGCAAAAGCGTGCGCCGGTTATCTCGAGGAAGGAATTCCCATTCGGCGAGTGGTTCAATCACTCGCAACGTAGCGTCTAAGCTTGGAACGGGCTGCTGCGGAACCGCTGACGTCGTGCTTAGCGGAACAATATACGGCCGTATCTCTCGGTCGAATTCCGGACTACGCATTGCCCGTCATTTTCGCGGAACCAGAGTACACGACTCGTCAACTCGCGCTGTTCATCGATCACCCCGGAGTGCAGGGCTTCGAAGCGTCTAACTCCGGATTAGTTCGCGTAACCGGATATATGATTTTTGGCCGGATTTCCACTTTCCGGTTACCGCTTTATCAGACTTAGGCGATTAGCTCCGAGTTATTGACTGCGCAGGGCGCGCATGGGATCCGTTCGGGCTGCGCGCCAAGCAGGTAGCAAGCAAGCGGCGACGGAGACCAGTGCCATAACCGCAAATGCGCAGCCGAAGGCGACAGGATCGCGGGGGCTGACCTTGTACAGCAGGTTGCCGAGCAGGCGTGTGAGTAGCAGCGCGGTTGCCGCGCCGAGCAGCACGCCGACGCCAGTGAGCGCCAAGCCGCGCGACAGCACTAGGCGTAGCAAGTTCGACGCGTCAGCGCCGAGGGCCATGCGCAGGCCGAGCTCACGCGTGCTCTGCGAGACGGCGTACGACATCACGCCGTACAAGCCGATGGCCGCCAGTGCGAGCGCCAGCGCGCTGAGAATCCCGACCAGCTTGACGGCCACCATTTGCGCCGACGTCGAGCGATCGAGTTGCTCCTGCATGGTGATCAGCTCGTAGGGCGCCAGATTGGAGTCGAGCGCGTGGACTTCGCGCGCGATGGCCGTGGCCAGGGTTTGCGGAGCGAGCGGCGTGCGGATGTTCAGCACGCTGCCACGAAGGGAATTCTGCCGCAGTGGGACGAAGAAAAACGGCGTCGGCTTCTCGCGGACGCTGGAATACTTCGAGTCTTTGGCAATGCCGACGACTTGCATCCAGCGACCCTTGAGCTGGAGGCGCAGGCCGAGCGGGCTGCGACCCTGCCAGTAGCGCCGGGCCATGGTTTCGTTAACCACAGCGACGAGCGCGGCTTTTTCGTCATCGGCGCGGGTGAATTCACGGCCGGCGACAAGCGGAATGCCCATAGTGACGAAATAGCTGTCTCCAACTTCGTTGAAATCGACGGTGGGCGATTCCTCCGGCGGCGGGTGGTAGCCATCGACGACGATGGGCGCGGTGGCAGAGCTGACGTAGCTGAGCGGAGTCATTTTTGCGAAGGCGGCGGACTCCACGCCAGGAAGGGTGCGGACGCGCTCGAGCAGCGCGTCCTGAAAGGTCTGTGCACGCGCGGGAGTGTAGCCGGCGGAGACCAAGTCGATGGCGGTGTCCTGCACGCCGCGGGTGTTAAAGCCGGGGCTTGCGGTGCGAACCTTCAGCAGGCTCTGTATCAGCAGGCCGGCGCCGACCAGCAAAACGAAGCTGAGCGACACTTGCACCAGCACGAGTCCCGAACGCACCCAAGCGCGGCCGCGGCGGCCTAGCACGCCGGCCGATTCCATTTTCATAGACTGCGCGAGGTCGATCTCGCCGGTTTGCAGTGCGGGGACCAGGCCCATCAGCAGCGTGGTGGCGAGGCAAACGCCGGCGCTGAGCGCGAGTACGCGCCAATCGATTTCGCCGGGCAAGTGCATCTGTACGCCGCCGCGCGCCGGGAAGAGCAGCACCAGCGCGTGGCGGCACCAGTACGCCACTAAGAGGCCGCCGGCGGCTCCGAACAGAGAGAGCACGAGGCCTTCGGTGAGAAGCTGCTTCCACAGGCGTGCGCGAGCGGCGCCGACGGCGAGGCGCACGCTCATTTCGTGGCGTCGCGCGAAGGCGCGCAACAGCAGTAAATTGCCGACGTTGGCGCAGGCGATGAGCAGGACGAAGGCGACCACGGCGAGCATGATTTCCAGAGTCGGCAGCAGTGTGCCGGCGTTGTTGAAGGGCGTTTGCCACAAAGGCCAGAATCGAATGGCGCGGCCGCGATCGGTGGCGGGATACTCGGCTTCGAGGCGGCCGGAGATTGCGGCGAATTCCTGCTGAGCCTGGGCGAAGGTGACGCCCGGTTTGAGGCGCGCGTAGGCTTCGATCCAGCGCGCGCCGCGATCTTCGAGCTTGTAGCCGCCGGACTCGAAGATGTCCTCCATGGAGGCGGGCACCCAGAAGTTCATGCCCCAGCCGACGAAGGTGCCGTAAAAGCCTTCGGGGGCGACGCCGACGATGGTGTGCATGACGCCGTTGAGGTGCTGTGTCTTGCCGACGATTTGCGGGTCGCCGCGGAAGCGCCCTTGCCACAGTTGGTAGCTGATCACGGCGACGGGATGCGCGCTTTGCCCCTGGTCTTCGTCGGTAAGGAAGCCACGGCCGAGCATGGGGGGAACGCCGATGGCGTCGAAGTAGTTGGCGGAGACGATGCTGCCGGTGGTGCGCTCGGCGCGATCGCCGATGCTGAGCGTGGTGCCGGTGATTTTGCTGACGAAGAGCGTCTCGCAGAGGGTGCAGCTTCGCTGGAGGTCCTGAAAATCGGGCCAGGAGAGCGGGGTGCCCCCGGGTTCGTCGCGTGAGGTGCCCCCGATGGCGACGAGGCGTTCCTGGTGCGCGACTGCGGGATACGGGCGGAAGAGGATGCCTTCGATCCAGCTGAAGACGGCGGCGTTGGCGCCGATGCCCAGCGTAAGGCACAAAATCGCCAGCAGCGAAAATCCCGGGCTGCGGCGGAGCATGCGGAGACCGAAGTGAACGTCTTGCAGGAAATTTTCAATTAAGCTCACCTTGCGCGCATCGCGACATTCGTCTTTCGCTTGCTCGATACCGCCCAGCGAGCGTAGCGCGGCCTGCCGAGCTTCTTTCGGATTCATTCCCTGTGCGACATATTCGTCAATTTGGTTTTGCAAATGAAACTCAAGTTCCTCGCTGAGGTCCAACTCAGCCCGGTTCTTGTGAAAAATCGACCGCAGGCGAAGCGGCAATTCGTAATACCAACGCATGGCACGCTCCTCTATGGTGTCTCCAGCACCAGCTCAATAGCTAAAGAAAGTCGCTTCCATTGCGCTTGCTCCTGGCGCAGATACTTAACTCCGTCTGGCGTGAGTGAATAGAACTTGGCGCGGCGATTGTTTTCCGATTCTCCCCATTTGGCGCGAATCCAGCCCTGTTGTTCGAGACGATGCAGCGCGGGATAAAGGGCACCTTGATTGACCTGCAGGACATCCTTGGAAACTTGACGGATGCGTTGGGCGATACCCCAGCCGTGCATGGGTTGCAGAGCTAGCGTCTTGAGTATCAGCAGGTCCAGGGTGCCTTGCACTAAGTCGGTCGGCTTGGCCATGGAGCTCTCCTGTCGATAAATGACAGGACTCTAGCTTAGACTCCTGTCAATGCATGAGGGAAGCACAAAATGTTTCGGAGTTTGTGTGCTGCTGCCCAAGAGCGGATTCACAAGGTCAAAGGTCAGCGGAAGCATTTGACAGACATTACGGGCAACTCTCGGAAGTAATTCCTCCAGCGATTCAATACCACTTGCCTGGTAAGTTGTGCCACTCAACCGGTCGATGCAATACCATCCAATGCATTGATTCGACGATGCTTCCCCGGGAGAACTAATCTGTTTTGGCTGTCCTCGGTCAAAACCTAGTCAGGGTAGTGTACCGGCTAATCTAACCCTAGCGAGCGATTTGGTCTTTGTTTTCAATGCAAGTCGAGTTCGACTTGAGTGTTGCGTCGACCCATTGAGATCGCCCGCGTTATCTGAAACTTGCCGCGCCGAACGCGCTTTTCCAGGAACCGAGTTACCCAAGCAGGACGTGTATCCTATTGGAAGCCGGTGCGCTACGCCGCGGCAGGCGGTCCGAACCAAGTGGTCAGCGCGTCGGCGAGGCCCCGCCGGGTCAGGTTTCCCACCCGATCACCTCTGATAAGCGATTGATGGCCTCTCTCGCTTCTCGTTTCTTGCCCGCAAGTCCATACACGTAAGCCAGTCCGGCCACGCAGAGCGGGCCCCCAACTTTGATTTCACAATTCTTAGCAGTGGCGATGGCCTCTGGATACATGCCTTTTCCCGCATACGACCATGCGAGTGGCGGTCTCGAGACGTGGAGCTCCTTATACCGGGAGATTGCTAGATCATGCTGGTGGGATGTGAAAGCGATAAACGCCAACAGAAGTCTATTTTGATCGTTAAGCGGATCCAACTCAATTGCGTGATTCACTTCCCTGACAGCGTCCTCATTTCGGCCTAACACTTGCTGAAGTGCCGCGTAGTGCTGAGAGCACTCCGCGCAATTCGTATTTCGGCTGATGGCAATTCGATATTGACGCTCCGCCTCCGGCCAATTCCAGTCATTCCTTGCAAGCAACCCCAACACCAGATGGGCGCGCGAGAGTGCGGATCCAGTTCAAGGGCTTTGGTAACTGCTGCGCGAGCCGGTGGCTCGGTGTCCTTCACGGGGGGCCCGTTGATCGTCGCGCGTCCCAGTTGAACATAAGTCATTGCCAGCTCTGCGTAAGCAGCGGCATACGTCGGATCCTTTGCCACCGCGTTGGTGAAGTGCGTGACTGCAGTGCGCAAGTCCAACTCCGTGTCCTTGTTCTCGAAGTACAAGCCCCGCAGATATTCAAGATGAGCTTCTGGGTCCACTGGAGTGCGGTTTGTTAGCGCACCTTGCTGCTTGGGAGTGAGTCTGGCGTTGATCTCGTCTGCCACCGTGCGCGCGATCTCACTCTGCAGCGTCAAGACGTCGCGAACGCTTCGGTTGTATTGGCCCGCCCAGAGCTGACGCTCGGGAAACGCTTGTGCCAAGTGCACGGTCACCAGCACCCGGTCTTCGTTTCGCGTGACGGTGCCCTCGACGATTGCATCGACGTTTAACTCTCGGGCAATCGCCTGCAAGGACATCTTGGTGCCCTTAAATTGCGTGGTGGAGCGGCGGGAGACGATTCGCGGGCCGCCGATTTGCCCAAGTGACGCAATGAGCGCGTCTGTCATGCCATCGCTGACGTATTCCTGTTCAGATGCGTTCGACAGATTCTCAAAGGGCAGGACGGCTAAGGATTGAATGCGCGAAGGACTTACAAAGAGGCGGTCGCGCCAGCCGTGCACATTCAGCGAGACCAAAACGAACAGCACGACAATGAGAGCGATAGATAGTAAAAGAGCCGCCAGAATGGGCGTTCTTCGACTCCCCCGATCCGCCCCCTCTAACCGCCCAATGAACCGATAACCCCGCCTCGGCAACGTCTCTACAAATCGTGGATGTTCGGCGCAGTCATCCAGAACTTCGCGAATCTTATTGATCGCCGTGTTCAGGTTGTGATCGACATCAACAAAGGTATCTGGCCAGAGCCGCTTATGCAATTCATCCCGCGTTACCACGGCACCTGGGCACTGAAGCAGGATGGACAGAACTTGAAAAGGCTGCCCACTGAGCTTCAGCTTCACTCCAGCCTTGCGTAGTTCTCCGGCCCGCAGGTCAACTTCGAAGACACCGAATCTCACCAGTCGTGGCGAATAGACAGCTTCTCCCACGAGGGTTGCCTCAGGTGCGGCAAGTTTACCATCAAAATTCAGCAAGGTCTGGAGAAACACCATGCCGTGCGTAAGTCCGGATAGGTTCGCGTTACCGGACAACTGCTTTTGGGCCAAATTTGAGTTGATTGCATAACAGTGTCGGCTCCCGCTCGACGCGATCAGGCTTTTGTTCGAGTCTTGTTTTTTCGAGATGAAAGAAATTGTGATCGGAGAAGCTCGCACAATCTTATCGGGCACCACTCTTCGTTGGTTCTTTCTGAGCCAAACCCGTTTGCCAGTATTGGTTGAAGCCGATGTAATCGGAGGGGAGGTTGGCCAGAATGGTGCGCCGCAATTCGAGGATATCCACGCTGCCCAAGTTCTTGTAGAGAACCTTGCTGTCGGCATCGAGCAAGACGGTGTACGGAACCGCCGACTGCCACGTGGGGTCAAAGGCCGCTTGTAGCGAGGCGGTATCGTCTGACGCAAAGAGCAGGTTTCGGCTGGTGGCCTGCTTTTTCTCGAGCATCTTCAGTACGCCGGGTTTTTCGTCGGGCATGTTGGCCGCCACGGTGACCAAATCGAAATCGCGAACCTGGTACATGAGATAGGTTTGCTCCAGGTCCGCGAATTCATCGATGCACGCACCGCACCAGGTGGCCCAAAAACTGATGAGCGTCATGTGTTTCGATGGATTTTCACGAAGGTGCTTGAGGTCCGCGGCGGTAGCCATTTCCACGGTTATCGGCCTCTCCGCAATCTTGCGGAGGGCTTCGAGGCGTTGCGCCGACTTCTCCTGCCACTTCGTGGAGCAGCCGAAGACTCCGGTGTGTTTCACCGGCACTTCGCGATTGGCCAACAGCGCATCGAGGGCGTTCCTGGCGTCTTGCGTATTGATCATCTCTTCGCGGTAGCTGTTGTCCATGCGGCCTTCGTAACGCAGCTTGCGATTCTTGTCGAAGATGAAGACGTGCGGCGTGGCTTGCGGGCCCAGGGCGCGAGCGACGGATTGCGTCTCGCCGTCGTAAAGATAGGTGTAGTGCAGATGCCTATACTCCACGCGAATCTTCATTTCTTCCAGGGTGTCGCCAAGGTCAGATGAATCCAATTCATCGATGCGCAGGGCTTTTGGATCGTTCGGCTGAATGGCTACGAGTGCAACGCCCCGGTTACTGTAGTCGGCGTCGAGTTGCTGGATGCGCTGCTCGTACATCTGCGCGATCGGGCAGTGATTACAAGTGAACACAATCACCAGAATCGGACTGGCCGAGTAATCCGCAAGGCGATGAATTTTTCCGTCGACGCCGGGAAGAGAGAAGTCCGGAGCAGGAGATCCGGTTGCCAGGATGGGATGACTCGTTTGTCCCCAAGTCGCGGTTGCCAGCAACAGCGAGAAAATCAGTCGCCACATCTTTGTCCCCAACCTCCAGTCCCAGAATGAGAAAAGCCATCATACCTTGCGAAATGCCTGCAAATTTCCTTTTGCCAGGAAGTGGCGGTAAATTCCGTGGCCTCCTCGGTCCGACGATCAGTTCGAGCATCGTTCGCTTGCGTGGCGGCGGTTCGCGGAGTCACGTCGGCGTCAACTAAACCAATCGCCCATTTGACGGCCTCGACATACATTTTCTGGATCCTAGGATCGTCCCAATTTTGCTCGACATGCCCGAGAGTTGAGTAGTAGACGCGGCCCTTTCCGTACATTTTCGCCCAGGTGACGGCAAAGTCGAGATCCTTCCGGTGAACGCGCGGATTATGCAAGTCCAGCTTAGTGGCATCGAGGCGCATGAGGACGCGCACTTTGTCGCGCGAAAAATCCTTCATCTGATAAATCTCGTCGGTCAGCACAAAGGACTTTGGCCACTGCTGCATACCCGAGAAGTTTGGATCCTCGACCAGAATGGGCGCGTCAAAAGTGCCCCAAGGATGTTCGTCGAAGGATCCGCCGATCATTTCGCCATACTCCCGCCAGCTTGTGAACGTGATCGTAGCGCTGTGCACGCCGACAAAACCTTTTCCATCGTCGCGGATGAACGAAAGCAGAGCGGCTTTCTGTTCGTCGTTCATTTCCAATTCGCCGCCGGTGTAGAAAAGCACGGCGTCGAAATCGTTTAGATTCTTGGCGTTGTACTCGAGTTTTTTCTTGGTCAGCACTTCGGTATCTGTTCGGATCGTCGTGGTCCAAAGTCCAGTTGCGCGGCCGAGGCGCTCGATGGTGGCGATGGCGTGGGAAACAGCCTCGTGCCGGTAGCCCTTTTCTTCTCCGAGTGCCAAAAGATGCTTCATAGGCTGGTCCGCTGTCTGGGCCTCACAGCGGCCACAGAATGCCACACAAGAAATGAGCAGTACCAATCGGAGCATCTTCACGCGTATCCTCCACTGTTTCTGTATGTAGATCCCAACAAAACAAGATCACCGGCAGGAAAAAAGCGGTTCATGACCGAGGAACTAGACTTCTCGCGGCTTCCAGCATAGGTGCGAACCTCTCTGCCTGAGCGTGCGCCAACTTTATGGCGAATTGACCGTTAATTCCACCGCTTTGGGTACGACGGTTACCGCTATTGTTCCAGCTAAGACACCCACGGCGAAGGAACAAGGTACGAGTTCACGACACAGCGTCGCCTGATTGCCTCGCACAACAATCAAGGCGAGTCCAGCGTTAGGTTTTCCGTGCCTACGTTCATAGCTCGTGCCCTTTAAACTTACATCGTCAACTCCCGATAAGCCCTAACTGCGTCTTTGACGCGTCGCTAGTGCCAGAAACTTGGCTAGACAGATTTGTTGATTTCAAGGACTTACTCAACAAGTTTCTAAACTAGAGAGTTGCGTAACCGGACATCATCTGGATTTGGGCCACATTTCACTTGTCCCGTAACGCGTCTACCAGGCATTTGCGAGAATACTTCTCACAACATTATGGGGATCATCGCCCAGAACACTCCCGTGGCCAGACTATTGAAGTAGACGATGGGTCAGTTTGACGCGCGAAGCTTTTTGAGTTGGTCGGTGGCGTTTCGGTTTTTGGGGTCGAGCCGCAGAGCCTTCTCGTAGTTTTGGATAGCGAGGTCTTTTTGGCCGGTTTTCATGTAGGCCTCGGCGAGGCTATCCCAGACATTGGAGGATTCCGGATAGTCCTGGGTGTTGCGCTGAAAGACGGTGATGGCGTCCTGCTCCTGTCCGGAGAAGAGCAAGGTGTAGCCGAGCCAGTTCAGCGCGCCTTCACCGACTTCATCTTTCGACGCTTTCGTTTTCCTTAGTTCGGTGTAGCGATTGAGAGCGGCCTGGGTGCCGCGAAGCTTGGCAATCAGCAGCAGTGTTTGCGGCGGGCCACCGAATTTGTAGTTCCAGGCGTATTCTTTGGCGACACGCCGCAGGAGCAGATCACCTACAGCTATGCCATTATCGGAATCAGCCATGATGGCGACGCCGTTTCCGGTATCCGCATTCATGGTGAGCAACGCTTGAAAACCTTCATCGGCGCCGTTGTGACCGAACTGCCCCGGATTGTCTTTTTCTACAAAAAAGCCGAGGGCTGCACTGTCCATGACGGGCGTGAGCATCTCGCTCGTCGTCTTTTCGGAGAGGACGCGGTTGGATTTGCCCTGCTTGGAAAGTGCGATTTCTATTGCGAATTTGGCAAGGTCAGTCGGGGTGGTCCAGAGACCCGCAGCGGCCATTTCGGGATAAATGTGCCAGCGGCCGTGGATCAACTTGCCGTCCATAGTAGCGCCGCCTGCGGTGAAAGCCGCGCGCGTGGACGGAAGGGGCTGTTCGTAGCTACTGTCGGTCATGCCGATTTTGTCGAGGACAAGTTCGCGCATGAGTGCCGGGAACGGTTTACCGGTGACATCCACCATAAGCTGCTGTTCGATCGTGACTCCGCCGCCGGAGTAGCGCTGCTTTGTGCCGGGAACGATGTCGACGCGAATAGGCGCGGTGTTTGCGGGCTTATCGCCGTTGAAAATCTGCACCACCGTCGGGACCGTGTCAGTCACGTCGTAGCCGGGAAACCCGTGCACGGTTAGACCTGCGGTGTGAGACATGAGGCGGCGCAGGGTGACTTTCTCCGTTTCGGTGAACTCGTTTTCAGGCACTTTCCATGTCTTGAGTTTGTCGTTGACGTTTTCATCGAGAGACAGTTTGCCCTGCTGGACAAGATAAAGCGCGCCCGCAGCGGCTACCGGCTTGCTGATCGACCCAGCTTGGAAAAGCGTCCTGGTGGTGACGGCGGTCATAGAACCCGGCTCAACGACCCCGTACGCTTTGGCCCAAGCGATCTTGAAATTGTCAATAACGGTTATGCTGACCGCGGGCACTCTATAGAGCTGCATCAATTTGGCGAGGTCAAGCGCCAACGCGGGTTCGTTGTCAGCAACACGCAGCGTGAGAGTGTCCGCTTCAATGTGATGGATGTGTTCATCCTGGCCGCCGGGAACCTGGCTGGAATTGCTGGCCGATTTGGATTGCGAAAAGATCTGCACCGTGGAGGTTCCTGACAAACAAAAAACGGCGAGGAAAGCTAGAATCCAGCGTGAAAGCATTGCGAACACCTCGGGGAATTTTGAGGGATGAAAGTACCGCAGCAGGAGATGACAGTCCAGAGCGATTAGCCGGACATTGAGACCACTTTTCCTGTTACGGCGTTTTATGCGATCACGTGCACTCAGGTACCGTAGTGCAATTTCGCCCGTCTCTTTACACGGAAAAACTGATTGTCGGAGCTGACGGCCCTGCCACCATCGCTCATGCCCTTTTGCCCGAATGGATGGTCTGTTATGCGCAAGAGTGTCCTGATCGTAGACGACCACGCAATGATTCGCTCCGCTCTGCGATTCGTGCTCGAAATCTCTGGGGAACTGCGGATTTGCGGCGAAGCGGCCGATGGCGTCGAGGCTATCGAGAAGGCTAGGGAACTAAAGCCGGACCTCATACTTCTAGATATTTCGATGCCTCGAATGTCAGGTTTCGCAACGGCGTTAGTCTTGAAACAGATGCTGCCACACACAAAAGTTGGTTTTTGCACGTTGTATCCCGAAACAGGCCAAAAGGTTGCGTCCACCATCGGCGTTGATTTGGTCATTGCGAAGTCAGACAGCGCAGACCGCATTCTTGAACAAGTGCGATCCGTTTTACATTCCTAGATTCGTCGCAGCTCGCAATGCAGCTTCTACGTAGTCAGGTCTTTTAGCCTCGGTCCAACGCCTCGTGAAATAGGTATCTTGGTTATCCCTGCGAAGGGTACAGACGGCTCTGTCCTGACTAGGGTCGGTGTAGGGGGGCAGAGAAGATTCAGCAGAGTGCAAGGGACTTGCCCGGGTATCGCGTTTACCTGGCAGTTCACGCAGCCGCCCAGAAGTCCTAAGATTGCCGCAGTCTTTTTTATCCGGTACCGCATCGAATCGGCACAACCACGTTGGGTTTGCAGGCTATCGATACTTTCCTTCAAGGAATTGAAGGGACGCTGTTGCTGTCGATAGTTACCAATCGGCGCGATTTTGTTTTCTGTCCGCGTGGAAAGGAGACTGCATGCGCAGGCTCGCGACTGCGACTGTGGCCGGTTTGTTAACCGCTGCATTACAATGCGCGCAAGATCGAGCCCCAATCGCCCAGTCGCCAACGAATAAACCCCAAGGAACCATCACTTCCAGCCCGAGTCGAACGATCATCATTCCGGCTGGTACCCGCATCCCGCTGTCTCTCATCATCTCCATCCACACTAAACTGGCGCATCGCGGTGACGTCGTGCATCTGGAAACCCAGTATCCGGTGGTTGTAGGTACCGAGATTGCGATTCCTGCTGGCACCTACGTAGAAGGCGTAATCGACAAGGTCACCAAGAGGGATTCCGGTTCTCCGACCGCCGCATTGCAGATGCACTTCACCCGACTGAGCTTTACAAATGGCTATGAAGTTCGTCTGGACGGTGCAATTCTTCAAGCCGATCTTGGAGGCCCGGCGGACATTGTCGTGGATATTTCCGAGGTCGTGGATATTTCCGAGCACGTCGAATCCGCGAAGCACGCCATATTTCTGAATGCAGCGTATGTTACTGGTTCTGATCCATGGAACTTTGGCCCTATGGGGTTTCAGGCTCACGCCAAAGCACCGAAACCGCCGAAACCTAAGGACCCGAAACCACCGAAAGGTCCGGGCCCAGCGCCGCCTCCAACGCCTACGCCTGTGCCTACACCCACACCGCCACCCACTCCGACCCCGCCTCCGACTCCACCACCCAGCCCCACGCCGCCACCGGCGCCCACTCCAACTCCAACTCCACCCCCCGCACCAACGCCACCAACCATTCCTACACCCACTCCCACTCCAACGCCCTCGCCAACCATATCGGCGCCCGGATCAAGTATGGGCGTAGGGGTAGGAGTTGGAATCGGAGCCGTCGCTGCTGCCATTGGTGGGGTTCTGATGGCTAAGCATCGCGGCTCGGATACCGTCATCGAAGAAGGCACCCAATTTTATATGGTCCTACAAACGTCTCTGTCCCTTGAAAAGCAAGCAGTCGCTGACACGATGCCGTAGCAGGGGCATGCGTCAAGCTGCGGTAAGCATTGTTCACTGAGCAGTGTGGGGAGCACGCGACGTTATGCCATCCCCGTTCGCGGGTTCCTATCACTAGTTCCGGAAGCTCCACTCGCCTGTTATGTCGTGTAAATCGAACGAAGTGCCTCCAGACCGCCCGGTCTATGCTGAACGGGATCGCTTCCACACCAATGTGGGGAGTTCCAGGTTGGCGATTTGCTTTAGGTGCGCCTCTGCTCGAGCCGCCGCTCTTTCTTTGCCCTGCTCGATGTCCTCAACGGGCCCGGAAGGAGCAATCCAGGTTTTGGTGTTGACGTTGTAAACCGACCTCTGCACGCCCAACGCGTTGCGCTCCGAGAATAGGCGCAGATGCTCGGCGCCCACTCTGATTTCCGCCCAAAAGCCTTCCTCCAACATTCAACGAAGGAGCCGTCTCAAAAATCTACTTTAAATTCAACAAGATGCGATATTGTTTCAAGGCCCGCCATCCTCGAGTGGCTGGCGCATGACCTCCAGAACGTTGCGCTGAAACTCGGGCAACTCGTCGAGAAAAAGCACGCCGTTGTGGCCCAGGGAGACCTCGCCGGGCCGCGGCACCGCGCCTCCGCCGATGAGCCCGCATCGCTGATGGTATGGTGCGGCGAACGAAACGGCCGAGTACCTACCAGTCCGCGGCTGTCCTCCAACAGTCCAGAGACGCTGTGAATGCGCGTGGTCTCAATCGCTTCGTCGAGGGACATCGGTGGCAATATCGTGGGAATGCGCTTGGCCACCATGGTCTTGCCGGCACCCGGCGATGAACAGAATGTTGTGTCCGCCGGCGCAGCCGACTTCCAGAGCCCGCTTGGTGGCCTGTTGGACGCGCACATCGCGCAGATCCACGCTGTACTCGGCAGCTTCGGCCAAGAGCAGCCGCGCATCCACGTGTCCGGCTGAACCGATTCCGGGGCGTTTACTAGATCGACGGCCTGCGGCAGGGACTTCAGGGCGAAGACGTCGACGCCTCCCACATTGGCGGCCTCACGGGCGTTGGATTCCCGGACGGCAATGGCCTTGATGCCGAACTCCCGGGCGGCCAGCGCGGCCGACAGGGCACACGCGCACCGAACGGACGCTGCCATCCAGCGACAACTCGCCCAGAAACATGCATTTGTCCAAGGCCTTGCCAACAAAAATGCCCCACGCACCGGACCAGGCCAAAGGCCATGAGTAAATCGAAGGCCGAGCCTTCCTTGCGAACGTCGGCGGGCGCAAGATTGATGGTCACGCCCTGGCCATGGGGAAACGCGAATCCGCAATTTTGCATGGCCGACTTGATACGCTCGCGACTCTCTTTCACCACGTTGTCGGGCAAACCTACCACGTTGAAGTCGGTCATCTTTGCCGAACCTACATCAACCTCGACTTCGACGCGATAAGCGTCGATTCCGTAAACGGAGGCACTGTGGGTTTTGAAGAGCATAGTGTGGCGCGCAGTCGCAGTTGAGCATGCGTCCACCATCAGATGGAGCATACATGAATAGGTAATTGTATGCTAGGGTTAACTATTGAAGATAAGTCCGGCGCAAATATTCGGAAGTTCCGCGCTCGATGTCGGCATAGTTTGTCTGCAATGCCGAGCCCAGCGCAGGCTCAATGGCGGAACCCGCCGCCAGGCTTTGCAGCAGGCGCTCGACGCCCCAGGTGCCGGAATTGGCTACGATGTATTCGGTGGCCGCCAGCGACCATGCATAAGCCAAGCCCGCCTGCCCGCTGGAGTATTCGATCCACGAGCCTTCCAGCGCCTTCAGAGGCGGCAAGGCTCGACGCTCATACATTTCGACCAGGATGCGCGCGGACTCTCCGGTCCGGCGTCCTTCCATCCACTGCGCCAGTCCCTCATGCAGCCATTGCGGACAATGCCCTTGGGTTTGCTGCCGGACAAAACTGTGCGTCAGTTCATGCTTGAGAACTCGCGCCATCGGATCGGACACAAAGGCCACGCCCTGGACTGGTAGCCGGATGCGGCCGTCGTTCCAGGCTCCCGCCCAGCTTGGTGCTCGCGTGATGTCGCGGAATCCCTGCTGGGTATACAGCACCACGGCCACCGGCTCCTGTGGAGCGAATCGCAATTCCGCTTGTATGCTCCGGTAATCTTCCTCCAGCGTTCGCAAAATCTCCGTGGCTAACTGCGGCGCAGCGGATCCCTCATAGTGCAAAGTGAAATGGATGGTCTGGCCGCTGCGAAAGTTGCTCTCCGCCGCGCGATCGGTTTCCGCCTTTTCCAGCAATTTGGCGATGTCGGGATCTGGCTCGATCTGCTGCGCGATCGTCCACTGGGAGACGGCTTCGTCCAGGCGGTCCAGCCCGTAGTAGGCCCAGCCTGACATCCGAGCTACGGCCACCGAATTTGGCGCGGCGCTACGGGCGCGATCCAAATACTGCAACGCCGACGAATATTCACTGCGTCGCAAGTGCAGGTAAGCCAGGCGCACCAGGGTTGCGGTGAGCAGATCGGAATGCTTGGCCGCAAAGGTCAGCGCGGAGTGGTACTGCTCAATGGCTTCGTCATTGCTGTTTTGCGAAACCTCGAAATTTCCGGCGGCATAGTGCGCCAGCGCGGCACGGCGAACGGCTGCCACGCCGCCGTTGCGGGCGGCAGCGTCGAATTCTGCCAGCCGGATGACGTCGACCAGGCCCTCGCGCACCACCTGGCTCGCTATCAGCTCATATCCGCTGGCTGAGCGTGCCGGCGGAGCGCTCAGAGGTATGTTCAGGGCGCGGCTGGGGGGCGCTTTGCTGCTCGCTGATGAGGTGGAACCCGGCTCACTACTGGCCAGGTTCGGGCGCGGCGCTTCTTCCTTACGGTCGAGCCCCGCGCACAGCACATAGCCCAGCCGTGCCCGCGCTGCCGGTAGCTTCACCCGGCACCATTTTTCCGCGGAAGTCTTGAACTCGAAATCGACGACTAGCGCCTGACCCTTGTTTAGCGAGCCGGCGGACGCACTGGATGAGCGCATGTCGGAATACACGGCGAGCGTATCGGCTTTCACGGTCGCGTTCGCTGCTGCCGACTTTGTTTCAACCGTGTCCGATTTTGAAGGATTTGCTGCGGAATCACTGGCGGAAGGCACCTGGGACAGACAAACGGAGCCTGACGCGAACACGCACAGCCCTGCCAAAAAGGCGACACGCGTAACGGAGTTGATCGCGAATCTCATCGACTGAAAACTACCTCGGACCACACCGGAGACTTGGCAAGTTTACGCCCGACCTGCGCAACGGGTCACGTACCGTTTCTGGCAGGACTTCAGTACTGCATCCACGTCTGAGGCGGCGGGCTCACCAGGTGCGTTCGGTTCGGGCCACCCCGTCTTTACACGCGCGCCAGCCCCACGTAAGATTGCCCTGGTCCCAAGTGCAGACGACTTTCGTCTTGCGTGAGGTCTTTCCATGACGGGTTGGGTCATCCTCGGCGCAGTAGTCCTGATCATCTTCATTCTGATCGGGATGTACAACAGCCTGGTTCGCCTCAAGGTCACCACCGACAATGCTTGGGCCGATATCGACGTGCAGTTGAAGCGGCGCTATGACCTCATTCCGAATTTGGTGGAGACGGTAAAGGGCTACGCAGGGCACGAAAAGGGCACGCTAGAAGCGGTCATCAACGCCCGCAACCGCGCCATGAGTGCTACCAGCCCCGCCGACAAGGCGCAGGCTGAAAACATGCTGTCCGGGACGTTGAAGAGTTTGTTCGCGTTGTCGGAGGCCTACCCGCAACTGCGCGCCGTTGAGAGTTTCACATCACTGCAAAATACGCTGAGCCAGATCGAAGATACCGTGCAGAATGCGCGGCGCTACTACAACGCGGTCGTGCGCGACCTGAACACCAAGATCCAGCAATTCCCCACGAACATCTTCGCGGGCATGCTGGGGTTCAAGCCGCGGGAGTTTTTTGAGGTAACCGCAACCGCCGAGCGCGAGGCCCCCAAAGTCAGCTTCGGTACCCCCGCAGCTCCGACGGCTTGAGCCGCGAGCGATGTCGCGCGGCCAACGCATCATGCTCCCTCTCGTGAGAGCCGAGCAATCGCTGTTGGATGCGGGTCCGGGCTCTAATCAGGCACAGCGTCCAAACCGCCGGGGAGGATTGCTCTCCTGGGCGTATTTCCTCTTAGCGTTCCTGTTACTGCTGGTTTTCGCTCCTCATTCCTCGTCGCTAACCGGCAAGCAGCTGGTCATTGACGATTTTCATGCAGAAGTGATCGTGACGCCGGATTCCTCGGTCGATGTTACCGAAACCATTCACCCTCATTTTTACGGCACCGGCTGGCACGGCTTGTATCGCACGATTCCGGTGGAATATGTCACGCCGCAAGGGTTCAACTATTCGCTGTTCCTGAGTATCGAGAGCATTACTGACGGCAATGGCCGCTCGCTGAAGTACGAATCCTCGCGAGAGAGGCATTATCGCAAGTTTAAGATCTACATTCCCAATCCTGACAATTCGGTGCAGACCGTCAACATTCGCTACACGGTTTCCGACGCGCTCCGATTTTTCGAGGATCACGACGAGTTCTATTGGAACGTGACGGGCGACGAGTGGACCGTGCCGATTCAATCGGCCAGTGCGCACATTGTTTTACCCGAAGGCACCGGCAATATTCGTGCGAATACGTTCACCGGCTCATACGGATCACGAGCGCACGACGCCAAGGCGGAAGTCGCCGCAAATGGCGTGGATGTGCGTAGCACCGAGCCGCTGCAGATCCGGCAGGGACTTACCGTGGCAGTAGCCTTTGATAAAGGCACCGTGCATGAACCCACGGGGGCCGACAAGGCAATGCTGATTCTACGCAGCAACTGGCCGCTGATTATCCCCGTGCTGATATTTTTGCTGATGTTTTACGTGTGGTGGACGCGTGGCCGGGATCCGCGGCTGCGGCCCATCGCCACGCGGTACGAGCCGCCCGATCAGCTGACCCCGGGAGAAACCGGAACGCTCGTCGACGAAGCCGTCGATATGCGCGACATCACCGCTTCGATCGTCGATCTCGCCGTCCGCGGCTACATGGTCATCGAGGAACATACGACAGAACGCATGCTGGGCCTGTTCAAGGACAAAGACTACAACTTCACCCTAAGCAAGGACCGCGTGGAATGGCTGAAGTTAAAGCCGCACGAGATTTCCTTGCTGAACGGCCTGTTCGTCGCGGGCAATGTCGGGGAATCGGTTTCGATGAGCGACCTGGAGAATCACTTTTACAAGAATCTGCCGACCATCAAGAGCAACATTTTCGAATCTCTGGTAACCCACGGCTACTACAAGCGGCGGCCCGACACGGTGCGTTCGTCGTACATTGCCATGGGTTTGATCGGCGGATTGCTGATTGTGTTTGGCGGCGTGTGGCTGGCGCAGCAAATGGGGCAGCAGCCCACAGCGTTCATCATCGCCGGGATACTCAGTGGGCTGATTATCTGCGCTTTCGGCTGGTTTATGCCGGCGCACACGGAGCAGGGGACCCGCGCCGTCGAAGGCGTTCTCGGATTCGAAGACTTTCTCGTACACGTGGAATCGGATCGCTTCAATCGCATGATCAAGACGCCGGAAATGTTCGAAAAGTTTCTGCCGTTCGCCATGGCCCTCGGCGTGGAAAGAAACTGGAGCAAAGCATTTCAGGGCATCCTCACAGAGCCGCCGAACTGGTACCGCGGCTCGAGTTTCGGCCCGAATTTTTATCCGATGGGATTTGTCAGCGACCTCAACACTATGTCTTCCCGCGCTTCCAACGTCATGACGTCCGCTCCGCGAAGTTCCGGCGGCTCCGGCTTCAGCGGCGGAGGGGGATCGTCAGGCGGTGGCTTCGGAGGGGGTGGCGGTGGCGGGTTCTAGCGCCGTTCTGATACTTGCTCGTTGGCCATCATTGCCGAATCGTTAGCCAGCGCCCGCTCTCTGCGGCAAAATCATAAGATGAAGACGGCCACCGAGACTGCGTGGATCGAAGAGTGCGCCAAGAGTCTTGGCTTTGATTTGTGCGGGGTGGTGCGCGCGGCGAAATTCCCGGAACTGCTGCGAACGGAAGAATGGCTGTCTCGCGGGTACGCCGGCGAGATGACATACCTTGCGGACTTGCGGCGCCGTGATCCGCAGAGCGCGATGCCGGGGATTCGCAGCGTGATTGTTTGCGCGCTGAATTACAACACCGACCGGCCGAGGTCCATCGACGTTACGGGCACAGACGCTGCAGGATCGACAGAAGGCCAGCCGCGCGGCTGGATTTCCCGATACGCGTGGGGCGACGACTACCACGATCTTCTGAGAACAAAGCTGGAGGGTCTGGTAGCCGCGCTACGCCAACGCTTCGCTAATGAACCGTTCGAAGCGCGCATGTATGCCGACACGGGACCCCTGCAGGAACGAATTTTCGCCAAGTATGCGGGCCTCGGTTGGCTGGGAAAGAATACCTTGCTGTTGAACCAGAGAATAGGGTCGTGGTTTTTTCTCGGTGCGATTCTCACCTCCCTGGATTTGACGGCAACCCTGGGAGAAACCGATTCACCTGCGCCTGATTTGTGCGGCGCTTGCCGGCGTTGCATCGAGGCCTGCCCGACCGACGCCCTGGTGCAGCCTTACGTGATGGATGCACGTCGGTGCATCTCCTATCTGACCATCGAACTGCGCGGCGCGATTCCTGAAGACTTGCGCGAGCCGATGGGGCAACACGTGTTTGGCTGCGACATCTGCCAGGATGTTTGTCCGTGGAATCGCCGCGCGCCGATCACACGCGACGCCGAATTCCAACCGCGACGTGTTCCGGTGGAGATGAGCGGTGAAGGCAGTCCATCCGGCGAAGGGAAATCAAACGACGATTCGCTCTATTTGCCCAGGCTTGAGTGGCTGGCCTCGCTGACCGAGGAAGAATTTCGCCGGCTTTTTCGAGGAAGCCCGATTAAGCGGACCAAGTGGCGCGGACTAGTGCGCAACGCATGCGTGGCTCTGGGAAATTCCGGTGTCCGGAAAGGCACGCCCGCGCATCGGCGCGTTACGGTGCTACTCGAGCGATTAAAGGGATCGCCGGAGCCGTTGATTGCGGAATCTGCCCTTTGGGCAATGTCCCGCATCGAATAGATGTACGCGTCGCTGGATTGAGTTGCGGCGATGCGACCGTAGTGGCTGCATCAGAAGGTACTTAAGCGCGCCGCCCTGCATAGGTTCCACGGGAAATTACCCCTGCGCGAGGTATGGCGTTATAATCCGCTCCGCACGTTGACACCCTGGCCGCGCGGCAGGAGTTCCCATGGATCGCCGAAGATTCATTCTCGGGTCCGGTGTTTTTGGCGCGGGACTGGTTACGGTAGCTTCCGACGGCGCCAGTTTCTTGCAGGCAGCTTCTACACGCACCCCAGCAGAGGATTTAGGATCAAATCTCAAACCGGAGGAAAAATCAGTGGCCTTTTCAGTGCCCCCGCTCCCTTATTCGTTCGACGCACTTGAACCTCACATCGACGCCAAGACGATGGAAATCCATCATGACAAACATCACGCGGCCTATGTCACCAACCTCAACAAGGCCCTGGAAGGCCACGCGGACTTGCAATCGAAATCGCTGGAAGACCTCCTGAAGAATCTCGACGCTCTGCCGGAAGCGATTCGCAATCCGGTGCGTAACAATGCTGGCGGCCATTGGAATCACTCGCTGTTCTGGACGCAAATGAAAAAGGGTGGCGGCGGCGAGCCCAAGGGCGAACTTGCCGATGCCATCAAATCGAGTTTCGGATCGTTCGAGGAGTTCAAGACCAAGTTCGCCGCGGCGGGCGTGGGCCGGTTTGGCTCTGGTTGGGCGTGGCTGTTGGTCAAAGATGGCAAGCTAGCGATCGATTCCACGCCGAATCAGGACACGCCTATTTCTCTGAAAGGGAAGGCAGTGTTGGGACTGGACGTTTGGGAGCACGCGTATTATCTGAAGTATCAGAATAAGCGTCCGGACTACATCGCGGCCTGGTGGAACGTGGTGAATTGGGATTCCGCGGCGGAACAATACGCGAATGCCAAGAAGTAAGTCGGCGAGGCGCAACCAGCGGAACGAAGAAAGGCCCGAGTTTTTTAAACCCGGGCCTTTTCTTCTGTATGAATTGGGGCGGTCAGCGAGATTAGGCGTTAACGGTGCGCAAACGTGCGATGGGGCCGACGCGAGGGGTGGCGTGATACCCGCCCGAGGCGGGCGCAAAGCGTGCTTCGCGCGTGGCCAGACTCTGCGGTCCGCTTAGCGCGGGCGTGCGCCGCGTGGCTTCGCGCACCAGCTCCATGCGACCCCGCACGCGGAATTTCGTCAGCAACGACGAAACGTGGAACTTCACGGTGCGCTCGGAAAGATTCAGGGAAGCCGCAATCTCCTTGTTCGCCAGGCTGCGCATCACGCCGCCGAGCACTTCTTCCTCACGGCGAGTCAACTTTACGGAACTGCCCACGGAGTGGCCGGCCTGCAGAAGCTTTTCGGCCTTTTCAGTGAGGCCCTCGAGCGCATCATTCGCGGCCTGCACCATCACCACGTAATCGCGCGGCGACTGGCCTCGAACCATGCAGTGCATCGCCAGTAGCCCAGCCGCCTCTTCGACAGGGAAATGGCCATCCACAGTAGACTCGACGTGAAAATGGGATACGCCGGTATTTTTTTCGTAGAAGAAATAAGTTTCGCGGAAAGGTCCTGGACCTGAAGCGGTTAAATGCCGATCCTGGTCATGCGGTTGTTCACTTCTGCGGATAACCTTCACATGCACCCCTTCGTACGCAGCCTCGAAACTACGAACGAGACCCCGTGCATTTTGTTTGATAGCCTCTCGGCGAGGCATGCTTCTACCACTCGACGCAAGCTGCCAGGCGAGAAAGCCAAGTTTGAGGGCTGCGGGGACTCAGCGCTGAATTTTCGCCACGCCGAGGACGCGAGAAGGAGCTCCCTGACACTTGCCTGCTTGTATTGTAAGACCCACTGAACCAAACACTCGCTGCAAACGTTTTACCGAAATACCCTATGGCGATGCCTCCTGTAAGTGGCTGTAATCTAAAGCCTTAGAATCCACAACTAAGGCACAGTACAGGATTTCCCCGTAAGAATTGCATAGTTCTACGAATTTTTTCCCGGCCTTTCGCTGTACGTCTTCGCCTGACCTTCGATGCTGTTCTTTAGGAAACTTCCATACCCGGCAGTCTCGTTGGTCGCAAGACCGTGCAGGCCCCCAACGTCTCCGGCGATTTCTAAGCATCAGCAATGACCCGGATTTGCTACGCCAGCAATTCCGTAGGGCGTCGCGTCAATACGCAAGAATGCGCGTTTGCTGCGGCGAAATCAATTCGTATGTGGTACCACGCCAGCGAATTTTCCGCGTCACCAGAGACATCACGAAGTTTACCAGATACAGAAACGGAATGATGGCGGTGAGCAACAAATAGATCCACGATTGACCCATCAATTGGGAGCGCACCGCAGGCAGGACTTCGGTGACTCCCGCGAGGCGCAATCCGCTGCGAATGATCCCCAACAGAACGGGCAGAAAGGTGAGGGTGGCCAGATGAAACGCAGGAACCGTGGCAATGACGTTGCCGAGAGTCAAAATAGTGCCGAGGACCAGCGTGACGCAATACAGCGTGTGTGTCGCGAAGCCCATCGACCAGGTGTTTTGCGCGTACACGCGAGTGATCAGAATTTGCCGATTGGTGAATTCCAGCAGGTTCTCGAAATTTGTTTCCACGTAAGACAGCGTAAGGCAATCTGGCAGGAACAAGATCGAGCGGCTGGTTCTCCGGATGGCCTGAGTCATGGACCAATCATCGCTGGCAGAGTTGCGCCACTGTTCGAGAATTTCGGCCTCGTCGAAAATCGTGCGGCGGATGGCGGTGCCGCCGCCCCAGCAAAAATTCTTGCCCTTTTCGCTCAACATGGTGACCACGGGTGCATTCCAGGCAGCCAGGAGCGCAGTCGGTAAATTCCCTTGGTTCGGGATGAACCAGCGCATCGTGGTGGTCGCGCCGATGCGCGAGTCGGCGAGCGGCGCGACTAAACGCTTGAGCCAGGATTTTCCGGGGCGGCCGTCCGAATCGGCGAAGACCAAGTACTCGAAATCGGGCGGAAGCTGCTGAATGGCGGCCGTCAGATTGTTCACTTTTTCGCTGCAATCCTCGGGTTTGCCGGCGATGACCACGTGCGCCTTGGCGCGCGAGCTGCCGGCCACGCGTTTGACCACGGCGTGCGCCGGATCAGACTCGGAAGCTAACACGAAGAAGATCTCATAGTTCTGATGGTCGAACTCGGTGAGCGATGTAAGGTTGCGCTCCAGGCCGGGTTCCAGGCCCCGGCAGGGGCAGACTACCGCAGTGCGAGGGGCGTAGAAGCCGGCGTCGACAGTCGCCCGACGGCGCGCGTAGGCGTGCCATTGCAATCCCTGCCAGAGCAGATACACACCGACAAGAATCTGCACGATGGCCAGAAAATAGAAAAGGTTCTCCATTTGAAACTTAGCGTAGCAGAACGGTTCCCACCCCGGAACGAATCATGTGCGTGTAGAATCGCACCAGTAAATGGCTGTCTGAGGAGAATCGGTCATGAATGGTCGCGTCGACGCCGCAATGGTGAGCACCGCCAATGAGCTGCCGGGGTATCGCATTGTCAGGAATTTCGGGATTGTCCGCGGGATTATCGTCAGGTCGCGAAGCATTATCGGGAACCTTGGCGCTTCGCTGCAGACCATCATCGGGGGAAACATCACCATCCTGACCGATCTGTGCGAGAAAACGCGCCAGGATGCCTTCGAACTGATGCTGCAGCATGCAGCGCAATACGGTGCCAATGCGGTGGTGGCCATGCGCTATGACGCGACCGAAGTCATGCAGGGCGTCACCGAAGTGCTGGCGTATGGAACGGCCGTGCAGGTCGAACGCACTTCGTAGGCATTTCGTCATTTTCCATGCGGCATTCGCGGTTGTGAATCTCGGTGGTAGAATCCGCGCCTCTATGTTTTGCTCTTCTTGCGGGACGCAGATTTCTTCCAAGGGACGATTCTGCTCGTCTTGCGGCGCGCCCGTCGGCCTGGATAACGCTGCGACCGTGATGGGCGACGACCCGACGTTGTCTTCCGCGGACGGCCAAACAGAGACCTTCCCGCCGCCTCCGCCCCCTGCGGCAACTCCTCGAAAGATTCCCTCCTCGCCACGAGTTCTTCCTCCGCGCACGCCCGTCGCCCCGCCATTACCGATCTCCAGCTCCGATCCGATCGGCGGCGGACGCTTTGTGCCCGGGCAGATTATTGCCGAGCGTTACCGCGTCGTGGCGTTGGCGGGACGCGGCGGAATGGGCGAGGTCTATCGCGCCGAAGACCTGAAGCTGAGCCAGATCGTGGCGATCAAGTTTCTGCCGGAGAGTTTGTCACGCGACGCCGGGGCGCTCACGCGATTTCATTCCGAGGTGCGTGTCGCGCGGCAGGTTTCGCATCCCAACGTCTGCCGCATGTTCGACATCGGCGACGCCGGCGGCATCACGTTTCTGACCATGGAGTACGTCGATGGCGAAGATCTCGCTTCTCTGGTGCGGCGCATCGGACGTCTTTCACCGGACAAAGCAACTGAGATCGCGCGCCAGATTTGCGCCGGCCTTGCCGCGGCGCATGAACGCGGAGTGATTCATCGTGACCTGAAGCCGGCGAATATAATGCTAGACGGCGCCGGCAGAGTCCGCATCACGGACTTTGGCCTGGCCGGAATTGCCGCCTCGATTCAAGGTGCGGAGGTGCGCGCCGGCACGCCGGCTTACATGGCTCCGGAGCAGCTCGCGGGCCGGGAAGTCACGGTCAAGAGCGATCTGTATTCACTCGGCCTGGTTCTCTACGAAATCCTCACCGGCAAACGGGCGTTCGATGCCGCAACGCTGCCGGAGTTGATGCGCCTTCGTGAAGAATCTTCGCCCAGCAAGCCTTCTTCGATAGTGCGCGACCTGGATCCGCTGCTTGAGCGCGTCATCATGCGCTGTCTGGAGAAAGATCCCGCGTTGCGGCCAACGTCGGCCTTGCAAGTGGCTGCCGCGCTGCCCGGCGGCGATCCGCTGGCGGCCGCCCTTGCTGCGGGCGAGACGCCTTCGCCGCAAATGGTGGCCGCCGCGGGCGACACCACCGGCCTATCACCGCGCGCCGCTCTTTCAGTTCTTGCCGCAGTGTTATTGGGTACGCTGTTTTTCATTTATATTGGCGTGAAGGAAGACGCCCTCGAAGCAATCAATCCAAGTAGACCTTCCGAAGTCATGGCACACCACGCCCGGGACATTCTCGCCAAGCTCGGCTATACGGAGCGCCCGGCCGACTGGGTCGGCCATTTTTCTTACAACTACTGGTTTCTTACGTATATCAACAAATTCGGAGGCGCGTCCCCAAGCTGGAAACAAATCCTGCCTCAGCGCCCGATGATGCTGGAATATTGGTACCGGGAAAGTCCCTGGGAAATGGTGCCGCAGACCTGGGCGTCGCTTCTTCTGACTCCTGGAGTCGTCGAGTCGGATGAGCCTCCTCCGATTCGGCCAGGAATGGCCACGATATGGATGGATGCCGAGGAACACTTGCAGTGGCTTCAGGTGATTCCGCCGGAGGTCGAACCTTCCACCTCGAACGAAGCCGATCAGAAAAATGCAAGTCCTCCGGCACGTTCATTCCCAAGCGTGGACTGGAACCTCTTGTTCACAGCGGCTGGGCTGGACCCTTCCCAATTTCGCCCTGCCACCCCCAACTGGCTTTCTTTGGCCGCTTTCGACCAGCGAGCGGCATGGGACGGGACTTGGCCTCAGAGTGGGCGACCACTGCGGGTTGAAGCGGCAGCTTGGCACGGCAAGCCGGTGTACTTTTCTCTAGTCTCTCCCTGGACAAGGCCAAACCGTACGCCAACCGACGCAGACAAGGGAAGCAACACCGGCAGCATCATCGTCTTAATTGTGACTCTCCTCACTGTGGCCGTCGGAGTGTGGTTTGCCCTCCGCAATCTGGCACGTGGTCGAGGCGATCACCAGAACGCTTGGCGGCTGGCTTGCATTGCACTCGGAATAGGGCTCGCAACGTTCTTGTTCCGAGCACACTTCGTCAAATCCCTTGAAATGATCCTCCTGTGCATCCTCGCGATTAGTACTAGCTTATTTATGGCCGGAACTCTCTGGGTTCTGTACATTGCGCTGGAGCCGTATGTGCGCCGTCGCTGGCCCCAAACAATTATTTCCTGGACACGTTTGATGGGAGGCCGATTTCGCGATCCCTTGGTCGGCCGCGACCTGGTTTTCGGCGTCTTGATGGGCATCTCGTGGGTGCTTGTATACGAAATGGGAATCCTCATCAAAATGCGCTGGGGTGGTGCGCCAGCCTTTCCCGCGCAGAACTTCTTGATGGGCGCGCGCGAATCTGCTGGAACGTTGCTGGCCACGCTGGTAACTTCGATTCTCGGAACGCTCCTCTTCTTTTTCACTCTGGTGATATTGCGCGTTCTCGTGCGTAACACATGGCTAGCGGCGGCGCTCTTTGTCGCCCTTTACACGCTGCCGAAGGTCCTGGGCAGCAATCACCTTGTCGTAGACCTCATCGTGTGGGCAACAATCTACGCGATCGCGGCCGTTGGGCTTGTGCGCTTCGGGTTGATCGTGTTGGGGGTGAGCAGCTTGCTGGCCAACGTGCTGCTGAACCTGCCCTACTCGCTGGATTTCTCTAATTGGTACGCCTCGCAAACGCTCTTCATCGCCGGGATCTTCGTCGCCATCGGCGCCTGGGGCGTGTACACATCGCTCGCCGGGAAGCCGCTGTGGAAAGAGGAACTGTTCGAATGAAGGTGCACATTGTCAAAGCATGTTGGCCTTGAACCTCGTGTCTTAACCCGCGCGACCAGACCTTTGCAAGGCGCTTGCGGTCACTGCATCGCCCAGTGATTCCAGTTCCGCCAGTGCGCGGCTGGCCGCCAGCCGTGCCTTTTCCAGAAACGATGCGTCCAGTAGAAACGCGCATCGATCCACGAATGGATGATTGGCAGCTTCGAATGCCTTTCTGCGCCGTGAATTTGCGTTTCTCGCGATCAGGTCTTCATAAAGTTGAAGATCCCGCTGAAAATCCAGCGCCTCGCCCATTTCCCATTTCTGCGAGCGGGTGAGCCCAGCAAGAAACTTGCGGCGAAACGCCGCTGCGTCTTTTCTTGCCATCGACCGTGGCTTGGCTTTGGGACTCGGCTGCCATTCGTTGGTCGCTACGTGTAGGGCATGAGCGCAGATTGCTACGAGCGCCTCGCGCTGGAGGAGTCCCAGCAGTTCCTTGTAAAGCCCGGCATGCACCTGAAGACCATACCGTCCGTGCTCCTCGACGTAGGAATCGACGAACCGGGGGACGATCCGTTCGCGCAACAGCGCCTCGGATAAGCGCCCTGGAAGGTCTGAAGCCGCATCCGTTCCATTGTTCTTCGCGCGTTCCATCGCACCATACTATTAACACACGCACGCGGTTTTCGGTTTGCGAGCCAACACCGGCGCCGCTTCATTCGCGTCGAAAACAAAAAAGCCCGGTGCTTGCGCACCGGGCTTTGTCAGGTTCTCGTCTTTTTCTGGTTCAGTGAATCGCTCGGGGTCCATCGGGCGCCACGCGCTTCGGCTTGGGCTCCGGCGGCGGAATGATCGGTGTCACCGGATCCTTCTGCAATGCATGCTCAAGCACTTCGTCGAGCGTGCGCACGTAGGTGATCTTCATGTCGCCGAGGATGTCCGGCGTGAGGTCGGCCACGGCATTGGGCTCATTGTCTGCAGGCAGCAGCACTTCGGTGATGCCCGCGCGCTTCGCGCCCAATACTTTTTCCTTCACTCCACCGATCGGCAGAACAACGCCAGACAGCGTCATTTCACCTGTCATCGCCAGATGTTCCTTTACCGGCCGCCCGCTGAGCAGGCTGACCAGCGACGTCACCATTGCCGCCCCGGCCGACGGGCCATCCTTCGGCACCGCGCCAGACGGCACGTGGATGTGAATGTCGTGCTTTCGGAAGAAGTCCGGATCGATTCCGTAGCGTTCGGCATTCGCACGCGTCCAGGTCAAGGCCGCGGTCATCGACTCCTGCATGACCTCGCCCAAGTGCCCGGTCATCGTGAATTGCTTCCCGCCGCGCATCCGCGTGGCTTCGATGAAGATGATGTCGCCGCCAACCGGTGTCCACACCAGCCCCACCGCTACGCCTGGCTTCTTCACCCGCTCTTCGACTTCCTTCTCCGTGCGGAACTTCGGCACGCCGAGGAACTGGCGCACGATTTCCGGTGTCACCGTCATCTTGTCGTTGTTGCCCTCCGCAATACGCCGAGCCTGTTTGCGCGTTATCGTAGCGATCTCACGCTCCAGGTTGCGCACCCCGGCTTCACGGGTGAAGCTGTGAATGATTTCCTGCAGCCCCTCATCGCTGAACTCGATCTGCTCGGGCACCTTCAGGCCGTGTTCGGTGGCCTGCTTCGGGATTAGATACTTGTGCGCGATGTGCAGTTTCTCTTCGCCCGTATAGCCTGGCAGTTCGATGATCTCCATGCGGTCGCGCAGCGGCTCGGGGATGGGATCCATCCAGTTCGCCGTGGCGATGAACAGAACCTTCGACAGGTCGAACGGCACGTCGAGGTAGTGATCGCGGAATGCGTTGTTCTGTTCCGGATCGAGCACTTCCATCAGCGCCGACGACGGATCGCCGCGGAAATCGCGGCCCAGTTTGTCGACCTCGTCCAGCATCATTACCGGATCATTCGTCTCGCCGCGCTTCAGGCCCTGAATGATCTGGCCCGGCAGCGCGCCGATGTACGTCCGGCGGTGTCCGCGAATTTCCGCTTCATCGTGCATGCCACCGAGGGCAATGCGCACGAATTTGCGGCCCAGCGCACGCGCGATGGACTTCCCGAGCGAGGTCTTGCCCACGCCTGGAGGTCCCACGAAGCACAGGATCGGCCCCTTCATCCCCGGCTGCAGTTTTTTCACCGCCAGGTAGTCGAGGATGCGCTCCTTGACCTTCTGCAGGTCGTAGTGGTCCTCGTCGAGAATGGTGTGCGCCTTGGCGATGTCGATTTCGTGCGTGCCGGAGGACTTGTCCCACGGCAGCGACGTCATCCACTCAAGGTATGTGCGCGAAACCATGTATTCCGCCGAAGCCGGAGTCATCTTCGCCAGCCGCTTCAGCTCGCGATCGCACTCTTTTTTGGCTTCCGCCGGCATCTTGGCGTCTTCCACCTTCTTGCGCAGTTCGTCGATTTCCGCCATCGAATCGTCGGATTCGCCGAGTTCCTTCTGAATGGCCTTCATCTGCTCGCGCAGCAAATACTCGCGCTGGTTCTGGCTCACTTGCTCCTGAACCTGCTCGTGAATCTTCGAGCGCAGCTCCAGAACCTCCAGCTCCTTCGACAATTCGCGGATCAAAGCTTCCAGCCGCTTGCGCACGCTGGGGGTTTCGATCAACTCCTGCCTCACTAGCGTGGACAGCGACGGCAGTGTCCCGGCGATAAAGTCCGCCAGGCGCCCCGGATCATCGATGTTCATCGCCACGGATTGCAGGTCGTCGGAGAGTTGCGGCGAGTGGCTCACTACGTCGCGGAACAAATCCTGCGCATTCCGCTGCAGTGCTTCCAACTCTGCATCTACATCTCCGGTAATGTCCGGTTCCGCCTGCACCCGCGCCCGAAGGTACGGCCGCAACGTCACCAATTCCACGATCTGGATTCGCTGCAGACCTTCCAGGAAGACCACCACATTGCCGTTCGGCATTTTCACGGTCTTGTGGACCTTCGCCAGCGTCCCGACCTTATGTAAATCGGCTGCGGAGGGGTCTTCCACACGCGGATCCAGTTGGGCTACCACGCCCAACAGCTTCTCGTCGCCCTCCAGGCCATTAACCAGTGCCAAGGAACTCTCGCGACCTACTGTCAGCGGCAAAACAGCGCCAGGAAACAACACAGTGTCCCGGACAGGTAGGACCGGCAGAACTTCCGGCATCGTAAATTTCTTCTCAGCCATGTTTTCCCCTAGTCTCTAGCGCGTGCAACCCTCAGGTCGCCAAAGCTCTCAAAAAATTCGCGCCAACCACATTGGATGCGACTCTCAAGGAAAAGGTACAGAGATGCAATCCTGAAAATCACAAAATCTTAGTGCAATACGCTAAGATTGTAACGGATTTGATGCCCTGTTGTTGCTAAATTGCTTAATCGTTTAATATCAACTGCTTAGGTGAAGCTGTTGGGGCTCGACACTTCTTACGATCTGGTGCCTTTATCGGCTGTTTCCCCCTGTCCTTGAGGACGGGTGGCTCCTTTTTCACGAAATCTGTTCTTTACGTGTTCCCTTGCTTGCTCTCTGGTCTGGATCTCCCCTTCGAGTTGGGCGTCTTCCAAGGATCGGAGGATTTCCCTGAACAAAGGTCCGGGCTGGTAACCCATTTTCTGCAAATCATTGCCAGTCAACAGCTTGGGAGGGTTAATGCCCTCTGGTGGAGTCCCTTCCAACAAACGGCCAACGAATTCATAGGCATCCAACCGCCGATGACTCGAAAGGCAATCCAGGCGGTGCAGGGCCATGTGCTCGCCAAATTGGGGCAGGCGGACAAACCGCTTCAAAGTCGAGGCCCGCATGCGCTCCACATCTTTGAACCGCATGTGGTTGGCAATCAATGCCAGAATTTGCGCAGTTTCCTCATTTGAGAATCTGTACCGCCGGCAGATCTCCTCCGCCATGCGCACGCCCACATCCACGTGATTATTGAACCGAATACGGTCGCCGGTCTCTGTAGCCGATCGAAACGTTGGTGGCTTCCCTACATCGTGAAGCAATACGCCCCATGCCAATGTTGCCGAACACCCTGCCTCCAAGCCCTCGATCATCATCAGCGTATGCGTCCACACATCGCCTTCCGGGTGGTACTGGGGAGGCTGCTGCACGCCTTTCATCGCCGTGACCTCTGGCAGCACCTCCACTAACAGCCCGGTTTCATCCAGCAACTCAAACCCGCGCCGCGCCGCGCCTTCGGTTAGAATCTTGGTCAGCTCATCGCGCAGCCGTTCCGCGGACACGCTCCTGATCTTGTTGGCATGACGCCAGATGGCCGCCGAAGTTTCCGGTTCGATGGCAAAGTGAAACCGAGCCGCAAAACGCACTGCCCGCATCAGCCGCAGCCGGTCTTCGCTGAACCTCTGGTCCGGCTGGCCGATCGCGCGAATGACGCCGGCGCGCAAGTCTTGCTGCCCGCCGACGAAATCCAGCACTTCCCCGGTCTCCGGGCGCATGAGCAACCCGTTGATCGTGAAGTCGCGCCGCTGCACATCCTCGCGTGGCGATTGGGTGTATATCACACTGTCCGGATGACGCCCATCGGAATAGCTGGTATCCGCTCGGAATGTCGCGACTTCGACCTTGCGATCTTCGCGCCACACCTGAACCACACCGAACTGTGCGCCGACCGCTACGCTGTCCGGGAACAGTTGCATCACCTGATCGGGCGTGGCGTCCGTAGCCACGTCATAGTCGATCGGCTCGCGCCCCAGCAGCAGATCGCGCACGCACCCGCCGGCCAGTAGAGCCTGATGGCCGGCATTGCGCAACGTTGCGCGGATCGAATTCGCAAGTTCTCTCGGTGTCACACTTCAATTATGCGCCTGACCCTGTGAGGATGCGCAATTCACCGCGGCGATGGGTGTCGCGTCGGGTGTTAACTGTCGCGCGGATGGCGGTAGAAAAGGAGTGCAACTACGTTCATTTGCAACGAAAAACGAGGCAGGTGATGTCATCCGATTGCCGCGTCGCCCCGACAAATACGTCGAGCTGCCACATGAGGTATTCCAGGGAATGCTGAGCGGAGCCTTGCGGCAACGAGCGTACCGTCTCGAACCAGCGTGGATTGCCGAACTCTTGGCCTGCGGAATTGAAGGCTTCCACCACGCCATCGGTATAGAAAATCACCGCGTCGCCTGACCGCAACTCGACCGCCGCGCTCTCGTAGACCGCCGTTGATTCAATTCCCAGCGGCAGGCCTCCGGCCTCCAGTTTCTCCAGGCTTCCGTCGGCGCGCCGCAGCACCGGCGGGTTGTGCCCGGCATTAACGTACTCCAGGCGGCCCGAGCCTGGATCGTATTGCGCGAGGATAGCCGTCGTGAATCGCCTTCCATCCAGGCTATACGCCGAGGCGTAGCGATTCAGGCGCGCCACCAGATCGACCAGCGGAGCATCTTCCCCAGCGATGGTTCGCAGGCTCGCCTGCATAGTCGCCATGAGCAGCGCGGCCGGCACGCTCTTTCCCGCCACGTCCGCAACAATTAGCAAGAGCTTGCCACCCTGGGCCGAGCCAACCGTCGGATAAAACGCATCGTAGTAGTCGCCGGCCACTGAATTCTGCGGTCGCGTGGCGAACGCGATGTCACCCCCGGGAACATCAGGGGGCATCGAGGGCACCAGCCATGTCTGGATCTCGCGGGCGATTTCCAGGTCGCGCTTCATAATCACTTTGTCGGCCAGCTCCAGCGACAACAGCAGCAGCAAAAGTGCCGCCGACAGCAGCTCAAACTTGGCATCCAGCACGATGTCGGTGCTGAGCTGCACTCGCAGGCTGGACAAAACAAACAACGCCAACGCGACCAGCAACAGCACGCGCCGCGCCGGCGACAACTTCATCATCAGCGCCCAAAAAAATTGCCGCGCGATGTGGAACGGCCGCCGCCATGCCGGCAGCTTCTCTACGGTTTCCCAGTCGACATCTTTTTCGTAGAAGCCGTAGCTGTGTCGCGCGTCCGCAGCGAACTGCGACCACAAATCGTCCAAGGCTCGGCCTTCGCTCACGCGATGCCAGAAATCGCGCAGCCGGCCGCGCCGCGCAGGCCGCGGTGTTTCTGTCGCGATAGTAGGGGGCGCGCTCATGCGGAAAGAGTATAGGCCATTCGAATGCCGTGGAGTGCGGCGACCTGACGCCGCCTTTGCGGTGTAGGTCGCGAGACGAATAAAGCCCGCGATCGACATCAAAGCGAATGCGGCTAGCCCGCATCAAATTCTGGCTCTTCGGCCGCCTTCAGTCCCAGCCTGCGCGACGACTTATCACCGTCCTTGCCAGGCTCCTTTTGCTTCATCTCGCGCAATCCCCAACCTGCGTTGGCGTTTGCTGCCTCATGCCGGATCGATCCGCCGAATTGCACCGCCTCAAACCCGAAGCGATCGCGCAGGCTATCCGTAGCCCGCGTCAGCTTCTCGATCTTCGAGCGCCGCTCCGCGTCCAGCAGATCCAGTTGCCGGCTGCCGTGCGAAAATCCCCCTAAACTCACGCCCAACAATCGAATCGTGCGCTTGCGATTGCGATGTTCGCGAAACAGATTCTGGATGACCGCAAAAATGTCGGAATCGAGCTGCGTCGGCTCCGCAAGGGTTTTCGCGCGCGTGTAGGTATCGAAACCCGTGTAGCGAATCGTCAAGGTAAGCGTGCGTGTGGCAAGTCCCGCTTCGCGCAGCCGCTTGCAAGCCTTCTGCGAAAGATGGCTCAGCATCGACACAAGCACTTCGGTATCGTTGGTATCCTCGCCGAATGTGTGATTGTGTGAAATCGATTTGGGCTCCGCATCGATCACAAACTCGTAAGAATCGCCTCCACGAGCCTTGCGATACAATGCCATGCCCCACTGCCCGAAGATCTTCTCCAGTTTTTGCTGTGGAACCTCGGCGAGTTGCCCAACAGTTTCCAACCCCAACGCCCGCAAAGCGCGCTCTGTGACCTCCCCGATTCCCGGGATTTTGCGGACCGCCAGCGGCGCGAGAAAAAGAGCTTCGCTGCCGGGCGCGACCCACACCAATCCGCGCGGCTTGGCCTGCTCTGAAGCGACTTTAGCCACCAGCCGCGTGGAAGCAAGGCCGCCCGAGCAGGGCAGCCCAGTCTCGCGCGTGATCATGCGCAGGAGTTTGTCGGTCGCAGCCAGCGGCGGCCCGTGCAGCCGCTCCGTGCCGGAAAGGTCGAGATACGCCTCGTCGATCGAAACCATTTCGACGACCGGCGAAAACCTTCCTAGGATTGTGGCGACGCGGTCGCTCCACTCGCCATACTTGTGATGATGTCCGGGAAGAAAAATCGCGTGAGGACACAGTTTGCCGGCGGTGCGCAACGGCATCGCCGAATGCACGCCGAATTTGCGCGCCTCGTAACTCGCGGAAGTCACCACACCGCGCTGATCCGGCCCTCCCCCTACGATCACGGCCTTCCCGACCAGCTCCGGCCGCTCCAGCAACTCTACGGACACGAAGAATGCGTCCATGTCCACGTGGAGAATGGCCGCATGCTCGGCCGGCCCCCGTTCCTCCAGCGATCCATGCAGCGCGCGAAATCGTGCCAGCTCCGGCATGCGCCTAGCCTACGCCGGTGAAAGGTGTGCTACAACTACGGCTGAAATGCCGAAACTCATTGCGCGAACGGCTTTGATAGTCGTGGCCCTGCTTATCGCTTATTTTGCCGGATGGTATGTGGAACGCTTCACCCTGGGTTCGTTACCGAACGGTCGATTCGAGGCCACTCCGGTCACCCCAATGGCTTTCGTGTTCGGCTTTCTGTTCACATCGTTCGTGGTGATCCTGGTTGGGAGCCTTCTACTCAACCGATACTGCAAGCGCCAGGCCTAGGTACCCCACAACCTCATCGCTTCTTCGGCGATCACATCGGGGAATTCTTCGGGAAAAAATAAATTTGCGCCTTCCACACGTCGTACCCCACGCGAACCCGGCAGCGTTCGGTCCAGCCAATCCGCCCACTCCACGTTGAACAGCGCATCCTTCATTCCCCACACCATCCGCGCCGGATTTTTCCATCTTTTCAGATCTTCACGGATCGGCACCAGCAGATTCGCTCCCATCGAAACCGCGTACTGGCTGACCTGCGCTTTCTTCAACGGACTTTCGGTCAGCGGCCTCAGATACATCTCGATCGTTTCATCCTCCAACTTCTCGGGAAATGAATAAGCAATTCCGCCCATCCCGCCCGGCGATCGCGCAAGATTCTTATCCTCCAGTTGTGGAACTAGGAACCGATCCACCATCGTGCCCTTTCTCGCCTCCTGAATGAACGGCACGAATCCGGGCGGGGGATTGTTGCTATCCACGTCGCAGTTGGTCAGCAGCATGGTCCGTACACGCCGCGGAAATTTTGCCAAAATTAGTTGCGCTACCAGGCCGCCGCTGTCGTTAGCCACCAGATCCACCGAATCCACGTGCAGGGAATCGAGAAGCATCCCCAGCATGGTGACCTGTGTTAGTGGCGAAATCCCTTGCTGTTCCGGCGTCTGCGTAAAACCCATCCCCATCACGTCCGGAGCGATGCATCGGCGATGCGCATGCAGCCGCTCCAGCGCGCCCCGCCACTGATAGCCGTTCAGCGGGTAACCGTGGACGAACAGCGCTGCCGGGCCGCTGCCGTGCTCGACGTACGCAACGCGGCTCACCGGCAAATCAGCGAAGCGGCGATGCCGCCGATACCACGCGGCATCGATGCGCTCCGCGTTCTTGGCGAACGCGCCTGGACCGATTACAGCCATGGCGCCCAGACCGGAAGATAACTTCAAGAATTGTCGGCGTTTCATACGGAAAGGTTAGACGCGCGTCGTTGCCTTTGCGCGCACGTTCCGATGAAAAAGAGCACATTTGGACGAAGAAGTCAGTGCGCGGCGAAATTCCCGGCCAGAGCGCGCTTTACCGCGCGAGGGGCGAACCCCAGCACGCGACGCATGTGGCGCGCCATGTGACTTTGGTGCGAGAAGCCGGCGGATTGCGCGATTTCGGCCATCGACATGCCATCCCGCAGCAGGAGGGTCTTCGCGCGTTCCACGCGCCGCTCGATCAAATATCGATGCACAGGCATTCCCACGGAGCGTCGAAATTGCGCATTCAAATGCGAACTGCTGATCCCCGCTACCGCGGCAATTTGCGCCAGCGACAAATCTTCCTCCAACTGTTCTTCGATGTAGGACAGGACCCGCTTCAGCCTGCGCCCTGCAAGCCCTTCATTCGGGGTTCTTTCGTTCGTTCCCACCGAACTGTGCCGCGCCACAAGACGCGACGCTAGTGCAAGGGCTAGCCCGTCAAGGTAGAGTCGCCCCGACGGATATCCAAATTCCATCTCGCGCTTGGCCATCCAGCCGAGTCCCTCCAGTTCAACATCGCGAACCTGGAATCGGTCACGGATTTCAAGGCGCGACCCATCCGCACCCGACTGGCTCGCCACGTTCCGCAGCAACGGTTGCGGCAAGATCAGCAGCAGGGCTTGGTCATTCTCGTCATGCATTTCCCACCGGCTCGGCGTCTCTGCGGGAATGACGTCGATGTCACCGTGCACTGCAGTACCCGTACACCGCCGGCCATCGCGGCGGCAAGAAAGCTTCGCCGGCGCCCCGATATGAAAGCCGACCAGCACATTTTCCAATCCGGGCACTTCCAACACGCCTCGGGTATCGTGGCGTAACTGAAAGCCGACGCCGTCAGCGGTCTTGGCCTCCTGCAGAACCGGCGATTCCGTTTGTTGCGGCATTCAACCTCCATTTCTTACCTTGCCTGACGCCGTCGAAGGTCAAACGTTTCCCGTTCTTTCCGCAGCAATCACCCGCGGAATGCCTGCCAGATCATCCGTTACTCTGACGTTCGTCCAGTCGGGGGCGTCGAGCAGCGGCTGCACAGCAGCAAGCGTATTGTAGCCAAGCTCGAGGACCAGGATGCCGCCGGGCTTCAAATGTCGCGCCGCTTGCGCAATCAAGCTGGCGTAAAATTCGTAGCCCTCTTCGCCTCCGTACAGCGCGACTTCAGGCTCGTGCTCGCGCACTTCGCGTGCAAGCGTCTCTGCTTCGTGACGTCCGATATACGGCGGGTTGCTGACAACTATATCGAAGAGCGGTGGGGCCGGCGCATCACCTGAGACCGGTTCACTCCCTACCACTCGTGCAGACAACAATTCGCCGCTCATTTCAGGCACGCTGCTTCGATCCAGGAGATTCGCTTCCACAAACTCAATTCGAGCGTCCACCCCATGTCGAACTGCGTTTCTTCCGGCTACAACCAGCGCATTGGGCGAAATGTCCGTGGCGACGAATTGCGCGGCAGGCAGCTCTTTCCCCAGTGCGATAGCGATGCAGCCCGAGCCGGTGCCAATGTCTGCGATGTGTAGACCGGCTCCGTCAGTCTTGTTCGGCCGGCCGAATCGAAGTTCGCGAACCGCAAGGCGATCGAGCGCGACCTCGATGACGTGTTCGGTTTCAGGGCGGGGAATCAGTACATCCGGAGTGACTTCAAATTCGAGCCCCCAGAATTCCTGCTTGCCGGTGAGATGTTGGGTAGGCTCGCCAGCAATGCGGCGCGCAATCAGCTCGAAAAATCGTTGCTCATCGGCTTGCGCGATAGATTCTTCGGGATGCGCATAAATCCAGGTCCGATTCCGCCCCAGAACGTGTAGCAGCAGGAGTTCCGCGGAAAGCGTATACGAAGCCACGTGGGCTTCGCGAAGCCGTGCAATCCCATTTTTTAGTGCGGTGCGAACGTCCATGGCATTCAACAGCACGGGCGGGAAATCTTGTAGCTCAGGCCTTCAGGCCTGAGACCTTTCGTTTTGAGTCAAGCAACGCTCCTCGTCCCGACCGATTCGCAAATTTCAAGAACAAGACTCTTACGCCCCAGCCAACTCCTGCTGCAACCGCTCCGATTCATAGTGCGAGCTCAATCCATCGACCAGCGGTGCAAGCTTGCCGTCCATCACTTCCGTGAGTTGGTGCAGCGTCAAACCAATCCGGTGATCGGTCACGCGATTCTGCGGATAGTTATACGTGCGGATTTTCTCCGAACGATCGCCGGATTTGATCTGTCCGCGGCGCTCCGCCACGATCGCCGCCTGCTGCTTTTCCATCTCCATCTCGTAAAGACGCGTCCGCAACACGCGCATCGCTTTCGCGCGATTCTTGATCTGCGACTTTTCGTCCTGCTGCGATACCACCAGGCCGCTGGGAATGTGCGTGATGCGCACCGCCGAGTAGGTGGTGTTCACCGACTGCCCGCCCGGACCCGACGAGCAGAACGTATCGATGCGCAAGTCCTTGGCTTCGATTTTGATGTCGATGTCGTCCGCTTCGGGCAGCACCGCCACCGTCGCCGCCGATGTGTGGATGCGTCCCTGCTGCTCCGTCGCCGGAACGCGCTGCACGCGATGTACGCCGCTCTCATACTTCAGCTTGGAATACACCTTGTTGCCCTGAATCGCCGCCACGATTTCCTTCAGGCCGCCCAGCGATGACGGCGAACTCTCCAGCACCTCTACCTTCCATCCCTGCGTTTCCGCGTACCGCGAATACATGCGGAACAGCTCACCGGCAAACAGCGCGGCTTCATCCCCGCCGGTGCCTGCGCGGATTTCCACGATCACGCTCTTTTCGTCGTTGGGATCCTTCGGCAATAGCAGAAGTTTCAGCTCCCGCTCGACGCTTTCCTTGCGCGCGGCAAGCTGTTTCTCCTCGTCGTGCGCCATTTGCTTCATCTCGGCGTCGTCCGTCTCCAAAAACATCTGGTGCGCCCCCGCCAGATCCTTTTCGATTTGCTTGTACTCGCGGTGCTTGGCGACGATTTCCTCAAGCTCGGCGTGCTGCTTGGCGGCTTTTTGAAACTTCGAGGAATCGGCGACCAGCTCTGCGGTCGAAAGTTGCTGTGTCAGTTCGTCGTAGCGCGTACCCAGCTGATTCAGTTTTTCCGTAAACGTCATGGCAGGCATGGCAGAGCTCCAAAGATCGCAGTCCGAAAATGGGCAAAACGAGTAAGCGATGCTGGCTCCCGGATGGGAGCGCGTCGGTGGCGAGCTAATAGAAGGCGGCGTACATCGTAGTGACTTCAAGATTACCGCTGAATTGGCGAACGCGCAATTGGATGCGCGGCGAGCCAATCGCGTCGCACCTCGTGAGTTCGATTAGAGCAGACGTATGTGCGAGATCGCATAGAACAGTGCCCCGCAAAAGACCAGCAGCACCCCAATGATACCCAGCCACATGAAAACAAACGAACGCTGGTCCTCCTCCGGCGGCGGCGCGCTAATGCCGAAGATGAACGACAACCCGCGGAACAAGCTGGCCAGAAGGCTGATCATTTGTTCACGAAATGTATCACGTTTGGCACGGTTGCTGAGACGCGACGCCGTGTACTACGATGCGGCTACGATGAGTGAAGCCGTGCGTACAATCTTGCCGGCAGATAGCGCAGCGGCGAGCGAGTCTTCCCGCGAGCCCGACCTCGGCTTTCTCTGGGACTTCTGGTATCCCGCGCTGCGCAGCACCGAGATCGTCGGCCACCATCTGACCAAGGCCATGCTGCTGGAAGTTCCGCTCGTCCTGGGGCGCACTTCAGGCGGGCAAGCCTTCGCCATGCGCGATTCCTGCCCACATCGCGGAATCCCGCTGTCCTACGGCCGATTTGACGGCAAAACATTGGAGTGCAGCTACCACGGCTGGCGCTTCGAGGCCTGCAGCGGACAGTGCGTCGAAATTCCTTCGCTCACCAGCCAGGACAAATTGAAAGTCGATCGTATCTTTGCTGGGCACTATCCGTGCCAGGAGCGCGACGGCTACGTCTGGATCTACATGTCCGCCCCCGGCGCGCGCGTCCCCGATTCATTGTCGCCGCCGCCCAATCTGGCCACCTTCAGCGAGAAATTCAAAATCACCCACTTATCGTGCGAGTTGCCTTCGCACATCGATCACGGCATCATCGGCCTGATGGACCCGGCGCACGGCCCCTTCGTGCATTCCTCCTGGTTCTGGCGCAGTCGCGGCAGCATTCATCCCAAGGAAAAGAAATTCGAGCCCATCCCCGACGGCTTCCGCATGAGTCCGCACTCGCCAAGCTCCAACAGCCTGCCCTATCAGCTGCTGAAGAAACGCACCGGCGAGCCGGTGACCACCACCATCGATTTCATCCTGCCGAACCGTCGTCTGGAAGAAATTCGCAGCGGCAAACTCTGGTTCTGCAGCCAGACCACGGTCACGCCGGTGCGCCGCGACCTTTGCCGCATCGATTTCGTGGCCGCCTGGAACCTTTTCTTCCTGCCGGTACCCGTCTTCCGCATGTTCGGCAAGACCTTCCTCCGCCAGGACCAGGAAACCATGATCCAGCAAGCCGAAGGGCTGAAGCACAACCCGCGCCTGATGCTCATCGACGACGCCGACCGTCCCGCCAAATGGTATTTCGCGCTGAAGGGGAACCTGATCGAGTCGCGACGCACCGGTGTGCCGTTGCCGCATCCCATGGCTGGACCGGTCACGCTACGCTGGCGATCTTAGAAAGTGCGCCTGGACTAGCGGTCCAGCGGTTGCATCGGTCCGTCGGAAATGCTCGGGCAAATCGGATCCGTGCTGTTTTCCGGATAGGCCAGAGGTGTAGCGCCTTCTGCGGGGAAATTCTGCAGCCACCGAACCAGCGGCACCACGGAATCCGGGAACGGGCGCTGGTGATCGGGATCGATCCAGATGAAGCGCGTGGTTTCCTTGCGAGCGAGTTCGGCTACAAAAGATTCGGAACCGCGCCGAATCAGTCCGCCGCCCGTATTGTCAAAATCCAGTTTCTTCAGCATCCGCGCCATAGCCGTTAGCTGCTCTTCCGATAACCTTCCGCCAAGTTTCGCCACTCCATTTTTTTCCAGCCGGTACAGACGATAGCGCCCATTGTTGTACAGCTCGAAGCAGGCCAGCGGCGGCCGGAATGAATTCTCCTCGGTAGGATAAGTGCTGTCGTAGGAGAGCCGGGCCAGCACCCGATTCGGGCGCGACTCGGGCTGGGAGCCCCACGCGCCCTGACCGGCATGGCCCTGGGTTAGTCCCGCGGAGCCAAGCAGCAGCCCGCAAAGAACCAGCATGCCAAGAAGCTGGGCGAGTTTCATAGCGTCTCCATCAGCATTGGAACGCATCCACCGGAAAAACTTGCGGCTCGCGTCGCGCAAGCATTAGGCATTTTGACGCGTCCCGCCGTATTGGGTTTTTCGGGGGACTCGAATCCTGGCCTGATATCTGTAGATGCGGATTTCAAAGGTCTTACGGAATATAAGTCAGCGGATTTCTCTCGAAACCTGGTGATCGGTTATCGATGCAGTATGGGGCAGCGACGAGCGCTTGGCGCTCGTCGCACCCACCAAAGTTAGCGGTTGGAGCGATACATAATGTGCTGCGGACCATCGGCGAGCCTGAAGTCTGGCGGCACGGTGAACAGCGAAGCGTCGGGTTCGGCGCGCACGAGATTGGTGAGTTTGAAGGTTTGCTCGCCCATGCGCGGATCGCTGCGCTTGCTGGAGACGATGGTCTTGAGGTCGGGCGAAGTCCAGACTTCAGTCACGATCACGATGGGCTTATCGTTGCCGATCGCTCCGGCGGGAATCGTGCGCGTTGTGCGTACTCCGGTGACGATGACGCCCTCCATGGTCTGAGTGCCAAGGTCTTCGGTGGTCGCTTGACCCTGTCCCTCAGCAAGCAACTTGTGAAAGGTCATCGCGGAAACCGGGCCGTCGCCTGGGCCCACCGCAGCCCCGGAGGTCACGTGAACGGGACCTGCAGCGTCAAGGCCGGGAGCCGGCCCTGCCGTCGGCACGGAAAATGTGACGCCAGCCTCCGGAACGCCGCCACCTGCTCCCGACGGAGGCGGAAGCGGCATGGGCAGTTTCTGCGCGGTCTTTTCGGCGAGGTTCAAGGTGTAAGAGGTTTGCGCGACCGGGTCCTGGATGAAAACGAGGCGAGGCGCTTCGGCAGCGGAGAGATTGCCGATCGCCGGGAGCGCGAAATCCTGCCGGGTGCGGCCCTGAGAGTCGCGCGCCGTGCTGCCCGAACTGGTCTGAACGATGCGGTTGCCATCCGCCAGCGTCTGGACAGATTCATTGGTGATGGTCGCGGAGTAGGGCGCGCCCCTCACGGGCGCGAGCGGGCCCTTCATGACGTCGCCAACCGCAACGCCGACGCCCTGACCGGGAGCGGGAACCGCGGTCTGGAAGAAGATATCCTTGGGAGGCTCCTGCGCGAATGCGCAGGTGGCAGTGGCAAAGAACAGAGCGAGCGCGGCTTTCATGGTGCGATTTCTCCTTAGGTCTAATCCAATTTCATCTCAAAGATTTAAGGGCGCAGCCGAAGTTGCTGCGCGGACCCATCGGGAGCGATAACCAGTTCAGCGCTGAAGCTAACGCCTTGGGGAATTGCGCCAGGAGCGAACATGGCTTCGGCCGGAATCGCGATTTCGACGGCAGCCTGCGCTGGAATCCAGTTCGCATTCTGAGCTGAGTTCAAACCGTGGGTTTGTAGCGGGCTTGTTGCGACTTGTACCGGCGAAACTGCGGGGATTGTGCGGGAGCGCTGGTGCGTTGGTACGGGCGGTGGGTCCAGAGCCGCCCGCACCTCGGGTTGCCCCTCGTTGTGGTGAACGAGGGTGGGAGAAGACGCTGCCGTCGAGGAAGCGCTCGGGAGGGGGCGCTCCCCAGGTCCGCGCGCAATGGGGCCATGCGCTACAACCAGAAACAGCACAGCGGCAGCCGCGGCAGCAGCAAGCACCGGCGTCCAGGTTGGCAGCCATTGGCGCACGGGTGATTCAATCGCGGCGTCACAATATGCGTCGATCGAATCGCTGACGTGCTGGTAAGCCGCCAGGCAGCGGCGGCATGCGGCGCAGGTTTGCAGATGTCGCTGCACGCTGGCGGCTTCGTCTTCCGGAAGCTCGTGGTCGAGCCAGGAGATGAGTTTGTCGGAACGATCACACATTGCAGTCCTCCGCCAGTTTGTTGATTGCGCGAGTCACGGTGTCGGCGACCGTAGAGGTGGGAATGCCCAAGACTTCACCGATTTCCCGATAGCGCAAGCCACCGGCGCGCAACAGCAGACATTCTCGTTCGGATTCCGGGAGCTGCGTCATGGCCTGCTCCAGCCGCGTGAGCTTCTCTTTTTCGAGCAGCGCACGTTCCGGCGTGGCGTGATCCACCGCCGAGTGTGTCTCGGGATCAAGCGGCGCGCTGAAGCGGCGATGGTAGCTCTGCTGTCGATTTCTGGCCTGATTGTGTGCCACGCGAAACACCCAGCTGCGGATATTGTCTTGGGCGCCGCCGGAAGTCAGATGCCGATGCAAGCCGAGGAACGCGTCCTGCACGACGTCCTGCGCTTCGTCGAGGGAAAGACCGAGGCAGACCAGGTAGCGAAGCAGTGGCTTGCGCAATTCTCGGTACAGGGTAGTGGCCTCGCAGGTGCCGGACGCAAAGCGCGAAAGCGGCAGTGCCAGGGGTGCGGAATCGCTACTCATAGAACGTTGCCCTCGCGCCTCTATTCATAAAACAACCCAGCTAGCCCCTTTTCCGGCTAGCCAGCCAAAAAAGTTGGACGGGCGGGGAATCAATTCGCGGTCAGCGCAGGCGGCTCAACTCAAAGTCTACGGCCACGGCGGCCCCCACGGGCGGCGTTATCGCGACCGTGGCGGCATCGGCCTCAAATGCCTTGGCAGGGAAATGGAGCCACAGGGTGGCGCCGGTCAGCGAGCAGCGGCCATCTTCCGAGCAGGAGTAGTTAGGCTGCCCGTGTAGCCTCGCCGGTTCGATTTCCTTCTCGCTTTGAGAGACTTGAACTTCGAAGTCCCGCCAGAAATCGGGGGAGCGAAGCCGATAGCCTGTTCCCGAGCCCGAACGCGATGCCGCAGGTTGCCGAAGCAGCGCCCCGTAGGTATCCGTCAGCTGGATTTCGATGACGATCGTAACCGTCTCCGGTTGTTTGCGATACTCCTGCTCGGCTTGTTGCGCGCTATAGCCCGTTGAATGCTGGCTGGAGACCTGGATCAGTTGAGCGAAGGGGGTCAGGAATTGCATGGAAGCAATGTAAGGGCCGGTTTCGGGCGGGGCCAGAAACTTCGTGTACGCGTCGAGGTAGCGGGCGATGTCATCGTGCCGCTGACCCAGAAAGTACGCTTCGCGAACGGCCTCCGAAGACAGTGGCGAGTCAAAGGCCAAAACCGATGGAGTGAGAAGAACGATAGCGGCGAAAGAAGAGACGGCTTGGCGGGCGAATGAGAAGCCCATGGAGCGACCTCCGATGGGGCGGGGAGCCCTAAGCGCGATCTTACATCACGGTGAACTCACATCACCGTTAGATGCGGCGGGTGATGTTGGGGAAATCGAGCCACACTTTTACGCCGCAGAAATGCGAGCCTTCGGTACAGATCGGCGTCGTAACTCCCGCCCGCAAGTGGCAAGGCGGACCGATATATCGCGCGAACTGCGGATGCACCTCGGCCAACTGCGCGACTTCGTCGCGTGAGGCCTGGTAGATCTCTTCTTGAGCATTGAAGCATGTGCGCATCGTCCACTTGTGGAGCAGATGCAGGAGCGAGCCTGACTCCACCAGCCGAATAGACTTGGCGTTGGGCAGAACATACAGCGCGATCTCGGGTGGAACCCCGCGGTCAAGGAGTTCGTTCTTCGCTTGCCACGCCTCATGCATGGCGCGATCGTAGAGAATTCTGGCGGTCGCGTTGTTAGCCAGCAGCATCGGCGTGATGTAGTCGGGCTCGCGGGTGTCGGCCAAAGTCAGCAACGGGCGCGAACCGGGCACCATGCGGTGCCGCTGGTCCTGTGAATCGGCGGTATGGCTGATCTTTTTTGCGAAGGTATAGTTGGCGTGCTGGAGCGCCCTCATGGTCGGGGCATGCACGCCTACGTCGAGCACTTCGAGGCGATAAGGATTGCGCGCGGGATTCAGCAGTCGGTCGATGGCTTCGGCGTCGCTGCATTGCGCTTCGCTCTGGCCGACAACGGCGCGATAGGCTTCCGCTGCGATCCGCGGAGCATTCGGGGAGCAGTCGATCAGCCGCGAGGTTTTGCCGCCGAGCCGTGCGTCGAATTCAGTGGCGAAAGCTTCGCCGGCGCTGGCGTTTGTCGCCGAAATCGATGATGCAAGCGAGCCTGCACCTGATTCCTTTCTCGCGGATGGCGCGTGACCATTCGCGCTCATGCCAGCATTGCCAGCCGACCATTCCGGCATTTCTTCCAGCGGCTGCGTGCCGAAGCGATCGAAAAACTGCGGATCGACACCGCGGACCAGCGCAACCATTTCGCCGATCACCGCGCGCGCTTCGCTGGGCGTGTCGGATGCGGCGCTCATCCGCCAGAGGCGATGCAGCACGATTCCGGAGATCGTGTGCACCATCGTGGTGAACGCCGCCAGCGGCAGAACATAGCGCGCGATTTCGATGGCCCGCTTTTCCGCGGAGCGCTCGTTCTTTTGCAGCCGTTTGGGGTGCGACATCGGGCCAATATGCCAGATGTCATTGAGAATCGCGCGCGCGTCATTCACCAGGAGCGCGGAGAGTTCCCGGTAGTAATTCCACGCGCGGGCGATGGCTTGTTCGTAAATAACGCGGCTGCCGGCGTCGAAAAAAAGCGATTCTGGCGGGATGTAGGCGTGGGCTTTGTCCAGGCGCACGTACCGTTGGCTTTGTTGCTCGGAATTGTAGAACGGGTGTGCGTGAAGGAAGGACCACACGAACTGGCGGCTGATATTTTCCAGGCCGAACTCGAAGTGAGCGTGTTGATACACGGTGTGATGGCCGCTGAAGAAGGTGGCGGCGCCGATGTTGACGCGCTGCTTGTCGGTGATTTCTTCAGGCCCGATGAGCCGCGAAGCGTAGCAGGTGCGCGCGGCGGCAATGGCGGAATCAAAGGGATGATGGAAAGCGTTGCGAAGCGTGACGCGCGGCGGTGCGCTTTCCACCAGTTCGCCGGGATGCGCGTCGGGGAACATGCTGGACTGAGAGGCCACGATGGAACGCTATTGTACACGCGCGCGCGAAAAAAGAATGGAAGCGCAAGCAGCCAGCTGCGTCGAGCTTGAACTCCTATGGTACTTTCGAACTAGTACCGCTCATCCGAAGATACACAATATTTACCGAACTTAGGAAAAACCCTTATGGACACTTAGCTGGAATTGGTGTTGAATCATTTGGCGCAGTGAGTGACCAGTCCCCGCTCCACCTACCGCGCAAGCTTGCGCCGCCTAACGTCTTAGTTTTTTCTAAGCATGTATGTGACCGGCGTAGCTCCTAGCCATGTATGGCTGGTTGAACGTGGGCTCTTCGAACTCCCCCTCTCCCGAGGTCTTCTACAGAAATAAGTCTCTTTTGCGTTGTCCTGTTGCATATGACGGTTTTTGGGGTCTTCACGAAGATCCCTTCAGCTTCACGCCAGACCCGCGCTACCTCTATCGCACGCGCCATGCGCACGAAATGCTCCGGCAACTGACCCGTGGCGCCCTCTCTCGCAAGGGTCTGATCCTGCTTTCCGGCGAAGTCGGCACCGGAAAGACCATGTTGCTGAACGGCGCGCTACAGGTGCTGCGTGACAATCCTGGCTCAGGAAACAAAACTCGCACCGCCGTGCTGGTGCATCCCACGCTCACCCGCGAAGAATTCGTCGAAGCCGTGCTCACCGACTTTCGGGTTCCTTTCGAAGCCACGCGCAAACCGCGCCGGCTGCAGATTCTCTCGGAGATGCTGCTCGAAGTTCGCCGCTACGCCGGCATCGCGGTCCTGGCCATCGACGAAGCGCAACTCCTGTCGTCCGACCTGCTGGATGAGATTCGCATGTTCGCCAATATGCGCGCGGGCGGCGATCAGCTGCTGCAGATCATTCTTTGCGGACAGCCGGAAATCGAAGGCAAATTCAGCAGCAGCCCGTTCTCGGCGATTCAGCCGTTGATCACTGTCCGCTGCGCGACCTCGCCGCTCTCGCCGCTCGACACCCGCGAGTACATTCACCACCGGATGAAGCTTGCCGGCGCCAAGTCTGATTGGATTTTCACCTCCGAAGCGGCTATCGCCGCTCACCACCATTCGCAGGGCATTCCGCGGCTGGTAAATCTCCTCTGTAGCCAGGCGCTCGCGGCCGCCGCCGCGCTCGGGGCTGCGCACATCACCGCGCGCATGATCCTCGATGCCGCAGAGAAGATGCCTTTTCCGGAACGTAGGCCTCCCGGCCCGGGTCCGCGGCCTCGTTCTCCGGAGGGCCGCAGTTTCGCACCCCCGCGCGTCACGACATCTGCAGCTCGCCCGGCGAGTGTCGGCCAGCCTCGTCCCTCGACCCCCCCACTGACCGCTATTCCGCGGAGCACGGCTGCAGAGCCTAGTAGGGTGATTTCCCGGCGACGCGCGGCAGCCAACTGGCCCGAGCAAGTTCTATTGATTTGGCTGCAGCTGGCAATTCGCAGGGCAAGTTACAGGTTGGAGTGCTGGTGGTCGGCAAACTTGGCACGCAAGCAATATTCGCTGCCACTCCTGAATCTCGCCCTCTCAGGCGCCATGTTGCTGGCACTCGCGCAGGGCCCGGGCTTCTCCGCGGGCTCGGAGCACACCATGCGTTCCGTGCTGGGCTTCAGCGGCTTGCTGCTGCTCGATGTTTCCCTGGGACTCGCTGGCTTTCTTTTCCTCAACGAGCGCTGGCGGCGCCTGGGGAGACCCCCGGCCGCCAATTTCCTGTCGTCCAGCTACAAGCGCCTCTACGAATTGCTGAGAAACGTAGCCGCTTCGTAGCAGGCTCGCGCAAGTCTCTCGCAACGAAACGACATCGCCGCGCTTTGTTGCTTTCTGCTTCCGACATCAAATCTTGGGGCTCTCCAGCACCACAATCGTATCGCCGCCGGCTTTGCGCGCTTCTTCCACGGAGAATTCCGCACGATTGATCAAATCGGTCACAATGTCTTCACTCTCGTAGTCGGGCTTGGCCACCGCCTCGACAATTCCCGCGCTCAAAGTAATTGGCGTGGAATCCCACGGCGGACGCACCCCCGAAGCCGCTCGTTTCAGTTTGTCCGCCAGGTTCTGTGCTCCGGCCAGCGTGGTGTCCGGCAAAATAAAAGCCAGCGACCACGACGTGTACTTCACGGCTACATCGTTCTGGCGCACGATGGGCTGGAGCGATCGGGAAAGCTGCTCCAGAAAGCGTTCCACCGGCGACTCACCCTGCTGCCGCAAAATTTCGGCGCCTTTGTCGATCTGCAAAATGGCCAGCGCCAACGGCGTCCCCTGAGTCCGCGATCTATCCGCCTCGGTCAGCAGGCAGCTTTGATACGAACTGCGGCTCAGCAAACCGGTGCGCTCATCGGACACGCCCATGCGGCGCACCAGCGAACGCAGGCGGGTGTGGCTCACGCTCATCAGCATCTGGTCGCCAATGGCCTGGAGGAAATAGGCTTCGTTGGGTTTCCATTCCCGCGATTCCGCATGTCCGACGATGATCATTCCGGCGGGAGACTGCGTTTCCTTATCCATAATGGCCACGCCCAGCGCCGTCGCCAGCCCTAACTCCGATAAAATCGATCCATCTGCAGCGTCTACGACCAGCGCGCCAAGCTCATCCGGCTCGGCCTTTTCCATGTGCGCGATCAAAAACACCACCTGCGCTCCAGGGGCGGGACGCATACCTTGAGCGCAATATTCGGCGGCCATCTCTGGAGGACGCCCCGGCGCTCCCACAACCGCCAGCGCGCGCGAGGCGTGCAAATACGCTCCTACTTCATTAACCGCCGTGTTCAGCATGGCCCTGGGAGTCTGCTGCCGGAAAATCTTCTGATTGATCTCCGAGATTTTGGAAAGGTCGCGGATCGTTTCCGCGGAAAACATCCCGCCCCGGGCCGGCGTGGCCGGGCTGGCCGGGGTGGCCGGGGGCGCGGCGGGTTTCACCACAGCTTCCGGAGCCTTCGCCTTCGGCGCGCCCTTAGGCCACCAGTTTGCCGTCTGATATAGATTCCGCAGCCGCGGATGCCGCTCTTCCTCGCCTGGAAACATCGCCGCGATCTTCTCCAGCCGCTCGACGGCCTTGGCTTGCAGCGAGTACTGCAGAAATATCTCGGTCTGTACGATCAAGTCTTCCAGCGCTTGCGATTTGCGCCCCTCATCGCCCGCTCCCTGCGATGCCCCGCCGCCATCCTGCGCTGCCGAAGGCGAATGGCCGGCATGCGGCGAGCTCACGCTTCCGGATTTCGCGATACGTCCGCCCACACGCTTCAGAAACGTATCATCGGCCTTGCCGCGCAAGCGGTCGATGCGTTCCTGATTCCGGTGGTCATACGGATCGATGTCCAGCAGTTTTTCGATGGCGTCGCAGGCCTTGGGCACATTCCCTGCAGTGAAATAGGCATCGAACAGTTTGATCAGGATTTCGAAATATTGCGTTTCGCGATTGAGTTCGTTGTGCAGCGCAGCCCAGAATTCCAAAATAGGCTGCGAGTCCAAATGTTTCCCGCCAACGCTGTCCAGCTGCGTCGCGAACTCATTCTGCTTTTTATCCGCGAACATGCGGCGCTTCAGGGTCTGCAAGATCTCCACGGCTTTGGCATCCTGCCCTAGGACCACGTAGAGATCGCAAAGCTCGAACAACCGCGTGATGCCTTCGTTCTTCTCGCGCAGCAGCCCTTCCAGGACCTGGCGCGCCCGATCCAGTTGCCCCGAAGACATCAATGCATCGGCGAAAGTATCGAGAAAAGCGGCATCCTTTTCGGTCGCCGCAAAGGGTTCGAGCAGCGCCGCGGCTCCCTTCGCGTCTCCCGAACGCAGAGTGGACTCGGAATACAACAGCGCGACGCTGCGCTCCTGGGGGGCCAGACGGTATGCGCGCCCCAGAAACTCGAGAGCTTCGGCGTTGGCCCCACTGGCGTTCGCTAATTGCCCCGCGCGCAGGAAGGCTCGCGCCGCCAAGGCGCTCTTGCCGGCGCCTTCGGCCGCCTCCGCTAACTGCAGTTGGCGCTTCGAATTCTCGGGAGAAAGCTGCGCCACACGCTCCAGACAGAACAGCGCATCCTCGGTGCGGCTGGCTGCCGTAAAGGCCTCCGCGGCCTTGGAGTACTGTTCGATGGCCTCTTCAAATCGATTCTGCTTCTGCTGCAGGAAGGCATAGCGAGCGATGCGCTCCGGAGGCTGCTGCAGCGGCGAGGGCCGCAAGAAACGGTTGTAGATCGCCAGCGCCTTGATCTCGTCGCGCGGCTCGACTAGCAGATCGAACAACATCCCGTAGTACACTGCCGCGCGATCGGGCTGCTCCATCCGCGCGTACAGATCTCCCAACGCCTGCGTCGCCTCCTGGTGCTGCGGCGCTTCGTCGAGTACCGCCAGGTACGCTTCAATCGCATCCTCTACGCGATTTTTCTCAAGAAAGCGTTTGGCGCGATCTAGATGCTTGTGAATATCCGATGCCATTCGAACCGCTTACCTTGTCATTCTGCTGTTGTGGAAAGGGGCAGCCACGCGGCAAAGCGCGGAGGCCCTTTTTAACTATAACCCGCGGTACAAAGCCAGCCAAAGCAGTCAACGACGGCGATGCAGAAAGTGCCAAGTAGCATTTACGCACGGCATCGACGCGCCCCCTGCTTGTCTTTACTTGCTTGCTTCCCTACTTCTTTACTTCCTCTTGTGGCAAACTGAGTGATTACACGGCACGGTTTGGCGGTGCGTGCGGCGCTGCTCTCACGTCCAAGAACAATTCCTGCCGGCCCTGGACCCAATGGACCCGAAGTTCATACGCAATTTCTGCATCATCGCGCACATCGACCACGGTAAATCCACCTTGGCGGATCGTCTGCTGGAGATGACCGGCGCGCTCACCCAGCGCGAGATGCACGAGCAGTTTCTCGACTCCATGGACCTGGAGCGCGAGCGCGGCATCACCATCAAAGCCAAAAGTATCCGCCTTCACTACAAGGCCAAAGATGGCAACACGTACCGCTTGAACCTGATCGATACGCCGGGTCACGTGGACTTTTCCTACGAAGTTTCTCGCGCGCTGTCCGCCTGCGAAGGCGCATTGCTGGTTGTCGATGCCAGCCAGGGCGTGGAAGCGCAGACCGTCGCCAACACCTTTCTTGCGGCCGGCAGCAACCTGACCATCGTTCCGGTAATCAACAAGATCGATTTGCCGGCGGCCCAGCCGGACTTTGTGAAAGAGCAGATTGAAAGCGTGCTGGCAATTCCCGCCGGAGACGCGCTGATGATCAGCGCCAAAAGCGGCATCGGTGTGGAAGAGGTGCTGGAGGCCATCGTCCAGCGAGTGCCGCCGCCCAAAGGCAGCGCGGAAAATCCGCTGCAGGCGCTGATTTTCGATTCCTGGTTTGATATTTACCGCGGCGCGGTGGTGCTGGTGCGGGTCATGGAAGGACGTGTTCGTAATCACCAGCAAATCCGCCTGGTGGCCGGAAATCAGGTTTATGAAGTGGAACAGCTGGGCGCGCTGACGCCGAAGCCTATCGCGCTTGACGAGTTGGAAGCCGGCGACGTGGGCTTCGTGGTGGCGAACATCAAGGACGTCGCCGATGCGCGGATGGGCGACACGCTCACTGAGGCCGACCGCGCGGCACCGGCGCTTCCTGGATTTGAGGCGATCAAGCCGATGGTGTTCGCTGGGCTTTTTCCGGTGCTGGCGGACGACTACGAGCCGTTGCGCGACGCGCTAGGCAAATTGAAACTCAACGACGCAGCTTTTTTCTACGAGCCAGAAAATTCGGTCGCATTGGGCTTCGGTTTTCGCTGCGGATTTCTGGGCTTGCTGCACATGGAAATCGTGCAGGAGCGGTTGGAGCGCGAATTCGGGCTGAACCTGATTACCACCGCGCCCAGCGTGCGCTATCGCATCACGCGCGTGGATGGCAGCGTGATCGAAGTGGACAGCCCTTCGAAGTTTCCAAATCCCAGCGACATCAAGATGATCGAAGAGCCGATCATCAAGGCCATGATCATCACCAACGACGAATCGGTCGGCGGAATCCTGCAGCTTTGCCAGGACAAGCGCGGCTCGCAAAAAGGCTTCGAGTACCTGTCGCCCACGCGCGTGATGCTTACGTACGAATTGCCGCTCAACGAAATCGTGCTCGATTTCTACGACCGGTTGAAGAGCGTGTCACGCGGATACGCTTCGCTGGACTACCATCTCGCCGGCTACAGCGAATCGGATCTGATCAAGCTGGATGTGCTGGTCGGCGGTGAACCGGTCGATGCGCTGTCGATGATTTGCCATCGCGAGCAGTCCTACGAGCGCGGGCGCGACCTGGTGACGCGCTTGCGAAAATTAATTCCGCGTCAAATGTTCGAGGTGCCTATTCAGGCGGCGATCGGGAGCCGCGTAATCGCCCGCGAGACGGTAGCCGCGATTCGCAAGAATGTGTTGGCCAAGTGCTACGGCGGAGACATCAGCCGCAAGCGCAAGCTCCTCGAAAAACAAAAAGAAGGCAAAAAGCGCATGAAGCGCGTCGGCCAAGTCGACATCCCGCAGGAAGCGTTCCTGGCGGTATTGAAGGTCACCTCCACCGGCGACGAACAGTAGCCGAGCCTGAAATTGGCCGTCCAGAAGACCCGCCATCACGTCTGCTTTCGACCTTCGCGGTGGTGCAGTTATTCCTCCTTTCTCTTCACTTCTGTTGTGAGTCGGCCGCGATGCAATTGAACCCTTAAGGAATCGCCTAGCGCTACCTGCGCGGCGTCGCGGAGGATTGCGCCGCTGGCGTCGGTGGCGATCGCGTAGCCCCTTTCCAACACCCGGAGCGGGCTGCGCTCTTCAAGTTGCAATCTAAGGCGATCTAGGTGTTCGCGCTTTGTGCGCAGCAGACGTTCGGCGCGTGCACTAAGCTCCGTGCTGCGTTTTTCGAGATGCAAGCGCAGCGCGGCAATCTTCATCCGAAAATCAAAGGAAGCGATTCGCAGGTGCGCGGTGGTGAAGCGCTTGCGGCCCTGCTCGAGATTTGCGCGGAGAGCGTGGGCCAGTCGCGAAGTGAGTTCGTCGGCGCGCTGGCGTTGCTGGCGCAGCAAATCGAGAGGGCGGCGGAAGCCGCGGCTGGCGCTAAGTTCGTGGGCGCGGCGGCTGAGGACGAGGATGCGGTAGCGAATCTGATCGGTGAGCGCGGTGCGCAGGTCGGCAACGTGCTTGTCGAATTCGCGCCGGGTTTGCACCACGAGCTCGGCGGCAGCGGAAGGCGTGGAGGCGCGGACGTCGGCGACAAAATCTGCAATGGTGAAATCGGTTTCGTGGCCGACGCCGGAAATTACGGGGATGACCGAGTCGGAAATGGCGCGGGCGACGATTTCCTCATTGAAGGCCCAGAGGTCTTCGAGCGAGCCGCCGCCGCGAGCGACGATCAGGACGTCCACGGTTTGGCGGCGATTGAAAAATTGCACGGCGCGCACGATTTCCGCGGCGGCGCCATCGCCTTGCACGCGCACGGGATACAGAGTGAGCTGCACGTTCGGGAAGCGGCGGCGCAGAATGCGGACCACGTCGCGGACGGCGGCGCCGGTAGGTGATGTGATCAGACCGATGCAGCCTGGAAGGCGCGGCAGCGGCTTTTTGCGCTCGGGGGCGAACAAACCTTCGGCTTCGAGGCGCTTTTTGAGTTGGTCGAAGGCCAGCTGTAAGGCACCAAGGCCGACCGGCTCGATGTGCTCGACGTAAATCTGATATTCACCCTTGGCTTCATAGACGCTGATCGATCCGCGAACCGTGACATGCAGCCCGTTCTCGGGACGGAACTTCATCAGGCGGAGCTGGCTTTTGAAGCAGACGCATTTGATCTGCGAGCGATCGTCCTTGAGGGTGCAATAGAGGTGGCCGGACTGCGCGGCGTGACAGTTGGAGATCTCGCCTTCGACGAAGATGTCGGTGAAATTGCGGGTGAAGAGGTCGCGGATCGAGCCGGTGAGTTCGGTGACCGAGAAGATGCGCCGTTCGGGGCGGAGATTGAACTGAAGCTGGCTCATGGGGATGTGACCCGTGGCTCGGGGCTTGCGGTTCGGGAGACGGGAATTACACCCGGTCCGTTTGAGTATGTGCTGAGGACAAAGAAGTTAGCCTGGAGCTTGGCTGCGCGAACAGAAAACAAGGGAGTCAGACTGGAAACGCTATGGCGTTGGGAACCAGGCCGACACTTGTGATTACGCGAAAGTCGCCCGCCTCGGAAAGTGGCGGCTCCGTTGTCGGACTGGCATCCCCCCTCCCCCCGTGTTTTTGCGCAACGATAGGAATCCGCGAGACTTACGCCACGGAATCGCTCAACGATATGATTCGCAAGGAGATAGCTCGATTTTTGGGCGAAACGTCGATCGATTCCGGCTTGAGCTGGGAAAAAGCGGGGCCCGAGGAGATCGCCATGGATCTGGAGCTTCAATCTCCAACTCAGTTTACCATATATGTACCTCTCTTGTCCATGAGTTAGTTTGTGGACGAAAAAAGCAAATATGTGTTCCTTGGCCATTCGTTTGTGGTGCCAGGAGCGCTCCGACGGGAAGAGGCTAATCCGACCAGGCCAGGTAGCCGGGGACGATGATGCCGATACCGGGTACGATTACGAGGATGCCCCACCAATTGGGCTTGTTGCGGGCTTCGGCGACGCCCATCCAGACCAAGATGGCGATTACGATGTTGACCAGAGGGATGAGGAAAAGGATAAACCACCAGATGGGTTTCTTGGCGATGTTGAGCATCAGGATGATGTTCACGACGGGAATCCAGGCCAGCCATGCATTTTCGGTGTTGGTTTTCGTGGCGATGGTCTGAAGCGCGAGCGCCATATAGACGTACATCACCACGATGGTGATGAAGCAAAAGATCAAGAAACCAGTCATCGCAAGCAGTCCACCGGGTGGGACGTGCGGGACGTCGGTCTCCTGGGGGAATGCCGCGCCGACTGAAGCCAAGAGAACGCCAAGAGCAAGGGCCCAACGCCAGGAGTGCCAGGGGATCGACCGGGTTGTCATCTACGTTTCTCCTATCGAAGCTGGACCTTTGCAATGATGTTGCCGGCCGCGGTGTTCCGACCTAGCGGGGTAGAGCACCGGCGTCGTGATGTCCTTGGTCTAGCTTCTGCGTGCAGGATGGTATTACGAAATGCGGGTCTTGCAAGGAAAGAAGTGGATCTGGCTCTGCGAGAGCGCGGCGCTTGAAGTTGACGCCCGGGAGGGGACTAGCCGCTCCCGGGCGACATAGACATCGCTCGTTCTGATGGGACCGAGACGCCCTCCCTTGTGGGAACCGAGACCGCCCACCTGCGGGACAGAGAGCACTCCTTCGTTCGGTGCGGAGACCACCACTCCCCAACGGGAACACAGACCGCTCCGAGCGGGATCGGTTTAGTCGTGGCGGAGGGCTTCCATAGGATCGACGGAGGCGGCGCGGCGGGCCGGAACGAATGAGGCCAGCAGCGCCGCGGCGACGAGCACGATGGTTACACCCGCGAGAATGAGGGGATCCCGAGAGCTCTCGAAGACCCACTTTGTAGCGAGCTTGTCGAGGGCGAAGCTGATGGCGATGCCCGCGACCAATCCTGCGGCGACGTTCAGCGAAGTTGAGGTCAGGACCATGCGGAAGACGTCAGCGGCTCTTGCGCCCAAGGCGATGCGAATGCCGAATTCGTTGGTGCGCGTGGCGACGCCGTAGGAGACGACACTGTACAGTCCGACGGCCGCGAGGCTCAGAGCGAGAAACGCGAACACCGCGAAGAGAGTGGCCACGAAGCGCTGCTCGCCGTATTCCTGCTGGTTCTCAATCCAGGTCTGCAGGTCGCGGACCTGCATGACCTGCTGTTCACGATCGATCTGGACAAGTTGCGCGCGGATGTCGTGGAGGATGGAGAGCGGCGGGACCTGCGTGCGCACCAGAATCTGCGTGAACATGTTCAAACGCAGCGTGAAGGGAACGAAGATGGCGGGCTTGACCGGATTGCGAAGACCGTCGTCGCGGGCATCGGCGACGACGCCGATGATCTGCAGCCAGGCGCCGGGATCGGGAACACCGGGATTGTACGGCGGCTGATCTTTCAGGTTCGGGAAACGGACCTGCTGGCCGAGCACGTTGCCGTTCGGGAAGAATTGGCGCGCCATGGATTGATTGACAAGAGCGAGGGTCGCGCCGCGCAGGACTTCGGGTTTCTCCCAAAGGCGGCCTTGCAGTAGCGGAATGTGAAGCACGGAAAAATAGCCGGAATCGATAAAGTTGAGGCGCGCTTCCGGTTTTTCTGTGGAGGCGCTGCCGGAAATCTCGAACTGTTGATTCCAACCGTTGGAAGGCGGGGTGGCGTTGGTGGAGATGCCGGCTTCCACGACTTGCGGCATGGCGGCGATGCGAGTGCGAATCTGCTCGAAGTATTGCGAGCGATCCTTCCACGATCCGTAGGTGTTTTCGTGAATGGGAATGGGAACGGACATGACGTTTCGCGGCTCGTAGCCGAGGCTGGCGTTGACGATACGAAGGAAGCCCTTGCCTGCGGCGCTGGCGACGGTGAGCAGCAAAATCGTGAGCGCAACCTGCGCGCCGACCATCACGCTGTGCATGCGCTTGGCCTGACTGCTGCCTGCGACGCGGCGGCCGCTGCCTTGCATCAGGCGCGCGACATCGGGCCGCGAAAGCTGAACAGCCGGCGAGAGGCCGAAGATGATGGTGGTCGCGACCGCGAGGCCCACACAGAACAGCAACACGGGCCAATTCACCTTGATAACAGCTTCGACGGGGAATGCGCGCGGCATCCACGCGACGATCAGTGGCAGACTCCTCCATGCGAGCAAAATACCCAGGATCGCGCCCACGATGGCGATGCCGAGCGATTCCGTAAGCAGCTGGCGGATCATGCGAATGCGATCGGCGCCGATGGCGGCGCGGACGGCAAGCTCATGCTGGCGCTCCGCGCCGCGGGCCAGGAGAAGGATAGAGACGTTGCCGCAGCCGATCAGCAGCAACGAGCCCACAGCGCCCAGGAGCAGGTACAGCGTGGTGCCGAGCGGGCGCGCATACACTTCGATAATGCTGCCCAGGTTGACGCGGAAGTTGTCGGGATAGCGCCCGGGGGATTCCCTGGCGAACTGCTCGAAAAGCGGCTGAAGCTCAGCGTTGGCCTGCGCGACGGTCATGCCGGGGCGCAACTTGATCGATGCACCTTCATAGATGTTGGGATTTGGCGTGAGCTTTAGAGGGAGATAGATCTGCGCTTCGCGCCATTTGAAGCGGGGTGGCATTACGCCTACGACCTGGTAGGGTTTGCGAACAAGCTGAATGGTGCGACCGATCACGTTGGGGTCGGCACGATAGTAGCGCTGCCAAAATTCGTAAGTGATGACCACGACCGGCTGCGGGTCCTGGCCGTACGGAGCGTCGGGAGGAATCAGCCAACGGCCCATCATTGCCGGAACACCCCAATGGTTGGGAGCATTCGGAGTGATGTAGGCGGCCTGTACATCTTCCGGAAGGTCGCCGTCCGTAGTCGTCAGGTTCCAGCCGTCTTCGCCAGAGACGCTTTCAACCGATTTAGCCTGACGAATCTGTTCGATCTGCGGGCCGGTGAACCCCGAGTAGCGATCGTTGCCAGCTTTGTCAACCAGACGGGGCTGCATGATGCGGTCGGCACCGGGATAGGGGAAGGGATCAATCAGGACGGCATAAATGACGCTGAAGACGGCACTTGTGGCACCGATGCCCAGGGCGAGAGAAAGCACAGCGGTGAGCGAGAAGCCGGGACGCTTGCGAAGTTCACGAGCGGCGAAGCGGAGGTCAGGGAGAAAGGAGTGCATGCACACCTCGCATGATGGTTGGCTGTCGATCTAGAGACGTCACCAATCTTTTCGGCGTTAGGTCAGAAGGAAAGGCGGCGCGCAAGAAAAGGCCGGGTCGCGTCGCCTGCCGACCGCAGGCAGGTTCGCGATGACAGAGTTTGGTAAGCGAGGTGAGCATCGAGCTTACGCCGGAGCGGGCGGCTAGTCGTGGCGGAGGGCTTCCATGGGATCGACCGTGGCGGCGCGGCGGGCGGGCACCAGGCACGCGGCGACGGCTGAAAACATCAGGAGGGCCGTGACGGCAGTCAATAGCAGCGGGTCGCGAGACGTTTCCGAGACCCATTTGGTGGCGAGTTTGTCGAAGGCTATGCTGAGAGCCAGGCCGACGAGGATTCCAGCGCCAACGTTGATGCCTGTGGATGAGAGGACGATGCGGAAAACGTCGGCGGCTCTAGCGCCGAGGACCATGCGGATGCCGAACTCGTTGGTGCGGTTGGCGACGCCGTAGGAAACCACGCTATAGAGGCCTACGGCGGCAAGAAGCAGGGCGATCACGGAGAAGATGCCGAAAAGGCGGGCTACCAGCTGTTGCTGTGCGTATTCATCCTCCCGGCTGATCCAGCCTTCCAGATCGCGGGCGCCCCGGATGATCTGTTGCTCGGGATCCACCTGAGTAATCTGAGCACGGAAGTCGTGGAGCAGGGATTCGGGCGGAACTTTGGTGCGCACCAGGACCTGCGTGAACATCCACATGCGAAGTGTGTAGGGAACGTAGATGCCGGGCTTGATGGGATTGCGCAAGCCGTCGTTGCGGGCATCGGCGACGATGCCGATGATCTGGAGATTGCCGTCAGCGCCGGGAGCGGCCGGAGAATTCGCGGAGGTCTCAGCGGTGAGGTCGGGAATGCGAATCTGCTGGCCGATGGCGTTGCCCGTGGGCCAATACTGGCGGGCCAGTTTTTCGTTGACGACGGCAACCTGGGCGCCGCGCATGGTTTCGGCACGATCCCACAAGCGGCCCTGCTGGAGTGGGATGTGAAGAACGGAGAAATATTCGGGGCTGATGAAGTTCAGGCTGGCTTCGGGCTTTTCGGCGCCCGTGGTGCCGTGAATTTCGAAGCGCATGGTACGGCCGTTGGAGGGCGGAGTGGCGTTGGTGGAGATGCCGGCTTCAACGACCTGCGGCATGGAGGCGATGTGGGCGCGAAGCTGTTCGTAGTATTGACCGCGATCCCCCCAGGCCATGTGGGTGTTTTCGTGAACGGGGATGGGAAGAGACATGGCGTAATGGGGGTCATAGCCAAGGTCGGCGTTGACGAGCTTGAGGAAGCCTTTGCCGGCGGCACCGGCGACAGTGAGGAGCAACAAAGTGAGGGCGACTTGCGCACCGACCAGGACGCCGTGAGCGCGCTTGGCGGCGGCACTGCCGGCGACGCGGCGGCCACTGCTCTGCATCAGGCGCACGATGTCCGGGCGGGAGAGCTGGAGCGCCGGAGACAGGCCGAAGATGATCGCGGTGGCAAAAGCGAGGCCGACACTGAAGAAGAGGACCGGCAGATTGATTTTGATGACGGACTCGGCGGGGAACAGGTGGGGAAGCCAAGAAACGATGGGGGGCAGGCTACGCCAGGCGATCAAGACGCCCAGGCTCGCGCCGGCGGCGGCGATGAGCAAAGCCTCGGTTAACAACTGACGGATCATGCGTGGACGGTCCGCGCCGACGGCGGCGCGCACGGCGAGCTCATGTTGGCGTTCGGCGCCGCGCGCGAGAAGGAGAATGGAGACGTTGGCGCAGCCGATCAGGAGGAGAGAAGCCACGGCACCGAGAAGGACGTAGAGCGTAGTGCCGAGGGGCCGCGCGTAGAGTTCGACGATGCTGCGCAGATTGACGCGGAAGCCACCTTCCGGATAGCGCGAGGGAACGGTCTTCGCAAAATCCTCCATGAGAGGCTGAAGCTCGGCGTTGGCCTGCTCGATGGTGAAGCCGGGTTTGAGTTTGACGGAGGCGCCGAAATAGTCTTTAGGGTCGGATGTGACTTTAAGAGGCACGTACAGATCGGCTTCGCCCCATTTGTAGCGCGGAGGCATGACGCCGATAACTTCGTAGGACTTGTGGACCAACTGAAGCTTGCGACCGATGACGTTGGGATCGCCCATGTAGTACTTCTGCCAGAACTGGTAGGGCAGAACGACGACGCGCTGGGGCTCTTCACCCTGCGGCGCGTCAGAGGGAAGGAACCAGCGGCCCATCATGGCGGGAATGCCCCAGTGACTGGGCGCATTCGCGGACAGATACATGGCCTGGACGTCTTCGGGGACGTCACCGTCGGTGGTGGTGAGATTCCAGCCGTCCATGGCGACGATGCTCTCGATGGACTTGGCTTTGCGGAGCTGCTCCAGTTGCGGACCGTTTATGCCCGAGAAACGATCGTGGCCGGCCTTGTCTTTCAGGCGAAGTTCTACCAGACGATCGTAGCCTGGGTAAGGGAACGGATCGATCAGCACAGCGTAGATGACGCTAAAGACGGCGCTGGTGGCGCCGATGCCGAGGGCGAGAGAAAGAATAGCGGTGAAGGTAAAGCCGGGGCGTTTGCGAAGTTCGCGGGCGGCGAAGCGGAGGTCGGGGAAGAAGGATGACATGGACACCTCGCGTCTATCGGCGTTCGGCTATCGCTGGTAAAGACGATACATAGCCCTAGTTGGTTAGGTCAGATAACTAGACGATGCGAGGCGGTTGTTTGTTCCCCGCAGGCGTCGGGGATGGATACTCGCGTCGTGCTTTTTGGTTACACGCACGATTTGGTTACGAAAGCGCGCCGATGGGGGTCATGTATAATTGAAGCAGGGGAAATTTGCTGATTACATGGCAGTTGACGCCACAAAAATGATGGTGAGGGCATCCGCGTCCGTGCGCATGCGACGGCGGCTGCGGTTTGCGCGTTCGCGGGTGCGAGAGGTGTGGAAAATCGGGAAGGCCCTGGTGTCCACCAAGCATCCTTTCCTGGTGCATGTCATCCCGATGCGGCGATGCAATCTGGATTGCGGGTATTGCAACGAGTATGACGAGGTGTCGAAGCCGGTGCCGCTGGAGGAAATGAAGAAGCGGCTGGACATTCTGGCGGATATGGGCACGTCAATGATCACCATCAGCGGCGGGGAGCCGCTGATGCATCCGGAGCTGGAGGAAGTGATCCGGCACATGCGGCGCCGAGGGATTTACGCCGGGATGATCACGAACGGATTTTTGCTGAGCAAGGAGCGAATTGGGAAGCTGAACGATGCGGGGTTGGAGTACCTGCAGATCAGCATCGACAACGTGACTCCGGACGAAGTGTCGAAGAAGAGTTTGAAGACACTGGACATCCGTTTGGAATGGCTGGCGCAGTATGCGGTGTTTCAGGTGAACATCAATTCGGTGCTGGGAAGCGGGGTGAAGAATCCCGAAGATGCGTTGACGATTGCGCACCGGGCGGTGGAATTGGGGTTTACCAGTACCGTGGGGATTATCCACGACGGGTTTGGGCAGCTGAAGTCGCTGAGCCCGCGGCAGATCGAAATTTTTGAAGAGATCATGACGCTGGGGAAGCGGTCGTTCTCGCGGTTCAATGATTTCCAGCACAGCGTGGCACGAGGCAAGGAGCACAACTGGCGATGCCGGTCGGGCTCGCGGTACTTGTACGTGTGCGAGGACGGATTGGTGCACTGGTGCTCGCAGCAGCGCGGATACCCCGGCATACCGCTGGCGGAATATACGACCGAGATGCGGCATCGGGAATACTTCACCGAGAAATTTTGCGCGCCCCGGTGCACGGTGTCGTGCGTGCAACAGGTGGGCATTCTGGATAATTGGCGCGGACCGCAGAATTTGAAGCCTATGCCGATGGCGCCCACGGCACCGGCGCGGAATGGGGAGTTGGTGCAGATTGGATCAGGGCGCGGCGGCGGGTAGGGCGCCTTTTGCACAGGTGACACGGCAGAGGCTGGGCCGCCGCACAGATCGAGTTTCCTCGATTCTTTCTCCCATCCTGCTCCTATCTCTTACTCTCTCTTTTCTCTAAATCCTAGTTTCACTCCACACACATGTTGCTCTCGACGGGATTGACGGTAAACGTCTGATTCTGAAGAATTAGTCCCATGGCAGGCGCGTCAATTGAAATCGAGAATCTGACTAAGGACTATCCGTTCGGCTTTCTCCACTTAAAGAAAAAGAGATCGCTGGAAGGCCTGACCATGACGGTCGAGGACGGCGAAGTGTTTGGATTTCTGGGCCCGAACGGGGCGGGGAAATCGACGACGATCAAGCTGCTGATGGGCCTGATTTTCCCAACGGCGGGAACCGCGCGGATTCTGGGAAAACCGATCAGCGACATCGAAATGCATCGTGACATCGGGTACCTGCCGGAACAGCCGTATTTTTACGATTATCTGACGGCGGCGGAGCTGCTGGATTATTTCGCGCGATTCTTTGATTTGACGGCGGCGGATCGGCGCGAGCGCGTGGAGCGAATGCTGAAGAAGGTCGGGCTGGAAACCGCCAGGAAAATTCAGCTGCGGAAATATTCGAAGGGGATGCTGCAGCGGGTCGGCTTGGCGCAGGCGATTTTGCATGATCCGAAAGTAGTGATTCTGGATGAGCCGATGTCGGGGCTGGATCCGCTGGGGCGGCGTGAAGTTCGCGACATCATCCTGGAGTTGAAGCGCCAAGGGCGGACGATTTTGTTTTCAACGCATATTTTGGGCGATGCGGAAATGCTGTGCGATCGCGTGGGCGTGATTGTGGGCGGAAGGTTGCGGGGCGTCGGGGCGCCGGATGAAATTGTGGGCGTCAAGGCGCACGGTATGGAGATTTTGTTCGAATATGCCGGCGGAGGAGGCGAGCCGAGCCGACTGCTGTCGGGAGCGACGCGAACGGGCAATCGCTACCGCCTGCAGGTAGAAGAAGGGGAGTTATACGCGACGCTGGAGCAATTGCGCGGCGCGGGGGCGAAGATTTTGTCGGTGACGCAGGTAAAGGCATCGCTCGAGGAATATTTCATGCATCTGGTGGAAGCCGATCGCGCGCAGGCCGCGGCCGTGGAGGTCTACGGCAAATGAGCCGCGCGGCGGTGGTGGCGTGGAACACCTTTCGCGAAGCGGTGCGCGATCGCGTGCTGTACAACCTGGTGTTTTTTGCGTTGTTGATGTTTGCGGCGGCAATTCTGGTTGGTCAGATTTCGATTCAGATCGAGCAAATTGTGATTGTCACGCTGGGACTAAGCGCGATTTCAGTGATCGGCCTGTTGATGGCGGTGTTCATCGGCGTTGGGCTGGTTTCCAAGGAGATGGATAAGCGCACGCTTTACGCGCTGCTGGCCAAGCCGGTGCGGCGGTGGGAATTCTTGCTGGGGAAATTCGGAGGCCTGCTGCTGACGCTGGTGGTAAATACCGCGGCGATGGCCGCGGGGCTATTCGCGGCTCTGTGGTATGTGAAGCATCCACTGGAGCGCGGGGACGCGGTGGTGCTGGTGGCGGTTTACTTTATTTTGTTGAAGCTGGCGCTTGTAGTGGCGCTGGCGCTGCTGTTTTCTTGTTACACCACGCCGCTGCTGGCGATTTTGTTTACGGCGGGCCTGTACGTAGCGGGACTTTTCGTGAACGAAATGCGGGACTTGCAGAGTGCGACCATGGCGCCCGGCATGAAGGCATTTCTGCGATGGCTGTCTTACCTGCTCCCGAATTTCAGCAATTTCGATGTGATGGCTGCCGCGGCGCACGGCCGGGCGATACCGGCGATGCTGGCGGCGCAGAACACCGCGTACGCGGCACTCTATTGCGCGATCGTGCTGGCGGCTGCGGCCACGGTTTTTTCCCGGCGGAATCTGAAATGAGTGCGCCGAAAATGCGCCCCTTGTTGCTTGGCGTGGTTCTGGTGGCAGGGTTCGCAGGTGTGTGGCGCTTGCAGCGGGGCATCGATGCGCAGATCGTTTCGCTGCACCAGGAACAGGATGAATTGGTGCTGCGTTCGGGTCCGGTGCTGAAATTGATGAGCCTGGAATATGCGCCGCTGCTGGCGGATTTGTACTGGACACGAACGGTGCAGTACTACGGCAGCAAAAACACGCGCGCCGAGCACCAACTGGATTTGTTGTGGCCGCTGCTGGACATCACCACGACGCTGGATCCCAACCTGCTCCCGGCTTATCGTTTTGGCTCCACGTTTCTGGCGGAGCCCGCGCCTCGCGGCGCGGGGATGCCGGAGCAAGCCATCGAATTTCTGAACCGGGGGATTCGGGCGAATCCGGATTACTGGCGGCTCTACCAAGATCTGGGGTTCATCTATTATTTTGACATGCGAGATTACGGAAAGGCGTCCAGCGCGTTTCTGGAAGGCAGCAAAAATCCCAAAGCGCTGCCGTGGATGAAGGTTCTGGCCGCGCGCGTGTCGGAAAGAGGCGAATCGCGCGAGACCTCGGTCTTTTTATGGAATGAAGTTTACAACTCCACGAGCGACGCGCAACTCAAGAAGAACGCGCTCACGCATCTGCGGCTGTTGCGGGGGCAGGAGGATTGCGAACAATTGGACGCTCTTGCGGAAGAATTTGGAAAGCGTCGCGGACGCCGACCAGACAACGTGCAGGACCTGGTGAATGCCGGCCTGATTCCGGGTGCACCGGTTGATCCACTAGGCTTTGTGTACGTATTCGATGCCGATGGGTTTGCGCAACTGAATCCTGCGAGCCCGCTGGCAAAGGATCAACCGATCTATCAGCGGCCTATGTAGCCCGCAGGGATCAGGACGTCAGCCTAACCACTGCGCGTAAAAGTTCAATTACTACTGATTCGGAGTGACGCAGAGCAGCGTCATCTGGGGATCGATCAGGATTTTTTGTGGCTGAGGGCTTGACATGAAGTGGAAGGAAGTCTCCGGCCCGCTGGCGATGACGGTGCCGAGGAAAACGGGGCGCGAGCCGGCCGAGACGGCGTAAAGGGGGACGGGAGCCAGGAAAGAACGAGGCACGTCGCTCTGAAACAACTTGCCGCGAATGACGTAACCTTTCTCGCCTGTGTGGGCGCTGAATTCCACCTTGTAGCGCGGGATACCCGTACCGCGAACCCACTGTTCAAAAAACCATTCCATGGAGCGGCCGCCTTCGAGATCCATCGAGCGCGTCATGATCGCTTCGACTTCGCGCTGCAGATCGGCGGTCGAAAGGGCGCGATAGGCATATTTGGCGGCCAGCGTTTTCAGCAAAGCGTCGAAGCGCGCATCGGGATCTTTTGCGCCGGGTTGCTTCAACTGTTCACGAAGCATGTGAATGACCCACGCGCCCTTTCCGTAGACGACGTCTTCGAATCCACTCGGGGATCGCGAGGAAGTGAGACGGCTGCCCAGGTCCAGGGCGCCGATATCCGCGATGGTGTCGTCGGAGTTGGGCAATTTTTGCGCGAGGTGCTTGCGATAGCGCTCCAGCCAGAGGCGCAGAGAATGGCCATTGCGCTTCTGCGTGTCGGTGAAGAGCAGCGCGAGGTAGTTGGCGATGGCCTCGTCGATCCATTGGTCGCGATAGGAACTCCATCCGACGATGTTGCCCCACCATTGGTGGGCCACTTCGTGAATGGGGACCAGGTCGGTGAAATGCTCCTGGGTGACGTCGGAAAGTCCGACCCGATGCTGAGCCTCGGCGGGCAAATAGGAATAGGTCGAAAGGTACAGGAGTCCTGGCCAGCCCTGGCCGAACGTGCCGGGAATTTGCGAGACATTCAACTTCTGGAAAGGGAATGGTCCGCTGAGGGTTTCGTAAAAGCGTATGGAAGCGTCGATTTCGCGGCCGAGCTCTTTGAGGGCGTCGGCAGGACGCGGCGGCGGTACGGCGATCTGCATCATGTTGCTGTTGTTGCGGCCTTCGCCGCCAAAGGAGGGCAGCCTGGGGAGATCGGGAGCGTTTGCCGCCTCGAGGCGGCTGTCGATGGCCTGTTCGAGTGAGCGGTTGGCGAACACGTCTACGGTGTAGGCGCCGGAAGCCAGCGAAGTGGAGGCGTAATCGCCGAGGTTGAAGCCGGCGACCGAGACTTGCTTTTCGGTGCGCCAGTGGCCGACGCGGAAGTCGCCGTCTTCGTGCTCTTCGGTTTTGGTGCCGGTGGCGACGAGTCGCAGGCGACGCGGCCAGCGCATAGTCAGATCGTAGTCGGAAAAATCGGCGGCATTGCCCAGGTGGGGATACCAGCTTTCGCGGGCGCCGACGAACAAGACGCCGTTCCCGGCATTTTCGATGATGTTGCCGCGATAGTGAAAGTGCAGGGTAAATTCAGCGCCGCGGGCCGACGGTGAAGGCAAGACGACATAGAGATAGTCGTTGCCGCGAGTATTGCGCTCTTGAAGGTTCACGCCCTCGTTCTGGAAAAAGGTAAGGGGTTCGCCACGGTCCCCGGTAACTATGTCAACGCCCAGTGAACGCGCGAGTTGGAAGACGAGGACGCGCTCGCCATCGATTTCCGCGCGTAGGCGAATATCGCTCTTGGCGTCCAGCGAAGTGTCGGCGAGAACGGAAGTGTCTACGTTGTAGTGGAGAGCGCGAAAGGCCGCAACCGGCGGAGAGATCCCGGGGACCTGATAGGAAGCCCACACGTCGTAGAAGGTGCGTTCGCCCGATTTTTTGACCTGGCCGAGCAGGAAAGGTTCGAAGCGCTGCTGATCGTAAACCACGTCAAAGGCGCCGGTGCCGACGCCGCCGATGGAAGCGTAGAAATACGGACGCGGATTCTGGGTCAGGCGATCGAAAGTGATGCGCAGAGAGTGCATGGGATTCGCAGCGGGAAGAAGGGGATTCCAATGGGATACAAATTCGGCGTCTTCCTGCGGTGAAACCTTAGCCATTTGAAATTGGTGAGTGAGTTCGTCGGAGGTGTTGTCGGTGAAGCGCAGCAAGGCGTAGGTGAAGTCCTGATCCAGAACGGGAGCGCCAAGAAAGCGTGCCATTTGCTGCTTTTCGACGATGCCGCGGGGCAGCGCCAGCGCGTGACCGCGACCGGAAAAGACCGCGCCGGTGGCGCGGCCGTCAAACGAGGAGAAGAAGGCGAGCTTGCCTTCGTCGAAAGAAAGCTTGAGATCGGCGCGATGAAGTTCCACGCGGTCCCCAGGAGTGATGCTGTAGGTGGAAGTGGAGTCGAGCTGTAGGGCATTCAGGGCGTCATAGAGTTCACGGGGAGACCTGTCCGCCGCCGCTGCCGGGAAACCCGTCAGTAGAATGCACAACCCGAAAAGGGCCACCCCAGCCCGCATACCGAAAGTGTAGTCACTTTCGGCATCGCGGAACAAGGCATGAACGGCGGCGGTGGAGGGGCGGCCTAAAATGGAGAGATGCCGGGGGCTTGCGTAACACGGTTACTCGAAGTGCGTTCGATCGCGCGCTGTGCGTGCCGGATGCTGGCAATTTTGTGTGCGTGCGCTTGGATAGCAAGGGCAGACACGATCGTGCTGAAGAATGGCCGGCGCATCGTGGCGCTTACGGTGGTCGAAGACCGTGACAAGATCCGCTACCAGACCGCGGCCGGTGAATTGAGCCTGCCGAAATCGATGGTCGATCATATCGAGAAGGGTATCGCCACACCGGCGCCGGATTCGCTGAGCGCCGCCGCGGCCGCAAGTTTGAAGATTACCCCGCCCAACGTGGAAGCCAATGCCGCAATTGAGAAGGGCGCGGTACATGACGATGCCATCGACCGAGAATATCTGGCGAAGGTGGAGAGCGAGGCGCGAGCCGCGACGCCGGGCACCAAGGAAGTCGCGGCGCTGGCGCTGCATTCCGCGGCGCAGTTTGAACTATCGCGCGGCGATACCGAACATGCGCTGGTTGATGAACGGCGCGCCCTCACTTATGCCCCGGAGGATCCCAGCATCCTGATGAACGTGGCGTATCTGCACCTGCGGCGCAGCGAATATAAAACTTCGCTCGACTATCTCGAGCGGGCGCGGGCGGTAGCCCCCGACAACCCGGACGTGGCGAAGCTGGCGGGTTGGGCTTACTACGGCATGAACAAATTGGATCAGGCGGTAGCGGAATGGCGGCGTGCGTACGCGCTGCGACCCGATACGGAGGTGCAACGCGCCTTGGCGAAGGCACAGCGCGACAAGCAAGAAGAGGAAAATTACCGCGAAAATGAAAGCAGCCACTTTACACTGCGTTACAGCGGCGCTGCGGAGCCGGATCTGGCTCGCGAAATGTTGCGGGCCCTCGAAGGGCATTTTTCAGTCATCGAATCGGAGCTGAATTTCACGCCTCCGGATCCTATCGGTGTGATCCTGTACACCGACCAAGCCTTTGCAGATATAACCCGTGCTCCGGGCTGGGTGGGGGCGCTGAACGATGGGCGCATTCGCGTGCCTGTTCGTGGATTGAAAACGCTGACGCCGGAGCTCTCGCGCGTGTTGAAACACGAATTGACCCACAGCTTCATCCAGCAAAAAACGCATGGCCGCGCTCCCACCTGGATTCAGGAAGGAATCGCGCAGTGGATAGAGGGAAAACGCAGCGGCGAAAATGCATCGGCACTGGTGCAGATCTACGACGAAAAACAGGCGCTGACGCTGGGGCAACTCGAAGGATCGTGGATGAATATGCCGGCGGACGTGGCCAGCTATGCGTATGCCTGGGCGCTGGCGAACATCGAGTACATCGTGCAATCGGATGGAATGAGCGACGTCGACCGAATTCTGAATCTGGTCGCCGAGGGCAGCTCTACGGAAGTTGCGGTTCGGGAAGTGTTGCACGATGGGTACGATGACCTGATGTTCGCGACCAAGAACTACTTGAGCAAGAATTACGGCCGCTGATGCGACGGCCGCTCTTCGCTGCTGCCGGGCGTCAGCAATTCATCAGCAATGCCGCCAGCAGCGCCGCACGCGCGGGCATGATGCGCAGAATCACATGTTCGTGAGCGGAGTGAGCGCCGTCGCCCACCGCTCCGAGCCCATCGAGGGTGGGAACACCCAGCGCGGCAGTGAAGTTGCCATCCGAACCTCCCCCCACGGAGCAATCCGAGAGAGCGAAGCCCAGCTGAGTGGCCAGCGCTTTGGCGCGGGCAAAAAGAGCCGCGCTGATTTTGCGCTCGAGCGGAGGGCGGGAAAAGCCGCCGCGGATTTCCAGGCGCGCGCCTGGCAGGATCGGGCGGAGACGGCGCAATCGCTGCTCCAGGCCACGCATGTCGGATATTCGCAGGGCTCGCAGGTCGAGGACGGCGCGCGCCCGCTCGGGAATGACATTGCTGCGCGTACCTCCTTCGACGATGCACGCGGCAATGGTCGTGCCGCGGCGCAGGTCGTTCCACAGGCGAACGCGCGAAATCTGCTGCGCGAGTTCCTCGATGGCGTTCACGCCCTCGTGGGGCGCCAGTCCGGCGTGGGAGGCCCGGCCAAAAGCGATGATTTCCGCCTCGCCGACACCTTTGCGCTCGGTCTTTAACAGTCCACGGGGACCGAACGCGGGTTCCAGCACGAACACCGCATCGCTGCGCTTCGCTTCAACCTCAATGAGCTTGCGTGAAGCCTCGCTTCCGATTTCCTCATCCGAAGTCCACAGAAAGACCACACGTTTGCGGACCGGGCGCCCTGATTTCTGCAAGGCGTCGAGTGCGAAAAGTGCCTGCACGATTCCCGCCTTCATGTCGAAAGTGCCGGGACCGTAGGCTTTGCCGCCATTAACCCGAAACGGCATCTTCGCCAGAGTTCCGGTGGCGTATACCGTGTCGTAGTGGCCGAGGACCAGCAACTGGCCTTGCGGGAGCGATTTGTGCGGCCACCAGGTAATGCGCAGCAGGTCGCCGCGATCTCTTCTCGCCAGCCGTTCGACCCGCACGTTTCGTTTTTTCCATTCCGAGGCGAGCACTCCGCAGCAGCGGTCCGCCGCCGCCTTTTCCAGGCTGGGCGATTCGCAAACGACGAAGCGGCGGAGCGCGGAAATCATCTCCGGCAATTTTCTGGACGTATATTCGAACAGATTTTTGACTGGGGAGGGGGCGGGCATGGGGGCACATCGTAGCAGCGCCCCGGACGAGCATCAACCAATGGCTGCATGCGATATATCGAGGCACGAACGACGCGGGTTGCTTCACCGGACAACAGCCGCGGATGGATATCGCGCGGCGCAAGGTTCGCATATAATCATAAGTTTGCCGGACAAGGAACATTGCCGCAGAGCGCCCGCGGCTTGACGGAGAAAGCAGATGATCCTCGACGTTGTCGAGATTCAGAAAATACTGCCGCATCGCTACCCGTTCCTGATGGTGGACGGAATTCTGGAAATGGAGCGGCTGAAGCACATCGTCGGCATCAAGAACGTAACCATCAACGAGTCCCACTTCCAGGGACATTTTCCCGGCAAACCCATCATGCCGGGCGTGCTGATTATCGAATCCATGGCGCAGACCGGCGGTCTACTGTTGCTGCTCGAAATACCTGATCGCGAGAGTAAGTTGTTGTACTTCGTGGCCGTGGACGGCGCGCGCTTCCGCCGGCCGGTGGTGCCTGGCGATCAGTTAAAGCTCGAAATCAAAGTACTCTCCTGGCGCGGCGATTTCTGCAAGCTGGAAGGGCGCGCTACGGTCGACGGGCAGCTGGCCGCCGAAGCGACATTGATGTGCAAGATGGTCGATCGCGAGCCGGAGCCTGCAAAGGAAGCCCCGAAGAAATGAACGCGGCGCACATCCATGTTCAGGCCGTGGTAGCACCGGGCGCGAAACTGGGCTCCGGTGTTCAGATCGGCGCCTACGCCATAGTCGGCGAGGACGTGGAGCTGGGCGACGGTTGCATCCTGCATCCCCACGCCGTTGTTCAGGGACCAGCGAAGTTCGGCCGCAACAATATTTTTCATCCGTTTAGTTCCGTGGGTGGCGACCCGCAGGATTGGGGATTCCGTGGCGAACGAACGCAGCTGCTCGTCGGTGATGAAAATACATTTCGCGAGTCCGTGACCGTCAACCGTGGCACCCTCAAAGGTGGTGGGGTCACCATCATCGGCAGCAGGAATCTGTTTCTGGCGTCTTCACACGTTGCGCACGATTGCCGCGTGGGCGACAACACGCTGTTCGTGAACAGTGCGACTTTGGCCGGCCATGTGGTGATCGAGGATTTCGCAACCATTGGATTTGCGTCTCCGGTGCACCAGTTTTGTCGCGTCGGGCGTTACGCGTACATCGGCGCTTGCACGGTCATCACGCAAGACGTGCCGCCGTTCTCGCTGATCGTAACCGAGCGCGAAACCACCAGTTTCGGGGTGAACAAGATCGGCCTGGAACGCAAAGGTTTTTCCTCCGAACGCGTGAAAGCCCTCACGCAGGCCTACAAACTGCTGTTACGCTCGAAATTGAATACCAACCAGGCGCTCGCGGAAATGCGCAAGTCTCTCGGGGAATCCGCGGACGTGGCGGAACTCATTCAGTTCATCGAAACCGCCGAGCGTGGAATCGTCAAGTAAAGGGAAGTAACGCGCAACGCACGCGCCAATCGACGGCCTTCATGCCAGACGCGGGAACGACAGGATGGGGACTCATCGCCGGGAACGGCCGCTTTCCGTTTCTGGTGCTGGAGGGCGCGCGCAGCCAGGGCATCGAGATGGCGGTGATTGCCTTGAAGGAGGAGGCTTCCGAGCAGCTCGCGGATGCGGTCAAACGCCTGCACTGGGTGAGCCTCGGCGAATTGAGCAAAGCGATCGACCTGATGCACCAGGAAGGCGTGACCCGCGCGGTAATGGCCGGCCAGGTGAAGCACAACAAAATTTTCAGCTCGATTCGTCCGGATTGGAAACTGGCCAAGCTGCTGTTCTCGCTGAAGCGAAAAAACACCGACGCGCTGATCGGCGCGGTGGCTCGTGTGCTGGAGGATGAAGGCATTCACCTGGTGGACTCCACGCATTTTCTGAAGCCCTTGGTGCCGGATCCGGGCGTGCTGACCAAACGCGCGCCGGACGAACGCGAAGCCGCGGACATTGCGTATGGCCTCGGCGTTGCGCGCCAAATTGCCGCGATGGATATTGGCCAGACCGTGGTGATTTCCGATCGCGCGTGCGTGGCAGTCGAAGCCATGGAAGGCACCGATGAAACCATCGCACGGGCGGCGCGCCTCGCCGGCGACAGGCCATTGGTGGTCGTCAAAGTCAGCAAGCCGCGCCAGGACATGCGCTTCGATGTACCCGTCGTTGGTCTGCCGACCATCGAACAGATGAAGAGTGCCCGCGCCACGGCCTTGGCTCTCGACGCCGGGCGCACCCTGTTATTTGACCGAGCAAAATTGATCGAGCAAGCGGACGCGGCGGGGATCGCGATTCGGGCGGTAGCGCCTGCCAGCGCGCTGGAACCAAAGCGCGTCGCTGCAGGAATGGACAAGGAATGAGTGTGACGTCCGGGGCAGCGCGCAAGATTCGCGTCGCCGTCATCGGCGCGGGGGAATTCGGGCGCAATCACGCGCGCGTGTACCGGGAAATTCCCGGCGCTGACTTGGTGGGCATTTACGACAAAAGCGCAAAGCGCACTGCCGAGGTCGCAGCGGAATTTCAGGCTCAGATTTTTCGGGGACTGGATGAATTACGCGGGCGCGTCGACGCTGTGAGTGTTGCCGTTCCCACCGTCGATCACGCTGCAGTGGGCTGCCGTTTGATGGAGCTGGGACTCGACGTGCTGGTCGAAAAACCCATGGCCACGAATCTGGCAGAGGCGGACGCGCTGCTCGATGCCGCAATGAAATTTCAGCGCATCTTGCAGGTCGGCCACGTCGAGAGATTCAACCCCGCGGTGTTGGCAGTCGAGCCCATCGTCGATCATCCGCTGTTCTTTGAGGTGCACCGGCTCGGTGTATTCACGCCGCGCAGCCTGGATGTGGATGTCATCTACGACGTGATGATCCACGACATCGACATTTTATTGGCGCTGGTGAAACAACAGGTGACGGAAGTGAAGGCCGTCGGGATCCCGGTGCTCACGGACAAAGTCGACATTGCCCACGCGCGCCTGGAATTTGCAGGTGGCGCGGTGGCCAACGTCACCGCCAGCCGCGTTTCCACCGAGCGTGTGCGCAAGATGCGTTTCTTCCAGCAGCACGAATACATCTCGCTCGATTATGCGCGCCGCGATGCGCTGCGTGTCGGAGTGAAAACGCCCGGGCCGCAACCGGAGTTTGGGTTTGAGAAATTGCCAGCGTCCGCCGAGGAGCCGTTGCACGCCGAACTGGAAGCTTTTATCGAGGCCGTGCGCACCCGCCGCCAGCCGCGAACCAGTGGCTCGGCCGGCCGCGCGGCGTTGGAAGTGGCGGAAAGAGTCATGGCAAGCATCCAGGAGCATGGTGAGCGCGTCCAATTGCTAGCCTTTTCCGCAGCGCAGAAGACAGAGAAATGATTCCCAGGATCCTGGTTCCGCATGGCGCCAAACCGCCGGCCGCCGATGCACCGTCGTCGCGGCGCCGTCCGTCCACACTGGACGAACGCACCCTCGTGCCTGCGATGCTGCCGATCGTCCAGCTGGACGGGCGCACCACCATTCCGTCTTCGCTGCCGCTGGAGTCGATTGCCGCGCGCGTGGTAGTGCCGCGCGATGTAAAGCCCTCCGAATTCGTTATTGAAGAAAAATCCAGCCTCCCGCTGCAACCCACCGATCTCGACGAGCGCATCACCGTTCCGCAAGGCGCGGCGCCACCGGAAATCATCGCGCCTCTGGAAAATATCCCCAGTGACCTGGTCGACGCCGATATCTTCATGACCGGCGAAGTTCAGTTGATGGCCAAGCCGCCATCGGTCCAGCATTCTCACGCCGAACTGATCAAGACTGTTTCCTCGTTTGCCGCGCACGCACTATTCATTCTGTTTCTGATTTTCGAGCCCAAGATATTTCCGCCGCGTATGCCGACGGCAGAGGAAGAAGAACTGGCGCGGCGCCAGATCACTGTTCTTCTACCGCCGGGCGCGCTGGACGCGCTGAAAACCGCGCCGCGCCCGAAAGAGCCGACAGTCAAGGTCGATCCGCGAGTCTTGCGCCGGGTGGCGCCGCCGGTGCCCGAACCGCAGCCAACTCCCAAACCCAAAGAGCCGGAGCGCGTCGTGAAGGAATTGCCGAGCGCACCGACTCCGCAACCCAACGTCGCTCCGCCGAAACCTACACCAACGCCCGACGATTCCGTGGCGAAGGCTGAAGCGCCCAAGCAGCCGCTCAAACTGGAAGCGCCACAGCAACAGCCCACCGATCATTCTTTGCTGCTGCCGAAAAATTCGCTCGGCCATTCGCTGCAGGATTCCATTCGCGAATCCGCGAAGATGAGCGCACCTTCCGCGATCGGCGGCGGTGGACAGATTCCCAACAACAGCGGGATCCCGGGCGGCGGCGGGCAGGGCGCGGCCTACGGCGCGATGGAAATGTTGACGCCGACAGAAGGCGTGGACTTCAGCAACTATCTTCAGCGCGTATACGTCACCGTGAAGCGCAACTGGTTCGCGGTGATGCCGGAATCTGTGCGGCTCGGCGACAAGGGCGTCGTCTCCCTGCAGTTTCGCATCATGCGCGATGGCAGCGTGCCTGCTGCGGAGCCGGCTACCGTGCGGGGATCGGGGAAAGAGCCCCTCGATCGCGCTGCAGTTTCTTCGATTCGCGCCTCGAATCCGTTCGAACCGTTGCCTCGCGCTTTTAGCGGGCCCTTCATCGAATTGCGTTTCACGTACTACTACAATTTGCAGCCGGACTACGCACACTAGTGAAGCTGGTACGCCAACAAGTGCTTGGCAGCCTTTTGTTGGCGCTGTTTGTGCTCATTTTCCTCTTCGTTCGCGCACGCCACCTTATTTTTCGATGAACCAGGAAAAACCGCTCTTGCCGCTCGTCGCCATCGTGGGTCCCACGGCTGCGGGCAAATCGACGCTGGCGGCGTGGCTCGCCGAGAGGCTCGGTGGCGAAGTCGTGGCCTGCGATTCCACCCAGCTCTACCGGGGCTTCGACATCGGCACCGCAAAACCTATGGTTGCTGAGCGCCGCGGAATTCCGCATCACTTGATCGATCTTCTGGAGCCAGGTGAGACCTCCACAGCGGGCGGCTATCGTGAGCTGGCCATTGCGGCGCTCGATGATTTGCGCCGCCGCGCTCGAATTCCGATTCTCACCGTCGGCACCGGTCTATACCTTAGGGCGCTGCTCGAAGGCTTGGCGGATGTTCCGCAGCGCTCGGAAGAACTTCGCGATCGATTGCGAGCGAGCAGGGAAGCTCACTCGGCGGGATACTTGCATCGCGTGTTGCAGCGACTGGATCCCGAAGCCGCGCGAAAAATCGCGGCCGGAGACGAACAGAAGCTGATTCGCGCCATCGAGATTTGTCTGCTGTCCAGGCGCCCGCTTTCCGAGGTTCATCGCTCCGAGCGCGCGCCGCTGCAAGGCTGGCACGCTGTGAAGATCGGCCTGAATCCCGCACGGGAAGCTTTGTATGCCCGAATTCATGCACGAACTGAAGCCATGCTGCAGCATGGATGGTTGGACGAAGTCCGCGCGCTCCTCGCCTCCGGCGCGGCAGAAGATGCCAAGCCCTTCGGGTTCATCGGGTATCGCGAACTGCGCTCAGTGCTGCGCGGTGAAATGAAAATTGTGGATGCCCGCGCAGCCATTCAGCAGGCCACTCGACGCTACGCCAAGCGTCAGCAAACTTGGTTTCGCCGCGAGTCTGGCGTTCATTGGTGCGCGGGCTTCGGTGATGATCCGGCAGTGCAGCAGCAGTCGCTGGCATGGCTCCGCGAGCAGCAACTCCGGTAGTGGATCGGTCTCCGATTGGAATTGTTCTACTGCTCTCGGAGTGCGGCGGTTGGCTCCAGTCGCGTGGCACGCCACGCCGGCGCGGCACTCGCCAGCAGGGAGACGCACAGCAGAATCGCGGAGACACCCATCAGCGTCAGCGGATCGAACGAACGCACGCCATAGAGCATGCCGGCGACGAATCGCACCGCCATCGCAAAACCTGCAAGCCCAAGTGTCAATCCGATCAAAGCTAGGACCAAGCCCCGACGCACCACGAACTGGAAAACATCGCCGCGTTGCGCGCCTAACGCGACCCGTAAGCCAATCTCAAAGGTCCGCCGCGCCACCATCTCCGAAAGCGCCGCATACAACCCTACCGCCGCCAGCAATAGCGCGCAGACCGCGAAACACGTTAACAACTGCGCCTCGAAGCGCGCCGATGACATCGACTTGGCAATTAATTCGTCCACGGTGAACGTTTCGAAAATTGGCAGTTCGCGATCGAGCCCCGCAACGGTGGCACGCAGGGTGTTTACATACGCTTCGGGATCACCTGCAACGCGCAGGATCACCGCCTGCGGCCAAGTCGAAGATTCCTGCTCGTACGGCAAATAAAACTGAGGCCTGGGCCTTTGCGTCAGATCGAGATTGCGGACGCTCCTGACCACTCCAACAATTTCGCACCAGATGTTCCACCGATTACCCTCACCGAGATCCGGCTGAATGTATTTCCCGAGGGCGTCCTCCGTGGGAAAAAACATTCGCGCGAATTCCTCGTTCACAATCGCTACCGGCTTTCCCTGCGCGGTATCTCGCTCGTTGAAGGTCCGCCCCTTCAACAACGGGATTCGCATCGTTTCAAAATATCGAGGCTCCACGAGATTGACCGCGGCGGCGGGTATTTCGCCGGGGTCGAGCGGTCTTCTTGCGATGCTGAAGTGACCGCCGCGCTCGTAGTCGAACGGCACCGGATTGACGCCGCCAACGGACTGAACACCCGGGATCGCGGACACTTCGGGCAGCAACTGACGAAAGAAAGCATTCGCTTTATCCTTTGGAGCAACCGGAGTCAATCCCACGTAAAACACCAGCAGGTGGTGCGCATCGAATCCAGGATCGAGGTGCAGTATTTCCACAAAGCTGCGGATCAACAATCCCGAACCGGCCAGCAGGATCAGGCTGATCGCCGTCTCCGCGATCACCAGCCCGCCGTGTAATCTCTGTTCGTTGCGGCTGCCGCGAATCCCGCGGCCCGCGCGCCACAACCCCAGCGACGAATCCGAGTGCGATGCGACCCAGGCAGGGACTACGCCGAAACACACACCAGTCAGTAATGAAATCAAGGAGGCAAACGCCAGCACCATCCCATCGATGCGCACCTGGCTCAACCGCGGCAAATCTCCGGGAGCGAATGCGAGGGACATTTTCAGCAGCAAGAATGCAAACGCGATCCCAACCACTCCGGCGCAGCAGGCCAGCACTGTAGACTCGATCAGAACCTGCCGGATGATGTGCGACGCCTTGGCTCCCAGCGCCACGCGCACTGCGAATTCATTGTTGCGAGTAAATCCGCGAGCGAGCATCAGCCCCGCGACATTGACGCAGGCAATCAACAGAAGAGCGGCTACCGCTGCAAAGAGCACATGCAATGGCTGGCGAACGTCACCGGTCAAATATTCCAACAATGGCTTTACGGCAACGGCAAATTCGTTGCGATCTTCGGGATATTGCTCCGCCAGGCTGCGCTGTATAGTATCCATCTCGGCGCGCGCTTGCCCGATGTTGACACCCTCCTTCAACCTTCCAAGAACTTGTATTCGCCGGTCCCCACGTTGTTGCGTCGTCCAGCCACGGGGCCCAAACCTTTCGCGGGCCAGCGGCTCCCAGTAGACTCCGGGCAAACTTTGGTACGGGTAGTTGAATCTCTGAGGCATCACGCCAACAACCGTGTATAGCGTGTCGCTCAGCGTGATGTGGCTGCCAATGACGCCGGGAGAAGATTGGAAGTCCGACGCCCACAGTTCGTGACTGATGATTACGTAGCGTTTGCCGGGCTGCTCGTCGTCCACTGTGAACGATCGACCGAGCATTGGATGCACGCCAAGAACTTCAAAAAAGCCCGCGGAAACAGCCGCGCCAGTTATCATGCGCGGCCGCGCGTGCTTGGCAGGGCTGAACGTGCGAGTGCTGCGGGAGCTGGACGCTAGCGCCTCGAAGGTGCGGCTCAGTCTCCGCCAATCGACAAAATCCAGATAGGACGAATCGGCAGGTGTTCCTCCGGACGCGTCCGCTGGAGCGCCTTCTCGGTGAGGAAACTCGATCGTTTCTAGCGAAACCAGGCGCGCAGGCTCGCGGAAAGGCAGCGCCTGCAGCAGCACTCCGTTCACCAAACTGAAGATTGCCGTGGTCGCGCCAATGCCCAGCGCCAACGTCAGGAGCATGATCGTGCTGAACCTGAAATTCGTCCTCAGTTGCCGAATCGCGGAGAGAAAATCTCTACGCATCCAAGGGTCTCCAAAGGCACGCACCCGGAATGATGTGTCGTTCACTCACGCGGTGGGCTCGACCAGAAACATATTCATGACGCTGGAGAGAATGTTTGTCGAGTCAATTCAGTGGAGACCGTGCCAGAATCACCACAGTTGGCGGCTGTCCGCCTAACCGGCAACTGACCGCGACACGAGCGCGACTTCAATCGCCGTGTGGGGCCGACCAGCGTATAATCAGGACATGATCTGTATCCGCATCGAAGCCGCAAATTGTTACCGCCCATTCTGATCCGTCGGCCGGCCAGATGACTTTTCTCTCGCTCTCACGATGAAAACGCAACACCAGACTTCGCTAACCGAACGCGCCCTGCTGGTCGGAGTCGCCTGGAAGCGCGCTTCGCGCATTCCCGGCGTGAACGCTGCTGAGCACGGCCGGGAATCGCTCGACGAACTCGTCGAGCTGGCGCACAGCGCGGGTGCCGGCGTCGCTGGCACCGTATTTCAAGTCCGCGACACCGCGGATCCGGCCACCTTGGTCGGGCGCGGCAAGCTGGACGAGATTCGTGCCGAGGCCACCGCGCACAAAGTTCCACTCATCATTTTTGATGGCAACTTGACCGCGATGCAGCAGCGGAATATCGAAGCCGCCACCGAGTGCCGCGTGATCGACCGTACGCAGCTGATTCTCGATATCTTCGCGAAGCACGCGCGCAGCCGCGAAGGCCAGCTACAGGTGGAACTCGCGCAGCTGAACTACATGCTTCCGCGGCTCACCGGCCACGGCGCCGCGATGTCGCGACTAGGCGGAAAAAGCGGTGGTGGGGGCGCAGGCGGAGCAGGTGGCGGTGCGGGCCGCATCGGAGTACGCGGTCCGGGCGAAAAGAAACTGGAAACCGACCGGCGTCGCATACGCGATCGCATCAGCAAGATCCAGGCGGGTATCGACGAGGTCCGCAAGCAGCGCGCGCTGCGTCGCGAGGCCCGCAATGCCGTGCCGCTGGGCACGCTGGCGCTGGTGGGTTACACCAACGCTGGAAAGTCCACGCTCTTCAATGCGCTCAGCCGCGCCGAAGTCCTGGTCTCCTCACGCATGTTCGCCACGCTCGATCCCACCATTCGCGCGCTTCGGCTGCCTTCCAACCGCCGGGTTCTCGTCTCCGATACCGTCGGTTTCATCCGCGATCTTCCCAAGGGCCTGCTCACCGCGTTTCGCGCCACGCTCGAGGAGGTCCAGGAGGCTGCCGTCATCGTTCACGTGAGCGATATCTCCAATCCGCATCACGATGAGCTTGACCAGGAAGTCGACAAGATCCTTCAGGAACTCGGAGTCGCGGGCCGTCCAAGACTCCGTGTGCTGAACAAGGTCGATCTACTGACCGCGGACCAGCGCAAAGATCTGGAGGCCAGCGTGGCGAACGCTAACGGCGCCGCTCCTGTGGTAGTTTCCGGCTTGACGGGAGCAGGCATCGATGAACTCCTGCGCCGCATCGATGCCGCCCTGCCCGTCGATCCCGTGGTGGCGCTTTCGTTGCGTCTCCCTCTCACGGAAGGCCGCACACTCGCGCTGGTTCACGCCATGGGGCGTGTGCTGCATTCCGAAGTCGACAATTCGCACATGCTCCTGAATGCCGAGGTGCCGGTTTCGATTGCACGACGCCTCCATTTGGTGAAATATGCCACCAATGGAACTTCCCGCAGCGCTCTTGCGTAAGTAGAAGTGGAGGGAAAATCATGGCCGCTTTTCTGCTCTGGTGCATTTTGTTCCTGCTTTGCTGGCCGATCGCCATTCTCGCCCTGGTGTTGTATCCGCTCGTGTGGCTGATTTTGCTGCCCTTCCGCATCGTCGGGATAGCCGTGGGTGGCGTGCTTGCGTTTCTAAGCGCTCTGTTCATGCTTCCGGTACGTCTGCTCCGCGGCCCTCGATTGATCTGAATCGCCGCCGAAGCCGAGCGCGGTAACTTCAAAGTAAAACCGTAGAAAGCAAGGCATCCGAGTTCACCTCGGGATTGCCTTTATCGGCTCGCCTGGCTTTCCGTCAAGCCCTCTAAGCTGTGGAAAACACTGTGGAAAGGAAACTTAGCTCCCGGGCGGATCGTGAACCATCTCACAGCCGACTTTTGCGACGCCTTGCCGAACCTCCTCATAACCCATTCATAACAATGTCTTTATTCGATGTCCCGAAATTGTGCCGAGCGCCAGTGGTTCAACTCACTGCTGTCCCGTAATTCCAACATTTGCACAGGTTTACCGAAAGTTGTTACGAAAAAGTATTCCCTCCGATTCGCCCTCGTGCCGACCCCTATTAACTTGACAGCCATCGTCTGGCTCTTCCCTCGCGGCCTTGTACCCCCGTTGACGCCTGTCGGAGCGGGGGCTATAGTGAAACGCGGCGGTGGCTGTGGCCACAGGGGGCGGCATCCCGCCGCTGGGCGCCTATGAACCTTCCGAATGCATTGACGCTGCTGCGCATTTTTTTCGTCCCCGTCCTGATTGTCATCCTTCTCACCCGCAGCCCCAACATTGAATTGTGGGGCTTTCCCATGCATTTCGAGTTTTGGGGCGTCCTTATCCTGCTGATGGCCGCCGCCACGGACTGGGCTGATGGCTATTTCGCCCGCCGCCGACTGCAGGTCACCACCCTGGGCATTTTGCTGGACCCCATCGCCGACAAGTTGCTGATCTCCGCCGCCTTTGTGTCACTGGTGGACATGCACCTGGTGCCCGCCTGGATGGTGGTGATCATCATTGGTCGCGAATTCACCGTCACTGGTCTGCGCAATATCGCTTCCGCCGAAGGCTTCACCATCGAAGCTTCGGTTCTCGGCAAGACCAAGATGGTTTTGCAGGTCTGCGCCGTGGCCGTGTTGATTGCCGGTGCCCGCCATCCTTCGCTGAAGCCCCTCGCGTTGTTGCTCTTGTGGCTGGTGGTGGTCAGCGCGCTGGTGTCCGCCGCTCAATATTTCCTGCGCTTCTGGAGTCACGTCGATGACCGCATCAAGCAACGCAGAAAGCTGCGCCTGATGGAGGCTCGCAAGAAGACCGAGGATGCCATCCCTCTCTGACCTCGATCGCCGCGCCCTGCTGCGCCTTGCGCGCCAAGCCGTTATTGAAGCTGTGTCGCACGAATCTCTCCCACAGCAAATTCCGCTCGATGGAATTTTTGCCCAGCGCCGCGGGGCCTTCGTCACCCTGCATGTCCGCCACCGCTTGCGGGGCTGCATCGGCGTAACCGAGGCGTACGATCCCTTGGGCGACAGTATCGTACGCTGCGCCGTCAGCGCCGCTTTGCAAGACCCGCGATTTCCGCCGGTGCGCTCCGAAGAAATTCCCGATCTGCAAATCGAAATCTCGCTGCTTTCATCGCCGGCGCCCATTCGCCCTCAGGAAATCGAAATCGGACGTCACGGGTTGCTGATCGCTCGTGGCCGCCGGCGCGGGTTACTCCTGCCTCAGGTCGCTACGGAGCACCACTTCAGTCCCGAACAGTTCCTTCAGGAGACTTGCCGTAAGGCGCAGCTTCCGCTAGAGGCCTGGCGCGACGCCGACGTCGAGCTTTTTGGATTCACCTGCGAGGTCCTGTCAGAAGACGCCAACGCCGCAAACGCGTAGCGGAGGTCCAAAAACGAAACCTGCGCGGCTAGCGGACCGCGCGGGTGTCCAAAAATCCAGCCAAGAAAAATGCCTACTCGATTTCGACGAGGTCCCCCGCATATAGCGGAAGATTGTTGTAAGTGACCAGCACGGTCGCGGCATTCTTGGTCACATTCAACACGATGCCCTCGCCCAGAACTTCACGCGGCAGATCCTTGGGCGCCGGGTGCGTTGGTGAGTCGCCGTACCCTTCGATCTTGTATTGGTAGCCCTTCACGTCGGCAGTGACATCATCCCGTATTCCCTGGTAGCGGAATACGCGCATGTAGTCGCCGACTTTCACGCCCTTCGCGGCTCCTACATTGACGTATATCGTATCGCCGCGACCCAGCATCTGGAAGTAGTCCCTGGCAGAAACGATCGTGCCCACTGGCTTCCCGCTGACCGGCGCAAAGTGGTCAAATGCGGCCGCTTCCTTGAACGGTGGCAATGGCCGCTCTTCAAACGGACGCGCAATATCTCCACGCTTCACGTACCCACACGTGAATTCCAGCTGAGCGACGGAAACCTTGGGCTCAACCTTTACCACGCGGGCCTGCCCTTCATCGGTGTACAGCGTGCCCATTCCCCTCTCGAGCTTCTTTTGGCCGTAAAACCACTCATTGGCAATATCGTGCTCGGGCCTGGCAATCGCGAACCGATCGCCCACCTTGACGCCCTTATCGGCGCCCCGGTTGATGTAAATGTACTCACCATTGACCCAGGCAATCTTATAGTTGGACTGTTCGCCGGAAATTACCCGGATGTCGTCCGGAATCTTGGGGTCGCTCGCGAATCCCGAGCAATAAACGTAGGAATAGTCGACCGATTTGCCCGAAGCATCGCTCTGCGGTGCGGCGGTCTGAGCTGAAAGAGCCGTGGCACCGGCAAAAATCGACAGGCACAACGCTGCTAGGTTGGCGCGCATTACCATACTCCTTCAGAAACACGCCCTGTTGATGGGCCGTGCGGGGACGTTCCTCCCGAAAGTAACAAGCACCCCGTGACCCGTCAACGAATCCAAGGGACAGGCTTTACACTTTTGATACGGCTTGCTACAACCTTTGTTTTCAATCAGTAACGCGAAAGGGCTAGGATGGGTCCATTTGGAAAGGGGCTGGCGCGCCTCTGTGCTGTGGCCGCGGCTCCTCGAGCCGTCGAGATGGCCGCGCAGGTCCGCGCGGCTGTCCGGGAAGCCTCCACCATCGAACTCCGCATGGACTGGCTTTCCAGCGATGCCGAGCGCGCGCGTTTTATCGCCTGGTTGCGCGACGAACGGTTGCGGCGCAAACGTCCACGCCGTACCGTCTTCCTGGTCACCTGCCGCCGTCGAGGGGCTGGGGGGCTGTTCCCCGGAAGCATCGAAGCACAGCTCTACTGGCTGATCCAGGCCCGTGATGTCGGCTGCCAATGGTGCGACATCGAGCTGGAAACCCTCCGCGAGCTGCCCGACCAATCGATCCGCGAGTACGCCGTCCCGCCTCGGGTGATGCTCTCCCTGCATGACTTCGATCGCACTCCCCGGCTGGCCCGCGCCGTCAAAATGCCACCTCACGGAGAGGTCGACGTTGTTAAGGTCGCAGCCCATGCACGCACCATCGCTGACAGCATTCGCCTGCTGAGTCTGGCTCGCCGCTCCAGGAATTGTGTTGTGTCGCCGATGGGGGAGATTGGCCTGCCGGCTCGTATACTATCGTTGCGCGAAGGTAGCGCTCTCACCTACGCCCCGGTTGGCCAGGCCACCGCTCCCGGCCAGGTTTCGCTTCACGATCTGAAATATCTCTACCGCGCGCACCAGCTTGATAGCCGCACGCAGGTCTATGGCGTCATCGCCAATCCGGTGGCGCACTCCCTGTCGCCCCTGCTGCACAACTCAGCCTTCGCGGCGCGCCGCTTGAATGCCGTGTACCTGCCCTTCCTGGTGAACGACCTCCGCGATTTCCTCAAAGCCATCCCCGACTTGGGCGTTCGCGGCTTCAGCGTCACACTGCCGCACAAGCAAACAATCCTGAAGTATCTCGACGATTGTGACCCGCTGGCTGCGGACATCGGCGCGGTCAACACGGTCACCGTGCGCCGCGACGGTGCGCTGGTTGGTTGCAATACCGATTACCTCGGTGTGCTGCAAGCGCTGCAGAGGAAACTCGCGACGTCCGGAAGCCGCGTGCTTATCTTCGGTGCCGGCGGATCCGCGCGGGCTACCGCCTTTGCGCTGGCCCGAGCCGGCGCATCGGTGAGCATTTGTGCTCGCCGCGAACGCGCCGCGGGCGAACTCGCTCGTGCCGTCGGCGGCGAAGTCGTCCCTCGCCGTGCTCTGCGCACGGAGTCCTTCGACGCGATAGTGAACACCACGCCCATCGGCATGCATCCCGGCGCCGAAATTTCGCCGCTCGCCGCCAGCGAGTTACACTGTCGGATCGTTATGGATCTCATTTACCGGCCCGAACACACGCGCCTGCTGCAGATCGCATCCAGCATAGGCATCTCTACGGTCTCCGGCGTGGAAATGTTTCTCGCGCAAGGAATCGCGCAGTGGGAGCTGTGGACCAGGCGGCGTGCTCCAGAATCGCTGATGCGGCGCGCGGTGCTGTCCGCGCTGCGTTCTGAGCAAAAGTACGCGCAGCCCCCAGCGAGGAAATCGCGGAGGCGGCGGTGATTCAGCCCGACTTTCGCGAATTTCAGCGCCTGGCCAAACAGGGGAACCTGATCGCCGTGTACGACGTTCTACCCGCTGACCTGCTAACTCCGGTCAGCGCATATTTGCGCATCGCCCAGGGCGCTCGTTATTCCTTTTTATTAGAAAGCGTTGAGGGCGGCGAAAAAATCGCCCGCTACACTTTCGCCGGGGCTCATCCTGAAGAAGTGTTCCGCTTTGCCGGCGGCGCTTGCGTTATGGAAGGCCGCGACCGCGTCGTCTGGGAGGAAACTGATCCGGTCTCATTTCTTCGCAACCGCATGGAGCGTTTCCGCCCCGTCCGCGTCCCGGGTCTGCCTCCGCTCATCGCCGGCGCCATCGGCTACTTCTCTTACGACATGGTCCGGCTGATCGAACGCCTGCCCAAGCGCTTGCGCGACGAAATCGGTTTGTACGACGCCATGCTCATGTTCTATCACGGGCTGATTGCCTTCGATCACGTTCGCCATCGGCTGTGGATCGTTCGTAACGTCTTTACCGAAGGTGCCGGCACGCTGCAGGCAAAATACAAAGCCGCTGTCCGTGAAATCCGCGAGACCCGAAAATTGCTCGAGCAACCGGTCGCAGCGGAAAATCCCAAATCCGCACGCAAGCCTGCGAAGCGTGCGCCGCTCAAAGTCACTTCCAACTTCCGGCGTTCCGAATACCTGGCGGCCGTCCGTAAATGCAAAAACTACATCCGCACGGGCGATATCTTCCAGGTGGTGTTGAGCCAGCGCTTCTCCGCCAAAACGAAAGCCGCTCCGTTCGATGTGTACCGCGAGCTGCGGGCCCTTAACCCGTCGCCTTATCTCTTCTTCCTGCAGATGAATGATGTCCACGTCATCGGCAGCTCTCCCGAAATGCTGGTCAAAGTCCAGGGCCGCGATGTTTTTTATCGCCCCATCGCAGGCACACTTCCCCGGGGCAAAGACGAAGCCGAAGATCTGCAGCTCGAAAAGCAAATGCTCGCCAGCGAAAAAGAACGTGCCGAACACATCATGCTGGTCGACTTAGGTCGCAACGATCTGGGCCGCGTGTGCGACTACGGCACCGTAAAAGTCGAGCAGTTGATGACCGTGGAGCGTTTCTCCCACGTGATGCATCTGGTTTCCAGCCTCCGCGGCCGCCTGCGAGAGGACGTGGATTGCTTCGATGCGCTGATGGCTTGCTTTCCTGCCGGAACCGTATCGGGCGCTCCGAAAGTGCGGGCTATGGAAATCATCGAAGAGTTCGAGCGCGCCCGCCGAGGAATCTACGCCGGAGGCGTCCTGTACCTGGACTTTGCCGGGAATCTGGACTCATGCATTGCGCTGCGTACCATGGTCATGAAAAACGGTGTAGCGCACGTGCAAGCCGGCGGCGGCATCGTGGCCGACTCAACGCCCGAAGGCGAATACCAGGAGAGCGTCAATAAGTCGCGCGCCCTGCTGACGGCGCTGGAAGCGGCGCAGCGTCGCAGTGGCTGAATACCTCTCCCCCACCCCATGTTTTTCGTATGTGTGGCAGGGAAAGGATTTAGGGTCGTGATGCGCCTACTTTGCGCGCATCAGGCAGAGCTGGCGCCGACCGCGGCCCCCGTGCGTGTCTCGCGCATCGGTCTTAGGTCTCTGGCCCAAGTCTCTCGGTTTGATAGCAGGCGTCGATCACGGACAAGTCAGGTAAAAGAACCGATTTTGGGGTGGTATTTTTCGGGAGGAGTTCCATCTCTCCAGCCCCAAGCATGCAGGTCTGAGCAGGATTATCTCGCCAGGCTGAGCGCAATAGCTTGTGGGGAGGGAAGAGGGATAAAATGAAGTGCACCGCTGCAATGAACTTGTGATGCCGCGAGCACCACTGGGTACTGCGTTCCCTATGATCCTGCTACTGGACAACTACGATTCGTTTACCTACAACCTGGCGCAGTACCTGGGTGAGCTGGGCTGCAACGTCGAAGTGCATCGCAACGACAAAATTTCCGTCGATGAGATCGCGCGGCGCAAGCCGGAGCGGATTGTAATCTCTCCCGGCCCGTGCACGCCGCAGGACGCCGGGATCTGCATTGAACTGGTGCAGAAGCTGGCGGGCAAGTTTCCCATCCTGGGCGTTTGCCTGGGGCATCAGGCCATTGGCGAAGCATTCGGGGGAAAAGTCGTGCGGGCGCCGAAGCTTTTTCACGGCAAGACCAGCCAGATTCAGCATGATTCGAAAGGCGTGTTCCGCAAACTGCCGGATCCCTTCACGGCTACGCGTTACCACTCGCTGATCGTGGAGCGCAAATCACTGCCGCGCGAGCTTTCGATCACCGCGGAAACCGACGACGGCATCATTATGGGTGTGCGCCACCGGCAACACAAACTGGAGGGCGTGCAGTTCCATCCCGAGTCGGTGCTTACGCAGTCGGGTAAGCAGCTTTTGCAGAATTTTCTCTCGCTCTAGTGCCCATTTAATTGCAGCTTCGCCGCAGCAGACTGCCTGTGCCTTGTGTGTGGGCCGACCTATCGGAACCCAAGATCCCAAGTGCAAAATCGGCACTTGGGGCACGCGGGGAGGAGGCCTGGAAATCGCGGTTGCAATCTGGCACTGTGTGGGGTATATTTTTATCCTTCTCAGTCGTATCTCATGAGTAATAATGAATGAGGACCTCCGACGGCTGCGGATCATCCGCTGCTCCAGGAGGCCTTGGCGTTTGCCGCCGTTTGCTTTCACTTGCGCTCGTACTTTTGCTTAGCGGAGGTGGGTTCGATCATACGGAAGGTCAATGAAGCTGAGAGTCCGGACCATCCGTAGGCGGATCCTTGTGGGGCGGGGGCGCAAGTGCATGCACATTTTGGATGGGATTGGTGGAATCTAAACCCTCAGGCCTGAAGGCCTGAACTACAGAGTTGCGGTGGTGAAGGCGCGCAGGACTTCGAGCTTTTGGGCGGCTGCGCCGGAAGAGAGGGCGGTTTCGGCCAGGGCCATACCTTCGCGTAGTGTGGAGGCGACACCCGCTGCCAGTAAGGCTGCGGCGGCATTGATCGCTACGATGTCGCGCCGGGGTCCCATCTCACCCGCGAAAATAGCTCGAAGCATGGCTGCGTTCTCCGCGGGTTCTCCGCCGCGAATGGCCTGCAGTGGCGCTCGCGCCACGCCGAAATCCTCTGGTGTGACCGTGTATCGCTTCAGTGTGCCGCTCTGTACGTCTGCGACTTGGGTGTCACCCGCTAGTGAAATTTCATCCAGTCCGCCAGCGCCATGCACCACCAGTGCACGGTCGACATCCAGTTCCGCCAAGGTCTCGGCCACAACATGCACTGCGTCAGGCGAAAAAACACCCACCACTTGCGACCTTGCGCCCGCCGGATTCGTCAGCGGACCCAGCAAATTGAAAACCGTGCGCACTCCGATCTGTTTTCTGGCCGGAGCGGCGTGACGCGTGGCCGTGTGAGCCGCGCGCGCAAACAAAAATCCGATCCCGATCTCCCGAATCGCGCGACCCATTAAGGTCAATGGCACATCGATGCGCACGCCAAGACACTCGAGCACATCGGCCGACCCACTTCGTGAACTCGAAGCACGGTTCCCATGCTTGGCCACGGGTGCGCCGGCCGCCGCCGCCACGATCGCCGCCGCCGTGGATATGTTGAAGGAGTCCGACGCGTCTCCGCCGGTCCCGCAGGTATCCACCATGTGCGTGGGCGGGCGCTCGCCATCGTCAAAGACCGGAGCCACATGCCGCCGCATGACCGACGCAAATCCTGCTAGTTCCGCGACGCGCACCGGTCGCTGATTCAACGCATGCAGCAACCGCACGATCTCGGGCGTCTCCACGCGGCCGCTCAGTAGCTCTTCCATCGCGTCCTCGGCCTCGCGCCGCGTGAAAGCGTGGCCGTCTTCGATTTGTTTGATCAACGTGAACCACATCAGATCAGCTCGATACCTGCGCCGAAGCGCAGCTTCCGGGTCAATTTCCCGACACTTCGGCGCAACCTTGCTCCGCCTCAGCGTTCCGAAGTAAACTTCAGTGTTTTGCAGATGCCAAAATTCTAACACTGGCTGGCCGCTCTTCGGTCACACGGAACAATCACCCGATGAAGATTCACGAGTATCAGGCTAAGGCGATCCTTTCGCGCTACGGCGTCACCACCCCGCGCAGCGAAGTCGCTTTCACCAAGGACGAAGCTCGCGAAGGCGCGCAGCGCCTTAAGTCCCACATTGTTGTCGTGAAGGCGCAAATCCACGCGGGTGGCCGCGGCAAGGGCGGCGGTGTAAAGCTCGCGCGTTCCCCGGAGGAAGCGGCAGACATCGCCAGTCACATGCTGGGCATGAATCTGGTCACCGTGCAGACGGGTCCCGCAGGGCGTATCGTCAAACGCCTGCTGATCGAAGAGGGCGTGGACATCAAGCGCGAACTTTACCTCAGCATCCTTGTCGATCGCGCCGCCGGCAAAGTGGTGTTCATGGCCAGCACCGCAGGCGGCATGGAAATCGAAGAAGTCGCCAAGACCCATCCCGAAGCTATCCTGCGTGAAAACATCCATCCGGCTGCCGGCCTGCAACCGTATCAAGCGCGGAAGCTGGCTTTCGGTCTCGGCCTCACCGGCGAATCCGCCACCAAAGCCGTGCCATTTTTTCAGGCCTTGCACCGCGCATTCGTCGACACCGACGCCTCGCTCCTCGAAATCAATCCTTGCGTGGTCACCGGAGACGGCCGCCTGGTAGCCCTCGACGCCAAAATGACCTTCGACGATAACGGCCTGTTCCGCCACAAAGAACTTCGGGAGCTTCGCGACCTCGATGAGGAAGATCCTCTCGAAGTAGAAGCCTCCAAGTACGGCCTGAACTACATCAAGCTCGACGGTAACGTCGCCTGCATGGTCAACGGCGCGGGCCTGGCAATGGCCACCATGGACATCATCAAATACGCGGGCGGCTCTCCGGCAAATTTCCTGGACGTCGGCGGCGGGGCCTCTGCCGAGCAGGTCAAGAACGCCTTCCGGATCCTGATGAGCGATGCCGGCGTCCGCGCGGTGTTCATCAACATCTTCGGCGGCATCCTTCGCTGCGACGTTCTCGCCACCGGCGTAGTGGCCGCCGCAAAAGACCTGGGCGTCAAAGTCCCGGTCGTTGTGCGCATGGAAGGCACCAACGTGGAAATGGGCCAACAGATTCTCCGAGAGTCCGGTCTGAACTTCACCATCGCCGACGGCATGAAGGACGGCGCCACCAAGGTCGTGGCCCTCGCGGGAGGCGCGCGATGAGCGTACTAGTCGACAAGAACACCAAGTTGATCGTCCAGGGTTTCACCGGCCGTGAAGGAACGTTCCACGCCCAGCAAATGATTCAGTACGGCACCAACGTCGTGGGCGGCATCACCCCCGGCAAGGGCGGCTCAAAGCATCTCGAGCGCCCGGTCTTCGACACCGTAAGTGACGCCGTGAAAGCCACCGGCGCGAACGCATCCGTAATTTTCGTTCCGCCGCCTTACGCGGCAGACGCCGTCCTCGAAGCTGCCGACGCTCAACTCCCGCTAGTAATCTGCATCACCGAGGGTATCCCGGTGATCGATATGGTGCGCGCCGCGCACACCATCGACTTCACCAAGACGCGCCTGATCGGCCCCAACTGCCCGGGCGTCATCTCTCCCGGCAAATGCAAGATCGGCATCATGCCCGGCCGCATCCACAAAGAAGGCCACGTCGGCGTCGTCAGCCGCAGCGGCACTTTGACTTACGAAGCCGTGGATCAGCTCACTCGCCTGGGCATCGGCCAATCTACCTGCATCGGCATCGGCGGCGATCCCATCATCGGCACCACCTTCCTCGACGCCATCAAGATGTTCAACGCCGATCCGGACACCCACGCCATCATCATGATCGGCGAAATCGGCGGCAACGCCGAAGAGCAAGCCGCCGAATACATCAAGGTCAACGTGAAGAAGCCGGTGGTGGGCTTCATCGCCGGTCAAACCGCCCCGCCAGGCCGCCGCATGGGACACGCCGGCGCCATCATCAGCGGAGGCCAGGGCACCGCTGCCGACAAGTACGCCGCCATGAACGCCGCGGGCATCAAGACCGTGCAAACCCCTGCGGACTTGGGCAGCACGGTAGCCGCCGCCCTAAATTGACTTTGTAGCGGCCGCCTTCCGAGGCGGGCGAGGTAGTGGCGGGTTCTTTAGACCCGCGCATTTCAGCTTCTAATCTCTCGGAGGAAATTCTTCGTGGCTCTCGAACGCACCTTCGCAATCATCAAACCCGATGCCGTAAGCCGCAATCAGCAGGGCGAAATTCTCTCGCGCATCCACAAGTTCGGCTTCAACGTCGTCGCCATCAAATCCATGCGCCTCACGAAGGAAGAAGCCGGAGGCTTCTACGCCGTCCACAAAGCCCGCCCCTTCTTCGGCGAACTCACCGACTTCATGTCCAGCGGCAAAATCTTCGCTATGGTCCTGGAGGCCGATGGCGCCATCGCCAGATGGCGGGACGCCATGGGCGCCACCGACCCGAAAAAAGCTGCGCCCGGCACCATCCGGCACGACCTCGGCACCAGCATCGGCAACAATTGTACCCACGGCTCCGATGCCCCCGACACCGCGGACTTCGAGATCGGTTACTTCTTCCCAGGCCTCGATCTGATCTAACTCAACCGAGACGTTGCAGGGGCGCGGGACTTCCGCGCCCTTTGCTTTTTCCCGCATCTTTTCTAAACTCGCCCAATGGAACCCCGCGACCTGGGCCGTACCCTCCTGATCCTCGGCTTCGTCCTGACCGCCGCAGGCGCGCTCCTGTTTTTCTCCACCAAACTCCCATTCCGCCTCGGCCGCCTGCCTGGTGACATCGTCCACCGCGGCGAACATTCCACCTTCTATTTTCCGATCACTACCTCAATCGTGGTCAGCGTCGCGCTCTCCTTTCTCCTTTGGCTGATTTCTCAGTTCCGCCGCTGACTCCTCCGCCCTCTGTGTTCTCCGTGCTCTGTGTGGTGAATCCGTTTTTCTGAATCTCGTCGCTGCCCTTTACTTCATAACTTCCTTGGCTCATCTTATCTGTCATGAAAGGCTCACCTGAAGTTCTCGAACAGCTCAACAAAGCTCTCCGCGAAGAGCTCACCGCCATCAACCAGTATTTCCTGCACGCCGAAATGTGCGAAAACTGGGGCTACGACCGCCTCTCCGAATACATCAAGATGCAATCCATCGGCGAAATGAAACACGCCGAGAGGCTGATGGAGCGCATTCTGTTTCTCGACGGCGTTCCGAACATGAAGCCCCTCGAGCTCACCGTTGGCAAGACCGTCAAAGACATGATCCAGTCCGATCTGGACCTCGAGCTTGGCGCCGTCAAAATGTATAACGAAGCCATCCGCGTCGCCGTCGAGCACAAGGACAACGGCTCGCGCGACCTCTTCGTGGTCCTCCTCAAAGACGAAGAGAGTCACGTCGACTGGCTCGAAGCCCAGGTCCACCAGATCAAGGAACTCGGCTACGAGCGCTACCTCTCCATGCAGATGGGAGAGTTCGAAGAAGAAAAATAAGCCGTCAACCCCGGAAGCGGTTCTCGCAACTTACTCGTCTAAAATCCGAACGAGGTGCCCATGAGAATTTTGTGCGCTATCTTTCTTGCGGTGCTGTTCAGCGCCACGAGCTTCGCCCGGCCGCAACAGCAAATCCCGCCGCCCGACCTCGCGTCCCGGGTTCCCGCCCCCAAGACCGCCGACGTCGACTCCGTCGACCACATCATGTTTGCGATCTACGACGTCATCTCCGGCCCTCCAGGCGAGCGCGACTGGAATCGCTTCCGCTCCCTCTTCGTTCCCGAAGGCCGCCTCACCAGCACCGTCAAGCGCGAGGGATCCGACTCCATTCGCCTCCTCACCGTCGAGGAGTACGTCAACGGCGCCGGGAAATACTTCCTCACCAACGGCTTCTTCGAATCCGCCATCGTCAACAAAGTCCAGCGCTTCGGCAACATCGCACAGGTTTTCAGCAGCTACGAATCCCGCCACGCCGCTTCCGACAAACCCTTCACCCGCGGCATCAACAGCATGCAGCTCTTGTTCGACGGCAAGCGCTGGTGGGTCCTCAGCATCCTGTGGGACGAAGAATCCGCTTCCAACCCGCTTCCCAAGGAAATGGCCCAGCGTTCCTCAGCTCCGGTCACCCAACAATAGTTTCGAGTCCGCTGCGATCGACTCCGCTTTTCGGTGCAACGATCGAGCGCCACTCTGTTTTCGTTACTGTTTCGCGGCTTCTCTCCACCAGTCGGCCGCTCCGTAGTATCTTCTTCCTGACCCCTCCGAGAGCTTTGGGCCTGCCTAACGCACCGCCGGAGCCTCCATTGGCCTAAAAAAGAAAGAGTTCGGAAGTGCCGTGCTCTCCGTGCGCCCCGACTTTCCCATCCTGATGACCTCCGGTTACGTCCGCCCCGAAGACCAGCGGGCTGCCGAAGATCTCGGCATCGGCCGCATCATCACCAAACCCTCCACTCTCGATCAGTTGGGCGAAGCTTTGGCTGAAGCCATTCATTCCCACCAGGTTCCACCGCCCCATCGCAATAAGAAGCCTGTGGACGATTCCCTCCAGGGGAATTGACTGCGCACTGGTCCCGTACTAGCTTCGCCCCATGAAGCCTTTCCTGATCTTGTGCTGCGTCGCCGGTCTGGTTGTTCCTTATTACTTCGCCGCACCCTTTTTTCTCATCCACGGCCCCAACTTCCGGCTATTCTTCGAAGAACTCTTCGCCACGCGTATCTCTTGTTTCTTCGCCGCCGATCTAATCCTCTCCTCGATCATTTTTCTCGCATGGTCGCGCCGCGAAGCCCGGGCTCGCAACATTCCTGGCTGGTGGCTCGTGCTGCTCTGCAATCTGGTCGTAGGTCTCTCTCTCGCTTTGCCCCTCTACCTTCTCAAGCGCCTGAACGCCCCGCCTGTCTGACGCACACGTTACAACCTACTTCTTCACCCAGCCATAAATGGAATACGCGCTGCCGCACACGGCTATCACGATCATCCCGATCGCCAAGTCCTTTAGCATCGGCGAATTCGCCAGCGACATAATCCATCGGCCATAATGAATCGCCAGCAAACCCTCAATCGTAAATCGCAGCAACCGCCCGGCTCCCACGAATGGCAACACCTTCTTCAACGGCACCTTCAACGCCCCGGCCGCCGCAACAAATATCGTGAAGGGAAACGGCGGCGGCATCAAACTACCCAGCGTCAGCGCCCAACCGGCATTCTCTTTGGTCTGTTTCTCCACGTACCTTCGCGTTCGTCCCTTACGTCCCTTGGATAACCGATCGCCCGCCTTGCGCGAAAGCCACAGGGTCAACAACACTCCGCAGATCGATCCGATCGTGGCGGCGGCCACATACAGTGGGACCCTCGTCGGGTGCCGCGCAGACAATCCCAGCAGCAGGAAGTCGTTCCCCAGCGGCAACATCAGAAAGGAAGAATCAAGCACCCCCACGGCAAACAGCCCCAGCGCACCCGCACGGTATGCAAGGCGAAAAAGATGCCTGAAAAAAGTTTCCAATGAGCCCCGCGATCTGCTAGGTGTGCATTCTTTGCGCCTGAGTGAGATGCGTGAACCCACAAAACGGCTTTTGCGGGGAAGTAGCTCGCTTGCCGGTATTCGGACTGGAGGGCCGGTGCAGGTCCGGGAAGTACTACGCTGGTACTATTCAGATATCATTTGACATATGGTTAATTATGTGTTGCTCTTTGTCGTGTACCTGAGTGCAAACTCGCTAGCTGCTGGCTATTCTCCCGCCTCTTTCGATCACCCAAACTCATCCCCTTTGCTTTCTGTAAGTTACGGACATTCAGGCAACTCCTTTTCTTTGAGAACGATACAAAAACCGGGGGAAGGGGTGCCCATAACGAAGCCTTGGCGAAAGGCCAGTTTGAATTTCGTGGCCGAAAAGCCGCAGGCACGTCCGACGCTTCCAGCCTCCCGCCTTTCCGCGTACTCCGTTCTTCGGCTACAATCCTCGGCCATCGTGGTGGCGAGGTGATTCTATGAGTGGTCGTCTAGTGCGCCGGTCTTGCAGGCCCGTCTTAGCTTTGATTTTGCTCGTCCTGTGCGGCCTGTGCTACCCGCGGCTCACCTCTGCCCAGGAGCGGCGCGAGCGTGAACCCAACAGCGTCTACTCTGCGCGTCGCGCCAGGCTCGCAGCTCAAATCGATGGTCCCATCGTTTTGTGGGGCTTCACCGGCCACGAGGAATTTGCCCAGACTTACATTTTTCAGCAGGAACAAAACTTCTACTATCTGACCGGCCACAACGAAGAAGGCGCCGCGGTCCTGATTCTGCCGGCATCCGGCTCGGCCGCATCTCCGGACACGCCGCGCGAAATTCTCTTTCTCCCCGCGAAAGATGCCGCCAAGGAAAAGTGGAACGGCGTGCGTATGTCTCCTTCCGATCCGGGCATCGCTTCTCGCACCGGTTTCGCCACCGTCCAGCCCTTTGCCGACATGAAGGCCGCCGTCGAAAAACTGGCGAAGAGCTCGCCGCAGATTTACACCATCCTGCCCTACGAAAAGGAAAACGGCGGTTACCCGCACGAAAGGGAAGTGGTCGACTGGCTGGGACAAGTTGCGCCACATTCCAAGCTGCAAGACATTCGCGCGCAGATCAGCGCGATGCGCCAGGTCAAATCGCCCGGTGAAATCGCTTTTTTGAAGGAAGCCATCGACCTCTCGCTCGACGGGCACCTCGCCGCCTATAAGATGATGCGCCCCGGGTTGTACGAATATCAGGTCGCCGCGAAAATGGTGGAAGTCCACGCCATGGGTGGCTCGGAGGCTGAAGGCTACGCCCCGATCGTAGGTGCGGGTCCCAATTCCACCGCGCTGCACTACGACAGACTTTCGCGCAAAATTCAGGACGGCGACGTCGTGGTGCTCGACGTCGGCGCGCAATACGCCGGGTATTCCGCCGACATTACCCGCACCCTTCCCGCCAACGGAAAATTCACGCCCCGCCAGCTCGAAATCTACAACATCGTCCTTGGCGCGCAGAACGCCGCACTTGCGCAACTGAAGCCCGGTGTCACCCTGTGCCCCAAAGGCGACCACAGCTTGCAAAAAATCGCCTACGAGTACATCAACACGCACGGCAAGGATGTGCACGGCAAACCGCTGGGCCCTTATTACATTCACGGTCTGGGCCACAGCATCGGTCTCGATGTCCACGACCCCGGCGAATATTGTCGGCCCCTCGAGCCCGGCATGGTGGTCACCATCGAGCCCGGCATTTACATTCCTGAAGAAAATCTGGGCGTGCGCATCGAGGATGACGTGCTGATCACCGAGACCGGCTACAAATTCCTGAGCGAGCGCCTGCCTCGCGATCCCGCCGCGATCGAAAAGATCATGGCCGAAGGAGCAAAACAGCGCGCCGGCTCGAAAGAAGGCAAGAACGCTGACGATTGACCGTCTCTAATCCGCACCGCTATACTGGAACCCGCGCTGGACGCGCTTTTTGTCCCGCGTGCCTCGAGTCATTCCGCAAAGCGCGGCAACCGCAAGCCGTTTGCAGGAATTTCCGAATCTCACTTCAGCGATAGGGAGCCGTCGATCCCGCCCCGCGGGATCGCAGAAAAACGATGAGCAGCGTCAAAGCCACGCAACTCCGCCCCGGCATGGTGATCCAGCACGAGGGCCAGCTTTTCACGGTATTCAGCACCGAGCATCGCACGCCGGGCAACAAGCGCGGGTCGATGCAGACGCGCATGAAAAATCTCAAGACCGGAGCGATCATCGACTACCGGTTTCGCGCGGAAGAATTTGTCGATCGCGCCATCCTCGACGAGGTGGAGTACGAATACCTCTACAACGAAGGCGACGATTTCCACTTCATGAACACGGAAACATACGAGCAGATGCACCTGACACGCGAAATGCTCGGAGAAACCGTCTATTATCTGATTCCGAATACCATCGTGAAAGTGGAATTTTTCGAGGAGAAGCCGATCGGTGTCGATCTGCCCGATACCATGGAGTTGAAAGTTGTGGCCACCGAACCGACATTGCAGAAGGCCACAGCGAGCGCCGTAGGCAAACCCGCGACGCTGGAGACCGGCTTGGTCGTAACGGTGCCGCCCTTCGTCAACGAGGGCGACCGGATCAAGGTCGACACCACGGAAGCTCGCTACGTCCAACGCGTCGAATAGTTTTTCTTTGGCGCGGCCAAAGCGCGCTGCGTGAACCGTGAGGCTGGTTCCGCAAATCGCGGATGCGTGGGGCCGAGTACTGGAACCGCTTCAAGAATTTCTGTGATTTTCGTGTCTTTGCATCGGCACTTCTGTTAGAAATGAATTTCCGCCTCCGCAGCTGAGCGCAGCGAAAGCTGAATTCAGAATGAGGCAAACAAGGCGCGATCGAACCATGGATCGCGCCTTCGCTTTTTCAGGCTTTGTGACCAACGGATCTTTCGTCGGCCGGATGTGCGCCGAAGACGCGGGCGAAGATGGCGTCGACGTAGCGGAGCTGCCGCTGCAGATCGAAAGTGTGGGCCAGCGCGGCGGCATCAAGGTATTTCGTGATGCGCGCATCGCGGGCGACACGGTCGCGAAAGCTGGTGTCCGATTCCCATGCGGCCATGGCGTTTTCCTGCACCGCTTTGTAGGCGTCGTCGCGGGGCATTCCCTTTTCCACCACGTCCTGCAGCAATTGGCCGGAGTAAACAAGGCCATGCGTCGATTCTAGGTTGTGCATCATGCGCTCCGGGAAAACACGCATCTCGCCGACGATGGTGGTCATCTTGGCGAGCATGTAGTCGACCAGAATCGTGGAATCGGGAAGGATGATGCGCTCAACCGAGCTGTGGGAGATATCGCGCTCGTGCCACAGGGCGACGTTTTCGTAGGCGGCGAGCATGTTGGAGCGTACTATGCGCGCCAACCCGCAGACTTGTTCACAGGTGACCGGATTGCGCTTGTGAGGCATCGCCGAACTACCGCGCTGTTCGTGGCCGAATGGCTCTTCGGCTTCGCGAACTTCGGTGCGTTGCAGATGGCGAATTTCCAGGGCGATTTTTTCGAGTGTGGCGGCGATGAGCGCCAGGGTGCTGACGTAGTGAGCATGGCGATCTCGCTGAATGACTTGTGAAGCTACGGGCGCAACGCTCAATCCCAGCCGCTTGCAGATTCTTTCTTCGATGTCCGGGCCGAGATGCGAGGCGTTGCCGACCGCGCCGGAGATTTTTCCCACCGCCATTTGCGCGGCGGCATCGCGAAAACGCGCGATGTTGCGTTGATTCTCGGCAAACCAATTGGCGATTTTCAGGCCGAAGGTGATGGGTTCTGCATGAATTCCGTGGGTGCGGCCGATTTGCGGGGTGTGGCGAAATTCGTGCGCGCGTATATCCAGGATCTCGCCGAAGATCACGAGATTCTTCTCGATCAGACCGGAGGCATCGCGCACCAGCAGGGCCTGGGCGGTGTCCACGACGTCGTTGGAGGTCATGCCGTAGTGCAGCCAGCGAGCGGCATCCGCATCGCCGATGGTTTCGCCGACAGCCATGGTGAAGGCGATCACGTCGTGCTTTACGTGCGATTCGATTTCGTTGATGCGCGCGGGATCCGCTTTGGCCTTGGCGCGAATGGCGGCGGCTGCTTCTTTCGGCACTTGGCCAGCATCGGCCAGCGTTTCCGTAGCGGCTATTTCAACGTCCAGCCAGCGCGCGTATTTGTTGGCGTCGCTCCAGACGCGGCCCATCTCGGCGCGGGTATAGCGTGGAATCAAACCGACCCCCTTTTTGCGCTTTTATCATACCGTATTCGATGGGGAGCTTAGGTGATGGTGATTACCTGGGCTTGCGGCGGGCGTCAGATAAATTGGGGTGCGTTGCGGCGGGAGTGGGCATCGAACGTTCTGCGATGCCCACAATACTGCGTAAGAGAGAAGGCCAGCATGCAAGAACCAAAGAAGGCAAAAGCTTAACGCGGAGGACACAGAGTCGGACGCCGAAGGCACGGAGGGGTTGAGGCTGGGTACGCGAGGTGCATATGAGCGGAAATTGGTTGAGCGATTTTGCCGATGATTTGCGATTCGGACTGCGGACGTTGGGGAAGAACGCCGGGTTCACCGCTGTAGCCGTGTTGACCCTGGCGCTCGGGATCGGAGCCAATACGGCGATCTTCAGCGTGGTGGAAAACGTTTTGCTGCAGCCGCTGCCCTACGATCATCCGGAATTGCTGGTGGAGATTAAGAATACGTATCCCGGATTTCAGGCCGTGGGGATATCGCCGGGAGACTTTACCGATTGGCAGCGCGAAGCGAAAAGCTTTTCGTCCATGGGCGCGTACGGCGACGTTTCGCAGGGCTTCAATGTGACGGGCACCGGCGAGCCGGAGCGCGTGCAAGCCACGATCGCGAGCTCCGGGCTGTTTCCGACGCTGAGAATTCGAGCGCAGGTCGGCCGCACTTTCTTACCTGAAGAAGACAAGGCCGGCGGCGGGAATGTGGCGCTGCTAAGCCACGCGTATTGGCAGCGACGCTTTGGCGCGGATCCGGCTGTCGTCGGGCGGGAGATCGCGCTGGATGGCCAGAAAGTCCGAATCGTTGGCGTGCTGCCGGCCACCTTTCAGATTTTTCGGTCGATGGAATTGTGGCTGCCGATGCCGTATTACGGGGGAACACTGGACGATCATATTCATCACGGGATCGCGCCAATCGCGCGGCTGCGGCCTGGAGTTACGCGCGAGCAAGCAGCCGCCGAAATGGAAACGCTGAACCGGCAGGAAACGGGGGCGTATCCGGATTCGCACAAAGGGTGGGGCACGCAAGTGACGGTTCTGGAAGATCCTTCGGCGGCGCAACTGCGGAGAACGCTGCTGGTACTATTCGGAGCGGTGGGGCTGGTGCTGTTGATCGCGTGCGCGAACATCGCCAATTTGTTGCTGGCGCGAAACACTGCTCGCAACCGGGAAATGGCCCTGCGCACGGCGCTGGGAGCGGCACCCTGGCGACTGGTGCGGCAACTGCTGACCGAGAGTATGTTGCTGGCGTTGTGCGGCGGCGCGGCTGGATTGCTGCTGGCCCTAGGGGGGATTCGGGCGCTGGCGGCGCTGGCTCCGCCGGAACTCACGATTTTGCAGGACGCCCATATCAATACCCGCGTACTGCTGTTTACGCTGGGGATGTGCGCGGTCTCCGGAATTTTCTGCGGGCTACTGCCTGCACTGCGGGCGCGCATCGGTGACCTGAACAATATATTGAAACAAGGCAGCAAGGGCAGCGGCGCGAGGGGCGGCCATCGCCTGCACAATACCCTGGTGGTGTGCGAGATTGCGCTGGCGCTGGTGCCACTGATCGGCGCCGGATTACTGCTGCGAAGCTTTCGGCATTTGCTGGACGTGGCGCCAGGATTCCAGCCCGATCACATGCTGAGCCTGCAGGTGACGCAAGCCTCAATCCCTCCGGCCGAAGCGCAAAAGCTGACACTCGAGCAGGGAATAGCGCTGGCGGCTCAGCAATCAAGACAGTTCGATCAGATCACCGAGCGAGTGGCCGGGCTTCCGGGCGTCAGGGGCGCTGCAGGCATCAGCACGTTGCCTCTGGAGACGGAGCTGCGGGAGGCTTCGCGATTTCTGATCGAAGGACAACCGATGCCGGCAAACGGTGTACGACCGGTTGCGCAAACGCGGACCGTGACGCCGGGATATTTTGCCACGATGCAGATCCCGCTGCTACGCGGGCGCCTACTCATGCGGGATGATTGGTCGACACAGGACAAAGTGGTCATCAACGATTGGCTGGCGCAGCGCTTCTTCGCAAATCAGGATCCCGTAGGACATCGACTGAATTTCTGTTCGCTGGATCCCAAACCGTGCTGGTGCACGATCGTGGGGGTGGTTGGGAACGTGCATCAGTTCGGGCTGGATGCGGGCCCGACGTATGACACCTATTTTGTCGGCGGATGGACCAAGCATCTGCTGGTAAGGACGGCACAGGAGCCCAGCGCGGCCGCGGTGACCGAAATCGTGCATCGCATCGATCCGACGTTGCCGGTCACGGAGGTGACAACGCTGGATGGATTATTGTCGCGATCCTTGTCGCCGCGAAGATTTTCGGCGGTGTTGATCACGGTCTTGGCGGGGCTCGCGCTGGTTTTGTCGGCGGTCGGAATTTATGGGGTGATGAGCTACACCGTGGGACAGCGCACCCAGGAGATCGGTGTTCGTATGGCGCTCGGCGCGCGGCCGGGAAACATGCTGGCGTTGATTCTGGGACGTGGCGTACGGTTGGCGTTTGTGGGAATTGCCGTCGGGTTGCTGGGATCGTTCGGGTTGACGCGATTTCTGGCGAGTTTGCTATTTGGCGTAGGAGCGGCCGACCCACTGACGTTTTCCGGCGTGGCTTTGCTGTTACTGGGAGTGGCGCTGGCGGCATGCTACATCCCGGCGCGGCGGGCGATGAAGGTGGATCCCATGGTGGCACTGCGTTACGAGTAGATGTTGCCCGTAGCGGCTTTACTCGCTGAGCGACGGACCGCTACAATTGCGTACTTTTTATGGCGCGCCAAAGACGCAATCCGTCCACCTTGGTCGATCCCAAATTGTCAGTAACCATTCCCGTTTACAACGAGAGGGCTACTATCGATGAGATCTTGCGGCGGGTGCAGGAGACCGACGGGCGCAAGGAAATCATCGTGGTGGATGATTGTTCGACGGATGGAACGCGGCAAATTTTGCAGGATTGGGCCAAGCGGCGCGCGGCCGGCGAAGCAACCGCGCCGGCGCAAGACGGGGGCGATCCCGTTGAGCTGCGCGACGTGCGGATTCTTTTTCAGACGCAGAATCAGGGCAAAGGCGCGGCTCTGCGGCGCGGTTTCGCGGAGGCAACCGGTGAGATCGTGCTGGTGCAGGACGCGGATCTGGAATATGACCCACGAGACTATCCGAAGTTGCTGGAGCCGATTCTGGACGGGCGAGCGGACGTGGTGTACGGGTCGCGGTTTCTGGGCGGGCCGCAGCGCGTACATTATTTCTGGCACTACGTGGCCAACAAGGTCCTCACGCTGCTGTCGGATATTTTTTCGAATTTGAAGCTGACGGACATGGAGACCTGCTACAAGGTATTCCGGCGGGAGGTTTTGCAGGGCATCCAACTGAAGTCGGATCGGTTCGGGTTTGAGCCGGAAATTACTGCGAAAATCGCGAAGAAAGATTGGCGGATTTACGAGGTACCCATCAGCTACGCCGGGCGAACGTATGAAGAGGGGAAAAAGATTACGTGGAAGGATGGGGCAAGGGCCTTGTGGTACATCGTGAGATATTCACTGGGGGATTAGCGAAGTAAAGATTTGCAGGCCGCTGCGGTGTGGCGGTCTTTAGGGTTGGGCCATGCGGCGCTGGAAAGTTAGGAGGATCAGGTCGGCGCGGCGGCGGACTCCGAACTTACTGAGCAAGTTAGAGACGTGGAACTTTACGGTGCGCTCGGCGATATTGAGCTTGCTGGCGATTTCCTTGTTGGAGAGATTTTCCAGCAACGAGTCCAGGACCTCCTGCTCGCGGCGGCTGAGATTGGTGACGGTGTCAGTCTTAAGGCGGCGTCCCTGGCCGGTCAGGATGGAGTCGACGAAACCTGAGAGAACCGAGCGCGGAACCCAAAAGCCTCCCGCTGCGACCAGGGGCAGAGCGCGGATCAGTTGCTCGCGCGCTTCCACATAGGTGAGCAAACCTTTCACGCCGAGGCGGAGCAACGAATAGCTGTTGGCGTCGCTGAGCTGTTCTCCGACGACGATCAAGCGAGATTCCGGGAAGCGCTCGAGAATATTGGCCAGTAATGCGCCGGTGGCCGGGCGTGCCGCGTGCGCGTCGATCACGTAGACCTGCGCGACGGGCGGCTCGAGATTGCGCAGATCAGGCGCCAGGGTCGACTCGAGGTGCTTAGACGACACCTTGAACTGCGGCTTGGCAAGCAGCCGCTCGAACTCGCTCAGCACCAATGGGTGCGGCGAGAGGATACAAACAGACAATTTAGAGGTGGTTCGTTTCGTAGCCACTATTCGTCAGCGTAGTGAAAACTGTACAAACGGGCAAGACAGATTCCCGTCGGTTGTTCTCGAATTGTTACGTGACATTAAGGAATCGTTGGACCGGGCCGAATTGCTGCATAACCGGGCGGGGCATAGCACTGGCTGGGTTGAAGGCGATGGATGGCGGTGGGTTTGGGAGGCAAGACGCACGGGTTGGCAAGACGCAGTGATCTTGCCGAGACCGGGCGCAGCCTGCTGCGCCCTTACTAAGCCTGTGGCGTTGGTGGGCTGATACTTGCCGTTCATGCTCGAAAAGCAGGGGTTGGATGGAAGGGAGTTCGATAATCGCGGGAAAGGCTTGTAAAATAAGGGCTAGAGGCAAACCAAGAGAAATGACGCGTGGTAGCCGTGCCTACGTCAGGACGGCGGGCCCGCTGAAAGTCGCTTGAGCGCAATACGGCAACGGAGCGACAACTTCAGTCACCAGATGCGCAACTTGAACGAATCGGCGAAAGCCCTCCGGGAGCTATTGTCGCAACGGATCCTCGTGCTGGACGGGGCGATGGGGACCATGCTGCAGCAGGTCAACCTGTCGGCGGAGGACTTCGGCGGAGCCGCGCTGGAGGGCTGCAACGAGAACCTGGTGCGCACGCGACCGGACGTGGTGCTGGACATCCACCGCAAATACTTTGAGGCCGGAGCGGACATTGTTGAAACAAATAGCTTTGGCGGGGCACCCCTCGTGTTGGCGGAGTATGGTTTAGCGGCAGATGCGCCGGAGCTGAACCGAGTTTCGGCACAGTTGGCGCGGCAGGCGGCGGATCAGGCTTCAACGGCCGGGAAACCGCGATTTGTGGCCGGGTCGATGGGGCCGACGACGAAGGCCATTACTGTGACCGGCGGGGTCACGTTTGACGAGCTGCGTGACGCTTACTACATCCAGGCTAAAGGGCTTGTGGAAGGTGGCTCGGACCTGTTGCTAGTGGAGACCGCGCAGGATACCCGGAACATCAAGGCCGCGCTGCTGGCGATCCAGCAGCTTTCGCGGGAACTCGGCGTCGAGGTCCCGACGATCATCTCGGTGACGATCGAGGCGATGGGATCGATGCTCGCCGGGCAAAATATTGAGGCGATGTGGGCTTCGCTGCGGTACGCCAATCCGCTGGCTTTCGGGATGAACTGCGCCACAGGGCCGGAGTTCATGACCGACCATATCCGCACGCTTAGCCAGCTTACCGGCGAATTTGTGTCGTGTTATCCGAACGCGGGTCTGCCGGATGAGGAAGGGAAGTATCTCGAGACGCCGACTTCGCTGGCGGCGCAGCTGGAAAAATTTGTCGATCACGGCTGGCTGAATCTGGTGGGGGGATGCTGCGGGACGACCGAGCAGCACATTCGCGCGATTGCGCAGATGGCGGAGGGGAAGAAGGCGCGGGTTCGGCCGGCGGAGGCGCATCGCGCGATTTATTCCGGGATCGAGACGATCGAGGCGGAAGACAGCACGCGGCCGTTGCTGGTGGGCGAGCGGACCAACGTGATCGGGTCGCGGCTGTTCAAGAACCTGGTGGCGGAAGAAAAGTGGGAAGAGGCCAGCGAGATTGCGCGACGCCAGGTACGTGGAGGAGCGCAGGTCGTGGATGTGTGCCTGCAGAGCACCGAGCGCGACGAAAAGAAGGATATTCCGCTGTTTTACGAAAAGCTGATCCGCAAGATCAAGGCGCCGGTGATGGTGGACACCACCGATCCGATGGCGGTGGCGCAGGCGCTGACCTATTGCCAGGGCAAAGCGATCATCAATTCGATCAACCTGGAGGATGGCGAGGAGAAATTCGAGCGCGTGGTGCCGATCGCGCACGATTTTGGCGCCGCCGTAGTGGTCGGATGCATCGACGAGGATCCCGTGCAAGCGCAGGCGTTTACGCGGGAACGCAAATTGGCCATCGCGAAACGCAGCTATCAGCTGCTGACGGAGAAGTATCAACTGCCGTCGCAAGACATCGTGTTCGATCCGCTGGTGTTTCCGTGTGCGACCGGCGACGAGAACTACATCGGCGGCGCGGTGGAAACGATGGAGGGCATCCGGCTGATCAAGCAGGTGCTGCCGGATACGCGGACGATTCTGGGCATTTCGAATGTGTCGTTCGGATTGCCGGCGGCGGCGCGGGAAGTGGTGAACTCGGTATTTCTGTACCACTGCACCAAGGCCGGACTTGATCTGGCGATCGTTAATACGGAAAAGATCGAGCGCTTCGCATCGATACCCGAGAAGGAGCGAAAGCTGGCGGAGGATCTGCTGTTTTCTTATCCGCCCACGGAGATTCCCGCGGATCATCGGCAAGCGGCGTTGCTACGTGAGGCGCCCAAGGACTGGCGCGAGCAAAACAAGGAGCAGCGCGCGGCGGTGAACAAGTTCCATATCGCGGCAATCACCGAACATTTCCGCACGGCGACGAAGAAGACCAAGGCGTCAGCGTCGGACTTACCGCTGGATGAACGGCTGGCCAGCTACATCGTACAAGGCACGCGTGACGGGCTGATCGAGGATCTGGATCGCAAGCGCGCGGAGGGCGCGGCGCCGCTGGATATCGTGAATGGGCCGCTGATGGCTGGGATGGCTGAAGTCGGGCGGCTATTCAACGCGAATGAGCTGATCGTTGCGGAAGTGCTGCAGTCAGCAGAGGCGATGAAAACTGCTGTCGGGCATCTCGAGCAATTCATGGAGAAGGCCGACACGGCCAAACGCGGGCGCGTAGTGCTGGCGACCGTGAAGGGCGACGTGCACGACATCGGGAAAAACCTGGTTGAGATCATCCTGAAGAACAACGGATATGACGTTGTAAATCTGGGGATCAAAGTGCCGCCTGACGTGCTCATCAGAGCGTACGAAGAACACAAGCCGGATGCGATCGGGCTTTCCGGGCTGCTGGTGAAGAGCGCACAGCAGATGGTGATCACCGCCAGCGATTTGAAGGACGCGGGAGTCGAGATCCCGTTGCTGGTGGGTGGAGCTGCGCTTTCGGCGAAATTCACGGAGCAGAAAATCGCGCCGAGCTACGGTAAGGCGGTGTGCTACGCGAAGGACGCAATGACCGGATTGCGCTTGATGAACGAATTGATGGATCCGGGCACGCGCGAACAGGTACTTAGCCAGCACACGATGATCTCGGGCAACGGTGCGCCGGCGATCTCGACAACGGTGCGAGTCACGGCACTGCCGGCGCCGCAGCGTTCGCCCAAGGTGCGCAGCGATCTGCCGATTCCCGACGTGGCGCATCTGGACCGCAAGGTGCGCATCGTGCCGGACCTGCGCGAAGTGTGGTCGTACGTGAACCCGTACATGCTGTACGGCCGGCACATGGGCTTCAAGGGCGATTTCGAGAAGCGGCTGGCGCAGCGTGACCCGAAGGCCATGGAACTGTTCGCCAGCATGGAAGAAGTGAAGGACGAAGCGGCCGAGTTCATGAAGATTCGCGCGGTGTGGGAATTCTTCGAGGCCGAGCCGGCGGGGGACGGGCTGCACTTGTTCGCGCCTGGAGGTTCTACGCCGCTGCACACGTTCCGCTTCCAGCGTCAGCGCGCCGGCGACTTCCTGTGCCTCAGTGATTACGTTCTGCCGCCGAAGGACGGCAAGCGCGATCATGTGGCGCTGTTTGTGGTCACGGCGGGCGAAGGCGTGCGCGAGCGATCGGAAAAAGCAAAAGATGCGGGGGAATATTTCAAGTCCCACGGTTTGCAGGCGCTAGCGATTGAGACAGCGGAAGGCTGCGCTGAATGGCTGCACCGGCGAATTCGGGAGGACTGGGGCTTTGCTGACCCGCCGGAGATGGAAATGGCGGAGCGATTCACTTCGCGGTACCGCGGCAAGCGCTACAGCTTTGGCTATCCGGCTTGCCCCAACCTGGATGATCAGGCGCCGTTGTGGAAGCTGCTGCGGCCGGAAGAGATCGGCGTGCAGCTTACCGAAGGCATGATGATGGATCCGGAAGCCAGCGTCAGCGCGCTGGTGTTCCACCATCCGGACTGCACGTATTTTTCGGTCGGGGATACGACCGAGAGCACTGCGTAGTCCGCGGGAAAATTATTTCAATCGTCGCCTGCTGACAGGATTCCGTCGCAAGTTTTTAGCCAGATCCTCGTCGCAGTGCGTTGCCCGTCACCGTCAGAAAGGCTCAGAACGACGACTGTAGTCGAGTGGGAGTTAGTTGAATGCGACCGTAACGAATCCAGTGCGGGACGCTGTTAGTCGCGGGCTACGGCGCGATTCTGCTTCAACGCAGCGATCAGAACATCGAAGGTCGACTTGGTGGGGCGCTCGCCACGAGCTGATTTGGCGGGTGCCTTTGTCGCGGGCCGCGGCTCTTCGGGCTCGGCAACGGCAACGGCGGTAGACGTTTGCGTGCTGGCGGATGGCCTGGCACCGAACGATTCGGCTGACGACGGAGAGGTCGCTGGACGAGACATCGATGCGGATGAAGGCACGGGTAGGACCGGCTCTTCCACTTGCGGTTCCGGACTTGTGGGCGCGACCTCTTTCGTTTCCGGCTCGGAAGTGGCCGATGCCGTAGCTATGATTGTGGCCGGCTTCACCAAACCCAGAACATCCTCGGCCGACTGATTGACGATCAGCTGATCGACTTGTTTGCGCTTCAATTCGAAGCCCGCCATCAGACAGGCATCGGACAAGAGATTGATCAGGCGCGGCACGCCATTACTGAGCTTGTGGATTGCCTCTACCGCGGTGCCGGTGAACGGGCTGGAGCCGCGAAGGCCGGCGGCATGAAGACGCTCGGCGATATAAGCGCGGGTTTCGGGCAGGCTCAGGGGGCGCAGCAAGCAGGTTCCGGCGATTCTTTGCTGCAAGGCCTGGAGTTCCGGGCGCTGCAAAACGGCGAAGAGTTCCGGCTGGCCGCACAAAACGATCTGCAGCAACTTTTCGTGATAGGTATCCGTGTTGCCGAGCAGGCGAATTTCTTCCAGCAACTCGACGGTCATAAGATGCGCTTCATCGATCAGCAGGACGGCGGTGCCACCCTGCTGCTGGGTCTGAAAAAGCATCTGGTGCAGAGCGGCAAGCCGGCGGGGCTTGCTGGTCGCGGTGCAATTGATCTCGTACTCATCCAGGACCGCTTCGAGCAGCTCCGCAGGGGTTAATGTCGGGTTGACGAGGAACGCGGAAACCAGGCGGCCGCGGCCTTCGGATTTTTCGGTCAGAATCTGCAGCGCAGTATGTAGCAGCGTGGTCTTGCCGGTGCCAACCGGCCCAGCCACGATAGTGAAGCCCTTGCGCTGCAAGACCCCCTGCAACAGAACTTTGAGAGCTGTGCGGTGAGGGTCGGCAAGATGCAGGAAGCGAGGATCCGGCGTCAGCCGGAAAGGCTCTTCCTTCAACTGGTAGAACGCGGTGTACAAACTGTTTCCTCCGAGTCAGTCAAACCCGCCAGCGCACTAAATTATGCACACAAAGAAGAGTAATTGTTGAGCAAGTACTATACCATAGTACGAAGCGTACAGGACTTGCCGGGACGGTTCTAAGCTATTCATAGTACGTTGGTTACAGGTAAGCCAAAGAGCGCAGGGCGGCGTAGCGGCGAATTTAAAGGAAAATCGTTTCACAGTGTGTGCCTTTTTATCGCCCCAATTGTCCTTGACCAGGCGCAGCTTGTTGGATGCACAGAAATCTTCCTGCGACAGCTTCGAATTTGGACCAGCAACAGTCGATCATTCAGGTATTGAGTAGCATCAGAGCCCCGGGGGGGCGTCGAGCTTGGCTTTACGGCTGCGCTGCGACAGCCCGGCTTCCTGGATCTTGTAAATCAGCGCGCGATAGCTGATGTTCAAGGCTTGCGCCGCTTTGCGGCGATTCCACTTGTTATCGCGCAACACTTTCAGGATTACGTTGCTTTCCATCTCGCGGATGGCTTGCTTGGCGATATTCTTGAGCGAAATTCTGCCATCGCCGGAAATCTTCATGGGCGTCGGGGAGTATCTCTTCAAGCCTGCCTCAGGCTGCAGGACGTCCAGCGATCCCAGGATGGAGTAACGTGCGACCAGATTTTCCAGCTCGCGAATATTGCCGCGCCATTCTTTTTGCTCGAGCGTTTTCAGTATATCGGGGGGGAACGGGCGCGTGGTTCTTTCGAATCGGGCGTTCAGCTGGTGCAGAAAGAACTCGGCGAGCGGGCCGATATCCTCGCGGCGCTCACGCAGCGGGGGCAAGTGGATGGTCACCACGTTGATCCGGTAGAGAAGGTCGTGCCGGAAACGTCCCGCTTCGATCTCGCGCTCCAGTCGACGGTTGGTGGCGCAGATGACCCGGATGTTCGCGTGACGCTCGCGGGTGTCGCCGATGCGGCTGAACTGGCCGTCTTGCAAGAGCTGCAGGACTTTGGCCTGAAGACTCAAATCCAAGTCGGCGATTTCGTCGAGGAACAAAGTGCCGCGCTCGGCCAGTTCCACTTGTCCAGGTTTGGCCGCCTGGGCATCGGTAAACGCACCGCGTTCATGACCGAAAAGTTCGCTCTCCAGAAGCGCGCCGGGAATTGCGGCGCAATTCACTTTGACGAAGGCGCCGGGGAATAAAACGGATCGTGAATGAATGTATTGGGCCAGCAGGCCTTTGCCCGTGCCGTTTTCGCCGAGCAGCAGGACCGGCAAATCCGTACCCAGAACCTTGCCGATCAGCTGCCGGATCGGCTGCATCGCCGGCGACCGCCCGAAAAGAATGTCTTCCGGAGGCAGAACACCTGCTCTGGGAGCCGCCCCCGCGCTCGCCATTCCAAACCCGGCCATCCGAAATCCTTCCTCGCCCGCCCTTGGTTCACTGACAGTGACGGCCAACGATAAGCACTCCGTGAGCCAAAGAGAAGCACAGAGCAGCGGCGTGCCTAAGGCGGCTGTTTGGGCTGTGTGCCTTCCTATAACTTACTGGCATGTAGGGCTTTAGTGGAATTCAACAGGGAGTAGGGCCGGTACTATAGCGGCGATCCGAATTTCGTCTTGCTGTCACAAATTACCGAAAAAGTTTGCGCAAACAGGCAAACCATTGCCTGATTTCCGCTCGAGGAACGATGTCTTTGATTGGGTCAGTACTAGTAGAAGAAGACTATACCGGCGAGACTTGAGCTTCGGCGGCTAGGCGCGGCCGTTCTCACCGCGAATAATGTCGTAGCGTTCGATGACCGCGGCCACGCCCATGCGCGCGCTGCCATCTTCCATGCGGCGCTCCACGCGAACTACCTTTCCCAGGGCGCGCACAAAAACTTCCGATCCGTGAGTAATTTCCGCGGGCAAAGTCAGGGTAATGTCCAACTCGGAGCCGGCTTCCAGATCCTGCTCCAGAACAAAATACAAGCCGCGCGTGGAAATATCCCTTGTCTTCCCCTTTTGCGAGTCCAAGGCAATCCGCTCCGCTGGGACCCGAATAATTACGGGCAAAGAGAGGTCATAGCGGCGAGCGGTCCGACGTTCCGTCATTAAGCCCATCCTCCACTTTGCCCGCAGCCGATCCTGGTCCGGCTACGCCCCTTTCGCCGAAGTCGTTCCATCACCGGAGAATCCGTGTGGCCAGCAAACGTGCCCGGCCTCGCTTGATCGAATGCTTCCGACGGTGGCAGCGGCGCCCGCGCATTACCATTCGTTGCGCTTAGCTTCGCTGGTGAACAGCAAACCCGCGCGTGGCGTCAAAACGCCATTAGCGAGTCCGATTCGCGTGACAATACAGGAAACATTTGTTGCACGCTACGGAAAAATGCGCGTGCGATTGCGAGAACGGCAACGTTGCGTACTGGGCCACCGCCAAGCGCACGTCCCGGGCGCGCCACTTTCACGCTGTCGGGCCTGCCAAGCCTTCCGCTGGCGGGCAGGCGAATTACTCTTCGCGGGCTGCACCGACTGGCGTGGGCTCCTCGGGCGGCGCAGCGCTCGCCGCTTTTTCGGCCGCGGAGCGACGCGTTCGCGGCGTGTCCAGGTTGAATTGACGCATCTTGTAGAGCAGCGCCTTATAACTGATACCCAGCATCTTGGCGGCATCCTTGCGGCACCAGCGAGTCTTTTCCAAGGCGTCGGCGATCGCTTCCATCTCCGCTTCATCCTTCAAGCCGCGCACCAAGGCCTTGAGTCCCTGTTCGCGCGGGATAACCGGTTCTTGCCGGGGTGACGTGCGTTGCCGCGCCGATGACATTTCCACCAATTCCCGCAAGCTACCTTCGTCGTCTTCCAAAATCACGTAACGCTTGACGAAATTCTCCAGCTCGCGCAAGTTGCCGGGCCACGGATAGTTCGCAGCAGCGTCAAGCAAATGCTTGGAAGGGGCCATTGCAGGCTTCCCGAATTTTTCGCTGTATTTGTCGAGGAAATGACGGAAGAGCAGCGGGATTTCGGCGGCGCGTTCGCGCAGCGGCGGCACCAGGATGGAAAGCACGTTCAGCCGATAGTACAGGTCTTCGCGGAAGCGGCCGGTCTTCATGGCCTCCTGCACATCCACGTTGGTGGCGGCGAGCACGCGGACGTCGGTGTCGATCAGGTGTCGCCCGCCGAGCCGGGAATACTGGTGATCTTGCAAAACATGAAGCAGCTTGGCCTGCAGGTGGGTGCTCATTTCCGCGATTTCATCGAGGAAAATAGTACCCTTATTGGCCATTTCGAACTTTCCTGGCTTGGCACGAACCGCGCCGGTGAAAGCGCCCTGCTCGAAGCCGAAAAGCTCGGATTCCAGCAATTCTCCAGGCAACGCCGCACAATTCACTTTCACGAACGGCTGGTTGCGCCGCTTGGAGCGCAAATGAATCATGCGCGCCACGACTTCCTTGCCGACCCCGCTTTCGCCGCAAACAAAAACCGGGACATCCACGGGAGCGATTTGTAAGATCTGCTGGCGAATACGCACCATCTGGGGACTGGCGGCAAGGAAGCTGAGATCCTCGGTGACCTGGTCGCAGTAGTCGCGCAAGGCTTGATTTTCCTGGGTCAGGTGCTTTTTCTGACGGGACTTTAACATTGCCGCGTCCAGGTCGCTCTTCTCGAACGGCTTGGTCAGGTAGTCGTGCGCTCCCAAGCGAATCGCTTCCACCACCGTGCCTACCTCGTTCGAACAACTCAGCATGATGATGTTCAGGCTGCGATCGAGCTGCAAAAGTTCGCGCAGAGTGTCGATGCCATTCATCTCGGGCATCAGCACGTCCAAAATGATCAGGTCCGGGCGTTCACCATCGCTAACCTTGGCCAGCACTTCCTTGCCCGAGCCCACCGTCTCTACGTCGAATCCGTCAACTTCCAGGAGCGTCTGCAAGTACTTCCGGATGCTTGGCTCATCATCCACGACGAGGATCTTTTCTTTAACGGCCATGCTCACTTCTCCCTTGGGCCTGCTAGCCTGTGACTCTGGCCCTGCCAAATCTCGAAACAAAGTTCGCTTTAGATCTGATCCATGGGCAGCAAGAAGGTGAACTTGCTTCCCGCCACGCCATCGCTCTCCACCCAGATTTTGCCGCGATGCGCCTGCACCAGACGCTTGGCAATAGCCAGACCCAGACCCATGCCCGTCGTGTTGCGGTCCACGCGCACGAAGTCTTCGAAAATCTCCTGATGATGCTCTGGTGCGATACCCGGACCGCTATCGGTTACCGAAACTTCCACGCTGTTGGGCCGCGGCAACCGGAAACGCCGCCGCTCCTGCGCGGGAGATGATTCCGCCACACGGCGCTCCCAGAAGTGCGGCATGGCGCGGAGCGTCACACTTCCGCCGCCCGGCGTGTGCTTGAGCGCATTGTCCAAAAGATTCGCAGCCGCCTGTTGTACCTTCTGATAGTCGAAACGGAAATTCGGAATCGACGGATCGAAAGTCGCCTCCAGGCGCACACCTTTGCGCTGAAATGCATCGGACCAGCGCTTGGCGAGTTCGTCGAGGCAATCGCGCATGTCATTTTCGCGAAGTTGCAGAACTAGTTTTCCGCTCTCCAGCGCCGAATAGTTCAGGAACATGGAAACCAGGCGCACCAGCCGTTCACAACTCTCTTTCGATTCCTCCAGGATGTCTCGTTGCTTTTCCGACAAGCGGCCGAGCGATCCGGCCAGCAGTAAATCGTAATAGCCCTTGATGACCGCCAGCGGCGTCTTCAATTCATGAGCGGCCGATGCCAGAAAAACCGTTTTCTGGCGGTTCACTTCCTGCAACTTCAAATACGCCGCAAGCAAATTCCGATAGGTGATCTCACGTTCCTGCAGCAGTTCCTGAACGGTTATTTGCGTCCCCGGATCGGGCATGGCCTGGACGCCGGCCGCGGGCGCAAACTGCACGACCAACCAATCCGGTTCCGGCACCCAGTTGACCGTGGCGGTGGCTTTTTTGTCGCCGCGCGCTAAGGCCAGCTTCACTTCCTGCTCGCCCTTCTCAATCTCGCGAAATATCTGCTTTTCTTCCACTTGCAAGATATGGTCGTAAAGATTGAGGTCACTGACTTCGCCAAGCCCAATGGATTCCAAACACTTCTTTGCGCGGGAGTTGGTCAGAATGATCCGGCCGCTGCGCTCTGCCACCAGCAAAGACTGATCGAGCGTATCCAGAAGGCGATTTACCAAGCTTAGCTGAACCGCGCCGGGGCCCGAGGGATCGGCCATCAGTGATGTAACTACGCTGCCGCTCATTCTGAGTAACCCACCTAACGGAAAGGGAAAATTTTTTCCCTATTTCGTGGTGGCCATCGTCGCAAGGCTCTATAGGAACTGTCAATGGTAAAAGCGTGCCATTTGCACAATTCAGGAAATGAACTTTCCTTCCAGGTCGCTACCCTGCAAACAATTACACCTCGCCTGCCAGTGCATCGTTTTAATTCATTGATTATGGGTAGTTTACCTATGGCAGGCGTCGTGGAAATCTGGCATTGAATCTGCTCATCTGCGTACTAGTTCGAAGGTACTGGGTGCCGCCGAGTGAAAACAGAGAGTTTCCAGGAAGGTCCGCAATTGGATCAGCTGCAACGCCGAAAGATACCCCGGATACGGCTGCAAGTGCCCGTGTTCCTGCGTGGCTCTGACAGTTCAGGTGTCGAGTTCATCGAGCTGACCAAGACCCTGAACATTGGTTCGACAGGCGCATGTATTACCTCGGCGCACATCCTGCGTACCGATCAGATCGTCTATCTCACGGTGCCAGCACCATCGCCGGCCTCGTCGAGCTTCGTGCCCAACGAAACGCCTCCTATCGCGGCTAGAGTACTGAGGCAGGAAGCCGCCGGGGACATGCGGCTATTCGGGTTGGAATTTCTCAGGCCACTTGAGTAAATTTGTGCCGTTTTCCGTCTAGTTGACGTGAAGCCAGGTGAGCTTCACGTTACCTAAGGTGATCGCGTAGCCCTGGGCGGTTTCCATCTAGCTAGATATCTCATTCTGTTTCAATAGGATGAATCGATGCGGGCGCATCGGCAATACTCAGGGCGTTCTTGGGAAGTCAAAATGAGATGGACTCCCAGTTGCTTTCCTCACACGCAGAAAGCTCCACGTTCTTTCCCCAACCCCGCGGGGATAGGCAGAGTTTAGGTGTCTATCTCGTA
>Ga0134124_10000055_pt1 | contig 116762 bp, 94 predicted proteins | sample KB304_FD_96880 | JGI IMG/M metagenome (GOLD analysis project Ga0134124, IMG submission 96880) | Terrestrial soil microbial communities without Nitrogen fertilizer from Kellogg Biological Station, Michigan, USA - KB3-0-4 | ecosystem: Environmental > Terrestrial > Soil > Unclassified ...
TCCGCATCTCTACAGGGAATTACACCACACCTCTGGAGGGAGAACAAGTTCCCGCTCGGCATACCTGGTATCCCCCAGGCCCGCCGGGCCCACCGAGGAGCAGGAGGGCGGTAAACAGATACTTCTTAGCTTTATCCAACATCTTCCCGAGCCGACACTCAGCAACGTCGCCGACTGCTCTCCAAGCCCACGTGGCGGGAAGTCGAAAAGGAAACTCTAGACCAGCGAGCTTTGTCGACTGCGCAGCGGGTCGCTCATTATAGTTCTGAGCAACGAGCTTCCCTCTCGCGGCGAGCTCAAGGATGAATTGCCGCAGCCGCGGGATCGCCTCCGGTGCCTCGCTGATTCGGTCGAAATATGCAAGGAGGTTTCCCGGATTCATCGCAGCAGAGCCTCCGCCAAGATTGCCTTGAGCTGATCGCGAAGCGCAGCGGCCTGCTTCTCCGCCTCGTCGAGCCTGGCGAGTAGCTCCTCAGGGTCTCCATGATCGTCGGCGACGGTATGCGGGTTTTTGAAATCGAGGTTGTACCCGCGCGCTTTCACCTCGGCCGCGGTCACTTTCCATGCGACCTCGGTTTCGTTCCGCCCCTTGCGCTTCGCTCCACCCCACCAGTCAACGCACGGCTTCAGATGCTCGATCTTGATGGGCTTGGTCATCGAGTAGGCCTTTTGGCCTTCGGGAACCTGATGCTCGAAGAACCAAATATCCTGCGTAGGCTCTCCCTTCTCAAAGAAGAGCAGGTTGGTGCCAATGTTCGCATAAGGTTTGAAGACGCTGTTCGGGAGCCGGACGATCGTGTGGAGGTTGCACTCCTCCAGGAGCTGCTCCTTGAGGCGCGTCTTCACGCCTTCGCCGAAAAGCGTGCCGTCTGGAAGCACCACGGCGGCGCGGCCTCCCGGCTTGAGCAGGCGGATGATCAGAGCCAGGAAGAGGTCCGCGGTCTCACGCGTCTGGAAATGCTTGGGGAAGTTGCTCTCGATGCCGTCTTCTTCCCTTCCTCCGAAAGGAGGATTGGTGAGGACGATATCCACCCGGTCCGCCTGTCCGTAGCTGATGTAGGGCTTGGCGAGCGTGTTGTCGTGGCGGACGAAGCTGGGGTCCTTGATGTTGTGGAGCAGCATGTTGGTGACACAGAGCATGTGCGGGAGCTGCTTCTTCTCCACGGCGCGCAGGGCCTGCTGCATGGTCTCTTCCTGCGCGATCGTTTTCACGTACCGCTCGCGCATGTGGCGCAGAGCGCAGGTGAGAAAGCCTCCGGTGCCGCAGGCGGGATCGAGCAGGATTTGGCCGGGCCGGGGATCGATGCGGTCGACCATGAAGGCGGTCACGGCACGGGGCGTGTAGTATTCCCCGGCGTTGCCCGCGCTCTGCAGATCGTTGAGGACCTGCTCGTAGAGGTCTCCGAAGTGCTGCCGCTCGGCGAGGTTGTTGAAGTCCACCTGGTTGATCTTGTTGATCACCTGCCGCAGGAGCTGGCCGGACTTCATGTAGTTGTAGGCGTCTTCGAAAACGGCACGCACCACGCGGCGGCGGTCGCCGGGCTTGCCGGACGTCGACAGCGCTTTGAGGTGGGGAAAGAGCTCGTCATTGATGAAGCTGAGAAGGTATTTGCCCGTCAAACCTTCCGGATCGGCGGCCCAGGCGCGCCACTGAAGCTTCTTGGGAATGGGCGAGCGGTAGCCATCTTCGACCAGAGCGATCTCTTGATCCTGATCGTCGATGATCTTGAGGAAAAACATCCAGCAGAGTTGAGAGATCCGCTGGGCATCGCCATCGACGCCCACGTCTTGCCGCATGATGTCTTGAATGGATTTGACAATGTTCCGAACGGACATAGGTCAGGCAGCTTCCTCGTACAGAAGAGATTGAAGCTCGTGGACGGCACGCTCGAAATCGGTGCGGGTGCCGAAGCGCTGGATGAGCTGGACGACGGTCCCCATCCGGTCGAAGGGCGCGATTTGGAGGACCCGCGGGTCGTCGATGTTGAGGGCGCCCTGGTCCTGATACTTCTGGAGCAGGGCTTCGAGGACCGTGCGGGCCTGGGGACCGTATTTGGTGAACACGTCGCGCTTGCGGACATTCTCCGCACGCTCACGCCGGGTGAGCGGCGGACGGTCGAATGCGACGTAGCAGATGAGATCGAAGAGATCGAGATCCCTGCCGACTTCTTCGGCCAGCGGCTCGAGCGGCAGACCTTCGTTGGCCAGCTCCTCGACGATGGCCTGCTTGCGTTCGCTGGCTGTCCAACGCTGGAGGAAATCGTCGAGGCTGGCGAAGCGCTTCCGGAGGGCGCGCTTGGTGAAATCACGCAAGCTTTCGGTGACGAGCCGGCCGTCTTCGTCCAGATATTCGACCCGCTCGCCGAGGATGAGCGCTCCCACGCCATCGACATAGATCTTGAGGCGTTTTCCGGCACCGGGCGAGATGGAGACATCCGGCGGCGCGCCATCGACGATCACCTCGTCCTCGCCGGGCTGAGGCGGGATTTCGTCTTCGGAGGGTGGAACGGCATACTCGGGCGGAGACACCGGATCGCCTTCACCCGGCTCGTAGACCTGCACCGGCTTGCCGTCGAAGTCCGGATCCGCGAAGTGGGTGGCCCCGCGGAAATCCAGGATCGTGAAATAGAACTTCTTGGTGTCTTCGTGAACCCGCGTGCCGCGCCCGATGATCTGCTTGAACTCCGTTAACGAGCCGACTTCGCGGTCGAGCACGATCAGCCGGCAGGTCTGGACGTCGACGCCCGTCGAGAGCAGGCGAGACGTCGTGACGATCACGGGGTAGCGCGATTCCGGATCGATGAAATTGCCGAGCTGTGCCTGACCTTCCGTGTCGCTGCCCGTGATGCGCATCACATAGCGATGGTTCTCGTCGCACAGATCCTTGTTTTCGTTGACGAGGGCCTGCCGCGCGGAAGAGCTTCTGCCGCTCCTCCGGCCCGGTGATCGCCTGGTAGAGGCCGAGGTAGATCTCATAGGCGGTGTCGATGCGGCGTTTCTTGTCCAAGGCGAGCGGGATCTCGACCTCGGTGCCGTCCGCCCGCTCGATTGTCTTCGACCGCGTACTGAGCTTCGCCATCGCCGGGCCGAACGGCCGGAAATCGTTGACCATCGTCTGGTCGATGAGGACATTGCGGTCGGCGAGAAAGAGGATGCGCTTCTTGCGCCCGGCCTTCCACAGCCGCCAGATGATCTGAAAGGCCGTGTAGGTCTTACCCGTCCCGGTCGCCATCACGAGGAGGACGCGGTTCCGGCCTTTCGCGATGGCCTCGATGGCGGCGTTGATGGCGTGGATCTGATAGTAGCGCGGGGTCTTGCCCTCGCCATCATCAAGATAGTCCTGAAGGACGACCGCCTCCTGGTCCGGCGTCAGCCCTTTCCAGGCACAGTATTGAGCCCAGAGCACAGCCGGCGACGGGAACTCGTCGAGAGAGAGCGTGGCTTCCTTCACAGGACTGAGGCCGGTACGGTCGTGAAACACAAAGCCGTCGCCGTTCGAGGAAAAGACGAACTGGATGTCCAGGGTTGCCGGCATACTCGAGGCCCTGCTGCATGCCGGCGCCGACGCTGTGGTTGTTGTCCTTCGCCTCGATGAGCGCGAGCGGAATGTTCGGCTTGTAATAGAGGATGTAGTCAGCCCGCTTGGGCCGGCCCCGGGTGACCAGCTTGCCTCGGACAATGATGCGGCCCTTGGTGAATCCAACCTCTTCGCGGATCTGCGACATCTCATCCCAGCCAGCCTGCCGGACCGCCGGGGTAATGAACTTGGTACAGATGTCGCGTTCGCTGAGGAGCTTCTTGTTCACGCGCCGTCCTCAGCTTGACCGGCGCCCATAACCTCTCTGACCAAGTACAGCATCGGGCCATTCTAGCTCATGAAATCCGGTCCTCCTCTTCGGCCTTACCCCCCTTCCGGCCATTCAGGCATAGAATAAGCCTCCTACCCCAGGAGACTCGAACCCATGTTCAACATGTCGATACCGTGGTGGGAGCTGATCGTTCGCTCGCTCCTCGTCTATCTCTTCATCCTGATCATTCTGCGTGTCACCGGCAAACGGCAAGTCGGCCAGCTCGCTCCGTTCGACCTTGTGCTTCTCCTGGTGCTGTCGAACGCGGTCCAGAACTCGATGAACGGGGGTGACAACTCGCTGATCGGGGGCCTCATCTCGGCGACGACGCTCATCGCTCTCAACCACTTCGTCGGGCTGCTCACCTTCCGCAACAAGAAGCTGGAGGCGCTGATCGAGGGGCGGCCGGAGGTGCTGATCCACAACGGCAAGATCTACGAGGAGGTGCTCGCCAAGGCTCAGCTCACCCGGCATGAGCTCAACGCGGCTCTCCGCCAGGCCGGCTGCACCTGCCCGGAGGAGGTGCATACGGCGATCCTGGAGAACAACGGCTCGATCAGCGTCACGCCGCGCTGTGCTCCCAAAGGCCAGAACGGGGTGAAGCCGCCGGCGGCCGGCGAGCCGCCGCCCTGCTGACGACGGGGTTGGCCTCTCTTTTGCTGAAGCCTCCCTCGATTATGATCAGGGGCTGAACCCTGACAAGGAGGAGAGCGCATGCGGTGGACACCAGGTGACCCCAATCCCGATGTGGAGGACGAACGCGGCTCCACCGGCGGAGGTGGTGGTGGAGGGTTCCGCTTCGGCGGAGCTCATATGGGGATCGGCGGCTTCATCGTGCTGCTCATCCTCAGCGTGGTCTTCAAACGGAACTTCTTCGCCCTGCTGGGCGGCGGCTCCGGACCGAGCGGCGGGCCGGCGCCGGTGGCCGGACCGCAGAACGCGGCTCCCGGCGATGATCAGAAGAAGCAGTTCGTCTCGGCGATGCTCGCCGACATCCAGAAGACCTGGGAGCAGCAGTTCGCCCACGACGGCCAGCGCTATCGGCACGCCAAGCTGGACCTCTTCACCGATCAGGTGCGCTCCGGCTGCGGCTTCGCGGAGACCGCCATGGGACCCTTCTACTGTCCGGTCGACGAGAAGGCCTACATCGACCTCGGCTTCTACCAGGAGCTGAAGGATCGCTTCGGCGCTCCGGGCGAGTTCGCCGAGGCCTATGTCCTGGCGCACGAGATCGGGCACCACGTGCAGAAGCTGCTCGGCATCAGCGACAAGGTGAGCGCGGCCCAGGAGCGCAGCCCCTCGCAGGCCAATGCGCTGTCCGTGCGGATGGAGCTTCAGGCGGACTGCTTCGCGGGCGTCTGGGCGCATTCGTTGAAGCAGCGCAGCACCGCCGACAGCCCGATCGCCATCGATGAGAGCGACGTCGAGGCGGCCTTGAACGCCGCCGCCGCGGTGGGCGATGACCGCATCCAGAAGCAGGCCACCGGCTCGGTGAACCCCGAGAGCTGGACCCATGGCTCCTCGAAGCAGCGGATGCAGTGGTTCAAGACCGGGATGGATTCGGGCGACATCAACAACTGCGATACGTTCGGCCGGTAGGACCGAGGGGGGGCGAGAAGCCGGCGGATGGTCCCGCCCCCTCTTCAGCAGGTCTCAGATCTTCGACTTCCCCGCCAGAATCACTTCCCGGCCTGCCAGGTAGAGCAGCAGGCAGAGCACCAGGAACGGGATCAGAGTCAAGGCGTTCGAGTACGCCCCGGCGAAGACGGGGTTGTTCGCCATGGTCTCGTCGACCCACTTGGTGAAGTGGGTGAAGTTCGGCGAGAGGTTCAGGAAGGCGTAGATCGTGCCCGCGATGGCGCCGCCGGCGATGTAGCCGGAGGCCATCAGCACGCCGGGGCTCTTGTCCCCTTCGGCGACCAGCTCTTCTTCCGTCAGTTTGCGCGCCGCGAGCTTCTTACGCAGGTAGAGGTCGACCAGCCAGCGCACGGCACCGCCGATGAAGATCGGCGACGAGGAGGAGAGCGGCAGGTAGACGCCGACCGCGAAAGCGAGCGACGGGATGCCTGACATTTCGAGCACGATCGAAATCATCACGCCGAGCAGCACCAGGCCCCAGGGCAGTTGGCGGTTCAGGATGCCCTTGATGATGTAGGACATCAGGGTCGCCTTCGGCGCGTCGAACTTGGTGACCGTGCTGCCGTCCGGCCGGGTTTTGTGGATGCCGTTGATCCCCGGGTCGGCCAGGTAGACCGGCACGCCGCTGTCGTTCACCAGGTACTTGCCGGCGGGGCCGCCCACCTCGTCCGTCTTGTGCCAGACGTGGTAGGTGGCGGAGTCGGACGTCGCCTGCGGCCCCTGGAGCTGGGCCGTGGTGGTGAGCTGGGAGACGTCGGTGTGCAGATCCGGCGCGTAGCCCTGGGCGACGATCTGGCCGCTCGCCTTGTCGGTCAGCGGGACATAGACGGTCGAGCCTTCGTTGAGACCCAGGAGGAGGGGTCCGAGCACCAACGCCGAAGCGAGCGCGCCGACCAGGATCGCGATCTGCTGGGCTCGCGGCGTCGCGCCGATGAGGAATCCGGTCTTCAGGTCCTGGGAGGTGGTGCCGCCGTTCGACGAGGCGATGCAGACGATGGCGCCGACCGACAGGGCCGTCACGTAGTAGATGGGCCCGGTCCAGCCCAGCGCCAGGAAGGCCAGGCAGGTGAGGAGCAGGGTCGCCACCGTCATCCCCGAGATCGGGTTGGACGACGAGCCGATCTCGCCGGTGAGGCGGGACGACACGGTGACGAACAGGAAGCCGAACAGGATGATCAGCAGCGCCCCGAAGAAGTTCATGTGCAGGGTGCGGAAGACCATGATGAGGATGGTGAGGACCACGATGCCCACGAGCACGAACTTGAACGAGAGGTCATGGTCCGTGCGCAGCGTGGAAGGCGCCGACGCCGCCGCGCTCCGCTTCCCCTTGAGATCGGCGAGCCCGCCCTTGAGCCCGTGCCAGATCGTCGGCAGCGAGCGGAACAGGCTGATGATGCCGCCCGCCGCCACCGCGCCGGCGCCGATGTAGAGCACGTAGGCGCCGCGGATCTCGTCGGGTCCCATCTGGCTGATCGGCACGGTGCCGGGTGCGATGATCCCCGTGGCGACGCCGCCGAAGTACTTGATCGCCGGGATCAGCACCAGGTAGGCGAGCACGCCGCCGGCGCACATGATCGAGGCGATGCGCGGGCCGATGATGTAGCCGACGCCGAGCAGCTCGGGAGAGATCTCGGCCGAGATCGAGGCGGCCGAGAACGGCGCGCCGAAAATCTTCTGCGGCACTTCCTTCCAGAGCTTGAACGCCTGCATCGCCGCCTTGTAGACGACGCCGATGCCGAAACCGGCGAAGATCGTCGTGGCGCCCGAGTAGGCCGCCTCCAGCGCGGCGGGCGCCTTCTCCCCGGCCGCGAGAGCTCCCTCCTGCGCGTAGCGGGCGGCGATCACCCGCTCCTCGTCCGTGGCGCCGGCCTTCAACACCTCGGCGCAGGCCGTGCCCTCGGGATACTTGAGGAGGCCGTGCTGCTGGACGATCAGCGCCCGGCGCAGCGGGATCATCATCAGAATGCCCAGCAGGCCGCCGAGGACCGCCACCAGCATGACGCGGGTGATCTCGAGGTCGAAGCCGAGGATCATGATCGCCGGCATCGTCACGCCCACGCCGAAGGCGATCGACTCGCCGGCCGATCCCGCCGTCTGCACGATGTTGTTCTCGAGGATCGAGGCAGGACGGCGGATGCCGAGCTTCGACAGCAGGCGGAAGAAGGTGATGGAGATGACCGCGACCGGAATCGAGGCGCTCACCGTCAAGCCGACCTTCAGCACCAGGTACAGCGAGGAGGCACCGAAGACCATGCCGAGGAAGGTGCCGATGACGAGCGGCAGGAACGTCAGCTCGGGCAACGTGGACGCGGCCGGGATGAACGGCCGGAACGTGGCACCGAGGTGCTCCTCGGGGGCAGGCCCGACAATGTCGGGGTATTCCTGCGGCGGATTCTTTTCTTGAATAGCCATGCAGACCTCTCCATCGAACGGACTTGTGCGCGGTCCCGTACGCTACCACACCTGCTCGAAGGTACAATCCCCATGCCATCTCCACCTTCCCGATCCGTCTCATGCTGCGCGACATCCGACAGAGCGCCCGCCGTCTCCTCCGGCGTCCCGGGCTCTCCGGCACAGCGATCGCGATGCTCGCGCTGGCGATCGGCGCCAACACGGCGATCTTCAGCCTGCTCGACACGGTCGCTCTGCGCCCGCTTCCTTATCAGGATGCCGGCCGGCTGCTCCTGATCGGCTCCGCCGTCACCGGCCTTCCCGGCTTGCGGCCGATCTCCTGGCCGCGGTTCCAGATGCTGGCGGCGCGGAGCGGCGGGACGGTCGACGTCACCGCGTACTACGAGGCCTCGTTCGGACTGACCGAAAAGGACCGGCCGGAGGAGCTGACCGGCGTGCGGGTGACCGGATCGTTTTTCGCCGTCTGGGGCGTGCGGCCGATCCTCGGGCGGACCTTCACCGCCGAGGAAGAGAAGGCGGGCGGCGCCGCCGTGGTGCTGCTCTCCGAAAGCTTCTGGCGGAAACGCTTCGGCGGCGACCGCGGCATCGTCGGCAAGCGCGTCGACATCGACGGCCTGCCGACGACCGTCATCGGCGTGCTGCCCGACGTCCTGCGTTTCCCGTTCAAAGAGGACCAGATCTGGCTGCCGCGCCCGGACAGCGTCACGTTCATGAACCGCGAGACGCAGGAGAGGGGCGTCGGCTATCTCCAGGTGGTCGGGCGTCTGCGGCCCAGGGTGTCGCCGGCCGCCGTGCGCCGCGATCTCCTCCGCATCTCGGCGTCCTACAGGGAGACCTTTCCGGACCGGCTCGACACCGTCTTTCCGCTCACCTCCCGGCCGCTCGACGAGCACCTGATCGGCTCGGCCCGCGGCAACCTCCTGATGCTGCTCGCCGGGGTCGGCCTGGTGCTGTTGATCGCCTGCGCCGACGTGGCCAACCTGCTGCTGGCCGACGGCCTCGCGCGCCGCCGCGAGATCGCCGTCGCGGTCGCCCTGGGAGCCGGCCGGCGACGGATCTTCGCCCAGGCGGTGCGCGAAAGCCTGCTGCTCGCCGCGGCGGGAGGAGCGCTCGGAGTGCTCCTCGCCGCCGGGGGGCTCCGGCTGCTGGTCGCCGCGCAGTCCGCCGGGCAGTCCGCCGACCTGCCGCGACTCGACGACGTCGCCCTCTCCGGCCGCGCTCTGGCCTTCGCCGTGCTCGTCACCGCGGTGTCCGGCCTCCTCGCCGGCCTCGCTCCCGCCTGGCAGACGCTGCGCACCGATCCGAAGAGCTTCCTCTCTGCCGGGGAACGCGGCGCCGCCGGCGGCAGGCGCTCCGGCTGGGCGCAGGGGCTCCTGGTCACCGTCCAGGTCGCGCTCGCGCTGGTGCTCCTTTCGGCGTCAGGCCTCCTGCTGCGCAGCCTGCACCGCGTCAACGGCGTGCCGCTCGGCTTCGATCCGGCGGGCCTGCAGTTCGTCGAGATCACCCTGCCCGAGGCGAAGTACCCGTCCGCCGCGGCGCGCCGGGCCTGCTTCGAGCAACTGGTCGACCGCGTCCGCCAGATCCCCGGCGTGCAATCGGCCGCCCTCGTCGACAGAGCGCCGACCACCAGCGCGTCGCACTTCAGGATGCGCCTCGAAGGCGGGCCGCCGGAGCCGGCGGAGAAGCAACCGCTCGTCCTCCTCACCTTCGCCGGCGACGGCTACTTCACGACGCTCCGCACACGCCTCCTGGCCGGCCACGACTTCGACCCCGGAATCGCGGCATCGGCGCCGCTCTCGGCGATCGTCAACCGCTCCTTCCGCGATCGTTATTTCTCCGGGCAGAGCCCGCTCGGCCGGCGCCTCGAACTGAGCGGCGTCCCGGCCGCCGTCGAGATCATCGGCGTCGTCGAGGACATCCAGCAGACAGCGATGGAGAGCGGGCCGGAGCCGATGGTCTTTCTCTTCCGGCACCAGCCCGGCTCCGAGGGGGCGCCGTCCAGCGGCACGAACCTGGCGATCCGCACCGGCATGCCGCCCGCCACCGTCGCCGCCTCTCTGCGGCGCGCGGTGAACGCGGTCGACCCCGGCCAGCCGGTGGCGGAGATCACATCCATGGGCGATCTTCTCGCGGCAGCCACTGCGCGACGGCGGCTGACGGCCGGCCTGTTCTCCGGCTTCTCCGCTCTCGCCCTGGTGCTCTGCCTGCTCGGCCTCTACGGCATGGTCTCCCACTCCATCTTCCTGCGCCGTCGGGAGATCGGCATCCGCATCGCGCTGGGAGCCGGTAGAGGCCAGGTGCTCGGCAGCCTGCTCGGTCTGTGCGCCCGCTGGATCGTCCCCGGCCTCTTGCTGGGGCTCATCGGCTCCTGGTTCGCCGGCCGGGCGCTCGGCGATCAGCTCTTCCAGGTCGAAGGCACCGGCCTGGTCTACCACCTCACCTGTGCGGCGGCGCTGGCCGTCTTCAGCTTCTGGGCCTGCCTGCTCCCGCTCCACAAAGCGACCGAGATCGATCCGGCCATGGAGCTGCGGGTGCCGTGAGGTGCTGAAGCCGGCCCGTGCAGCGCTGTGGCAGAATACGAGCAGCACCTCAGAGAGAGCGAGCCCCAGGGTGTCCCAGTCAACCCATTCCGGTGTCTGGCCGCGTCCGGACGCGGCATCGATCCGTGTCGGACGGGAGGGCGAGATCTTCGCCGCGAAGGTCCGGATCTGGGTCGCCGCGATCGGGGCTCTGGTCCCCCTGGGGGCCATCCTCTTCCAGCCGCCCGATGTCGAGCCCTGGATCGCCCTGGCCGGCATGGTGATCACCATGCTCGCCGGCCTCGCCGTGCGCCGCCTCGCCCGCCGGCCGTCTCCGCCGGAGTGGCTCGGGTTCTTCACCTGCGTTTTCGACGTCAGCACCCTGGGCGTGGCGAGCGCCGTCCTGATCGCCTCGGGGCACCCTCTCGCGGTCACCAACGGACGGGTGTTCTTCTGTGTCTACTTCCCGGCGCTGGCCTTCTCCTGCCTGCGCCAAAACTCACGGATGTGCGCCGTCGCTGGTCTCGCCGCGATCCTCCAGTACGGCGCCCTCGTCGTCTGGGCGGTCCACCGCAGCCAGATCCTCGGCGTCGCGCTCTCCAGCAGCTCGTACGGAACGTTCCGCTGGGACAACCAGATCGCGCGCCTGGTGATCCTTGCGCTGGCGACGGCGATCAACATTGCGCTGGTCAACCAGAGCGGCCGGCTGCGGGAGCAGAAGGTGCAGGCCGAAGAAGCCAGCCAGGCCAAGAGCGAATTCCTGGCCAACATGAGCCACGAGATCCGCACTCCCTTGAACGCGATCCTGGGAATGCTGAGCCTGCTCCGCGACTCCTCCCTGTCGCCGGCCCAGCGGGACTATGTGACGACGGCCCGCAGCAGCGGCGGCGCCTTGCTGGAAGTCCTCAATGACATCCTGGACATCTCGAAAATCGAAGCCGGGATGCTCCAGGTCGAGACCGCGCCGTTCGTCCTTCACGAATGCCTGCAGGGAGCGATGGGGATCGTCCGATCCAAAGCGGAAGGCAAAGGATTGGCCCTCCAAAGCCGGGTCGCGGAAAGTATCCCCGCCGCCGTCGAGAGCGACGCCGCCCGTCTGCGGCAGATCCTCGTCAACCTGCTGGACAACGCCATCAAGTTCACGCCGCAGGGCGAGGTGCGCCTGGAGGTGGAAGCTGGGGAAGAGACCAACGGCTTCGCCGAGTTGCGCTTCGCCGTGCGCGACACCGGCATCGGCATTCCGGCGGACCGTATCGACCGGCTGTTCAAGCCGTTCGGTCAAGCCGATTCATCCATGGCGCGCCTCTACGGCGGCACCGGCCTGGGGCTGGTGATCAGCCGGCGCCTCGCCGAGCGTCTCGGCGGGCGGATGTGGGTGGAGAGCACCCCGGGCCGCGGCTCCGCGTTCTTCTTCACGATCCGCTGCCGCCCCACCGAAGAGAGCCTGTGCCGCTCCCCCACCGCCGACGAGCTGGTGGATGCCCGGCTGGCCGAGCGCCTCCCCCTGCGCATCCTTCTGGCCGAGGACAATTCCATCAACCAGAGGGTCGGGCTGCTCATGCTCGAACGCATGGGCTATCTGGCCGACGTGGCCGGCAACGGGGCCGAAGTCCTGGAGGCCCTGCGCCGCCAGCCGTACGATCTGGTCCTGATGGACATCCAGATGCCCGGGATGGACGGTCTCGAAGCGACGCGGCGCATCCGCGCCGAGCTTCCCCGGGAGCGGCAACCGCGCATCGTGGCCATGACCGCGAACGTCCTTCCCGAGCAGCGCGAAGCCTGCCGCCTCGCCGGCATGGACGACTTCGTGCAGAAACCGGTCGGCCTCGCCGACCTGCGGGACGCCCTGGAGCGCTGCGAGCCCGCCGCCGCCCTGCCGGACCAAGGGCCCATCCTCGATCCCGCCTGCCTCGACAACCTGCGCCGGCTGGGCGAGCTGACCGGCAAACCCCTCCTCAGTCAGGTCCTCGACCTCTATCGAAGCGAAACCCCCAAGCGGCTGCAAAGGATGCGGGAATCCCTGCTCCACTCCGATGCCGAAAATCTCCTCTTCACGGCCCACAGCCTCAAAGGGAGCAGCGCGCAGATCGGCGCGATCCAGGTCGCCGCGCTGAGCGCGGAGATCGAGCACCGAGCGCAGAGTGGCAATCTCGGCGATGTCGGCGGTCTCGGTGACATGGCCGGCCTCCTCGACGATCTCGAACGGGAGATCGGTCGGGCGATGGCGGCGTTGGATGGTCTCTACTTCTCATAGCCGATGCCGTCCCAGAGGCTCGAGCAGTTGGCGGATGCGTTCAGGGGATCGCCCGCCGCCGAGGCGCCCGTAGTGAGCAGGCGATAGGTGTTGCCCGGCTTGAAGAGAGGCCAGGCGCTGCCCGGGCTGTGGTGGTTGGCGAAGCTCGTCCAGTATCCTCCGATCGTTTGGGCGAGCGTCTCCTCCGGCGGAGTGAAGGACGTGGAGCTGGTGAGCTGCCCGGCCGTGTTGAAGACGTAGGGGAGCTCGTCGGCATGGCAGACCATTCCGCTGCATTGCGATACGGGAGCCGGCAAAAAAGACCAGAGATTGAAATTCGAGACCTGGTCGAATTGATAGACGTAGAGGGGCTGGGGATCGGCTCTCCGGGTCGCCTGGATCGCCAGGCGGCGATTCGCACAGGTGAACGCGAAATCGGTCATCACGTTGACGAGCTGGCTGGAACAGTCGGATGAGGCGCCGCAGTGGTATCGCTCCAGCGAGCGGATCTTCTTTGCATTGGCGGCGCCGAACTGTTGATCGAGGATCGCGGCATACGCGGCGGAAGTCGGCGGATTCCTGGAGCCTGGCTTTTTCGGGGCCTGCTCTTCGGCTGGATAGACGAAAGCGATCCCCTCATCATGATTGGTTCCCAGGAGGAGTGGTACGCTGAGCCTGGCGGCAGAAGCGATCGGCTGGCCGGTGACGTAGACGTTGTCGATCGTCGGCTCCCACAGGAAATTGGAAATGGTCGCGATGCTCAGGGGCTGCGTCTTCATGAAGTCGCCCTGCGCTTCGACGAGGTCGCAGGCAGACGTCGCGGCCGTGCACAGAGACGGACGGCTCGCACAAAGCTCGCGGCTCAGCTTCCGGGTCTGGGATGTGTTTTTGTACGGCAGGCCGATCGCGTTGCTTTCCATGAGGGCCGCCTGGAAAAGGCCCGCGCTTCTGGGGCTGACGAGGACATGGAGCCCCACGGCCTTCGAGCCCGCGCTCTCGCCGAACAGCGTCACGTTACGCGGATTGCCGCCGAAGTTGGCGATGTTCGCCTGCACCCATTGGAGAGCCAGGATCTGATCGGCGAAACCAAAGTTGTAGCGGCCGTCCTTGGCGAGGAAGCCGAGAGCGCCGAGACGGTAGTTGAAAGTCACCACGATCACCTTGCCGGCGGCCGCGAGATACGTTCCGTCATACAGATTGCCGATCGGCGCTCCTGCCGGGTCTGAGGGAGATCCGCCCGAACCCTGCTCGAAGGCTCCGCCATGAATGAAAGCCATCACGGGCAACCGCGAGCTCGCCGCCGTGCCGCTCGGCACCCAGACGTTGAGGACCAGACAATCTTCGCTCTCGCCAAGTCCCAGCGTCTTGCCATCCGTGCATCGGCTGCTGGACGCGGTAGACGGAGTCGCCGCCAGGGCCTGAGGACATTCGTTTCCGTAGGCCGTCGCCTGCAAAGGATCGGAGCCCTTGAAAAGCGTTGTGTAGTGCCAGCGCAGGGGACCGACGGGCGGCACGGCGTAGGGAATCCCCAGATATGCGGAAGCGGTCACGGTTCCCGGTCCCGGAATCGCGACGCTCGACGCCATGCCGCAGACCGGACCACTCGACGTCTGAACGGTTCCTGTACTGCACGCCGGCTTCTGAGCCCCGCCGGCGAGCGCTCCGCCAGCGATCAGAGCGAAGGACAAGAAAGATGCGACCCAGCGGATGGCCATCTCGATGTCTCCTTCCCTTTCGTTGAGCGGAATTTCATTCCGTCACTCCGCACAGGCAACCACGTCGACCTCCACCAGCCAGTCCGGCGAAACAAGCCCCGCGACGAAAAGCGTCGTGATCGCCGGCCTGACGCCGTCGAGCAGCTCTTTGCGCACCTCGACCAAAGCGCTCATATCCTCCCGGCGGACCAAGAAGAACGACATCTTCACGATGTCCGTCAGCGTCATGTTCGCAGCGCTGAGGACGGAGGAGACGTTCAGGAGCGCTTGCCGGCACTGTCCGCGAAAGTCGGGCGGCAGATCGCCGTCCGGAGGCTGGCCGACCTGTCCGGAGACATGCAGAATTCGAGCTCCGGCGCGTGTTTCCACACCGTGCGAGTAGATGCCATGGTATTGCGCGCCAACGGGAAAGGGATCATGTCGAGTTGATACAGACATCTGAGCTCCTCCTCACCCTGCCGGAAACAACGACTTGTCGATTCCGGGCAGAATCCGTAGCGCGTTCTTGTAATAGATCTTCCGCAGCACTTCCTCCGGCAGGTCCAACCCGTAGAGACGCCAGAAGGCGTGGCGCTTGCGGTAGTAGGGGAAGTATTCGTCCGCCGTCTCGAAGGTGCGGAAGTAGGCCCAGTATTCGGACGGCTCCCAGATGTCTTTTCCGAACAGGACACGGTCCTGGTATTTGATCAGGAACGCCCGTGCCGCGCGCGGCTGGCGGCCGAGCTCGTGGAGAACGGCGCCGACTTCGGTGTTGACGTTCGGCAGCTCGTCGAGCAGCTTGCCGAGGCGCGCGAGATCGTTGCCGAACCAGCCCAGGTGCGCGTCGATGAAGGTCGTCTTCGGGTGCTTGCGGAACATGTTGTGCTGCTCCGCCATGGTCTGCTCGAACGAGGCGAACTCCGGCGAGTCGCGGCGGCGGCTGGGGAACTGCTTGAGCTCCAGCCAGCGCTCGTTGAAGCGGTCCATGGGCAGCCAGAAGGCCATCGGCTCGCCGGTGTGGATGAGCACCGGAATGCCCAGCGCGCCGGCTTCGTCCCAGATCGGATCGAGGCGCGGATCGTCGGTCGGCACCCGCTTGCCGCTCTTGTCCTTCACGAACATCCCCAGGTTCTTGAAGATCTTGAGGCCGGTCGCGCCGTACTTCACATCGGAAGCGAGCTGCGCCGCCGCCTTCTTGCCGAAGTCCGGCTCATCGATTTTCGAGAAGTCGATGTTCGCGAAGACGAGGAACCGTTTCGGATAGTGCCCCTTCATGTTGTCGACGGTCTGGTGCAGCTCGGCGCCGACGCCACCGCTCAGGTTGACCATCACCTGAAGATTGAGACCGTCCATGTCGGCCACCAGCTTGTCGAGCTGGGCCTTGGGCATGTCGCCGTCCTGGTGGTTGTGGACGTCGACGAAGGGGTACTTGGCGCGGGTGACCGGATGCTCGGGCACGACGAGCGTCGACTTCGGCTCGTACTCCTCGAACGACATCGTCGGCTCGGGGCCGGCCGGTTTTTGCGGTGGAGACGAAGGCGGAGCCTGGGCACTGAGGGCGAGCGCGGCAAGGACGCAGACTCCCAGAGCCGGGAGCCGGAAGCGGTCATCGTTTTTCATGAACGCTGACTATATATCGGGTCGGCCCAGCCGCTGCGCGACCAGAGCGGCGACACGCTCCTCCGGCGCCTGGGCCGCCAGGATGTCCTGAAAGCGGCGGCAGGCGGCGCGCAGCCCGGCGTCGGCGAGGGCGTCCTTCACCTGGACGGCGAGGTCCCCCGGACGGCGCAGGCGGCGGGCGACGCCGGCCGCTTCGAGGCGGGCGGCATGATCGAATTGATCGTAGTCGATCGGCAGCACGAGCGCGGGCAGCCCGGCGCGCAGGGTGTGGTACATGACTCCCGCTCCACCATGATGGACGACGAGCGCGTAGCGCGGCAGGTCGCGATCGTAGGAGACATAGCCGAGATGGTGGAAGTTGCCCGCGGACTCAGAGCGCTCGCTCTGTGCTTCGCCGTCGCTCCAATGGATCTCGACGTCCGGCAGCGCGGCGGCGGCGTGGCGGACCGCTGCCACCATCTCTTCCTTTCGCCACCTCAGATGCGTGCCGAGGGTCACCAGCACATGATCGCGGCCGGTCACGAACGGCGGCTCGGGCGCCGCCGAGGGCGGCGTGAAGAGGACCGGACCGAGCAGCTCGACCGCGGTCGGCCAGCGGCGTGGAAACTCGAGCTCGGCGAGGCCCAACGCAAGCACTCGTTCGTCCGAATAGAGCGCCTCGCTGCCGTCGCGCCGATACATCTCGGGAAAACCGAGAGAACACATCTGCCCACGATGAAGACGGTGGACGGCGCGCTTGAACGTACGGACCATGCGGCGCCCCGCGGCGTCACGCAGGCGGCCGAGCGGACCGCGCCCGGGGCGCAGGCCGCCGAGATAGGCCGGCGGCCCGTCCGGCGTTTCGATCACACAGAGCGAAGGGTGGCTGGTCCACCAGGGAATGCCCAGCTCGCGGGCCACGGCCCCGGCGACCGGAAGGGTGAAATCGGCGATCAGCAGGTCCGGCGGTTCGGTCTGCCAGAGAGCGCGGAGCGCGGCCTGAAAGTCTCCCAGGAGCGCGAGGTTCGCGCGCACTTGAGCGAGGAGGCGGAGCGGATGGCTGCGCACCGCGAATTCCGGCTCGACGATGGCGCGGATCTCCGCATCGCGGCCGGGCAGGAGAGTCACTCCGGCGACGCCGGCCGCCGCGATCTGCGCTTGCACGCTGCCGGTGCTGATCACCCGCACCGCGTGCTCCCGCGCCAGCCGCCGGGCGATGCCGAGGAGCGGGTGCAGATGGCCGGCAAAGGGCGGCGCGACGAGATCGATCCGGTGGCTCATATGCCCGTCGTCTCCTCCAGATAGGCGCGGCAGAGCCGGAGCACCTCCGGATCAGTCAGGTAGTCGAGGTGCCCGCACTCGACGCACGCCGCGACGGGCCGGAACCAGGCGCGCGAGACCCAGTCGCGGCGCCCCTGGACCAGCCGGCAGTCGCAATCCGGCAGACGGCGAGCGACCGGACCGTAGGCGAAGACGTGGAGGCGAGCGAGCACCGCGGTTGGCAGGCGGAGGTTCGCGAGCAGCTCGAGCCCGCTGCTGCCGGCGAGCACGAACGTGCGCCCGGCGGCCTCCAGCCGGTCGAGCACCGGCTCGCGGTGGCGCTCGGCGAACTCCGCCCGCCGCGAGGCGAGGTACTGGCGGACGTTGCGCCAGCTCGCGGGGAGCAACGGGATCTCGCGGTGCGGCGGAGTCGTCGCGGGGTAGGGAAAATTCACCCGTACCTTCCAGGCATCCGGTGCCGGCAGGGCGTCGAGGAACGCGGTCTGGACAGGGCTCAGCGCGGCGCTCCGCGGATCGCTCCGGCCGGTCAGGAAAAGGATCTGGAACGACGGCGACTTCATCGGACGGTCTCGAACCGCCGGTCGTCGTAGACCCGGTAGTGCCGGGTGCGCCAGACGATCCGCCGCCAGACGAGGGCATGGAGCAGATGGATCGGCTGCAACAGCTCGGAGAGGAGGGAGGAGAACGGCGCATGGAGCGGCCGGCCGTAGATGGCGCGCTGGACCGCGAGGAGGCCGAGGGCGCGGAGCACGAAGCAGGCCGCCAGAATACCCACGGCCGGCCCCGAAGGCGCGAGAGCAACGGAGACGACGAGCGCGCCGAGCAGGAGAGGCGGCAACGCGCCGAGGACCGCGATGATCGCGCGGAGCCCGGGCGGCTGTTTGCGCAGCAGGAGGAGCGCGAACAGGAACCAGCGGTGCATGAGCTGGATGTAGTGCCGGCCGTCGCGAACCGTGGTCTCCACCCAGTGCGGCCGGGCGCTCTGGAAAATCCGTCCCCCGGCGGCGAGGGTCCGCTCGGCGACCGCGAGGTCGTCGGTCAACGACCGCAGGAGCGGCGCGAAGCCGCCCAGCGCCGCCAGCTCTCCGGTGCGGAGCGCGTAGGCCATGCCGTTGATGGTGAGCGGCGGCCGGAACGGCAGGAGCGGCAGATAGAGGAGCGCGGCGTTGTTGTCGACGAACTGGGCGAGCAGGCGCGAAGGCCAGCGGCCGTCGTCGAGGTAGCCGGGCAGGCTGGTCGCGAGTTGATGATCATCCAGGGCCCGGAGCAGCGCGGCCAGGGTCGCCGCCGGCATCCGCGTGTCGTCGTCGAGCACCAGGAGCACGGCTTCGCGGATCGCCGGCTCCGCCCGGTCAAGCTTCCAGAGCTTCGGATTGCACCCCTCGGGTGCCGGCGGACAGACCAGGATCTCGATCCGTATTTCACGATGGCGGTCCGCGAGGTCGCGGCAGACCGCCTGCGCCTCCGCATCGTCCTCGTCGACCAGCCAGAGGAATTGCGCCGCCGGCAGCTCGCGGAGGTTCGCGGCGAGCACCGCGGAGAGCCGCGGATCGCCCGCCAGGATCGGCTGGGCGATGGCGACGCCGGCACCGTCGGACGGCGGACACCGCTCCTCGCGGCGCGCCACCCCCAGCGCGAGGACCGCCTTCGCGGTGAGCAGCGCGAGAGAGGCGAGAGCGATTCCCAGGATCCCGAGCAGGCTCACGGCGTCTCCGTCTCGCGCACCCAGCGGACGAACGCCTCCAGCCCGTCGGTGATCGACACCGAGGGCGGACCGAGGTCGGCGAGAGCGCGGCGCACGTCGAACGTCTTCGACCAGGCGAGGACGCCGACGCCGAAGCGGGTCATCGGCGGCTCGCCGCGCAGGCGGAGGAGCGCCCAGACCGCTTCCGTCAGGCCCGCGGCCCACAGCGCGGTGCGGATCGAGACCCGCCGCCGCGGCGCCGGCAGGCCGAGACGGCCAAAGAGATCGAGCAGGAACGATTGGATCTCCACCGGCTCAGCGTTGGTGAGGTTGTAGGCGCCGGTGAGCTCCGGCCGCTCCACCGCGCGCAGCAGGTAGTCGACGAGCGTATCGATATAGATCAGATCGCCGACCGCGGGCGGACCGCCGGTGAAGAGCGGCAGCCGGCCGGCCCGCGCCGCCGCGAGGAGGCGCGGGAAGAGCACCGTGTCGCCGGGGCCGAACACGGCGCGCGGGCGGACGATCAGCCAGGGACCGTCATACTCGCGGACCAGCAGCTCCCCGGCGTATTTGGTCGCCGCGTAGCGGTTCATGAAGCCGGGCCCGATCGGCGAATCCTCGGTGAGATCCAGTTGCGGACCGGAGCGATAGAAGACCGAGCTCGACGAGACGTAGATCAGACGCGGCCGACGTGGAAAGCGCTGGCAGAAATCGATCACATTGCGCGTGGCCTCGACGTTGTCGCGCTCGTATTCGGCGGCGGTGCCCCAGGGAGCCGCCCGCGCCGCGGCATGGATCACCACGTCGGGCTCGAACGCCAGATCGAACGGCCGTGAGAGATCGATCGAGCTGTAGCCGGGATCGGCGAGCGGGCGACGGCCGATGCCGTGGAGGACGAGGTCCGGACGATCCCGGAAGCGAGCGATGAACCGGCCGCCGACAAAACCGGAGGCGCCGGTGACCAGGATCCGCGTCGGCGTCATCGAGTCTCCCCCATGGCAGGCCGCGCCATGCAACGGATGCGCCGCCTCTTGTCCCCCGGCGCTTCGTGGGGACCTGAGCCCCACTCCTCGAAGCGCAGAGCCGGCGGCCGGACCGCGAGCCGGCGGGCCAGCTCCTGAATCTCTTTGAGCACACCGGCCGCGACCTCTCCGCCGAGATCGATCCGATCGATTCGCAGCCTCCACTCCGCGCCGTGCTGCTCCAGGCGATAGTCGCGCAGGCCGTCGACGAGAGCAAACGAACGCCGCAGAAGGTCGGGGAACACCGCCACCGGAGCACCGCCGGCGAGCGGCTCGGCCCACAGCACCTCGTCCGCCCGCCCCGCGATCACATCGAAGCTCCAACTTGGCCGGCCGCATGGACAGGGTCCGGAGGAAGCTACAAGTACGTCGTCGAGCCGGTAGCGGACCACGAGCTGGGTGGTGCGCGAGAAGTCGGTGACGATCGGATGGAACCGCCGCCGCTCGCCATCCAGCCACTCGGGCTCGAGGTGGACGAGATCCTCGTTCCAGTGCACCCGGCCGGCCGGGCAGCTCGCGCCGAGGAACCCCTCGGTGGCCTGATAGATCTGCGCGACCGGCACGCCGAACGCGCGCTCGGCCGCCTGCCGGTCGTCCGCGTCGAGCACCTCGGCGACCGAGATCACCTGGCGCGGCGCGAGAGCGATCTCCCCCGCCTCCTGCGCCTCGGCGAGGAGGCGGAGCACGGTCGGCGGAGCGGCCAGGATGTCGGGCGGAGACGCGGCCAGCCGTTCCCGGTGCGCGGCGAAAGGCGCGAGCAGATCGTAAAACGAGAACGCGAGCCGCCGGCTGCCGAGTGTGCTGTACAGGTTGCTGTTGGCGCGCAGGAAGAGCGCCACCCGAAGCGGTGGCTTTCCAGGATGGAGCAGACGGCGGAGCGACTCCGGCGAGAGGAGCCGCGCGAGCAGCACGCCGGCCCAGCGCGCACGCTCAGTCGTGCTCACCAGGAAGACGCCGCGCGTGCCGGAGGTGCCGCTCGACAAACCGACGGTGAGGCCGCCGTCGAGCTGCGGCAAAAAATCGCGGCTCCGCTCAGCCGCGACGGCGACGGCCAGCGCCTGATCGAGAGTCACGCCGTGGGTGTTGAACGCGGCGAAATCCGCGAGCACCGCCGCCTTGTCCACCACCGGCAGCTCGGCGAGCGGCCGGCCCGCCCAGGCGCGGTAGAACGGCGCACGAGGAAGTGCCGTGGCAAGGAAGCGCGCCAGCCGCCGTTCCTGGAAACACAGCAGCGCGGCCCGGCCGGCGAAGCGCCGGCCCCAACGGGCGCCGGCGAAGGCACAGGCGAGGCGCAGGCGTTCGCTCATTGCGGGCTTCTGAACGCCGCCAGCGTCTCGGCGCAGTGCGAGGGGATGATCGCGAGGTCCGGCTGGCGGCCGGCCAGCTCGCCCAGACCCAGGAGCGTCCGCCGGTAGCTCCCCCAGTCCGCGAACAGCGGCCGGGCCACGATCGACGGCATCCGTCCTTCCCGCCAGGCGCGCGCCGACCAGCAGGAGTCGGCGGCCAGGAGCACCGTCCGGTCGTCGGTCGTCCGCAGCAGGACGCCGAGCTGGGCCGGGCTGTGGCCGGGGAGCGGAATGCCCAGGAGGCTGCGGTCGCCGAGCAGGTCATGGGCCGCCGCGAACGGCGCCCAGGCGGGACCGAGATCGACCACCGGCCGCTCGTCGGCCAGCTCCAGGCGTGCCGGAAAGTCCGGCGGCAGGAGCGCCGGGAGACAACCACGCCGGAGCGCCTGCCAGGCGCTCCGACCGAGACAGGCCTGGACGTCACCTTGCAAAGCGACGAATCCCGCGCCCGGCAGGTCGCGAAGCCCGGCCACGTGATCGACGTGGAGATGCGAAATGAGCACCTTCCGCACATCGCCCAGCGCGATGCCGAAACGCCCGAGCTGCGCGCCCAGGCGCTCTTCCTCCGGCAGATGAACCGGAGTGATCCAGCGGTAGAGCCGTTCCGGAAACGGCGCGGTCGCCGGCCAGAAACGCTCGGCATAGCCGGTGTCATAGAGGATCGGCCCGGCCGCCGGATGGATGATGAGCGCCGCGAGCGCCGGGAAATCGATCGCCGTCCAGCGCCCGCCGCGGAGCGTCACCCATTCGGGATGGCGGCAGCGGCCGACCTGCAGAAGGTGCAGCTCGACCCGCGTGCTCAGTAGCACAGCACGACCCCGCCGAGATGGACGCCGGCGCCGGTGCCCAACAGAAGCGTGGTGTCGCCCCGGCGGAGACGGCCGGAGCGGATCGCCGCGTCGAGCGCGCTCGGCAGGGACGCGCCGACCTGGTTCCCCTGCTCGGCGAACAGATCGATCATCTGCTCGCGGCGCAGCCGGAAACGCCGGCGCAGGTACTGGAGCGCGTGATGGCTCGCCTGGTGCGGGATCACGACCGGGATCTCGGCGAGGCGCACGCCGGCCGCCGCGAGCAGGCCGTCGAGGAAGCCGGGAAGCTGTTCGCCGGCCAGCCGGAACACCCCCTTGCCATCCATCCGGAAGCGCGCGAACGGCGGGAACGGTCCCTCGACCCGGTCCGGGTGATAGCGCGAGCCGCCCGCCGGAATCTCACACAGGTGCGCCCCCTCCGAGAAGGTCGCGAACGCGCTGGCGAGAAGCGCCGAGCCGGTCCCATCGCCCGCATCGTCCGCATCGCCCCCGTCGATCACCGCCGCCGCCGCGCCGTCGCCGAAAATGCCGCTCGCCTCCAGCTTCGACCAGTCGAGACCGCACGAGGCGATGTCGGACGAGACGATCAGCACCCGCCGGTAGCGGCCCGCCGCGAGCAGGCACGACACCGTATCGAGCGCGACCAGAAAGCTGAGACAGCTCGCGCCGACGTCGAACGCCGGGATCGCCGACAGGCCCAGCTCGCGATGGATCAACGCGGAATTCGAAGGCATCGCCTGATCGGGCGTGCCGCTCGCCGCGACCAGGCAGTCGACGTCACCGAGCCCGAGCCCGGCCGCCGCGAGAGCCCGCCGCGCCGCCTCCGCACCGAGCGCCGCCGCGCTCCCCTGGCTCTGGACATACCGCACGCGCACGCCGGTCCGCTTCTCGACCGTCCCCGGCGCAAGCCCGAGCCGCGCGTCGAGCTCCGCGCTGGTCAGCGCCTCCGCGGGCAACGCGGCACCGGTGCCGAGAATCCGCAGAGGGCGCCTCCGCGCCGGAGGCGAAACGTCGAGTGATGCTCGTTGCATTCGGGGATTCTATAGGGTCTGGCTCAAGCCGGGTCGATGTGGGGGTCCTTCCCGGCGGAGCGGGACGAGCGCAATGTGCTAAAGTACGGAATCCACCGACGACAACTCGGAGAAGGAGGAGCAGGATGCCCACGAAGAGCTCCAGCAACGGACCACGGGCCCGGACCGTGACACTGGGTGTTCGCAGGCAGTCGAGAGAGATCATCGGGGTGGAGGGTCTGGCCGGAGCCGTGGTGCGGCATCTCCACGGCGAGCGGCGGAGGGCAGTCGCCCTCGGCATGTCGCGGCTCGCGGCGCCGTTTCCGATCCACCGGCTGGCCGGCGCGATCACGCGCCAGATCGGCGATCCCTGGCGGAGCCACCGGATTCAGGCCCGCGATCTGGCGACCGCCATCTCGCGCAAGCTCGGCCGTCGCTGCGGCAGGGTCGCGATCCCGGCGGTGTTGCGCGCACTCGAGCACGAGCTCCGCCGGCAGGTGTCGAAGCCCGCGGCCTGAGCGGTTCGGCAATGCGAGGGGATGTGCTAAGAATACCGTCCGAATGATCCGCTCCTTCACCTGCTGGTCCGTCTCCTGGAAGCCGGTGGCGCTCGCCCTGCTCGGCGCCGCGCTCTTTGCTGGCTGCATGCGGGAACGTTCGCAGAAGTCGCTCACCGAACGCGTCGCCCAGGAGATCCGCGAGGAGGCTCCCCACGCCAACGTCCGGATCACGCAGCCTCTGGAGATCTCGGTGCGCTACCCGGACGGCACAGAGACGACGCTCCAACTCGGCAATCTGTGGCAGGACTGCACGGCCCGGCCGGACAATTGCGACGGCTCGATCCGGCGCGTCGTCCGCTACGCCGCGCAGGGGCAAGGAGCCGCCGGTTTTCAGCCGCAGCGCGAAACGGTGCGCGTCACCCTCAAGGACCAGCTCTGGCTCGATCAGGTACGAGAACGCAAGCTGCCCGTGATCAGCCGGCCGTTCGCCGGCAACGTCTCGAAGGTCTACGTCTTCGACCTGCCGGACGGCATGAGGATGGTCACTCCGGACGAGCTCAAGACCCTCCGACTCAGTGAAGACGGTCTCGACGCCCTCGCCTTGGCCAACCTCGCCAAGGCGCTCCCCGACTTTCCCTGCGAGCCTGTCGGTGACGGCACACCGGTCTGGATCCTCCACGCCGGCGACAGCTACGAGGCGAGCCGCCTCCTCCTGCACGACCGCTGGCGCGAAATCGCTCCCCGAGTGAAAGGCGACCTCCTGGTGAGCGTGCCGGGCCGCGACGCCGTCTACTTCATGGGCTCCGGAGAAGGCACCGGCGCCGTGCGGGCCTTCCAGTCCCGGATGAAGCAACTGGAACGCGAAGAGTCCCACCCCATCTCCGCCCAGATCCTGCGATGGACTTCGGAGGGCTGGGAGATCCTGCCGTGAGAGCGCGCGGGCGCCGCCGCGTCACATCCTCTTGTGCAGAAAGACATGAGTCGCCCGCTAGCCCGCCACGGACTTCGTGCACTCGTAGCCCAGGGCCCGCAGATCGATGTCGTGCAAGAGATTCTCCCCGGAGCCGAGCAGGGCGGGCCGCAGGGCGAGATGCATCTCGTCGATCAGACCCGCGCGCAGATACTGCCGGATGGTCGCGACGCCGCCACCGAGGCGGACGTCCAGATCGCCCGCCGCCGACCTGCTCCAGGGCCGCGTGAATGCCTTCGGTGACAAAGCGAAACTCCGTTCCGCCCGCCATCTGGAGCGGCGGTCGCGGATGGTGCGTCGGGATCTCGGCGGCAGAGGGACCCCCACCGGCTCAGTGTTGCGCCCGACTCTGAAGAGCTCAGAGCATGCGATTATGGTAGGATAAAAGCTCAGCGAGTTACATCGCTTGCTTCCAGGTCTTCGGCAGGTCATGGGGTTGATTTCCCGCGCTTGCCATCGGGCTGTCCAAGCAGGTTTACTGGCCCAGGCGCTGAACGCCGGGCAAATATCGGTCGGCAAGGTCCGTCCAGAAGGAGTGATATGCACACGAGAAAACGTGGTAGTGCTCTTCGGCGTTTCGGTTTCGGGCTCGTTGCGCTGTTGATCGTCGCTTCTGCCGCTCGAGCGGCCAGCGATGGAGACGCTACTCGGGGCCTGAGGACAGAGACGCAAGCCGCCCAAGTCGAAAATCTCATCGGGAAACTCCTAGGCTCGAATCTCGCGACTCCCGAGTACACGGATTACGGCGGCGGCCTTCACTCGTTGTCCATCAGCCTCGATTCCAATCAACGCGAACGCCTGAGCGCCCTCGTCCACGAAGGAACTGATGGCAAGACGATAGCTTACTATTTCCTTGCTGCCGGGCAGTCCCTGACACCGCCGAGCAATCCCGCGGCACTCATCCATGCAGCGATCTCCAGCACCCAACTCGGCTACAACTATTGGGTCGTAGTTGTGAATCTCGGCACGGCGGTAACTCGCAACACGACTTTCAAGCTCACGGGCCCCGGGCACACCTTCAACCGCTCATACTCGCTTCTGTATCGGGCCAACAGTGTCTGGTTCTATTGGTATTCAGCTCCTAGCGTGAGCACGGAGGGCTTCTATCATTTCGCGGCAACGGTAACCGGCGCAGGGACGTTTACGATCCATACAGCGGCTGTGAACCCATAAAGGCGAGTTCGCAGAACAACCCGGCGAGCGACGAACGCTCGCCGGTAACGCGGCATGGCCCTCTGCTGCCCGGCGCCGATTCATCGGGCAGCAACCGACCTTTGAGCGCCAGGTCCCGGCCGAAAGTAAGCTTCCCTCGTGTGGCCGGTATGTCGGCGTGGGGTGCCTCTCGCGATCCGGACGGTTCCCAGCTACTTCTTCAACCCAGACCAGTCCTTTGCGCCGCGTCACATCCGCTTGCGCAGAAAGACATGAGTCACCCGCTCGCCCGCCACGGACTTCGCGCACTCGTAGCCCAGAGCCCGCAGATCGATGTCGTGCAAGAGATTCTCCCCGGAGCCGAGCAGGACGGCCCGCAGGGCGAGATGCATCTCGTCGATCAGACCCGCGCGCAGATACTGCCGGATGGTCGCGACGCCGCCACCGAGGCGGACGTCCAGATCGCCCGCCGCCGACCTCGCCTTCTCCAGAACCGCGTGAATGCCTTCGGTGACAAAGCGAAACTCCGTTCCGCCCGCCATCTGGAGCGGCGACCGCGGGTGATGCGTCGCACGAAGACTGGAACATGATACGGCGGCTCATCACCCCACCACCCCCTCCAACTCTCATCCGGCCACGGCCCGCGGACCGGACCGAACATGTTGCGCCCGAGAATCCAGGCACCGATCCCGGAGAAACCCTACTCTGCGATGCCGTTGTCGATCCCCGCTCTCCATCTGCCTCGCCGTGCATCGCCCGGCGCGCGTGTGAAAGAACCACTCCATGAGATCAGGACCGTTGACGCCGAGCGGATTCTGGAGATCCTGGTTCGGCCCGGCACTGTAGCCGTCGACAGACATCGCGAAGCTGAAGACTCGGAGTTTGGACATGGGGTTTCCTCCGCTGGTTAGACAAAGCTCTTGATCGCCACGATCACGATCAGGCAAACCGTGAGGAAGCGAACCGTCCGCAGCATTCCCTGGAAGATCGTCCTCCTGAGAAGAATCTCAGCGCGATAGAATTCTTCGAGCTTTCCCTCGGCGTCAGGCACCAGCCGGCGAAACGGTGGACCTAGGATGTCAACGCATCGCAAAAGCAAGACTCCGACCACCGAGAAAGCGATCAGCTCGGCTGTGTAAATCCACTTCCACACCGGAGTATTGGGCTGGGCCAGAAGCACGGCGATCACAGCCAGCATGATGGAGACATGCGTCAAGAGGGCGGAGCTTTTCGCGTCGATCAAACTCATGTCGTAGAAGAAGTGATCTCTATTCTCCAGACCTGCTCGCTGCGCTTCGAAGGCACGCTCATCCTGAGGCGTGAGCCGGAAAATCCTCGCGAACACAGAGCCTCCTTCCAAGTGGGCCTTGGCATGGTCATGTCTTTTGGAGAATGAGGAAATTTCTCACACTGTAGAAATACGGGGCAGCTTCCCAGGGGAGCCCTGCGATGGCAGCCTCGGCCTCCAGCCAATGCTGATTGTTGAGCAGCACTTCCGTCACGGCTGGCGCCGACCCGACGTTGCAGAAGTACGTGCGGACCCAGAGGGTGTCTTCGGCCGGCGAGAGCTGTTTGATGTGGTGCTCGATCGTTGGAAACAGCTCCTGCGGAATCTGCGGCTGGCGACCGTCCTGCCCCTTCGTGATGAAATTTCCGATCACCGCGCGCCACCTGGCTCCGCCGAGCTCCCAAAACTCAACGGCGACCTGATCCTCGTCCACATTGTCCCAGAATGCGGCCATGAGAACATGCAGGGAGCCGCGACAAAAGCCCTCGAACGCGTTGGCCCTGGCCTCGCTCCCGTCCGAGCCGCCGCCACCGAACGACTCGACCATCTGCTGCCCCCCGGCGAGCAACACCTGGACGTCCAACTGAACCGAGCTCCCGCGCTCCAACTGCCGCTCGTTGACGAAGACCGCGGTCAGAGCGGGAAAGTTGCCGTCCACGACCACCCAGTCCTGGTGCGCGAATGCATTCAGCCCGTGGGCTTTCAGCGTGTCGACGAGTAGACCCTGGAGAGTTGGCATCCGTCTTGAGCTTACTGGCAGGAGCGGTGCGCCCCCATCGCGCTGGTTGGTCAGAGGGTGTTGAAGCGCCTCGCGGTGCCCTCCGGACAGAGGGAGCATAGAGGAGGTCTGCGGCCCAGGCAACGACTGGCGCAGCACTAGGGTAAGATGCCTTCATGCGACCGGTATTCGCTGATCCCAAGACCGATTTCGTCTTCAAACGCATCTTCGGCAGTGAAGTCCACAAGCCGCTCCTCATCGAGCTGCTCAATGCCGTGCTGGAGCTCTCCGGTGACCACCGGATCGTCGACCTCAAGTATCTCTCCTCCGAGCAGCACGTGCCGGTCGAGGAACTGAAGCTGTCGCTGGTGGACGTCAAGTGCTTCGACGAGCGCGGCCGGCACTACGTGGTCGAGATGCAGGTGCTCAACGTGGAAGGGTTCGAGAAGCGGGTGGTGTACAACACGTCCAAGGCGTACGTGACCCAACTGCGCACCGGAGAGGACTACCCCGGTCTCGATGATGTAGTGGGCGTGACGATCTGCGATTTCCTGCTCTGGCCTGGTCCCCCGGTACCGGGTGGAGCCCCAGTGCCGATGCTGAGCCGTTGGCGGATGCAGGAGCAGCACGGCGGAGCCTTGGGGCTTTCGCAGGTGCAGTACGTCTTCCTGGAGCTGCCGAAGTACGCATCTGGCGACGATCCGGAAGGGACGATTGACCGCTGGGCCTACTTCTTCCGGGAGGCGGAGAACCTTGCGATGGTGCCGCCGGCCCTGTCGGTGCCGCCGTACCGAGATGCCCTGGAGGTGGCCCGCATGGCCGGCTTCAGCGTCGGAGAGCTCGACCTCTACGACCGCGCGAAGATCGCCGAGCAGGATTCCCGGGGTGCCCTCAGCCTGGCCGAACGACAGGGGCGCGAAGAAGGCCGTGCCGACGGCCTGCGCGAAGCGATCCGTGCCCTGTGCCAGGCGTTTGAGTTCGAGGTCGACGCGGGACGAGAAGCCGGCCTGGCCGGCATGGGGGCCGGCGAGCTGAAGGAGCTGCAGGCCCGCTTGTTGCGCGAGCGGCGTGGGAGCGGAGCCGGCGCCTGAAGCTCGGCATGCCCCGCTCAGGATTCAATCCGGCCCGTTCAGGATTGGATCCGCCCCGCTCAGGATTGGATCCGGCCCGTTCAGGATTGGATCCGGCCCGTTCAGGATTGGATCCGACCCGCTCAGGATTCGATCCGCCCTCGTCTGGATTGAGCTTGGCCTGGGGTAGATAGAACGTGGCCTGGGGTGAGTCGACGATAGCCTGGGGTAAGTCGGCGATCGATCGGGGTGAGCTGACGGCAGCCTGGGGTAAGTCGGCGATCGGCCGGGGTGAGCTGACGGCGGCCTGGGGTAAGTCGGCGATCGACCGGGGTGAGCTGACGGCGGCCTGGGGTGAGTCGACGATCGCCCGGGGTGAGCTGACGGCGGCCTGGGGCAGACTGAGCCGGCAGTGGCTGCTCGGGTAAATCTCTCGTCGTAGAGGACGAGCGAACTGGTTCATCGCGGCCTTCCAGTGTATATCTGGCCTCGACCAAGTGGTAATGATATTCCGTAGGGCCAGCCAGAGGGCCTTCGCTGCTCGGTCGGTGGTAGAGGGCGCCCCCTCCGTGCACCGAGCCCAGGGGGAGACCTGGCCCCGGGCAGACGACTGCCGTCTCTGCCGTCTCGCTAGTATACGCACGTAGATGTCGCCATGGTATCCTCCAGACAGATTCGTTTCTCCTCGTTGAGGATCATGGAACCATGCCTCCAGCAGATCTGGCAGAGGAGATGAGAGAGTTCCGCCGATTGCTCCCGGCGAAGGGACCGATGGATCGACGGCGAGCGATTTCGGGGTAGGTCTGCTGGAGGATCGCCATGGATTGGAAGATCGCCGCAGCCAAGCAGAAGATCTCCGAGCTCGTCAAAGCGGCCGAGAACGAGCCGCAATCTCGAGCTTTAGGAGAGGCGTTCGAAGAGCTCCGTCGAATCTGCGCGGAGGAGGAGGGCTGCGCCCTCGAAATCCCGCCTCGCCAGGAACAACTCAGCCCCTTTCTTGAGGCCATCGCCGCCGCTCCTCTGCAGCCGAAGATGACCTGGGACGCCCTGAAGGCCGTGACTCGGGAACCATGACACTTCTCGATCTCAAGGCCCGGCGCACCGCACCCAGCCTGCCTTCCCAGGAGCCAGAGCTGCTGGCCAGAATCAACGAGGGCTTGCCCGCGCCGTTGGCTGACCGCTATCAGGAGCTGATCGGGAAGCGGCGAGCCGCTTCTCTCGCGAGCGAAGAGTGCGCTGAGCTGCTGCGCCTGACGGATGAGGTTGAGGGATTGGACACTGAACGGATCAAGCATCTCACCGAGCTCGCCCGCCTGCGCAAGACCTCCCTGTCGAACCTGATGACCGAGTTGGGTATTCAAACTCTGGTGAATGCCTGAGACGCGGAAGGCCCGCGGAAGGCTCGTGGCGGAGCGCGCCCGAGGCGCCTGTGAATAGCCGCAGTCAGGCTCGCTTCGCTACACATCCCTTTTCTGTGGAGAATGTCGTTCCACTCAGTGCCGGAGGTTCCGTCGAGTTGGAGAATCTCGCGCTGGCCTGCCAAGGCTGCAACAACCACAAATATACAAGACGACGGCCAGGGATCCGGTCTCGGGCGCTCTCGTTCCGCTGTTCAATCCCCGCCTCCAGTTGTGGCGCGATCATTTTCTATGGAGCGCCGACTTCTCGCGAATTCTTGGGACCACTCCGGTCGGCCGGGCCACAGTCGAGGCTCTGCATTTGAACCGCCCTGGACTGCTCAATCTCCGAGAGTTGCTCTACGCCGCCGGAAAGCATCCTCCGTAGGACTCTGAGGACGCCTGACATGGCCTACTCTAGCGGCGGAGCTGTTGCGCGACGGATGATCACTGCACATGACCTCTAGACCTCGATGGAAACTATTGCATTCCTCGCCCTAACATCTGCTAGTTTAGAATGAACCTCCTTCATCGCCTCCCCGCGAACCAACTCCAAAGCCTCCTGTATGGAAAGGTTCTCCATGGTCTCCAAGGGTAGCGGGGTGAGGAAGTGGTTGACGTGTAGAACTGCGAGCGCCGAGGCGTTCAAGACCGCAAACTCGAAGCACTCCAGCTCGAAGAGCTTCTTGTCCGCCTCCTGTAAATCGCTTTTTAATAGGGCAACCAGCTCCCTGATAGCGCCGCAGGCACCTATCCAGGTGCCATAACCTGGGAGCTGACCGGCCATAACTTCAAGGACTTTAACCAGTGCAGTGACGTTGCTTACGGCTAGAATGTCGAGCAGATTCTCCAAGCTACTGTTGAGCAGTTTTACATTAATGGACATGAGACTATCAAGTTGTTCCTGCATACTGCTGCCGGCATTCCCGATCTTCGGGCTCGACGCCCCCACTGAAATATTGCCTTTGGTGGTCACCACGTCTGTAATATGGACAACAAGCGCACTGCACAGGTCTTGAAACACTGCGTCAGCGAGGTCTGCGTGAATGAACACCTCGTTGAGTCGATAGAGTAACGTCCGACTGCGTACTCCGCTCAGCCTCTTGGCCTGTAATAGTTGCTGTTGATCGAGCAGTGTTCTATGTCTCTGGTTCAGTTCTGACAGCGTCCGACTCCATGTTTTATAGTCCATCACTCGTCCTCCTTGTGGATGCACCCGGATCTCGTGAAAAGCGCGAATTAGCATGATCCTCAAACTGCTATGGTTTGCTTGGCTGGACCGCAGCGACTTCTTGCTCGAACGCTGCGATTGCCTCAGCCGACAGCGACGGGATGAGGACCTCAGTGTTCGCCCGATAGAAGCGTACGTAATAGGCCCAAAGACGGTGCCTTTTCGCCAGGAGGATCTCGTCGAACCAGAACTGGAAGTAGATGCGGCCCCAGAGGTCTCGGTGGCTTTCCAACTCGCTAGCAACCTCGCGTGCCCTAAGAAGGAAGTTGAAGAACTTGTCAAGGACCTCGAGCATCTTGTACTCAGCTGCGGTGACATCGGCGCGACTGGCAAGACGCTTCATCAGTGCTGCGTCTAGAGCGCCATAGGCGTCGTCATTCGCTATCCATTCACGCACGGTGGCCATTGCGCCGTCGTTCCAGAACGCATGATGCAGCTCATTGAAGGCCTTGAACCACGCGTCTTGTCGCTGTTTGACGCCAAGGCGCGCCAGAAATATCGCTATGGCTACGGACGCGACGCCGGTGAGCGCTTGGCTCGTTTTAAGAAGCACATCGATGAAAGTCTTTGGCTCCATAGGCACCTCAATAAGCGACGGGCTGCGCCCGAGCGCCCAGCTTCAGAATGGATGCTCTATGCTCGTGCCGGGCCATGCTCCTTCGCCTAGCAGTTTTCCCCTTCGGGAGCCAAGGAGGCCGGCAGTCCGCATCGCGCTACATCGCGATTTTCCTCTCTGCGTCTTCGACTTCTACCAGCCTACACCCCTTCAGAATCATCGTCAACGCAAAGCCATTGCCGCATAGGCGACCCTGGGCAGGCCTTCAATGCCCGCAGGAAGTCCTGCCTGATCCCAATCGTCGTTTTATGACATCTTGCCGAGGAGCATGGGCGGCGGCTCGTGTGGTGTGGTGAGGCGGCTCGGCAGAGCTTCGCTCCGAACAGGCCTGGAGGGAGGTCTGCCGCCCCTACCCCCCTCCCGCCCGCAATGATATCGTCCCCAAGATTTTGCGCACGACGTGATGCAACCGCTCTCCTCTCCCTCCGCTCCAGCCGCCCCGCGGCCGGCGCCTCGGCCTCTCTTCTTCGGCCTGGGCCTCTGCCTGCTCACGCTGATCGTCTACCTGCCGGTGCTGAAGAGCGAGTTCGTGAACTTCGACGACGGGCTCTATGTGACGAGCAACCCGCACGTCCAGGCCGGGCTCTCCTGGAAGAACTTCATCTGGGCGTGGCAGACCAATGTGGCGAGCAACTGGCACCCGCTGACCATGCTCTCGCACATGCTGGACTGCCAGCTCTATGCCCTCAATCCGAAGGGACATCACCTGACGAGCCTGCTTTTTCATCTGGCGAGCGTCTGGCTGCTCTTCGAGGTGTTGCGGCGGATGACCGGCGCGCCGTGGCGGAGCGCGGCGGTGGCCGCTTTGTTTGGCGTCCATCCTCTGCACGTGGAGTCGGTGGCCTGGATTGCCGAACGGAAGGACGTGCTTTCCGGCTTCTTCTTCATGCTCTGCCTGGGCGCCTATCTCCGCTTCACGGAGCGGCGGACGGTCTGGCGCTATGTCGTCCTCCTTCTTGTCTTCTCTCTGGGTCTGCTCGCGAAGTCCATGCTGGTGACGGTGCCGTGCGTCCTGTTCCTTCTCGACGTGTGGCCGTTGCGACGGGTGCCTCTCACCTCCTGGCAGGAGGCTCGCCCGGCGCTTCGCTCGCTTCTCGTCGAGAAGATCCCGCTGTTTATCGTCACCCTGGTGATGAGCGCGATCACGGTCTATACGCAGCAGCAGAGCCTGGCGAAGCTTGACGCGGTGCCGATCAGCCGGCGGGTGGGCAACGTGCTGACGTCCTATGCGAGCTACCTGGGCAAGACCTTCTGGCCGGCGAAGCTGGCGGTGTTCTATCCGCTGCCGGGCACGGTGCCGGTGGGCAAGACGATTGCCTCCGCGTTCCTTCTGATAGTGATCACGGTCGTGACGCTGCTCCGCCTCCGCCGGTCTCCGTGGCTCACCGTGGGGTGGCTCTGGTTCGTCGGCATGATGGTGCCGGTGATCGGCATTCTTCAAGTGGGCCGGCAGGGGATGGCCGACCGCTATACCTATCTGCCGGCGATCGGCCTGTTCCTCGCCGTGGTCTGGGAGGTCGCGGAGCTGGCCGGACGGCGCCGCGTCACGAAATTCGCAATGGGCGCGGTGGCGGCGGCTCTCCTCGCCGTGCTGGCACTGGCCTGCCGGATGCAGGTGGATACCTGGAAGAACAGCAAGACGCTGTTCCTCCATGCCATCGTAGTCACCGACCGCAACTACCTGGCGCACCTCAACTATGGTGTGGCACTGGCGCACGAAGGCAACGCGGACGCGGCGATGAAGGAGTATTACAAGGCGCTGGCGATCCAGCCGAACATGATGGAGGCCCAGGCGGCCCTCGGAAACGCGCTGCATCAGCAGGGCCGCTACTACCAGGCGCTCCCGCATCTGCGGCTGGCGATCCGGCTCAATCCGGAGAGCGCGCAGCTCCATCACACGCTGGCGATCAATCTGGAGGACATGGGACTCCACGACGAGGCCATCGACGAGCTCGAGGAGGCGCTGGAGATCAGTCCCCGCTTTGCCGACGCGGAGTATGGGCTCGGCTCGATCCTCCAGAAACAGGGGAAGACGGACGAAGCGCTGGAGCACTATCAGAAGGCCCTGAAGATCAATCCCGATCTGAACGATCTCTATGGGCCGACGGCCAAGCTCCTGGCCGATCGCGGCGACCTCGCCGGCGCCGCCCGTCTCTATCTGGAGGAAGTGCACCGCGAGCCCGACTCCGCCGTCGCCTGCTACAACCTCGGCGCCACCCTGGAACGGATGGCCAAGCTCCAGGACGCCCGCAGCTACTACGCCCGCGCCCTGGAGATCGATCCCAACCTCGCCGCCGCCCGCGAGCGGCTGATTCTCACCGGCGGATTGCCGGTGGGACCGATGGCGGCGCCGGAGAAGCCATGACCCGTCCCTGGGAAACCCTCGACACCGTCGAGACCGCGGAAGGCCGGCTCGAGTTGCGGCGGCGCGGTGAGGAATATGTGATCACCGTCGGTGGGCGCGTGTTGATGAACAGTGCGCTGCACCTGACCGAGGCCGCGGTGGCGACGGCGGCCTGCGAGCGGATCGCGGAGCGCGATGCGCCTCGCGTTCTGCTCGGCGGGCTCGGCATGGGCTACACGCTGCGCGCCGCGCTCAGCGCGTTGCCGCGCAAAGCCAAGGTGATCGTCGCCGAGATCGAGCCGGCGATCGTGCGATGGTGCCGCGGGCCGATCGCCGGACTGACGCGGCGTGCGATCGACGATCCGCGGGTGACCGTCCGGATGGAGGACGTCACCAAGGTCATCGCCCAGAGCGCGGAAGCGGCCGGCGGCCAGCTTTTCGACGCGATCGTGCTCGACCTCTTTGAAGGGCCTCGTACAGCGACGCAGGCGAAGGACGATCCGTTCTATGGACCCCGCGCTCTGGAGACGACCCACGCGGCTCTCACCCGCGGCGGCATCTTCGCCGTATGGTCCGAGGACGCCGACCCGGCGTTTGCGAAACGCTTGAGCAACGCCGGCTTCCGGGTCGACAAGCTCCGCCCCGGCAAGGGTGGCCCGCGGCATGTGGTCTATCTGGGGGATTCTGGCCGCAAGCGGGACCGTGGTAGCGTACCGGCGCCATGAACACGCGCCACCCCCTTCATCCGATCAAGACCCTTGCCTCCCTCCTGATCCTGGCTCTCCCTCATCTCGCCGCCGCCCAGGCCACCGCTCCACCGTCCATTCCAGCGCCGCCGGACGTGGCGGCGCCTCCCGCGGACGCGCAGACGACCGCCGACGGCATCGCCTCCAAGGTGCTCACTCCCGGCACCGGCACGGAGCACCCCAAGCCGGATGACTCGGTGAAGGTCCACTACACGGGGTGGACGACCGACGGCAAGATGTTCGACTCCTCCGTCGCCCGCAACAAGCCGATCGTCCTGCCGCTGGACAAGGTGATCCTCGGCTGGAGCGAAGGGCTTCAGCTCATGGTGGTCGGCGAGAAGCGGCGGCTGTGGATTCCCGGCAAGCTGGCCTATGAAGGCAAGGCCGGCAGGCCGCAGGGGATGCTCGTCTTCGACGTCGAGCTGCAAGAGATCCTGCGCGTGCCGCCGGTGCCGCCGGACGTCGCGAAGCCGCCCGCGGACGCCGAGGTCACCAAGTCCGGCCTCGCCTCGAAGGTACTGAAACCGGGCACCGGCACGCGCCATCCCACGGCGGACAGCAACGTGCGGGTGCAATACACCGGCTGGACGACCGACGGCAAGATGTTCGACACCTCGTTCACCAAGGGCTCCTCCGCGTTCTTCAACCTGCGCAAGGTCATTGCCGGCTGGACCGAGGGGATTCCGCTCATGGTGGAAGGCGAATCGCGCCGCTTCTGGATTCCCAAGGACCTCGCCTACAAAGGCGAGAAAGGCAAGCCGGACGGGATGCTCGTCTTCGACGTCGAGCTGGTTCAGATCACGAAGGAGTGAAAAGCACCTCACCCCCGACCCCTCTCCCATCTCCCACCCATGCCCCCGCCGGGAGAGGGGAGAAATTCAGGATGAAGCAAAAAGGGGAGAGGCCTGTTGTTTGTTTTCTGCTGTTCTCCCCTCTCCCGGGGATGGGCGGGCGGGAGATGGGAGAGGGGCCGGGGGTGAGGCGCCTTTCGGCACGGCCTCCGGTCCAACCTCCTGTCTCGGCTGCAACGCAACGGCCGGCGGGTCCTTACAGGTCCGCGCAGTCATCCTGAGTGCGAGCCCTGCGAGCGGGAAGGATCTGGGCGGGCGGACCTCTCCTTCCCCCAGATCCTTTGGGTCGCCAAGGCTCCCCGCAGGATGACTTCGGGGAGACGAGGGCGAGGGCCCGGAAGGCAGCAACTTCGCATCTCGTCACCGCGCCGTCACACCGTGGTAGCATTCGCCCGTTCAGGACTTCTTTTTCATTCATTCCAGGAGATTGCGTATGGCTTCCAGGGCGTTTCGTTGCCTCTGTCTGCTCGTGCTCGGGCTGACGGCGATCACGGCCCATGCGGCACAGACCGGTTCCATCTCGGGCGTTGTCCGGTCCGGGGATGGCGCGGTGCTGCCGGGCGTGACGGTGACCGTCAGCGGCGAGTCCCTTCCCGCCGGACGTTCGGACGTCACCGCCGCGGACGGCGGCTTCAACTTCCAGCGCCTCCCGCCGGGGACTTACAAAGTCGTGGCCGACCTGTCCGGCATGGGCAACGTGCAGCAGGAGGCCATCGTCGAGGTCGAGCACGACACCCAGCTCGCCCTGACGCTCAAGGCGAGCATGGCGGAGTCGATCACCGTCAAGGCGGTGGCGCCGGTGATCGACGTCAAGTCGGCGCAGGTGCAGGTGAACTACACGCAGGCGGTGATCGAAAGCCTGCCGATCAACCGAGACTACAAGGGACTCTTCCAGCTCGCACCCGGTGTCTCCGAGAACAACCGCGGCACGGCGCCCAACGCCGGCGGCTCGCGCCAGGACAACACCTTCCTGGTCGACGGCATCAACATCACCAACCCCCACTTCGGCGACCTGCTGCCCAACATCAACGAGATCGACATCGACGAGGTCAACCTGAAGCGGGCCGGCGTGACCGCGGAGTTCGGCCGCACCGGCGGCATGGTGGTCAACGCGGTCACCAAGTCGGGCACCAACGACTTCCACGGCGTGGCGCGGATGGAATTCCAGCCGAAGAACTTCGTCGCCGACAGCAAGCACTCCACGGTGCAGAATTCGACCGACCGGCAGATCCCGGCCGTCTCGCTCGGCGGCCCGCTGGTGCACGACCGCCTGTGGTTCTACGGCTCCGCGGGCTTCCCGCGCATCACCACCACCGACCGGGTGAACAACCTCGGCAAGGTGCCGGACGAGAAAGACTCGACGGACGAATACTTCTTCAAGCTCACCGCGAGCCCGAGCCCCAGCTCGAGCCTGACCGCCGACGCGCGCAAGCGGAACACCACCTTCCACAACAACGGCATCACCGCGAGCGCCGCGCCGAGCACCGGCAGCAACGACTCGACCGACTACACCCTGGGCACCGTCGTCTGGACCTGGCTGGTCACGCCGGACAGCTTCATCGAGGCGAAGCTCAACCACGACAAGGAGTCCAACTTCACCGAGCCGGTGACTTCGCTCGGCTACCGGCCGGCGTTCAACCCGTCACGCCCTGACCTCGTCGGCCAGTTCACCTCGACACCCGACTTCCTCGTCGGCGGCGCCACCCTCGCCGGCCAGACCGTCGGCGGCGCCAGCCTGGCGACGAACAGCGACGACTTCAACCGGGACGAGGCGCGCGCCACTTTCCAGACCTTCAAGACCTGGGGGAGCAGCAGCCACGACATCCGCGCCGGCATCACCTTGGAGCGCGACTCCGAGCGCCTGCTGCGCCGCGCCAACGGCTGGGGCGTCGTCACCTGGAATCCCACCACCAAGCAGTACACCGCCCTCTACTTTTCAGACCAGCCGCCGCACACCGGCCGTGGCCAGTCATACGGCGGCTTCGTGCAGGATCAGTTCACCCTCGGCGACCGGGTGACGATCACCGCCGGCCTGCTCGACAACAAGGACAACTACTACGGCGAGAAGCTGGGATCGACCCCGGGCTCGAAGCGGAAGTTCAAGATCCTGTCGTTCGATTGGGACCAGGAGCTCCAGCCGCGGCTCGGTATCACCTTCGTGCCGCAGAGGAGCATCGGCGACAAGCTCTACGCGAGCTATGGCCGCTACTACAACACCGACAACAAATCGCTGGTGCGCGCCGCCTCACCGACCCGCATCTTCCAGACCCGCGCGACGTTCGACGCCACCGGCCATCTGATCAGCGACGTTCCGGCGGCCAACACGCAGAGCAAGACGATCGATCCCGGTCTCGATCCGCAGTACACGGACGAATTCGCGGCCGGCTACGCCCGCCCGTTCGGCTCCGCCTGGTCGGCGGAGGTCTGGGCCATGTACAGGAACGTCGGCGCGATCATGGAAGACGTCAGCGCCGACGGCCTCGGCAACGGTCCGTTCCACGTCTCGCAGCTCCAGGGCGCCTACCGCAAGTACAAGGCGGCCACCCTGGAGGTCACCCGCACGCCGGTCAACGACCGCTTCTACCACCTGTCGGTCAACGCCAGCTACACCTGGAGCCGGCTCTCCGGCAACTGGGACATCGACTTCGGCGGCGATTCGCCATTCTACAACTCGTCGTTCATCCAGGACGGCCCCGGAGTGAAGATCACCGACAACCGCGACGGCCTCCTGCGCGGCGACCGCACGCACGTCGCCAAGCTCTTCGCCACCATCCAGCCGATGGAGCACCTGCGCGCCGGCACCTACATCCGCTACCAGAGCGGCGGCGCCTGGGAAGCCCGCGGCCTGCCGGACCCGAACGTCTCCAGCTCCTCCTACATCCGCTACCTGGAGAAGGCCGGCTCGCGGCGCATGCCCGCCTGGCTGAACGTCGACCTGCTCGCCGGCTACACCTTCAACCTCGGCCCCGCCGGTCTGGAGATCGAGGGACGCATCCTGAACGTCTTCGACCGTCAGGTGGAAACCGCGGTGGACGACCGTCTCGTCCTCGGCCGCCCGGTTCCGTATCTTCCCAACAACCCCAGCTTCGGCAAGGGTACGGTGTTCACCTCGCCGCGCTCCTACGTACTCTCCGCCATCGTGCGGTTCTAGCGTAGGATCTCTCTCCGAGGAGAGAGATCTACGATGAAGAACCTCAAGAGCTATGTGAATGGACGCTGGCACGAAGCCTCTTCAGGCTTCGTGCCGCTGGTGGATCCGTCGACGGAGGAGACCGTCGCCCAGGCTTCGAGCGACGGCGTGGACTTCGCCGCCGTCGTCGCCCACGCCCGCGAGCAGGGCGGCCCGGCGCTGCGGGAGATGACCTTCGCGCAACGCGGCCAGCTTCTCAAGGACCTGTCCAAGGTCCTGCGCGACAACCGCGACGAGCTGCTCGACCTGTCCCGCCAGAACAACGGCACCACGAAATCCGACGGCTCCTTCGACATCGACGGCGCGAGCGGCACTCTCGCCTACTACGCGTCGCTGGCGAAGAACCTAGGCAACCGCCGCTTCCTGGTCGAAGGGGACGGCATCCAGCTTTCGAAGAGCGAGGGATTCTGGGGACAGCACATCCTCATCCCCCGCCGCGGTGTGGCGGTGCACATCAACGCTTTCAATTTTCCGGCCTGGGGCTTCGGCGAGAAGGCCGCCTGCGCGCTCCTCGCCGGCATGCCGGTGATCACCAAGCCGGCGACCGCGACGGCGCTGGTGACCGAGCGCGCCATCGAGCTGATCGTCGCGGCCGGCGTGCTGCCTGAAGGAGCGCTGCAACTGATCGCCGGCTCGACCGGCGATCTGCTCGATCATCTCGGCCCGCAGGACGTGCTCGCCTTCACCGGCTCGGCGGACACCGCGCGGAGCCTGCGCAACCGGCCGAGCCTGCTGGCCGCCAATACGCGGATGAACGTCGAAGCCGACAGCCTGAACGCCGCCGTCCTCGGTCCGGACGTGGCCGACGGCTCGCTGGCGCACGGCCTCTTCCTGCGCGACGTGGTGCGCGAGATCACCCAGAAGACCGGCCAGAAGTGCACCGCGGTGCGCCGCATCCTGGTCCCCGCGCATCGCCTGGACGCCGTGCAGGAGGCGTTGATCGCCAAGCTCGGCGCGGTGGTGACCGGCAATCCGGCGCACGAGGGAGTGACCATGGGACCGGTCGCGACGGCGAACCAGCTTCGCGACGCGGAGCAGGGAGTCGCCGAGCTGTCCCATGCGGCGCGCATCGTCCACGGTACCGGCGAGCGGATCGACGGCGCCGGCAGCCCGGCAGGCAAGGGCTTCTTCTTCGGACCCACCCTGCTCCGGGCGGACGACGCGAGGACCGCCGGCGCGGTGCATGAGCGCGAGGTCTTCGGCCCCGTCGCAACGCTTCTGCCCTACGACGGAAACGCCGCCGATGCCGCCGCTTTCGCGGCCCTGGGAGGAGGCACGCTGGTGACCTCCGTCTATAGTGACGACACTTCCTGGGTGGGAGATTTCCTGGCCCACGGCGGCGGCGCGACCGGCCGGCTGTATGTCGGCTCGGAAGGCTCGGCGGCGGAAGCACCCGGCTCCGGAGCGGCCCTGCCGCAGACCCTCCACGGCGGCCCCGGCCGGGCCGGCGGCGGCGAGGAGCTGGGCGGACCGGTGGGACTCAAACTCTACCTTCAGAGAGTCGCCGTCCAGGGAAGCAAAGTCCAGGTGGACGGCCTCGTGGGGACCGAATCATGAGCGAGACCAATAAAGATCAGGCGCTCCGCGATCATCTGCTCTATCTGCTGGGAAAAGACGGCGCCCACGTCGGCTTCGAAAAGGTGGTCGGAGGTCTGTCCCCCGAGCTGCGCGGCAAACAGGCGCCGGGGCTGCCGCACACCGCTTGGCAGCTCCTGGAGCACCTGCGTCTCGCGCAGTGGGACATCCTGGAGTTCAGCCGCGACAGCAAGCATGTCTCTCCGCCCTGGCCCGAAGGCTATTGGCCGGAAACCGCGGCGCCGCCGGACGATGCCGCCTGGGGCAAGAGCATCGAGGCCTTCCGCAAGGATCTCAAATCCATGCAGGACCTGGTCGCGGACCCTGCCACCGACCTCTACGCCAAGCTCTCCTGGGGAGACGGTCAGACCATCCTCCGCGAGGCCCTCCTCGTGGCGGACCACAACGCCTACCACCTCGGACAGATCGTCAGCGTGCGGCAGGCGTTGGGGGCTTGGGGGTAGGGCTCGGCAATCCCGTGAGCAACTGCCGGTATTGTGTGGCCTGTTGGGGCTTGCCCCAAGCCTCGTACAAATGGACGAGGTCTTCGAGCGAACGGCGCTGTAGTTTCTGCTGGTCCCGTTGTACTTCTTCTCCTTTCGCGAGCACCGCATAGGATTCGAGGAAGGACGCTTCGGCCTCGGCGTAACGGTGATCCGCCAGAAGGCAGCGGCCGAGAATGCCCAATGACCCCGTAAGACGGCCAGGACCGGCGGACAGGGCGTGGCGCTGGATAGAGAGGCCTTCGCGGAGAAGAGGCTCCGCTTGCGAGGCGTCTCCTTGCCGGCAGATGACATCGCCCAATAGGGTGAGCGCGATACCGATATCCCAGGCACCGGGAGCCAAGTGGTGGCGTTCGATCGCCAGGCTCTCCCGAAACATCCGCTCCGCGGCGCGGAAATCTCCCCTCTCCCGCAACAGGGCTCCCAGGTTGTACAGGCTGCTGGCCACCATCGGATGGTCGTTGCCCAAAACCTGCCGGCGGAGGGCCAGCGCTTCGCGGAGGAGCGGCTCCGCCGACGCGAGATCACCGCTCTTCAGCAGCATCGCCCCAAGATTGGCGAGTGACGTGGCCACGCGCGGGTGCCGCGGTCCCAGCCGCCGGCGCCGAGCCGCCAGCACCTCACGCAGGAGCGGCTCCGCGGCCTTGTACTCTCCTTGCGCCATCAGACATTGAGCCAGCATGTCGACCGAATCCGCTGTCAGGGGGTGGTCGTCTCCGAGCAGTCGGCGGCGCTGGACGATCGCCTCACGAATCAGCAGCTCTGCCTCGCGCAGATGCCCCTGACGGAAACGGATGCCGGCCAGACCGTTGAGGCTGCTCGCGATGTCGAGGTGGACGGCCGGAAGCAGCCGGCGCCGCACGGCCAGCACTTGGCGTTGCAGGGTTTCCGCCTCCGCCAGGTCTCCCTTGAGAAAGAGCAGCTCTCCCAGGTGGTCGAGGGTCTCCACGACGCGCAGGTCGTCCTCACTGAGAAGCTGTCGCTCCAGGAACAACGCTCGGCGAACGGATATCTCGCCGTGCACGGTGTCACCCCGGGCCTCTTGTAAACCGCCGAGGTGGTCCAGGGTCTCCGCGACCTCGAGGCTCTGCGGCCCGGTCTCGCGGCGGCGGATCTTCAGCGCTTTGGTGAGCATCGGCTCAGCACGATCGAAAAGCCGCAGGCTCGTGTAGGCCACGCCGAGGACGTCCATCAGCCTGGCCTGGACTCGGGGTTGTACCTCCAGCTCCCGCACGACCCGTGCGGACTCCTGATCGAGGATCTGCCGCACGGTCGGCTCACTGCCCGCCGGTCCGAAGGGATCCGCGGCGGCGAAGAGTCCGGTCAGGACCTGGGCCACCTGCTCGGCCTGATCTCTTTCGCGCTGAGCCTGATCACGCTCGCGGGTGACGCGCACCGACTGGACCGCCGCCGTCACGGCGAAACCGAGGATCAAGATTGTGGCTGCGGCCGTGGCCGCCACCGGCACCCGGTTGCGGCGCAGGAACTTCTTCAACCGGTAGCCCAACGTATCCTCACGCGCCGTGACCGGCAGCCCGGCCAGGTAGCGCCGCAGGTCCTCGGCCAGCAGCTCGACCGAGCCGTAGCGGCGCGCCGGCTCGGGATGCATCGCCTTGAGCACGATGTTGTCCAGATCCCCCTCCAGGAGGCGGCTGAACGGGCCTTCGCGGACGGTGCTCGGCCTGGGGCTCTCCGCGTGCAGGACACGCTCGACCGCCAGCGGCGAGATCCCATCCAACCGGTACGGCAGACGACCGGTCAACAACTTGTACAGCAGTACGCCCAGCGAGTAGATGTCGGTCGCCGTGGTCAGAGTCTCGCCGCGGAGCTGCTCCGGGCTGGCGTACTGCGGTGTCAGCAGGCGCGCGAGAGTCGCCGTCGCTTCCGCCTCCTGGAGCGGGTCCGGTGCCAGCAGCCGGGCGATGCCGAAGTCGAGCAGCTTGGGAGCTCCGTCCGCGGTCACCAGGATGTTGGCCGGTTTGATGTCGCGGTGAATCACCAGATTGCGGTGGGCGTAGGCGACCGCCGAGCAGACGGTGCGGAAGAGCTCCAGCCGTTCGGCAAGGCCCAGGCCGCGGCGTGCGCAGTCCTCGTCGATCGCCGTTCCCGCGATGTATTCGAGGACGAAATAAGGTCGGCCGCTCTCCGTCGTCCCCCCGTCGTACAAGCAGGCGATGTTGGGATGATCGAGGCCGGCGAGGATCTGGCGCTCGGCGCGGAAGCGGCGCAGGACATCCGCGGAATCCATGCCGCGCTTGATCAGCTTGACAGCCACCTGCCGCCGGAACTGATCATCCGCCCGCTCCGCCAGCCAGACGGTGCTCATGCCGCCGCGCCCGATCTCGTGCAGCAGCTCATAGACGCCGACCGAACGTTCCGTCTCCGCCAGATCCAGGTCCCGGTCCTCCGGCGCGAAAGCGGCAGCCGGAGTTTCGAGGAACGCCGCTGCCTGCTCGTCGGCGAGGAGGAGAGACGTCAGCTCGCGCCGGAGCTGCTCGTCGCCGCCGCAGGCCTGCGCGAGAAAGGCATCACGATCCTCAGCAGAGATCCGGAGCGCCTGGCTGAAGAGCTCCTCGATCCGCTGTCCGCGCGTCGAGAGCATGGGGAGTCTCCTGTCGTAATTATTGCAACGCCCGATACAACCAGGCCTTGGCCAACCGCCAGCGGCGGTCGACGGTCGCCGGGGAGAGAGCCAGAGCGTCGGCGGTCTCCTGGATGCTCAAGCCGGCAAAGAAACGCAGCTCGACGAGCCGGGCCTGCTCCGGCTCGTCCTTCCCGAGATCGTTCAAGGCGTCGTCCAGAGCGACCAGATCCGGCCCCTGCTCCGTCAGAGGGAGCTCCAGCATGGAGTCGAGAGAGAGGGTCGCAGCCCCGCCACCCCGTTTGGCATAGCGGCGCTTGCGTGCATGGTCGACCAGGATGCGACGCATCATCCGTGCGGCGATGGCCAGGAAATGGTTGCGGCTCTGCCAAGCGACCGCGCGTTGATCGATCAGCCGCAGGTAGGTCTCGTGAACCAGCGCGGTCGCCTGCAGCGTGTGGTCGGATCGCTCGCGGCGCAAGGCTTGGCCGGCGACACGGCGCAGCTCATCGTAGACCCGAGACATCAGCTCGTCGTCAACAGACGTGTCGCCGCCGCTCCAGGCGAGCAGGAGCTCGGTCACGGTTCGGGTGGAAGTCGCGGCCATGTACAGCGTAGTGTGAGGGATTCCAAATCCATTTCTCGCGTAGGAGAGCAGAACGGCCCTCATCCCGGGCCGTCCAGCGGACGGCGAGGCGCTGCGCACAGCCGTGCACCGCCTCGACGCCCATCCCGGTAACCGCCCCCTTGCGCGGGGGGCTGATCAAGGAGAGACACTGTGAAATTCAGCCTACGCGGATCTCTGAGCCCTTTTTTTGCGGCCTCGCTGACCGTTCTGGTTGCGCTGTCGGCACCATCTCCATCATCCGCCTCCGTCCCCTACAGTTGCACCGGTCCATGCCTGCCGGAGCTCCCGCCGGGCCAGTGTTATACCGACGGGACCCCGGTGGCCGCGGCGAATCCCAGCGGCTTCGACCTCAACCTTGAGCTGAGCGACTGGGCGACGTTCTACCTCGATGCCCGGCAGGGCGACTCTTGCGCCACGCAGGCCGCGGCGAAGCTGACGCAGAAATTGCAGAACACGTTGGACGCGTATGGGCACACAGCCGGCGCCGGGCCGTGGAGGCTCGTCGACCCGCGGCAAGGGAACGCCAGCGTTCACGTCTTGCGTTCCTGGCTCGCCGGCGGGCTGATCACCCACATCTTCGCCGCCGCCAAAGAGCTCGACTTTCAGGGGGTCTCCGTCCCCTCCAGCCTGGCAGGACTGCTCGCGGAGACGCGCGCGATCTATGACGGAATCCCCAGTCCGCAGGATGTCTCCTGTGGCTCCGGCTCGCTGCCGAACGTCAACAGTTGCATGGACGACCATGCCCTGACCGCTTCCGGCTATGCCTGGATCGCCGCGCTCGAATACGCCCAATTCCGCAACCCGGATTCCTGGGCTCAGAAGGCGCAGGATGAGATCCGTTGGGCCCTGAGCCCGATGTCTCTCAACGGCTCGGCGACCCGCGGCGGAGGACCATGCTTCCAATCGTTGATCAATCCGAGCCTCGCCAACTGTGACGGCACCTGGACCTCCTACTCCGCCAATCCCGGCCAGTACCGCATCATCGGCGCCGACCACGGCCAGGAGAACCCGTCCTACGGCCTGGGTTTGATGACCTCGATCGCAAGCGCCTGTGCCGGCCTGTACATCGGCAACCATACCTGTGCGTTCGACGCTCAGGAGAGCACTGTCGCCGCCCAGCTCTTCATCCACGGCCAGGCGAAGGCCTCGGCTTCCTATGTTCCCGGCGGCAACACCTGCGCTTTCAATCCCGCGCAGCAGGGTGGTTGCCTGAGCTTCACGACCGGAGCTGCCATGGACTGCAGCGACTCCGCCACGTTCGGCACAGAGTCCTATCGCCCTTCCGACTATCCGGTGAAGGTGTTCTACGACAAGCGCGGCATCGCCGTGCCGGCGAACGGCTACCAGTTCGACCGCTACTGCGACAACCGCACGAACTATGTCCGCCCCTACGACAACTTGTGGGGCCCCAACCGCAAGGTCCTCTACGACCTCCTCGGCTACGAAATCTTCAAGCCCGATACCGTCGCTCCCAAGGTCAGTCTGGTGTACCCGACTCCGGGAGCGCTGGTCGCGGGCACAGCCGTCTTTTCCGTCAATGCCTCCGACAATCTGAAGCTCAACCGCGTCGAGTACTGGATTGTGGGCCCCACCTCGCCCACCTACACCGCGACGGCTCCGCCTTGGACGTTCCCGGTCGACACCTCCTCGGGCAACATCGACGGCACCTATACGATGACCCCTATCGCTTACGACGACGCCGGAAACTTCACCGTCGGCTCCAGCGTCACCTTCAGGGTCTCCAATCCGCACCCCGTCGCGATCACCCCCTCCACCGTCTACAACACCCTGGGCATTGGGGCGTACGGCGACAACTACTTCTGCGGCGACCTCGGCGAGCCCCGGCGGACCGCCGACTTCATCTGCGCTCAGAAAGGGTACGCCGCGGGCGCCGTCTCCTTCACGGCTGCGGCCAAGCCGGCAGGCAGCTACTGCGCCTACAAAACGCCGAGCGATACCCCCTACTCCGGGCTCTCCGGCAACTGGGGACACGGCACGCAGATCATCAGCCAGGTCGCCTGCAGCACCTGCGGCGCCGCCGTCATTCCGACCACCGTCTATGCCACCCTGGGCATCACAGCCTACGGCGACAACTATTTCTGCGGCGATATCGGAGACACCCAACGGACGGCAGATTTCATCTGCACTCCGAAAGGATATTTCAGCGCCCTCACCTACACGGTGACCGCGAAACCGGTGGGCGGCTACTGCGCCTACAAGACGCCGGACTCGTTCCCGTACTATGGGCTGGCCGGAAACCAGGGGTCCGGCACGCAGATCATCAGCCGGGTCGCCTGCAGCACCTGCGCCGGTTACTTCCTGGCCGGGACCGTCTACTCGACGCTGGCGATTCCAGCCTATGGCGACAACTACTTCTGTGGCGATCTGGGTGACCTCCAGCAGACGGCAAGCTTCATCTGCACGCAGAAGGGATATGCCCGCGGCGCCGCCTCCTACTCGACCGCCCCGAAGCCGCCGGGCTCGTACTGCGCCTATAAGACCTCGGCGAACACGCCGACCTGGGGGCTCTCCGGCAATCTGGGGAACGGGAATCGTGTTCTCACCCAGGTGCAGTGCACGCGGTGACACCTCCGCTCTGAAGCGTTGATTTCCAGGCGCCCCGGGCTTCCCTCTGGCGAGGGAGCTCCGGGGCCTTCTTTCGAGCCTGCTACTCCTCGCTGTTCTCCGGATCAGCACACAGGCTGGCCCGCTTGTAGGTGCCGTCAGCGCGGACGTTCGCCCCGAAGCCACAGCCTCCTTCCTGCTCGACCTTCAGCTTGGCGCCGCTGAAGCTCATGGTGAGCAGGCAATCGGCATCGGCATCCTTGAAGACCGCCTTGCCGTTGTGAAGGTCGGTGGTGCCGCCGATCTCTCCGATGTTTGGGCCGTATTTTTCCCAGTTCATGCCCTTCCAGAGCGCGTGCACGGCAAAGCGCAGCTTGCCGCCGGGCAGCTCTTTGACCTCGATCGTGTTGTCCGGGTCCAAGTCGAGAGCCCAGGTTCCGGTGTACCCCTGCGCCGGGACCGCGTGTGGTTTCCCTTCGACGTCGACCTCCAGCGTGTAGGGAAAACTCGCCTTGGCTGCGTATCCGGTGATCCTGATCGCATAGTCGCCGGCCTCGGGCAGGGTGAGCGACCAGGTCTTGCCCTTGGCATGAGTGATGCCGTTTCCCGGACACGTGACGCTGAAGGCCGCGCCCGGCTCTGCCGCCTCGAAATGGACGTTGAGCACCTGGCCGGCGCCAGCGCGGAGCCGGTATTCATGCGTCTCGACGTCGTCGCCCTTGATCTTGAGCGTCTTGCGGATCGTCGCCGAGCTTTTGCCCTTGTCGAACTGAATCCGTCGTGGCGCCGGCTTGGCGCCGCCGGCCATCGCCAGGCTCGACATGAGAACGACCATGGGCAGACAGGCCGCCACCTTTTTAAAACGATGCATGGGATCTCCCCTGTTTGCGCCATGGCGCCAACCGCTCCTCGTTGGAAGATCTCTACCCCACCCACGACGCCGACAGTTGCCGCATCTCATCGATCGAGAGACCCAGGATCTCCGCGCCCCGCGAAAGCGTGATGTCATCTCCCTCCACAGCCCTCCGCACAAGGCGCAGCAGGCGATCCTCCATGAAGTCGGCTGGGGAGAGATCTTCGGGCTCGCCAGCACGGGAGGCTTCAGGAAAGCTCGCCCGGAAGGCATCAGTGGCCAATGCGGCGGGCTCGTCATCCTTGAGGAGAGTCCGGCCAAAGCGGCGCTTGTACTCTCCCTGGAATCGTTGCCAGATCTCCGGCCCGAAGGCTCCGATTTCGGCCAGCCGGTAGAGAACAGTCCGATAGCTGACCCGGAACATTCTCTTGACCTTGAAGACACGGTCGACGAACGGCATACCATAGGTCTCGGTCCACTCTTTCCGGAAGACCTTCGGCGGCATGAGGAAATGAGAAGCAAAGAGGTTCGCATCCTTCTCTTGCTTCCTTTCCTCCTCTTTGCGATCGACCTGGTAGTCTGCAAGATGCAGGACGAGATGCCCAAGCTCGTGTGCAGCGGTGAAAATCCAGCGCTCGACCGAGATCCGGTCCCAGGTGTTGACCGCCACCGCCGGACCACCATCCGCCTCTGCGACGGAAAGACCGAAGAACGCGTCGGAGGCAATCCGGAGCGGCAGGACTTTGATCCCTCTGGCCTCCAACAATCCGCAGAGGTCCCGAACCGGCTCGTCGGCGGAGAGTCCGAAACGCGCACGGACCTCGGCGGCCAGCTCCGCCGGCTGGCCTTCACTGCCCTCGATATCCCGGAGGAAGGAGCGGAGCGCATACTCGATGCGGTCGCCCAGGATGTCTTCGAGATCGTTGAAGTCGCGGAGGCGGCGGCCGACGTCGATCAGGATCTGATCCCGCGTGTTCAGCCGGCGAAAGGAGCGGAAGCGCACGTGGCGCAGCTCCGCGGTTGGGGTGACCAGATCCTGTATTCCAACCTCCAGAGCCCGCGCCAGGGCCTGCAGCGTCTCGGGGCGCGGCTGCGAGACTCCGGTCTCCAGATTCCGGTAAGCGACACGGGTGATCCCCGCGGTCTCGGCAAGAGCTTCCTGAGTCACCTCCCTGGCCATCCGCAGACGGCGAAGGTTGGCTCCGATGGTTCATGGCTCATAGGCGGCTCCTCGTGCCTATGATATTCATCTTGACGGTGGTTGGCGAGAAGAATAGCCATGATCGCGACGAGCTCGGCTGTCGTAGACCGGGTTGCGTCCGGCACAGACCGAGCCTGGCGGGTCGCAGGCCAAGCCTGATCTGCCGCGGATCAGGCTCCGCGGGTCGCCCACCACCACGTTTGATCTGGCACAGACCAAGTTTGGTCCGCCGCGCACCAGGTTTGGCGGGGCGCGGACCAAGTTTGGTCCGCAGGGACCAAGCTTGGTTTGCCGAGGACCAAGTTTGGTGCGGAGCGGACCAAGCTTCGTCCACGCGGGACCAAGTTACGTCCGGCTCAGATCAAGCCTGATCTGCCGGGGACCAAGTTTGGTGCGGCGGGGACCAAGCGTGGTCTATCGCGGACCAAGTTTGGTGGGCGACGGACGAGGCCCGGTTTCAGGCGCCGAGGCCGAACGTCGCCAGCACCGGCGCGTGGTCGCTGGTGCCGACCTCCGGTTGCACTTTCGCCGCCGTCGCGGTCGCGGCGACCGGCTCGCTGGCGAGGATGTAGTCGATACGCCAGCCGATGTTGCGCTGGCGCATGTTGCGCCAGGGTGCCCACCAGGTGAAGAGGCCCTCGTTGTCGGGATCGAGCGTCCGGCCGACATCGACCAGACCCTGCGCGAGGAGCCCCGCAAACAGCTCCCGCTCTTCCGGCCGCTGACCGATGACGCCGGGCTTCCGCTCTTTCGGATGGACGTCCTGGTCGGTGCGGGTGACGTTCATGTCGCCGCAGAGGACGATTTTCCGCCCGGCCGCACGCATGACGCCGGCGTACTCCTTCATCGCCTCCAGGAACGCCATCTTGGCGCCGAAGTCCTTGCCGCCGTTGGGCACGTAGATCGACGCGAAGAGGAGGTCTCCCACGTCGGCGGTGACGATCCGCGTCTCGTTGTCGAAGGCAGGGTGCGAAAACGACGGCTCCCGCGGAAACGTCTCGCGCCGCAGGCTCAACCCGACTCCCGAATAGCCGCCGGCCCCGTGCCAGTAGCACCAGTAGCCGTCGAGATTGCACACCGCCTCCGGAAGCTGCGCTGGCGCGGCCTTGAGCTCTTGCAGACAGATGACATCCGGGCGTTCCCGGCCCGTCCATTCCAGGAACTGCTCCTGGCGGGCACGGATCCCATTCACATTCCAGGTGGCGACAGTGATCGGCATGGTCGAATCATAGCGTGAGACCGCGATTTTTTGTGCCGGGCCGGCCCCGGCTTACGAGCCCGTCTCCGCCGGCAATGGGCAGGTGCCGTTCTGGATCAGCTCCCCCGACAGCTTCTGAAGATCGTCCTGCCGCGCGGGAGACAGGTACTCGGGCCCGATCTTCTTCGCGGCTTCCCGGAGGATGCAACCGCAGAACTGCTTGGCGGATTGGAGGAACGGATCGGCCTTGGTCAGGAAATCATCCAGGTTCACCGTCGCGGCGGCTCCTGCCTTTTCCTTCGCCTTGGCCAAGGCCGGGGCCAGCAGCGCCGTCGTACAGCCCACCTCCATGACCGTCATCAGAGGACCCTGGCCTTGCTTCATCCGGCTCGCCTGCTCCGCCAGGATCTCCGGCTGCTTCGCCGTCCAGGTTCTCCCCGCGTCGCTTTCATAGAACTCGACGATCTTCCGCAGCTCGTCCCGGGTGAGCTTCTTCTCGTAGAGAGCCGCCACGTCCTCGTCGTAGGCCGTCCAGAACGTCTTGTCCCTCCCAAGCAGGCGGAGCGCGATCTGCCCCGGCTCGCCCGGCGGCAGGAACTGCATCAGCGATTCTTCCACCGTCGGCCGCAGATTCAACGCATAGACGAGGCGCAGCGACAGGCTTTTCGCGTCCCCGCTCTTCGCGTCTCCAGCCGGCTGCGCACACAGCGCGGAGCTCAAGGCAAGACCGGCCAACAGGAAACCCACGGTTCGACGCATGGCACTCCTTTCACCACGATCCGGTTGAACGCGGCATCATACCCGAGCTCAGTTCACAATCGCAGCCCAATTTTCCCGGTTTTCGGGCCATTTTTGGGCTAGAATGCCGGGGAAAGCCCGCTTTTGGTGTGTGGGCCACCGCGTTTTTCCCTCCTGGGAGCTTGTTTTGGCTTACACGATCGGACTTGACACCCGGAACTTCCAGGATCATGGGATCGGCCGTTACGCGCGCCAACTCGTCCACGCTCTCGCCAAGGTGGACCAGGAGAACAAGTACATGCTGCTCGCCCGGCCGCAGGACCGGGAGGCCTTCCGGGACCTGCCCGACACCTTCCATCCGGTCTATGAATCGGCGCCGGTCTATTCGATCCGCGAGTTGCTGGCCCTTTCGTGGCGGCTGCTCCGGCTGCGCGTCGACCTGTATCACTCGACGCACTACGTCACGCCGGCCGTCCTCTATTCGCCGGTGGTGGTGACGGTCTATGACGTGGTCCATCTCTTCTATCCGGACTTCCTGCCCAGCCGGTTCGCCTTTCTGTATGCCCAGCGCATGATCCACCGCACCCTCTCCCGCGCCGACCGCATCATCGCCGTGACCCAGGGCACGCGGGCGGATCTGCTCCAGCACTTCGACGTCGACGCGCGGAAGGTGCAGGTGGTCTACAACGGCGTGCGCGATGAGTTTCGGCAGAAGCTCGCTCCGGAGGAGCTGGACCGCTGGCGGCGCGATCTCGGGCTCCAGGGTCCGTATGTGCTGTTCGTGGGCAATCCGAATCCGCGCAAGAACCTGGATACCGTGGTGCAGGCGTATGCGCGGGCGCGCCAGTTGGCGAGCTTCGACGCGCCCCTGGTGTGCATCGGTGACCGCGCCGGCACGGAGCTCAAGCTCCGCCAGCGCGCGGCCAACCTGGGGATCGCCGGCCAGGTGCGCCTGCTCGGCCGCGTGGCACCGGAGGCGATGCCGGCGATCTACCAGGGGGCGAGCCTCTTTCTCTATCCCACGCTCTATGAAGGCTCGGCGATGCCGGTGATCGAGGCGATGGCCTCCGGGGTGACCGTGATCACGTCGAACACGGCGTCGCTCAAGGAGGCGGCGGAAGGGTACGCGCATCTGGTGGACCCGCTGGACATTGAGGGGATCGCGAAGGCGATCGCGCACTGCATGTCGGACCCGGAGCACCGTGCCGCCCTCGCCCGCCTGGGATCGCGGCGGGCGGAGGACTTCCGCTGGGCGCAGACGGCGCGGAAGACGGTCGAGATCTATCGCGCCGCCATCGAGGGGCGGCGGGCGGCGGACAACCCGCTCGGAGCGGCCGCCTGATGATCGCCATGCCTCCCCTGTCGCCGCTCGATCCGCTGACCGACTCGCTGCCTCTGCCGCTGACCGTGCCGCGGCCGCCGCGGGTGGCGCTGGTGCACGACTGGCTGACCGGCATGCGCGGCGGCGAGAAGGTGATCGAGCTGATCGGCTCGCTCTATCCCGAGGCTCCGCTCTACACCCTCTTCCACTTCCCGGGCAGCGTCAGCCCGGCGATCGAGAGCCATCCGATCCACACCAGCTTCCTGCAACGGGCGCCGGGCCTGCGGACCCGCTACCGCAGCTACCTGCCGCTCTTCCCGGTGGCGATCGAGGAGTTCGACCTCACCAGCTACGACCTGGTGATCAGCTCGAGCCACTGTGTGGCGAAGGGGGTCATCCCCGCGCCGGACGCGTTCCACCTCTGCTACTGCCACACACCCATGCGCTACGCCTGGGACCAGGAGCACGCCTACTTCCCGCGCCGCTCGGGCGCCGGCGCGCGCCTGCGTGCGCTCGCCCTGTCGGCCTTGCGCACCTGGGACTCCGCCTCCGCGAACCGCGTCAACCTCTTCGTGGCCAACTCGTCCTTCGTGGCCCGGCGCATCCGCGCCTACTACGGCCGCGACGCCGAGGTCGTCCATCCGCCGGTCGACGTGGACTACTACACGCCGGCGGCAAAGCCGAATGGCCCCAGGCAGAATGGCAAAAAGGCGACGCAGGAAGACTACTGCCTGATGGTCTCGGCCCTCGCTCCGTATAAGAAGGTAGAGCTGGCCATCGCAGCATGTGACCGCCTGGGCCTGGAGCTGCGCATCGTGGGCACGGGGCCGGAGCAGGAGCGCCTCGCGGAGCTCGCCGGACCGCGCACCCAGTTCCTCGGCCACGTCGAGCCGAAGCGGCTGCGCGAGCTCTACCGCGGCGCCCGCCTCTTCCTCCAGCCGGGAGTCGAGGACTTCGGCATCGCCTCGGTGGAGGCGCTGGCCTGCGGGACACCGGTGGTGGCGGTCGCCAAAGGAGGGATTCTCGACATCGTGGACGACGGCCGGCATGGAGTGCTCTACCCGGACTGGGGCGGACCGTCCGATCTGGCGGACGCAATTGACAAAGCGCGGCAGATCGACTTCAATGGGTCGGAATTGCGTGGCCGGGCAGAGTCGTTTTCGGTCAGGCGGTTCGTCGATCGCCTGCAAGCTTTTCTTTCGTCTCGTCTTTTCCGAAGCGAGGGAATTCCCCGTTGATTCAACAACGCCATCGCACCACTGCGGGCATTTATCTCACCGGTGACCTCGCCGCGACATTGGCTGCTTTCTTCGGCGCCTGGCTCCTGCGTTTCGAGCTCGCGGTCATTCCGGTCACCAAGAACGTTCCGGAGTTCTCGCCTTATTTGCGGCTCGTCCCCATCGTCCTCGGTCTCTGGCCAGTCGTCTTCTATTTCCACGGCCTGTATCAGAACCGCCGCGGCCGGAGCCGGGTGGACGAGGTGCTCACCATCGCCGCCGCGGTGCTGGTCTCCACCATCTGCCTGTCGGTGGTGATCGCCTGGTACCGGCCGCCGGCGTGGCCCGGGAGCAACCAGTACTTCACCTTCAGCCGTGCCTTCATCGGCCTCTTCGCGCTCGCCGACCTGATCCTGGTGGCGACGTCGCGGATGACGATCCGTCTCGCCCTGCGCAAGATCCGCCTCTCCGGCCACAACCTGCAACGCATCCTGGTGATCGGCGCCGGCGCGCTCGGCCGCGAGATCACCGCCAAGATCGTGGCGCACCGCGAGCTCGGCTTCGAGGTGGTGGGTTTCCTCGACGACGATCCCGGCAAGCTCGGCACGCTGGTCGCCGGAGTGCCGGTGATCGGCACGCTGCGCCAGGCGGAAGACGTGCTGGACAGCGAGCGGATCGATCAGGTCTACCTCGCCCTGCCGCTCGACGCGCACAAGAAGATGCTCCAGATGTTGGACCTCATGGCGCGCGAGTGCGTGGAGATCAAGCTCGTTCCGGACATCCTCCAATATGCCACGCTCAAGGCGGTGATGGAGGACGTCGACGGCACGCCGGTGATCAACCTGTCGCAGGTGCCGCTCCAGGGCTGGAGCAGCATGATCAAACGGATGATCGACATCGGTATCGCGATTCCGGTGATGATCGCCCTGATTCCCGTGATGCCGATCATCGCGCTGCTCATCTGGCTCGAAGACCAGGGGCCGATCTTCTACCGCCAGGAGCGCATGGGGCTCGACGGCAAGCCGTTCATGATCCTCAAATTCCGCACCATGCGTGTCGACGCCGAGGCGACCAGCGGTCCGGTGTGGGCCATCAAGGACGATCCGCGCCGCACGCGCATCGGGCGTTTCCTGCGCGAGTGGTCGCTCGACGAGCTGCCGCAGATCTGGAACGTCATGATGGGTGACATGTCGATCGTCGGCCCGCGCCCCGAGCGTCCGACCTTCGTCCGCGAGTTCAAGCACAAGATTCCCCGCTACATGCTCCGCCACCGCGTGAAGTCCGGCATCACCGGCTGGGCGCAAGTCCACGGCTGGCGCGGCAACACCTCGATCAAGAAGCGCATCCAGTACGACCTCTACTACATCCAGAACTGGTCGCTGTCGCTCGACTTCAAGATCCTCTGGATGACCGTGCGGCACGCGCTGCGGCACAACGCGTACTGAGCTCCTCGTAACATTCCGCTGGGCCTCGGGCCGTCCTGAACATGCAGGACGGCCTTGCTCTTCCGAACACCGCAGTGTCGCAACGCACAGACCTCCGACATCGGCGAGATCAAAGCCTCAGGCCAAACCATGCCCCCTACGTCGTGCAGATCGAGCCGGGGGTCCAGGACCTGGGCGACCGCGCTCAACATGAAATGTCTGCCGCGTCACGGTCACCGCGAACGGTCCAGCGCATGCGGCTCGTTGAGCATCCGTCTCGTCATCATGACCGGCGAATTTCAACGAGGCGCTTTCCCCGACGGCGCCTCAACGTCCTCGTCGACAACTCCGAGATCGCGGGCGTGACCGCCACAATCTCGGGCTCCGGCAATGTGATCGGCGGCAGCAAGCTCGATGACAGTGCCGCGGCTGCTGGCAACACGTGCGCCGGTGTGTGGGACGAGAACTACACGTTCAGCGCCAGCACCTGCCCGTAGCCGCATCTCCCCGAGCAACGCGCAAACGCCCGTCCCGCAACGATTCTCCGCTCTCTCGCTCGGGAGTGCGGAGCCTTGCGGAGTGGGCTCGTTGGAACGGATTTGATCGATTCGCGGGCCTCTTCGACGCTCGCGCCCTCGGGTCTGTGCAGCGGGTACCAGCGCTTGCGGCGTAAAAACACTTGACGCCCAAGATGTAGGGGGCGTACCCTAATCTCATCACAAGCCCAGATGCGATGGGCACAACCGTTCGAAAGGAGAAGTGTATGGCCCCGAAGAGTGCTCCCTCGAAGGCCGCCGCGAAGCCCGCGGCGAAAGCTCCCGCCAAGAAAGCTGCGGCTCCGGCGAAGAAGGCTGCTGCTGCGAAGCCCGCTGCAAAGGCTGCCGCCAAGCCGGCTGCGAAAAAGACCGCTGCGAAAAAGACGGTGACCGCCGCGAAGCCGGCTGCGAAGCCCGCGAAGAAGACGGTCGCTGCGAAGTCGGTGAAGAAGGCTGCGGCTCCGGCTGCGAAGCCTGCCGCAAAGAAGACGGCCGCCAAGAAGTCGGCCAAGTAGTCCGCGGCCCTCGACGTTTGGGGGCCGCGAGGCCCCGCCGGTGCTGCATTCTGAGCGCTTGGCGAGGCTTCACTCCCGATGCCCAGGGCGACGGTCTGGCTCTTTTAGCAGCCCACGTTTCGATCGATCTTTTCTTCGTTCCTTTCGCCAACGTCGCCTACGCACGGCGTTCCGCCTCAGCCTTCAGGGCTGAGACGTCGTGCTTCCTTCCCGCCGCGTCAAGCCTTGCGCCGCCGCAGTATCGACGAGCCACACGAGCTCGCCATCGTCCGGTTGAATGATCTGGGCCGGATAGAGATCGACCTGCCGCTCGCCTTCGACCACCGCCGCGAGAGCAGCGGACTTCTCCGCGCCGCTGACGAGAAAAATCACCACCGCCGCATGCTTGAGCACCGGCGCGGTGAGGGTGATGCGATGCGTGCCGAACTTCTCGACGAAGGGTGCGATGACGCGGCGCTGTGTCTCGTGCACCGCCGCGTTGCCGGGAAAGAGCGAGGCCGTGTGACCATCGGGCCCGAGGCCCAACAAGACGAGATCGAATCGCGGCAGCTCGCTGCCCGATGAGAAGAAGGCGCCAAGCTCGTTGTCGTAGAGCGCCGCGGCCGCGGCGGCGTCTGGATTCTCCGCCGCGATGCGATGCACGTTGGCGGTTGGGATGGGGACATGATCGAGCAGTGACTCGCGCGCCATGCGGTAGTTGCTGTCCGGATGATCGGGCGGCACGCAACGCTCGTCGCCCCAGAAGACATGGACGGAGCTCCACGTGATGCGATCACGGAAGCTCTCGTGCGGAGCGGAGAGAAGTTGGAAGAGACTGCGCGGCGTCGAGCCGCCGGAGAGCACGAAGGTGAAACGGCCGCGGGCGTTCACCGCTTCGCCCGCGAGCCGTACGACCTCTTCCGCCGCGGCGCGCGCGATCTCCGCGCCATCAGCCACGATGCGCAGAGAGGTCAGGGCGTGCGCCATTTGCGGCCGTCCCTTTCGATCAGCTCATCCGCTTCTTTCGGTCCCCAGGTGTTCGCCGCGTAGTTCGGGAAGTTGCGCGGCGTGAGCGCCTGCCACACGTCGAGGATCGGCGCCACAGCGGCCCATCCGGCTTCGACCGTGTCGCTGCGATGGAAGAGTGTGGAGTCACCGGTCATGCAGTCATAGAGCAGCGTTTCATAGCCCGTGCTCGGCTGCGTGCCGAAGTAGTCGGCGTAGTGGAAGTCCATCTTCACCTTGCCGAGCGCGACGTCCGGTCCGGGGATCTTGGCCTGGAACTGAAGCGAGATTCCTTCGTCCGGTTGGATCTGCAGCACGAGCACGTTCGCCGAGAGACGCTCGACCGCGGTGTCGCGGAAGAGGTGGAACGGCGCGCGCTTGAACTGGATCGCGATCTCGGTGACGCGGCTCGGCAGATGCTTGCCGGTGCGCAGATAGAACGGAACGTCGCCCCATCGCCAGTTGTCGATGTACAGTTTGAGCGCGACGTAGGTCTCGACGTTCGAGGTGGGTGACACGTTCTTCTCGGCGCGATAGGCGGGCTCGGTGTGGCCGTCGACCAGGCCTTCTCCATATTGACCGCGCACGGTCTGATGCAGCACGTCCTCGGGCGACATCGGCCGGATGGCGTAGAGCACTTTCGTCCGCTCGTCGCGCACGACGTCAGCGGCGAACGAGATCGGCGGCTCCATCGCCGTGAAGGCGAGGAGCTGGAACATGTGGTTCTGCACCATGTCGCGCAGCGCGCCCGAGGTCTCGTAGTAGCCGCCGCGCGATTCGACGCCGACGGTCTCGGCGACGGTGATCTGCACGTGGTCGATATAGCGCCGGTTCCAGATCGGCTCGAAGATGCCGTTGGCGAACCGGAAGGCCATGATGTTCTGCACCGTCTCCTTGCCGAGGTAGTGATCGATGCGGAAGATCTGCTTCTCGGAGAGGACCTCGCGGATCTGCCGGTTGAGCTCGCGCGCCGACTCGAGGTCGTGGCCGAACGGCTTTTCGATGATCACCCGCCGCCACTGCCCGCCCTCCTGCTGCGCGAGCCCGACGTCGCCGAGGCGGTGCACGACCTCACCGAACAGATTGGGCGGGACGGCGAGATAGAACAGGTACGAGCCGTTCGTCTTGTGTTCTTCGTCGACGTGCGCGAGCGTGTCGCGCAGCTTGGTGAACGTCGCCGGATCGTTGAACTCGCCGGCGACGTAATAGAAGCTCTTGAGGAGACGGTCGGCGATCTCCGGGTTGACCGGCGCGCCGGCGAACTCGTGCAGGTCTTCGCCGAGCCGTTCGCGCAGCGCATCCTGCGAGGTGTCGACGCGGCTGACGCCGACGACGGCGAACTCCTTGGGCAACAACCCCTGGACCGCGAGGTTGTAGAGAGCCGGGAAGAGCTTGCGCTTGGTGAGATCGCCGGTCGCTCCGAAGATGACCAGGACACACGGAGGCGCGGGTTGGACAGGGGGCTGCTGCGGCATTGGGATTTCTGCTGGCGCGGTCATGTCACTCCTCTCACGAAATAGTCAGACATTGCTCAAGCCTTCGGCGGCTCGCGATGGCCGCCGAAGGCGTGCCGCATGGCGGAGAGCAACTTCTCGCCAAAGGTGTGATCCTGCCGTGAGCGGAAGCGCTCGAAGAGCGAGGCGGCGAGGACAGGAGCCGGCACCGATTCGGCGATCGCCGCTTCAATCGTCCAGCGCCCTTCGCCGGAGTCCTGGACGAAGCCGCTGTACTACTTGAGATCCGGGCTCTGCGCCAGGGCGCCCGCGGTCAGATCGAGCAGCCAGGACGAGACGACGCTGCCGCGGCGCCACAGCTCGGTGATGTCGGCGAGATCGAGATTGAAACGCAGCTCGGCGGGAAGCTCCTGCGAGCCCGCGTTGCGCAGGATGTCGAGCCCTTCCGCATAGGCCTGCATCAAGCCGTACTCGATACCGTTGTGCACCATTTTCACGAAGTGCCCGGAGCCGGCCGGTCCGCAGTGCAGCCAGCCGTCCTCCGCGGTGCTCCCCTTGCCTTCGCGGCCGGGCGATGGATCGATGCCGCTGCGCCCCGGCGCCAGTGTCGACCAGATGGGAGCCAGTCGCTCGACGGTTCCTTTGTCGCCGCCGACCATCAGGCAATAGCCGCGCTCGAGACCCCAGACGCCGCCGCTGGTGCCGGCGTCGATGTAATGGATTCCCTTCTCCGCGAGCGCGGCGGCGCGGCGCACGTCGTCCTTGAACATCGAGTTGCCGCCGTCGATGATGGCATCGCCGGCCGACAGCCGCTGTCCGAGCTCGCGGACCATTCCCTCGGTCGGCTCGCCCGCCGGCACCATGATCCATGCGGTGCGCGGCACCGTCAGCTTGGCCACGAAATCGTCCAGAGAGGACGCTCCGGTCGCCCCCTCCTTGCCCAACTCTTCGACGGCCGCCGGGCTGAGGTCGAATGCCACGCACTCATGCCCTCCCTTGAGCAGCCGCCGCACCATGTTTCCACCCATCCTGCCGAGACCGATCATTCCGATCTGCATTGAGTCCTCCTCTCTCTGTCGTTGCGAGTCTATCTCTGCCGGGCGGCCTCCGGCTTGCATGAAGGCTCCGCCATGAGCACGCACGGTCTTGCAAGAACCATCCGCCCTCTCTTCGTCCTCGCCGCCCTCACCGCAGTCAGTACGTCCGCCGAGGCGCAAGTGGCCCTCACCGGCAAGGCCGGAACGCTCGGCCTCGGCGCCGAGCTGACCGTGGGATTTTCGCCGCAGCTCGACGGCCGGCTCGGCGCCAATGCTTTCAGCTACTCGCAGCGGCGTGAGGCCAGCCGCATCGAATACGACGCCGACGCGCGGCTGCGCACAGCGACCGCGCTGCTCGACTGGTTTCCGGGCGGCCGCTCGTTCCACCTGACCGGCGGCTTAGTGTGGAACGGCAACCGCGTGGAGGGCCGCAGCATTCCGTCGGCCGCCGGAACGTACGACATCGCGGGCGTGCAGGTCCCGGTCTCGATCGTGCAGCGCCTCGACGGCCGCGCCGATTTCGATTCGGTGGTCCCGTATCTCGGTTTCGGCTGGGGGCATCCCACTGCGTCAACCCGGAAAGCGGGAGTCGCACTGGATCTCGGCGTCATCTTCCAAGGCAAAGCCCGCGTCCACCTCACACCGGTCATTCCAGCCGGCAGCCCGATCCTCACAACTCCCGGAGCGCGGGAGGCGTTGAATCTCCTGGTCCAGCAGGAAGAGCGAGACCTGGAAAAAGAGGCGTCGGACTATGAGTACTACCCGGTGTTGTCGCTGGGGGTGTGGTATCGCTTCTGAGATCGGTTGAGATCGATCACTGGAACCGCTTCAACCGCGGCCAGACGGCGTTGAGATCGATGCCGCGGCAGATCCAGACCGGCTGCTCGTTTTCGTAGGGCATGCAGAGGCCGCAGTGGATGGTGCCGGCGCGGTCGAGACGCCGGCAGTCGCGGCGCAGGGCCGTTTCGTCACCACCGAGGACGATGAGCACTTCTCCGTCGCCGCGCGGCCCCCAGAGGAAGTAGCTGTCGTGGCCGCTCACCGCTTTCGGCAATCCCAGGGCCGGCCCGAAAACATCGATGGCGGCGGCGTCTCCCCAGCTCTGGGTCAGGACTCCGGCCACTCGTTGCTCCGCGGCCGGCAGGGCCCGGTAGACACGGGCCACCTCGGCCACGATGTCCTGCCAGCCGTGCATGTCGGCAAAATGCTGCGGCAGCGTTCCCTCCGGACGCCTCACCCCGGAAGTCGTCCGCAAATGCCCGGCCCGCGCGTAGCGCAGATACGAGTCGACAGAGAGGAGAGGAAGGGCGAGCGGCGCGGTGAGGGCTCCGCCGAGCACAAGGAGCATGCCGAATGACGCCAGGACTGCCGGCCGCAGCCGGCGAAGCCCGCGGGCAGATCGCATCCAGGCTTCGGCCGCGACGCCACCGGCGGCGAACAGTACGGGGTAGGCGGAGGCCAGGAAGTAGATGTGGAGGTGCATCAACAGCAGCGCGACGAAGAGGACGACATACATCCAACCCAGCGGCCGGAAGGCCCGGCCCGGCCGGGAGACGAGCAGCCACGCCAATCCTGCGAGCCAGACCGGCAAGGTCAGTGGATGCATCTCAAAGGTCTGCTGGATGAAAAACTGGAGAAGCGACAGCGGAGCGCTCCACACCTCGGGCGAGATGCGGAGAAACTCCCACGTCGGCCAGCCGTGCCAATGCTCCCAGAGCAGATTGGGGAGAAGGAGGACGCAGGCGATGAGCCCGCCCAGCCAGATCCAGCGTTCCCGAAAAACTTTTCGCTGCGGAGTGAGCAGCAGACCCGCGGCGAGGCCGAATCCGAACAGCAGCAGGCTGTGCTTGTTTTCGAGCCCGAGACCGAAAATGACACCGAAGAGGAGCCAGAGACGCCCATCTCCCTGTCCCTCCTCAGATCCCAGAATGCGCACCGCGACGAGCGCTCCGAGCGTCCAGAAGAGGACGTCGAACGAGTTCATCGAATAGACGTGGAACGCGTAGAGGTACACCGGCGAGACGACGCAGCAGAGGGCGGCGAGGAGCTGCGCCGTCCGGCCGCCCCCGAGCTCGCGGGCCAGCCAGCCGGCCAGAAAGACGACCGCGGAGCCGGCGAGGACCGACGGCAGGCGGAGAGCGGCGAGAGAGTCACCCAGGAGCGCCCGCACGCAGCGGGCGATCAGTACGGCCAGCGGTGGGAAACCGACGTAGCCGAACGCGAGGTGCTCGCCGCTCGCGGCGTAATACAGCTCGCCGCGGAACCAGCCATAGGCCGAAAGGATGGAGAGATGAAGGAGGAACGAGGCGGCGGCCACACTCTCAAGCCAGACCGCGTCGATCCGTGCCGAGCGGTGCGCCGAGAGGCGGGAAGCGATGTCCGGATCTCGGTCGTCGGGTCGCATCGGGATCTCCCTCCCTGGCGCTGCCACACCTGCTAAGCTCCGCGCAATCCGCCGGATCTGCTTCCGGCTGCACGAGGAGCTCCGATGAACCGTAGCCTCAGATCTTCCTTTTGGTCTGCCTCCTATTATGGCGCGTATGGCGCCGCGCTCGCCGTCTGCCTGCTCACCGGCTGCGCGGCACCCGTCACCCATGCCGTCAAAACCGCCGGAACACCGGCCGCCGGAGCGGCCGAGGGCTCAGCCACCATGAATCATATTCCCGAGTCTTATGTCAAGCTTGTGCTCGCCGTCGGCCAGCACGATTCCGACTACGTCGACGCTTTTTACGGACCTCCGGAATGGAAGCAGCAGGCGGAGACCGCCAAGCGCCCGCTCCCCGAGATCCGCGCCGAAGCCGCGTCGCTTCTCGCCGGTCTCCATGCGCTCCCGCCGGCCGGCGGGAGCGGAAAAGACGCCGAGATCCTCCGCCTGCGCCAGGAGTATCTGACCCGCCAGATCGAGTCGATGACCGCGCGCATCGATCTGCTGGCGGGCAAGAAGATGAAGTTCGACGAGGAATCGAAAGCCCTCTACGACACCGTGGCTCCGACCTACACCGAGAGCCACTTCCAGGGGATCGTCTCCGAGCTCGAGGCTCTATTGCCGGCTGGTTCAGACGGGGGCTCGCTGACCGACCGGCTCGACGCGTTCCGCAAGGCCTACGTGATCCCCCAGGACCGGCTGGGCGGCGTCTTCGAGGCCGCGATCGCCGAGTGCCGCCGGCGCACCGCGGAGCACATCACGCTCCCCGCCGGCGAGAGCTTCGTGGTCGAGTACGTCAAAGACAAGCCGTGGAGCGGCTACAACTGGTACAAAGGCGGCTATCACAGCGTCATCCAGGTCAACACCGACCTGCCGACCTTCATCGACCGCGCGGTCGACCTCGCCTGCCACGAGGGGTATCCCGGCCACCACGTCTACAACACCTTGCTGGAGCAGCAGATGGTGAAAGGGCGCGGCTGGCCCGAGTTTTCGATCTATCCGCTGTTCAGCCCGCAGTCGCTGATCGCCGAGGGCACCGCCAACTTCGGTATCGAGGTGGCGTTCCCGGGGCCGGAGCGGGTGGCCTATGAGAAAAAGGTGCTGTTCCCCCTTGCCGGTCTCGATCCGGCCACGGCCGACCGCTACTACCGCGTGCAGGAGCTGACCCAGAAGCTCAGCTACGCCGGCAACGAGGCCGCCCGCCGCTATCTCGACGGCGCGATCAGCCGCGAGCAGGCGGTCGACTGGCTGATGCGCTACGCCCTGACGCCGCGCGACCGCTCCGAGCAGCGGGTGCGCTTCATCGAGCGCTACCGCAGCTATGTCATCAACTACAACTACGGCCAGGACCTGGTGAAAGGGTACGTCGAAAAGCAGGGCGGCACGGCGGATCACCCGCAGGAGCGCTGGCGGGTGTTCACCGAGCTGATCTCGTCACCGCGCCTGCCGTCGGGCCTGCGGTAGGTCGCGGAAGCCTCTCTCGGCCTCATCCAGAGCTTCCTTGAGCGCGCCTCGTTCTTCTTCGCGCAGCGGCTCGCCGCCGAAGCTCTCGCGCAGGTAGAAGTCGATCACCTTGCCCATCGGGGCCGCGGCGGCGGGATAGCGGGCGCCCGCCTCGCGGTGCAGCCGCTGCGGCGGCACCGAGTCGGGGACCGGCGCTCCGGACCGGCCGAGCCGGCGGCGCAGCCGGCGGTAGGCGGCGGTGGCGGTCAACGGCGGCCGGTGGCGGAGATAGAGAAGGTAGAGGACCACCGCCAGCAGCACGAGGCCGAAGATCGCCGTCAACGGCAGGTCGCGGAACGTGAACCGGGCGCCGCCGGGGGTCACCGGCAAGGCCGGCACCGCCGGTGGCCGCGACGGGTCGGGGACCTCCTCGGCCTGCTTGTCGCGCTCGAAGATCTTCCAGAAGTCGTGCCAGGCGCTGCGCAGATCGCCGAAGATGCGGAGCTGGTCATAGAGGCCGTAGGTGAGAACGTAGCGGTCCCAGCGGAAGAGCACGTAGTCCCACGCCTGGCGCGTCAGGCCCCAGGCTCCCTCCGGCTCCGTCGAAGGGCGTCCGGCCGGCGGCGTCGGATCGTAGACGTGCCACCCTTCGCCCGGCAGGTAGGCCTCCACCCAGGCGTGGGCGTTGCTCTCGCGGACGATAAAGTACCCCTCGAACGGGTTGTATTCGCCGCCCAGGAATCCGGTCGCCAGGCGGGCCGGAATTCCCTGCGAGCGCAGCATCAGCACCATGGACGAGGCAAAGTACTCGCACTGGCCGCTGCGGTAGCGGAACAGAAACTCTTCGATCGGGTTCGCCGCCGTGCGGCCGCGGAAGTCCAGCGTGTACTGGTAGTTCTGCACCAGATAGGTCTCGAGGCGGCGGGCGCGCTCCGAATCGGAGCCGGTGCCCATGGCCTGGCGCGCGAGGTCGGTGATGCGCTGCGTCACGCCGGATGAGTCGAGCGTGGGATCTTCCTTGCCGCCGCCGGGCGGCAGTCCGAGGAGCACCTGGCGCGCGGCCAGGCCCACCCGGTATTCACGGACTTCGAGCGGATTGAACCCGAAGGAGACCGCGCCCCCCTGGTCGATTTCGAGCAGCGGCGTCTGCGGCTCGATGACCACCGCCTCGACCGGCAGCGGCAGGCTGCGGCTGTGCAGCGGCTGCAGATAGATCCTCACCCAGCGCTGCGGCTGCTGGGTCCGCGACAGATAGAACCGCATCCGCTCGGCGTGCTGCAACACGGACCGCGTCGGAGACCGCCGCCAGGTGCCGCCCTGGTAGATGTCGTAGGTCGCCGCCTTGAAACGCATCTCGCGGTCGGGCTCGACGTTGCCTTCCTCCTGGAGGCGCATCGACACCGCCCGGCTGCCGCGGATCTGGCCGATCGAATCGAGGGTCACCTCGTCGGAGAAACCGGCCGCCTCCATCTGCGGGCTGCCGCCGAGATTGCGGCCGATGATGTACGGCGAGCGCACACGCGGCAGGAGCGCGAAGAGCGGCACCGCCAGCAACACCGTCAGGATCGTCGCCACGGTCAGGAAGCCGCCGAGCGGAATGCGGGCGAGCGCCGGGTCCTCGCGGCCGAAGCCCGCCAGCACGTGCAGGAACGCGAAGCGGGTCAACATCACCAGGGTGAGGACCAGGAAGGCGATCAGGTAGAGCACGATCGCCGGATGGACGCTGGTGCCCATGGCGGCGAGGAAGAGGAAGAAGACGCCGATCGCCGCCTGCCACTTGTCGCGCTCGCGCACCAGCGAGAAGAGCTTGACCAGCAGGGTGTAGAGGCAGAGATGGAGGATCGGCTGCACCAGCCGGCCGCGCGAGAGCGCCATCAGGTCGAGGAAGAAGACCGGGACGTAGATCAGTCCCAGGACGTTCATCCCCCAGGTCGGCAGCCAGCGCGGCGGATCGAGCGAGGCGCGGCGGAGGAAGAAGGCGACGCCGATCAGATAGGCGAGGACGACCGGCCACTGCACGATGTCGTTGAACGGCAGCGGCAGCGGCGCCAGGAAGGCGAGCAGGCCGAGGAGGAGGCGCTTCTGGCGGCCGAACGTCACGGCATTCCTCCCGCCGCCACACGGGCTCCCGCGAGCTCGGTCTGCATGTGCACCCGGATCTGCGGCGCGCGCGGATCGCCCGACACCAGGGGCTCGGGGCGGCGCGGCAGGGCGGTGACCAGGGCGAGAGCTTCGAGCACCGCCACGCGCTGGCGCGGACCGGCGGAGAACGCGAGGGTGCGGTCGCGCGTCACCAGCTCGACCTCGAAGCCGCGCGCCAGATGATCGAGCGCGGTGGTGGCCGCCTCGCTCACCAGCCGCTCGAACCGCTCCTGGCTCTCCGTGTCGGCCAGCTCGCCGACGCCGTTGTCGAACAGGATCGACAGCCGCCGGCTGTGCTCCGACTCACGCTCCATGTAGATCATCGAGCCGGTGCGCGCGGTCTGCTTCCAGTGGATGCCGCGCGGATCGTCGCCGCGGCGGTATTGGCGCAGGGCGAAGAGGCCGTGCCCTGAGCCGGCGCGCCGGCTGGCTTCATCCCCGACCTGCTCCACCTCCTCCAGCTCGCTGTCCGCCGCCGGGAAGATCTCGGGGAAGACGAGCATCTCCAGGTCGACCGGGTAGCGGACACCCTTGCGGAAGAATCCGAACGGAAAGAGGCTCGAGACGTGTGCGTGGGGGATGCGGTGGAGGCCACGCGCGCGGATCATCATCTCGATCTGCCCGATGCTCTTCCCGCGCCGCGGCAGGTAGGGGACGAGCAGGGGCTGCCCCGAGCGGGAGACGGTGAACAGAAGGAACCAGCGCGGCGTCAGCCGGGAGCGGCTCTTGAGCGTGAAGCCGAGGGAGAACAGGCGGTTGGCGAACACCTCGCCGGGCGGCTGGAGCTCCACCTCCAGCTTGCGCACGTTCTCGCGCGACAGGACGCCGGAGACGATGAGCACGGCGAACATCAAGGCGAGGACGGTGTAGAGCGAATTGTTGCCGGTGTTGGTCGCCGCGATCGCCACCAGGAAGGTGAGGAGGACGAACCAGAGGCCCACCGTGGTGATGCGGATGCCCTCCGGAACCGGGCGGCGGCGCAGGAAGCCGGGCTTCACGCGGGAGAGCCTCAGAGGGGGACCGGGGTCAAGCCGACCACCCGCTCGATGGCCTTGCGCGCGCCGTCGAGGTCGACCACCCCGCGCTTCAGGACCACGCGGTGCGACAGGACCGACGGCGCGAGGCGCTGCACGTCGTCCGGAATGGCATAGTTGCGCCCCTCGCACAGAGCGAGCGCCTGGGTGGCCCGGAAGAGGCTCTGGGCGCCGCGGGTGGAGACGCCGAGCAGGAACTCGCCGCTGTGCCGGGTCGCCTCCGCGAGAGACAGGATGTAATCGGCCAGCTTGTCGGCGACGCGCACCTGCGCGACACCTTCCTGCAGCTCGAGCAGACCTTCGCGCGAGAGCACCGGCTCCAGGTTGTCGAGCAGGTTCTCGACACCGCCCGAGAGCAGCAGGTCCTTCTCGTCGGCGCGCGGCGGATAGCCGAGGGAGAGCGACATCATGAAGCGGTCGAGCTGCGACTCGGGCAGCGGGAAGGTGCCCTGATATTCGAGCGGGTTCTGGGTGGCCAGCACCACGAACGGCTCGGGGAGCGAGTAGCGCATGCGCTCGATCGACACCTTGCGCTCGCTCATCGCCTCCAGGAGCGCCGACTGCGTCTTCGGCGTCGCGCGGTTGATCTCGTCGGCGAGCACGACGTTGGCGAACAGCGGCCCCGGCACGAACTCGAAGGCCTGCGTCTTCTGGTTGAAGATCGAGACGCCGATGATGTCCGACGGCAGCAGGTCGCTGGTGAACTGGATGCGCTGGAACGACAGCCCGAGGGACTTGGCCAGGGCCTGGGACAGGGTCGTCTTGCCGACCCCGGGGACGTCTTCGATGAGGACATGGCCGCGGGCGAGGAGACACACCGTGGCGAGGCGGATGACCTCGCGCTTGCCGCGGATGACGCGCGCGACGTTGCTCTCCAGGCGGTGGATCGGCTCCGCGGACCGTGCGGCGTCCGCCGCCTCGACGACAATGGATTCCATGATGCTCCGTCTCCGCGGCAAACCCCTCCGCCGCCACGCTGATCTGCCCTGCTGATAACAAGGGGGCTCCGCCCCAACTTCCCGCCGGTGGAAGAGTTGTCGATTATACCCGATTGACCCCCGCCTCCCGGTCCTCTACCATGGGCCTATGCAAGGGCGGTAATCGGCCGTCATTTCCGGCGCAGAGCACCTCTCTTTTCTGAAACCAGATACAAGCGGACACCCCGGCCCGCGACGGGCCACAGGAGCAATCGTATATGGCAGACCCGAAATTGGACCGGCAGAAGGCCATCGACGGCGCGCTCTCCCAGATCGAGCGCCAGTTCGGCAAGGGGGCGATCATGCGTCTCGGCCAACGCGAGAACCTGGGCGTCGAGGCCATCTCGACCGGCTCGATCTCGGTCGACTACGCCATCGGCATCGGTGGCTTCCCGCGCGGCCGCGTCGTGGAGGTCTACGGACCGGAGTCGTCCGGCAAGACGACCCTCGCTCTGTCCGTGGTCGGACAGGCGCAGCGCCGCGGCGGCACCGCCGCCTTCATCGACGCCGAGCACGCCCTCGACGCCGAGTACGCCCGCAAGCTTGGCGTCGACATCGACAACCTCCTCGTCTCGCAGCCCGACAACGGCGAGCAGGCCCTGGAGATCGCCGAGATGCTGGTGCGCAGCAACGCCTGCGACGTCGTGGTCATCGACTCGGTGGCGGCGCTGGTGCCCAAGGCCGAGCTCGAAGGGGAGATGGGCGACTCGCACGTCGGCCTGCAGGCCCGCCTGATGTCGCAGGCTCTGCGCAAGCTGACCGCCATCGTGGCCAAGTCGAAGACCTGCCTGATCTTCATCAACCAGATCCGCGAGAAGATCGGCGTCATGTTCGGCAACCCGGAGACCACCACCGGCGGCCGCGCCCTCAAGTTCTACGCCTCGGTGCGCATCGACATCCGCCGCATCGCCGCGCTCAAGGAGGGCGAGGAGGTCACCGGCTCGCGCGCCAAGGTGAAGGTGGTCAAGAACAAGGTCGCCGCCCCCTTCCGCCAGGCCGAGTTCGACATCGACTACGGCGAAGGGATCTCACGCGCCGGCGAGCTGGTGGATCTGGGCGTCGAGCACAAGATGGTGGTCAAGAGCGGCGCCTGGTACTCCTACGGCGACCTCCGCCTCGGCCAGGGGCGCGAGAACTCCAAGCAGTTCCTGCGCGACAATCCCGACCTCGCCGAAGAGCTGGAGCTGAAGATCCGCGAGAAGCTGGGCCTGCCGGTGCAGACGTCTCTGCGCGAGGTGGCGGCGGAGTAAAAAGCCAAGGACCCAAAGGACATCCCCCCTACCCGAACACCCGCTTCCACCACCTCTGGAGAGCGGGTGTTCCACGCTTCTCAGCCTCTTCATCGAGACGGCCGATCGAGGTAGGGAGGAGGCCGAGGCGCCCTTTCTGGAGCTGCAGGAGGAGCAGATCCATCTCCCGGCCGCGCTGCCGGGGGTCGCCCGAGAAGGCGTCGCCCAGCGAGGTGTGGCCGTCGAGGCGGCCGTAAAAATCCCGCGCTCGCGCCGGCATGCGCTTCTGCTCCTCCGGCGAAGGCTCCTCGACCCACACCGGATACCAGCGCTCCAGGAGATCGATCGGCAGGGCCATGTGCCGGCGCGCCACCAGCACCTGGTCCTCGGTGGCCTGTTCGAGAAGCAGGTCGTAGACGCTGACCTCGAACGTCGAGCGGTCCATCGCTTCCCGCACCTCCACGATGTCGATGATGCGGGCGATGCACAGGTCGTAGGTGCTCGACAGGAAGCGGAAGTAGGAGCCTCGCACCTTCTTGTAGAGGTCGCTCAGCGTGCGCTCGCCGTCGATGTTGCGCGCCACCCGGCGGCCCAGCGGCTCCAGCTCGATGCCGGGCCACAGCTCGCCGCGCCGCAGGACGACCTCGTCGTGCACCAGGATGCGGCGGAGGCGCGCCATCTCGTCGATCCAGCGGGCGCCTTCGAGCGCGAGCCCCAGGGTGTCGATGGGCGCCGGCAGGAGCTCCTCGTCGGTCAGCATCTCCTCGGCCTGGAAGTAGAACAGCCCGCGCGGCCAGAGGAACATGTCGCAGATGGAGTCCTCGATCTGCTCGCGCAGAGTGCGCTGGATGACCTCGGGAGACAAGATCTCGAGCTCGCGCAGCGCCGCGCCCAGCCGGATGTTCTGGGACGTGCAGTGGGTCAGCGCCTTGAAGAGCTGGCCGTCGTCGAGATAGCCGTTGACCAGCAGGTGCTGGCCGTAGAACTCGGCCGGATCGTCGGAGAGGCAGCCGACGATCTCGCCCTGGTGGAAGTAGACGCGCTTCTCGCGCTCACTGCGGCGCACCACGAGAGCGCCGGTCCGGCGCTCGTTCTTGGCCCACTGCAGGAGGTCGCCCATCGGGAAGGCGGCCAGTCGCCCCGAGAATTCCATGATCGGGGCGATTCTAGCAGGCCGCTGCTATGCTTTTTCTTCTATGCGACGCACGAGCCTCTTCTTCCTGCTGATTCTCCCGTGGCTGCCGGCCTCCCTCGCCGCCGTCCCGTTCCCTTGTAAACCTTGCGCGGGCCTTCGCCTCGAACCGGCCGCCACGCCGGAAGAGACCGCCGCGCTGCTCCTCCGGATCGGACATCTCGAAGCCGGAAGCCCCCTCTTCATCGCCTGGGAAGTCGGCCTCGCTGACCCCAACCCGGCTGATCCGGCCGCCACCGCCCACACGGTGCAGGCGGTCCGCGCGGCGGGTGGAACGCCCTGGGTCTCGCTGGTCTTCCGTTCTCCGTCTCCGCTCGCACAAAGCTCCGACCGCCTCCAGGGCGAGCTGCGCGCCGCGGCGGCCCTCGCCGCCCAGGCGCCGCCCGGCACCTGGTTCCAGGTGGATTGGCAGCCGGAGGGCCAGGATGCCGGTGCCTTCGCCGCGACCGAGTACGCCTTTCTCCTCAAACGCGCCGCCGTCGCCCTCACCGGCGCCAAAGCCGAGGCACGGGTGGCGACCGAGCCGCTGCCGCCTCTCGTCAAGGTGCTCGAAACGCTCTACGGCGAGGAAGTGGCGGCCTATCTCGAAGCCGTCGTTCTGGAGCCCGCGGCCGACACGGATCTCGCCGCCGCGGTCGCCGCCATCCAGCGGCTCGATCCCGGCCGGCCGATCGTCCTCGACGGGCCGCCCCTCCCCCAGCCGCCGGCCCAGGCTCTCGCCGACGCGGCGCGCGCGGCGACCCGCGGCTTCGATCTCACGCTGTTTCACGCGCCGGCCGTGCAGGCCGCATCCCTGGCGCCGTTCGTCGTGCTGGCCCGCGAGTTCGCCGGCGACCTCTCCTATGACGAGAGCTCGAACCCCACCGGCGCGACCGAGGCGTGGACGTTCGTGCGCGGCAAGGACTTGGCGCTCCGCATCATCGCGCGCTCGTCGGACGGCGCCTCCGCGCTCGCGTTGCGCTTTCCCGATCCCACGCTCCGCCGCCCGACCCGCTTCCCTTACACGGCCGGTCCAGTGACGGCGCCCACCGCCCAGGTGACCGCCAACAGTTTCGAGATGCGCGTCGACAATCCGGGACCGATCGCCATCCTCGGCCTCGAACGGGAGACCGCCGAGGAGCGGAAAGGGGTCGCGGAGAAGGTGACCGTCGCCGGGCAGCGCGACATGCCGGTCGAGGAGATCCTGCGCCGCTTGCAGGCCTTCGAGGACGCCCAGGACCGGCGCATCGAGCACTACAGCGCCACCAATACGACCAGCCTGCGCTTCCAGCCGGCGGCCGGCACGCAGACGTTCGAGGCGACTCTCGAAGGACCGTTCTTCGTCAGCAAGACCGGCACCGACTGGGCCTGGCAGACGCTCTACGTCAACGGCGTCCGCTGGCGGTCCAAGAAGCTGCCGGAGATCCCTCTCATCCAGCCGGAGAAGGCCGCCGCGGTGCCGCTCGCGATCCACTTCACAAAGCAGTACCGCTACCGGCTGCGCGGCAGCGACCGCATCGACGGGCGCGACGCCTGGGTGGTGGACTTCGCGCCCGCCGGCCAGGACGAGCAGGGCAAGCTCGGCAAGCTGTATCAGGGGAGCGTCTGGGTCGACAAACAGATCTACGCCCGCCTGCGCACCAAGGCGGTGCAGATCGGTCTCGAGGGGGAGGTCATCTCGAACGAGGAGACCATGACCTACTCGCCGATCGACGCCCAGGGCGCCGCCGCGCCGTGGGCGGCCGAGAGCTTCATCCTCCCCCTGCACCTGGTCTCGCAGCAGATTCTTTCGGTGGTCAACGCCACCACCGTGGTCGAGCGCGACACCCGGCTCTCGGCGGTGCGCCTCAACGGTCCGGACTTCGAGGCGCAGCGGACGCAGGTGGAGGCCTCCGAATCGACCATGGTGCGCGACACGGACAAGGGATTGCGCTACCTGGTCAAGGACGGTACCAGCCAGACGGGCCAGCGCGTGGTCAAGGAAGGGTTCGACCGCAACAAGCTCTTCCTGCTCGGCGGCGTCTTCTACGACGACGCGATGGACTACCCACTGCCGCTCGCCGGGGTGAACTACTTCTCGTTCGATTTCAAGGGCACGGGCAATCAGCTCAACGTCTTCTTCGCCGGCGCCCTGCTGACCGCCAACATGGCGCAGCCGCGGCTCTTCGGCAGCCGCTTCGACTTCGGCGGCAGCGCCTTCGCGCTCGCCGTGCCCTTCACCGACACCATCTATCGCGGCGGCCGCAACGCCACCGAGGAAGACGTCAAGCTGCGCACCGCGAACGCCGCGGTGAAGATCGGCCATCCGATCGGCAACTTCGTGAAGTTTGGCCTCGAATACCAGGCGCTGCTGTTCAACTACACCACCACCAAGGACACCGCGAGCAACTTCATCGCGCCGAGCAACAACATCATGCACTCCGTGGAGGCGACCGGCAGCTTCTCGCGCGGCGGCTACGGCCTGCGCGCCAGCGGCAGCTACAACCTGCGCTCCAAGTGGGACTTCTGGGGGCTGCCCGGCAACACCGAGTACAGCAAGGACAACAAGGACTTCCTGCGCTGGGACGCCCAGGCCAGCAAGAGCTGGTATCTCCCGCACTTCCAGAAGATCGGCGCCGAGGTCGACTACGTCGGCGGCTCGGACCTCGACCGCTTCAGCAAGTATCAGTTCGGCTTCTTCGGCGAGACCCGGGTGCACGGCTATCAGTCCGACCGCGTGCGCGCCGAGAAAGCGGTCGCCTCGCATCTCTCCTACGGCTTCGAGATCGGCGAATTCCTCCGTCTCGATGCGGTGGCCGACGCCGCCTGGGCGACCGACAAAATCGCCGGTCTGCGCCATGAGCTGCTCGGCGGAGTCGGTCTCGCCGGCACCTTCATCGGACCCTGGCAGACCGTGGTCAATCTCGACGTCGGCGTCCCGGTCGCCGGCCCGGACAACGGCTTCGTGCTGTACGTCGTGTTCCTGAAGCTGTTGAAATAGGGAGCGTCAGGCGACCTCCGCCGGAACCTCCGCGTCGCGCAGGGCTTGGCTGGAGCGGGGAAGACAGAGCAGGTAGCCCTGGACGAGGTCGATGCCGAGGTCGGTGACGGCTTTGAGGTCGCGCTCTTCTTCGATCCCTTCGGCCACCGCCTGGCCGCCGAGGCGGACGGCGAGGTCGGCGATCGAGAGGAGCACCGCCCGGCGGTGAGGGTCGGCATGGCAGCCGTTCACGAAGTGCCGGTCGATCTTCAGCAGATTGGGGTGGCAGTCGAGGATCATGCGGAAGTTCGACTGCCCGAGCCCGACGTCGTCGAGAGCGATGCGCACGCCCAGGGCGCGCAGCTCGGCGAGGCTCGCCAGGAGCTGCGGACCGCTCCAGGGCGGCGCGTGCTCGACGATCTCGATGATGATCCGCTCCAGCGGCACTTCGTGCTCGGCGCACAGCATGGCGAGGCTGCCGGCCAGGCTGTCGTCGCGCTCCAGGGTGGACGCGTGGACGTTGAGCGACAGGCTGGGCTCTCCGGGCAGGTGGCGCGACTCGCGCAACGCCGCCGCGATGGAGAGCAGATCGACCTCGCTCTCCCGGTGCTTGCGCCGCACGTACTCGAACAACACGTCCGAACGCTCGATGTTGGTCCCCTTCGGGCCGCGGGTGAGAGCCTCGTAAGCGTAAGTGGAACGCCCCTCGCCGGCGATGCGGAAGATCGGCTGGAAGACGGTGGTCAGGCCGTCCGGCTCGATGATGCGGTCCCAGAGGCTCACGCCGTCCCCCGCGTCAGCGCCGAAGCGATCTCGGCGAGGTCCGCCAACGGCATCGGCTTCTGGAGGAACGCGTCGACGCCGCGCCCGACCGCCTCGCTCTCGATCTCCGCCGAGCCGTACCCGGTCAACACGACGATCCGGGTCCACGGCGAACGCTCCCGGACGAAGCGGATCAGCTCCAGCCCTTCGTTGCCCTGGCTCCCGGTCAGCCGCAGGTCCGCGATCAGGAGCGCGTAGTGGACGTGCGACAGCAGGGCCTCCGCCTCCTCCAGCTCCCGCGCGCAGTCGACCTCGTACTGCAAGGGCACGAAATACTCGCGCAAGGCGAGGAGGATCGGCTCTTCGTCGTCGACGATGAGGATGCGTGGTCTCATGCTGAAATTCTCGCCATCCGTTATACCACTCTTTCCCATTTCGGCAGAGACTGCGAGCCGTGCGGCAGGAGGACGGAGATCACCGCCCCGCCCTGGGGCAGATTGCCCGGGACGATCTGGCCGTCGTGCTGCTCGACGATCTTCTGCACGATGGAGAGGCCGAGACCGGTGCCGCCGCGCCGCCGGGTGAAGAACGGCTCGAAGATGCGGGGCAGGTCCTGCGGGTTGAACCCCGGCCCCGCGTCCTCGACGCTGAAGCGGATCCCGCCCTGGTCGCCGAGCGGCTCCACGGCCGCCCGGAAGACGACGCGGGAGCCGGGAGGCGAGTGCTGGATCGCATTCTCCAGGAGGTTCTGGAACACCTGGAGGATGCGGTTGCGGTCGATGAGCACCGAGGGCAGCGCCTCGGTGGCCTCGGCGGCGAGCTCCACCCGCGCCGCGGCGGCGAGCGGCTCGCAGGCCGCGAGCGCCACCCGCATGACATCGCGCGGCGACTCCGAGGACTTGACCAGATGGAGCGGCTTGCCATAGTCGAGGAGCTGCTGCATCAGCTCGCTCAGCCGGCAGACCTCGCCCTGGAGGATGGCGACATACCGCTGGTATTCCGTGCGCCGCTTGAAACGGGCCGCGAACGCGTCGAGCGTCGCCGAGATGCCGAAGAGGGGATTGCGCACCTCGTGCGCCACGCCCGCCACCAGGGCTCCCATGGCCGACATGGTCTCGCTGCGCCGCAGCGACTCCTGCAGGCGCACCAGGTCGGTGATGTCCCTCGCCACCACCACCACGCCGCGCTGGCCGTCCGGGCTGGTGACCGGGCTCAGCGACACGTCCCACGTCCGCCCCTGCTCGTCGCGCGCCTGGGCCGCCGCGGCCTCGCTGGTGGTCGCGACCTCCAGCAGCAGGGTGCTGATCGCCCGCCACGGCTCGGTCGTCCAGAGCAGGGCGACGGGACGGTGGAGCACCTGCTCGTAGGAGAGACCCGCGAGCTCACGGGCCGCCTCGTTGACGCGGATGATGCGGCCGTCGATCTCCAGGAGCATGACCGGATGGGTGATGGCGTCGAACGTGATGCGCCACTCCAACGCCGACTTGCGGATCGTCTCCTGGAGCTTCCGCTGCTCCTCCTCGAAGCGCTTGCGCTGCGTGATGTCGCGCACCACGGTGAGCACCTCGTCGGGGCCGGAGCGGACGATACGCGCCTCGTAGGTGCGGATCTCGCTCCCGCGCGGCAGATCGTATTCCAGCATCTGGGTCTGATCGCCTGCCAGCGCGCGCTCGATGCCCGCGAGCGCCCGCGCCGCCACCTCCGGAGGGAGGAGATCGGTGACCTTCCGGCCGAGATAGCGGCGGGGAGACGCGAACAGCTCGCGCGGACGGCCGGACTTCACATAGAGATAGGTGCCGTCGCGGTGGATGCGGAAGATGAGATCGGGCAGCGCCTCGACGAGAGCGCGGTGGCGCGCTTCGCTGGTGCGCACGGCCTCCTGGCTCTCGTGGCGCTCGATGGCCACGGCGAGGACGTTGGCCACGGCATGCAAAAACTGGTTGTCCTCGGGGCTGAAGCGGCGGTCGGCGCGGGTGTGGACGGCGAGGAGGCCCCAGTTGCGGTCACGTCCGGGAATCGGCACGCTCAGACCGGCGAGGCGTTCGCCTTCGTCTTCACCATCACCATCACCAAGCACCGCCGCCGCCGCCGTCGCTGAGCGCGGAGCCAGTCCGCGGCGCAAATCCACCGGCACGACGTGGCCCGCCGCGTCCGTCTGCCAGCCGAGAGCCGCCCGGAGGCGCACCCCCTGCTGCCGCGGCAGGCGCTCCATCAGCTTGCAGTGCTCGACGCCGAGGACGGACGCCACCCGCCGCACAGCCTCGTCGAGGAGCACCTCCATCTCGGTCCCCTCCAGCGCGTGCCGGCCGAGCTCGGCGATGGCCGACTGCTGGCAGGCGCGCCGCAGCAGCTCCTCCTCCGCCAGCTTGCGGCGCGTGATGTCGGTCAGGGACACGGCCACGGCGTACGGCTCGCCGCCGTCGGCCCCGCCGAGCGGCCGCGAGCTCACGGAGATCCAGATCCGCTCACCGCCCGGCTTCTCGATCCCCATCACCACCTGCGAGCAGGGCTGGCCGGTGACCAGGGTGATCGCCGCCGGCTGACTCTCCGGCTCGAACGGGCTGCCGTCCTCGCGGACCGCCTCCATGCCGGGGCGCCGCGCCGTCCGGCCGACGATCTCCGCCTCGCTCCGGCCGAGGATCCGGCAGGCACTGGCGTTGCAACTGGAGATGGTTCCATCGGCCTCGTAGAGCACGAAGCCCTCTTCCAGCGCACCGATGATCGCACGGTATCGCTCCTCCCTCTCGAGGAGGGCGCTCTCGGCCGTTTGGGCGTACATAGTCAAGATCGACGGAGGATCGGCGTCATTATACCCTTGACGGAGGCCATCCATGAACGACGACGACGACGGCGACGGCGACGAGGAGGAAGAGGAGGACGAGGACGGCGCGGTCGAGCTGCCCATCACCGACGTCCTCGACCTGCACAGCTTCCGGCCGGCGGAGGTCAAGGACGTCGTCCGCGACTATCTCGACGCCGCGTACGAGAAGGGTCTGCGCCATCTGCGCATCATCCACGGCCGCGGCATCGGCGTGCAGCGCCAGACCGTGCGCACCCTCCTCGAACGCGACGCCCGGGTGATCTCGTTCGGCGACGCACCCGCCGAAGCCGGCGGCTGGGGCGCCACCTGGCTGACTCTGCGATGAGCCTGCAATGAGCTTCCCATGACCTCCCATAATCCAGTCCTCCGCGCCTTGCGGCGCCAGCGGCGCAAGCTGGCCGGGCTCTTCCAGCGGCCCGGCGCACAGCTCGTCTACAGCCGCCGCTATCAGCTCGACCTGCCCGGCGCCGTCTACGATCCGCTGCGCGGCGAGCGCATCCTGGCCTTCCTGGAAGCCACCGGCCTCCTCAACGAGCGTGCGCTGCACAACGCCCTGCCCGCCTCCTTCCGCTTCCTCCGCCGTGTGCACACAGACGACTACCTGGACTCGTTGAACCGCCCGGAATCCTACCTCTCCATCCTCGGCCAGGAGAGCTCCGACGAGCAGGCGGAACGGGTGCTCGAAGCGCAGCGGACCATGGTCGGCGGCACCCTCCTCGCCACCGGCCTCGCCATGCAGTCGAAGGGGATCGGCGTCAATCTCGGCGGCGGCCTGCACCATGCGTTCGCCGGCAAAGGAGAACGCTTCTGCATGCTCCACGACGTGGCGGTGGCGATCGCCGAGCTGCGCGCCCGCGGCGTCGCGGGCCCGGTCCTGGTCGTCGACCTCGATCTGCACGACGGCGACGGCACGCGCTCGATCTTCGCCGAGGATCCCACCGTCCACACCTTCTCGATCCACAACATGACGACGTCGGACGAGCGCGGCCGCCACGCCGTCGCGGCGACGGTCCTCGAGCTGCCGGGGACGGTGGAAGACGCCGAGTATCTGGCCGCGGTCCGGCAGTATCTGCCGCCGGTCTTCGCCGCGTTCCGCCCGGAGATCGTCTACTACATCGCCGGCTGCGACCCCGCCGCGGACGACCGCATCGGCAACTGGAAGATCACCGCCGACGGAATGTTGGAGCGCGATCTCTTCGCCCTCGCCTGCGCCCGCGGCGGCCATCACGGTCACCGGCCGCTGGTGATCGTGCTCGGCGGCGGCTACGGGCACAGTGCCTGGCGCTACACCGCGCGCTTCCTCGCCGCCCTGCTGAATCGCGGCAAGCCCGTCGAGCCGCCCGACTCCGAAGAGTCGCTGTTGCAGCGCTACAGGCGCATGGCGCGCGAGATCGCGCCCCACGAGCTGACCGGCGACGTGCCGGGCGACGACTGGGGGCTCACCGCCGACGACATCGCGCCCGTCATGGGCGGCATGCGCCGGCCGCACCGTCTCCTCGGCTACTACTCGCGGCAAGGTCTTGAGCTGGCCTTCGAACGCGCCGGCCTCCTCGACCGACTGCGCAGCCGCGGCTTCGACGACCTGCGCTTCGACATGGAGCTGGGCGACACGGCCGGCGACACCGTCCGCCTGTACGGCGACCGGCAGAAGCGCGAGCTGCTGATGGAAGCCCGGCTGACCATCGACCGCCACACCGCCGCCGGCCTCGCCCTGCTGCGCATCGAATGGCTCCTGCTGCAGAACCCGCGGGCCACCTTCACCCCGGAGCGCCCGGCCCTCCCCGGCCAGCGCCATCCCGGCCTCGGCCTCCTCCAGGACATCATGGCCCTCCTCGTCCTCGCCTGCGACCGCCTCCAGCTCGACGGCCTCCTCTTCGTCCCGTCCCACTTCCACACCATCGCCCAGGGGAAGAACCTGCGCTTCCTGAACCCGGAGGACGAGGGCCTGATCCGCGCCGTGCGCGCCGCCCTGAGCGGCCTGCCCCTGGCACGAGCCGGCGCGACCGTGGCCGCGGGCCGGGTAGTGGACGCGCAAACCGGCCGCCCGTTCGCCTGGGTCCCATGCCCCATGGTGCTGCCGGTCACCGCGCGCCTGCGGGAGCAGGTCGAAAGCGAGGACTATGAGCGCCGGGCGGCGGAAGCCGCGGCGGGGCATTCCTTCGTTCTCAAGCGATCGACGAGCGGCACCGCGCTATCATCAGCCAAACACTTATGACCAGCCGCGTCAGTCTCCCCCTCTGGTTGGCCCTGCTCCTGGCCGCGCTCGCCGCCTGGGCGGTGCTCGACCGCCTGCTGGTGCCGAGCGTCCGCTGGTACCTCCGGCGGCGGGTGAACCGCGTCATCGACGAGCTCAACACCCGGCTCAAGCTGGAGATCCCGGCCTTCCACCGCACCAAGCGGCAGGTCCTCATCGACCGCCTGCTCTACGATCCGAAAGTCGTCGAGGCGGTGGACCTCTTCGCCCGCGAGCAGACGATGCCGCGCCAGGTGGTGATGGCCCGGGTGGAGCGTTACGCCCGGGAGATCGTCCCCGCCTTCAACGCCTACTTCTATTTCCGCATCGGCACCTGGCTGTCGCGCAACGTCGCCCAGCTCCTCTACCGCGTGCGCCTCGGCTTCACCGACGAAGCCGGCCTCGCGGCCGTGGCGCCGGGCTCGACGGTGGTCTTCCTGATGAACCACCGCAGCAACATGGACTACATCCTGGTCGCCTACCTCGCCGCCGACCGCACCGCCCTCTCCTACGCCGTCGGCGAATGGGCGCGCGTCTGGCCGCTCCAGGCCCTCATCCGTTCAACCGGCGCCTACTTCGTCCGCCGCAGCTCCGGCGATCCCCTCTACCGCCGCGTCCTCGAACGCTACATCCACATGGCCACCTCAGCCGGAGTGCCGCAAGCCGTCTACCCCGAAGGCGGACTCTCCCGCGACGGCAACCTGCGGCCGCCCAAGCTCGGCCTGCTCGACTACATGCTGCGCGGCTTCGATCCGCAGGGAGACCGCGACCTCGTCTACATCCCGGTCGGCATCAACTACGACCGCGTGCTCGAAGACCGCACCCTCCTCCTCGACGTGCAGCCCGGAGCCAAACGCAAAAGCCCGCTGGCCGCCGCCCTGACCACCTTCCGCTTCACCGGCCACAACATCGCCTTGAGAGCCCGCAACCGCTGGCACCGCTTCGGCTACGCCTGCGTCAACTTCGGCACGCCCTTCTCGATGCGGAAGTATCTGAAGGACCACGACCTCGATCTCCGCCGGCTCGGCAAGGAAGAGAGAGCCGTCCACCTCGAACGTCTCGGACGCGATCTCATGGAAGCCGTCGGCAAGGTCATCCCCGTCGTCCCCGTCCCCTTAGTCGCCGCCGCCCTCCTGGAGCACGGCAACGGCGGCCTCTCCGAGCTCGATCTGAAAGCCCTCGTCCACCAGAAGATTGCCGCCCTCGACGCCGTCGGAGCCCACGTCTACATCCCCCGCCAGGACCTCGACTACGCCATCGTCGCCGGCCTGCGCACGCTCACCCAGCGCCACATCGTGCTGGAAAATGACGGCCTGTTCCGGATCAATCCGGAGGAGAAGCTGGTGCTGCGGTACTACGCGAACTCGATCGGGCATCTGTTGCCGGGGGTTGACGGGCCTGGCTGAAAAAAGTTGTGAGATTGGAGAGGCATTTTACGTCTTCTATGGGGGTGAGGAGGAATTCACCCCATGCGAGAGAGACACAAAGGGAAAACCGAGGCGGAAGACGAGGTGTTTCGGTGATGGCCGAAACCCTCACGGAGGATCACGACGGCAGCTACCGTCTCCTCTTCTCTCATCCCCGCATGATCGGGGACCTGTTGCGCGGCTTCGTCCCGGAAGAGTGGATCGAGCAGGTGGATCTCCGGGCCCTGGAGAAGTGCGGCGAGGTGACGATCAGCGAACGGCTGGAACGGCGGGAGGAAGATCTCGTCTGGCGAGCCCATTGGCGGGACGACCGGCTGCCGGTCTATCTCCACATCGAGTTCCAGTCGAGCAACGACCCCTTCATGGCGGTCCGGAACCTGAGCTATCTGGGGCTGCGCTACGAAGAGCTGGCCCGGAAGCGGGAGATCTCGCCGGCTGGACATCTGCCGATCGTGATCCCCCTTGTGCTTTACAATGGCAAGCCAGGATGGTCTGCGGCCCGGGAGATCTCCGAGCTGATCGAGGCCGTGCGGGGTGGCGCGCACCGTTACATTCCGCAGCTCCGGTACCTGCTCGTCGACGTGCATCGCGAGCCCGTGCCGGAAGCGGAGCCCGACAATCTCGTCGCCCTCCTGTTCACGCTCGAACGGAGCCGGAGTCATGAGGAGATCGACCGTGGAGTGGCCCGCTTGGCGGAAGCCCTCCGCGGGCCGGACAACTTGGAGTTGCGCCGGGCGTTCACCGCGTTCCTGCGCTATTCCCTGTTGCCCGCCCGCTTTCCAGGTGCCAGAATCCCAGCCATCCAAGACCTCGAGGAGGTGAGACCGATGTTGCGTGAGACCGTCCAGGAGTGGACCCAGCAGTGGCTCGAAGAAGGCCGGCAGGCGGGCCGTCAGGAAGGTCGGCAGGAAGGCCGTCGAGAGGGGCGGCAAGAGGGGCGCCAGGAGGGGCGTCAAGAGGGGGAGGCTGAGTTGCTCCGGGAGCAGTTGGAGTACAAATTCGGACCGCTGAGCGGCGGTGACCTCCTGCGCATCCGGCAAGCGGACCGGCCGGTCTTGCATACGTGGGCCAAACGGCTCCTGACCGCCCAGGCCATCGGCGAGGTCTTCAAGGACTGAGGATGCGATCCCGAAAGGCCCGCCACAACTCCAGACCCTGCTCCGGATCTTCAACGACCTCCACAAACTCCCCTGTGTTCAGGTCCACCCCCTGCCATCCGTTGTCGATGCAGAGTTGCACAATTCCGCCCACAACCTCCGCGCCGGCACGAACATGCAGCATGAATCCTTCCAGGGGATCGCTGTCGCCAAGGTTGAATTCAATCGCCCCATACTCGCTGTCCCACACACCCCACACCGGGCCCTTCCAGTCGGTCCCTGGAAAAACTTCAAGCACCGCCCGATGAATCTCTGCGCGCGTTCCCAACGGAATAGGCATCTGGTCACTCGGAATCTCGTCCACCGTTGCGTAGTGCTGCGGGAACTTGCAGATCGAGACATCCCAGCTCATGTTCGTTCCTTTCTCTTCCGCCAGCCTCGCGCTCAGCGTTGGCCTTCCTGCAGGGCCTTCAGCTCAACCATAGCCTGCTCTGCCTGGTGCAAGGGAACGAAGACGTGGTCGTGGTTGAGGCCGGCGACAACGTTACAGCCAATCCCTGCACAAGCAAGGACGGCGGCGAACGCCGCGGTAAGGCCGACAGCCGCGAGATCTGAGCTCACGTTGAGCGTGATCCAGGCGCACCGGAAGACTGACACAAGGCCTTCTGATTCGGCCACAGACTCTTCAACGATGAGCGAGAGGCCTTCAGGCTCCCTGATGGATGCCACGACCTTGGATTGATCGATTGGCCTATCGCCCTCAACTCGTGCGAACACATAGGTCCCTGGGTTCAGGACAGGCTCCATGGTGCGGAGCAGAGTGTCGAGATGCGAGATCGGGGACCCGGCAATGGCACCGGTACCTGTCACCTGGAGCCGGCAATCCGTTCCCGCAAAGATTCGTTCGATTCCCGACCGGAGTCGGAGCAGCGACGGATGGTCGCACGAAAACTCGACCGCGAAGGTCGCTTCCGTGCCGAGGCTCCTTGCGGTTGCCTCGTCGACTGTCACCTCGATCCGGCCGCTGGAGAGGGAACACGACAAAACCTGCCCGTAGGTCCCGTATGCCTGGTCAGTGTGCTCGAGGTAAACGCCGTCATCGTCGGTGGGGTCCAGCCCTCGTTGCAGCATAAAGTACTTGGAAGTGTCGACCTGGCGATCGGCGAACCCGACCATGAGGGCGCCATCGATCTCGTCCACCGACACGAAGCCTGCTTGAAGGAGTATCTGCATCTCATCGGTCCGCCGGCTCTTCAACCTCGCCTCAGCCGGCGTTCTTGAGCCGATCGTAGGCGGCCTCCGGAAAGTCATGCTCGATCCACCGACGTCGGTATTCCTCTGGGCCGAGGGAATCGATGATCCGACGAACCGTTGAGTGCGTTTGGCCGCGCAAATGTGCGACCGATGTCATTCCCTCGAGAAGGATACGGCCCTTCGATTCGGAGCCGATCCCCCAGGAAGGCCAGTCGTCGTGCCGAACGACTTGCACGGCGACATCCGTATGGCCGAGACGCTCCAATTTCAGGTGGTACTCCCCTGGCTCGTCCATGAAGACCACCGTTCCGGTTCGGGCACCAAGGGCGACGCTCGCAACGACATCGCAAAGTTGATGCAGGGAATCATGAAGGTACGACGCGGTCATCTCAACCGCTCGCTTCCCGAAACTAACGCGGCACGTTGCCCAGCCCGCCTCGCCAAGCTCGTACTCCACCCGGAACGATAGATGACTCACATTCGCTCCAATATGCGTCGCGGTAGGTTCACCACAAATCCAACCGGCAAGTTGAACTCGACTCCAGCAGCGCAACTGCTTCGCTCGGATGGTCGAGGTTGACCAGGGTAAGGTTGAACCAGACTCCGGCCAGATCGAGGCTGACTACGGTAGCCTGACACGGGTCCGGCTCCCCGGCGTCCGCGGCCCAGCGTCCGCGCATCCTCGCCCAACGTCCACGCCTCGCTCCCCAACGCCTGCGCCACATCCCCAACTCCCGCGTCTCGCTTTCCGCCGGCCGACTCTCCATCCTAAGGCCCTTCCGTCCTAGCTCGCCCTTCGAGTTGTCGAGTCCATAGCAGTCTGTGCCAAAGCCTCTACTGTGGCCGGGTTGCGGAGATCCTGGAGGGTGCTTGCGATGTCCTCGTGCTTCTGATGCCAAGGTTGAAGAAGAAGCGTAGCCAGCAGTGGCGCGAGATCGGCCGTCAGGAGATCTAAGCGAGGCGCACGAGCACCACTCCAGCTCAAGGCGTAGGCGTTAGCCACGGTGGTGGGTATAGACCTCGACTGGAGAGAACTCCTTGCGCACGCCCCCAGTAGTAGGCTCCCCTGTCCTCATTTTCGTTTGGAAACATGACCTCGGCCGTAAACACACTATACCCACACCAACTGGCCAAAAGCGCCCGCGGAACAATGAAGGTAGCCACCTGCATATATGAAAGCCTTCCAAGACCTACGTCCGGCTTTGCCGCCCGAATTGCCCAAGCTTGCTGAATGTGAGGCCTCAGCCACTCAGACGGTTTCACACGAAGATCATAGGCATGAGTAAACGATCCGCTTGTAGTCGGGTGTGCCAATGCGTAGATATAGCCCGTAGAGTCGTCGCGGTCTCCGGTACTCGAGGAGTGATAGGCAAACCAAGCGGCAGTCTGGACGTTGTCAACGAGATCTAGCCATCTAGTAGGTAGCCCATAGTGCTGCGCCAAAGCTTCACGCTCCTCCGTCGAACCGGCAGGATCAAATACCGACCGTATCTCCGAAAGTACCGTGTCAAGCCAAGCGGCCCGGCTCTTTGCCTGGGCCCTACGAGTTGCCCCTCGGAATAGCGGGACCTGAATTTCCCAATCCCGGCGCTGACCTCGATACAAGACACTCGTTTGATACTGAGCCAGTGTATAGCGAAGAACTCCAGCTGCAAGGAAAAGGCCTCGGATATCCATGATGTACCAACGCCGTACATTACTCGGAGAGGGTCCAGGCGCTCTCGCTCCCCAGTGCCTGTGACAGATCTCTTGGGACACCGTCTCGTCCAGCCGCCGGTAGAATGCTTGGCGTTCAGACTCAGTAAGCCAGGGAAGATGTCGCATTAAGGTTTCATCTAGTTTGGTGCACAGCCTCAGAATGGATGCTGCGTGCTCCTGCCGGGCTTTGATCCTTCGCCATGTTCTCTTGATCCTTCGCTCAGAAGCCAAACCTCTGCGAGGCGGCATCGTGCCATTCCCTTCTGGCGCCTCAGCTTCCCATCAGCCTACAATCCTTCAGGATCACCGTCAATGCAGGAGCATTTGCCACTTCAAGGTCGCCTTGGCGAACGGGCCCCGCGCTCGAGTCCTGCGAGCCGGATCCGGCCGGCCGGACCTCCCTACCCCCAGATCCTTTGGCTCGCCGAGGCTCCCCGCAGGATGACTCCGAGGTGCCGTGTTCCCCGCAACCGGACTGGCCGGCCTGAGCCGAAGCCCCCCCGCGGGCGAACCGGACGAGCAAGAGCTACAATGATGGCCATGCCCCCGAAACCCCGAGGAGGCCTCGCCGTATCGACAAGTGAGATGAAGCGCACCCGCCGCATGCCGTTCCAGCGCCTGACGCAGTTCTTCCGCGAGTACACGGACGGGCTGAGCACGCGGGACTTCCGCCGGCTGTTCGACCGCGATGCGGCGCATGTATATGAGGTGCTCGCCCGCGATCAGAACCAGGGGCCGGAGCCGAAGGGGATGCGGCGGTGGTTGTTCCGGATCCGGGTCGTGTTTCTCGGGCTGTCGTCCAAGCTGACCCCGGTCCGCCGCCTGCTGTTCGCCCTCGGGCTGTTCTTCTTTGCCGCCGGGTTCTTGCAGCAGCCGAGCGTCGTCTACCGGGGCGGCGCGGTACGGGTGACGATCGACTTCTCCCCGTTCTGGTTCGCCGCCAGCCTGTTCTCGTTGATCTATCTGCTCGCGCTGGAGCTGGTGGACCGCGTCCGCATCCGCGATGAGCTGGTGGTGGCGCGCGAGCTGCAGTCGGATCTGCTGCCGAATGAGATCTCGTCGGTGCCCGGCTATTCGTTCGCCCACTCCTACCGGACGGCGAACGAGGTAGGCGGCGACTATTACGACGTGACGCCCCTGCCCGACGGGCGGGTCGCGCTGATGATGGGCGACGCCAGCGGGCATGGCATGGGGGCCGGGCTGGTGATGGCGATCGCCAATGCCACGCTCAAGACCGGCCTCGATCTCGATCCCAGCCCGGAGCGGGTGGTGACGCTGCTCAACCGCACGCTGTGCCGCACCGGCACGAAGCGGACGTTCATGAGCGTGTTCTATGCCCTGCTGCTGCCGGACCTCGGCATTCTGGAGTACGTCTGCGCCGGCCATCCGTTCCCGTTCCTGCGTCGGGAGAACGGCGAGATCGAGGAGCTGGGCGAGGGTGGATTGCCGCTCGGGCTGCGCGATTCGCTCGTCGTGAAGTGCCACAAGGTCGCGATGCGGCCCGGCGATCTGCTGGTGATGTACACCGACGGCCTCGCCGAGGCGGTGGATGCCGAGGGCCGGGCTTTCGGCTACGACGGCATCCGCGAGGTGATCCGCTACGGCAATCCGCCACAGATCGCCCACGACCGCATCCTCGGCGCCTTCGATCGCCACATCGGCGAGGAGCCGCTGCGCGATGATCTGACGTTGCTGCTGATGGCACGGCAACCGACCTTGCCGGGAATCGCGTAGGGGGCGGCCCGCAGGGCCGCCCCGGGGTGAGAGAGCAGCGCTACCTTACAGTGTCGAGCGCCGCGAGCTGGGCCAGGAAGTCGTGGTGCGCTTTCTGCATCGCGGTCAGATCGCCTGAAGAGATCGCGGCCTCGATCGCCTCCTCCTTGGCGCTCAAGCCCGGCAGGGTGGTTTCCAGCGCTCCCGTCACCTGGCGCAAGGAATCGACTTGCGTGCGCAGGTGGACGGCGTAATCCGGATCGTTCAGCGTCCGGTCGCCGTAGCCGTCGATGAAGGCGCGCGAGGCGTCGATGATCGCGGCGGCGGAGGCCAGGGCGTTGAGCGGGTCGGCGCGGAGGAAGAGGTCGCGCTGCCAGCGGACGTTCTGCAGGATGTTGGCGCGATCCCCTTTCAGTTGCCGTTGCTGGGTGAGCAGAGCGTCGAGCTCGTCCAGCATCGTGGCGTGGGAGACGAGCAGGCTTGCGACCGGCGCTTCGGAGGTGTAGAGTGCCGTCAGGTTGTCGAGCTCCGCCTTGGTGCCGAATGGATCACCGCCTACCAGGGAACGGCTGAGCAGGGCGTAGGCGCTCGACATGACTTTCAGGTTGGCGCTCAGGAAGTGCAGGTAGTCGGTGTCGGCGAACGCGCCGGAGTCCAGGTACGACTGCGGCGCCTTCATCTCGGTGATAGCGTAGTCGCTGGGATAGAGGGCCGCCAGCCGGGTGTAGACTGAGCGGTGGTTTTCCAGGACGTCGGCGATCGTCCTGGGGTTTGACGCGAGACGGGCGCCGACGCCGAAACCGTCGAGAACCTGATCGGCGGCGACTTCCTGGAATTGCACGTCGAGCTCTTCGCCTTCGACTCCCGCCGGTGCCGGAATGGCGATCTCCAGCCAGCGGTCTTCTTCCGGCTGCATTGCCTTGATCACCACGGAACCGCTGCCGGCGAGGCGCAGCGGATCGGTGGCGTGCAGCGGTCCGAGGGACGAAGCCACGACGCGCCACGTGGCACCGCTCAGGCGCTTCGGATCGCTCAACGAATATTGCAACGTCATATCGCGCGGGAAGGTCGCCATGTTGTGCAGAATGGCGTAGTACTTCTTCATTCCGGACTGCGACTTGGCAGGCGTGGTGGTGAGGAACATGTTGCGCTGCGCCCGGTTGTTGTCGTTGAGAATGATCAGATCGGTCGGCCAGCCCGGCGCGGAGCCGCGCAGGCTCTTGCCGATGAACGGATCCGCCGGCGTCTTGATCTCCACCGCCATGCAGAGGTGCTTCGAGGCGACCTGGTTGAGGTGCCAGTGATACGGCACGGTGGTCTTCGGCAAGATCTCGCCGGCCGCGTACGAAAGTGTGGGATCGGGATCGGGGAACGAAGCATCCGCGTCCGGCTGGGTCGAATCCACGTAGGGACTACCGACGCCGAATTTGGAGACCAGGAAGTGCGCGGTCACCGTCGCCGCGCTGCCGCTGGTGTTGCGCCGCACGCGGGTGAACGCCCAGTTGTCACCCTTGGCGAGGTCGCCATTGCCGGCGTCCTCGTTGTCCGGCTGATCGTTGGGGAACGTGCCCGGATCGATGCTCCGCCGGTTCCACACGTCGCTGGTCTGATAGAAGACCGGATTCGTCGACGGCTGCACTCCGTTGTCGCCGCTCGCCGGACTGCTCGTCCAGTCGCGGACGTAGAAGTCGTCCCAGGCGAGCTGATCGGTGAAGAAGAAGAAAAACGGATCGATCGACACCGGCACCGTGCCCGTGTTGGTCTGGTTGCGCAGGGTGTGGGTGGCTGGATCGATGTTCCGCAGGAACTTGAAGCCGCTGGGCAGGTGTGCCTGGTCCGGAATGTTGGCGGACGAGAACACACCGTAGAAGACCTGGCCCACCGCCTGGAGATGCGCGTAGTCGCCGAGATACGGGAGGCCGACCATGGGCGGCGTTCCATCCGTGAAGCTCGCCAGCAGGACGTCGGGCCAGACTCCTCCCTGGTTGAACGAGCGGCGGAAGTGGGTCTCCCACTGCTTCGTCGCGGTGAATTGCTGATAGAGCAGGCCGACGGTGCCCATGGTGTTCACCGCCAGGGCCGGATTGATCGCATTCGGGACGGTGAGCAGATCGGGGGTCCAGGTGACGCCGCGGTTGTCCGAACGGAGCACGTGCAGGGTGTAGGGCTTTTGCCCATTCGGCATGTCGGAGTAGACGGCGTAGACGCGGCTGCTGTTGTTCGGATCGATGGCGATGCTGAGCCCGCCGCCGCCCAGCCGCTCCGAGCCGAGGGCCGGGACGCCGGGGTTCACCGGCACGGTGATGTCCGCCTTGATGACATGACCTGCGTCCATGCCGGTCTTGAGATCCTTGAACTGTTTCGCGCCCACCGCCCCGTTGTCGTCGCGCACGACGACCGCGTCCAGGGTCTGGTTGAACGAGTCGATGTCGGGGCCGCGGACGGCGATGTAGATGGCGTAGACGGTGCCGTCCGGATGGGCCGCGACGCGCACCGGAGCGAGATCGGTGCCGTCCTTGCCGAGCGTTTCGAGCGGCAGGGGATCCCACTGCGGCGCCGCCTGCGAGCCGTCCGGAGAGCGGCGCACCGTGTCGGTGTGCCCGGAGGCAAGTCCCGGCCCTTCGTGATCGTTCATGCCGACGTAGACGCGGTCCTTGCCGGCGTCCTGCTGGCCGATGACCGTGGACACCGCGAGCCAGGGCTGATCGACCGTCAGCATGTTGTTCGGCTCCAGATCGCTCATCATAGAGGGAGAGGTGAAATCGTTGGTGCGCAGCATCCAATACCGGGGGAAGAAGGAGCCTTGCAGCTCGGCGGCATAGAGCCGGTTTCCTGAGCCGCTGAAGCGCAGGGTGATGTCGTCTGTCTTGTGATCGACGTCGCCCGGCACGATGGTGTTGGAATACCAGTTCTTGCCGCCGTCCGTGGAGATGAAGATCGGCGCGTTCGAACCCTGCATGGGATCCGGGCTGAACGCCGTCGCCGCCATCTGGAGCGGATTGGCCGGATTGACCGCCAGGCTCGGCTCGCTGTCCTGATTGGTCTCGTTGCTCCAGGTTTGTGGAATCATGTCGACGACGAGGACTCCAGAGGCTCCCGCCGTCCGGACCAGGACGGCCGACGCCAGGGCGGAGATGAGGAAAGACCGCAGAAAGGTTTTCATCGCCTCACCATCCGTTCCACTGCCGGCAGAGCTTCCCGGCCCATCAGGTTCCAGACCTTCGGCGCAATGTACATCCCCGCCGCGGCCGGGCTCGGCTCCAGGAGCCAGACTCCGTCCTGACCCGTCCGCGGCTTGAGCGCGCCGTGCCAGGAGGTATCGTTGCTGCCGGGATAGAGAAGGACGACGCGGGCCGCCCGCAGATCACCCTTGATCACGCGATCCACCGCGATCACCGCTTCCTGCCAGATCGGATCGTGTTCCGTGCCCCGGCGCCCATCCACGAGCGCGGAGGCGCGCGTTTCGATCACCCGGCCGGCCACGACCAGCGTGGCGCCGTCGAGCCGTTGCTGGAGCTCCTCGTCTGCCATCTTGCGATGCGCCGCCACGACCAGCGCAGGCACCGCGGCGCCCGGATCTGTGTGCCCGACCTCGACGAGCGCGAGGTGTTCGCCGTACAGCCAACCGCGTGTGAAGAACACCGCCGAGTCGCCGGCTTTGACCGAGTCCGGCTGGCTCAGCTTCAAGGTGACCTCCTGGCCGCGGAAAACCTCCAGCAGACCAGGAACGTGGAGGACCTCGTCGATCCGCACGACCGCCGTGTCCTCTCCCCCTTGGAGAATCGCCAGGTTCACCGCGCCGAGCTGCTCGACGGTGCCCCGGAAGATGAGTTGTGAGCCGCGGGTGAGCGTCTCGACCGCGGCAGTCGTGGGCTGCGCCAGGGCCACCGCCCCGCTCCACAACCCGAGCGCCGCGGCCAATAAGGCGCCCCGGAATTTTATGCTTGCCATCGCTTTCCCCTGTCTTTGATTTGGAATTGACGAGCGCCCCAGGCAGGGGCGCTCTACAGGGGAAGACGACGGGAGGCGGGAGAGGTATTAGAAAAAAAGGACGCGTTCCATTGCCGCCTCGGCCTCCAGGCTTTCCTTGTCGCGAAAGACCGTCGCGACCGCGGCCACGCGGCCACCGGCGCGGAACGTCACCGTGGCATCGCGATCCGCCAGCGAGCCGGTCACGTCCGCGGAATCCCATTTCACGGCATGGCCGACGTAGTTGATGCTCACGTCGTAGTGCTGGCTCCAGAAGAACGGAACCGCGTCGAATGGTTGATTTTTGCCCAGGATGTTGAGCGCCGCGGTCTGCCCCTGCCGTTCGGCGACCACCCAGTGCTCGACGCGGATGCTCTCTCCCGAATACGGATCGGGCCAGCGCGCGATGTCCCCCGCCGCCCAGATGCCCGGCGCGCTCGTCCGCAGATGCTCGTCCACGATCACGCCGTTGTCGACCTTGAGCCCGGCGGCTTCGGCGAGAGTGACACGCGGACGCACACCGATGCCGGCGACCACCAGGTCCGCGGGCACCGATTCGCCGTTGTCCAGACGGACCGCATTGGCGGTGATCTCCGCCGGCTTGGTGCCGAGTTTGAAGACGACGCCTTTCTCTTCGTGGAGCTTGCGGACGAAATCCCCGAGATCCGGCCCGAGAACTTTTCCGAGCGGGCGATCGTCCGGCGCCGCGACGGTCACCTCGATGTTGCGATGGCGTAGCGCCGACGCGGCTTCGAGGCCGATGAAGCTGGCGCCCAACACGACGGCCCGCTTGGCTCCCTTCGCTTTTTCAATGATCCCCCGGCTGTCGGCCAGCGAGCGCAGCACGTGGACATGCGGCAGATCGAAACCGGGAATCGGCAGGCGGATCGGCTCGGAGCCGGTGGCGAGCACCAGCGCGCCCCAGGCCACGGTCGTGCCATCGGCGAGCGTCACCGTCCTGCCCTGCGGATCGATCGCGGTCACCGCCGCTCCCAGCCGCAGCTCGATCCGGCGCTCGTCATAAAAATCTTTGGGATGGAGAGGAATCCACTCCTCAGGCGCGTTGCCGGCGAGATAGTCCTTCGAGAGATTCGGCCGGTCGTACGGGAGATCCGGCTCCGGCCCGACGATCACGATCCGACCGCCGTAGCCCTCCCGGCGTAGCGTTTCCGCCACCGCGTTCCCGGCCGCTCCGGCGCCGACGATGACGACGGGATCCGGTCCGTCCGCCGAACGGTGAGGCACCAGATCGACCTTGTCGCGCACGAAGATCCGGTCGCCCTCGCGATCCACCCGATAGCAGGCGACCGGGTTGAGCGCCGGAGCGCGCACCGCCTCCCCCGTGCGCAGGCTGAAACAGGCGTGATGCCACGGGCAGCGTACAGTGTCGTGCACCACCAGCCCTTCGCCCAAGGGTCCGCCGTAATGCGTGCACGTCGCGCCGACCGCGAAGATCTCCTCGCCGCGGCGCACCACCAGCACCGCCTCGCCGTCCGCATGCCCGACCACCTGACCGCCGTCCGGCACATCCGCCAGGCTGATCCCCGCGCTCAGATCCGGTCCCGAAAGCTGTGTCTCTCCGCTCATGGAGCCATCCCCCTTTCGTAGGTGCTTATCCTACGCCCCAGCAACCGGCCGGCCGGCCCGCTCCAAGGCGGGACGCTCCGGTGCGTACTCAATTGACTCGCTCCGTCCCTATTTAAGACGGCTTGCTTCTTTCTCAAGCCATGGTTACTATACGCACACCCATCGCGTCTTGTCTAGACCTGACGGCCACGTTCTTTGACAACTGAACCTGTGAGAAGTGCTGAACGCGGCCCGTTGGCGCCGGTCCGTGTCAGCTTATGCCAGGCTGGCACAACAAAGTCGTTGACAGCCCGCAACGACTATGCCAGCCTCTACGTATCACAAAGCAGCACACTCCACGCCATGAACGGCGAGGAGCATCCGGCCGACAAGGCCAAAGGAGAACACCATGAGACAGGACCGTAAGCAGTCAGACAGCTTGGACACGTGGCAGCATCTCGTCACCTCCGTGGCGGCCAACGCCGCGGATCTCGCGCAGCTAGACATGCCGCGGCAGAAGCTGGAAGGGATGCTCAAGGAGGTCAAGGACCTCACCGCCACCCAGGCGGCCCTCGCGGCGAGCAAGCAGGAAGCCTCGAAGCGCATAGAAGAGCTGGTGAACAACGGGCGCAAGGTCGCCACGGTCCTCAAGGTGGCCGTCCGGGAGCACTACGGAGCGCGCTCGGAGAAGCTGGCCGAGTTCCGCCTCCAGCCCTTCCGCGGCCGCAAGGCGAAGGCGCCCGTCCCCACCCCCGAACAGGCGCCCCATCCGGTCGCCGAGCGCAAGCCCTGATCCGTTTCCCCATCCACTGATCCACCAACCACAAGGGGCGTGCCCACGGGCACGCCCCCTTTTTTGCGCCGATTGCCCGGAGCAGCGCTTCGTTGCCCCGGGGCAACGGCTTCCTGTCCCGGGGCAGGGGCTTGCTGATCTGGAGCAATGGCTCGGTTTCCCGGGGCAGCGCCTCGATGATCTGGGGCAGAGGCTCGCTGCCCAAGGGCAAGGAGGCGATGCTCTGGGGCAAGGGCCAGGTGCTCCAGGGCAACGCCTCGATGGCCTGGGGCAGTGACTCGATGATCGGGAGCAACGCCGCGGTAATCTGGGACAACGCTCTGATGCCCCAGGGCAGCGACTCGCTGCTCCAGGGCGACGGCTCGATTTTCCGGGACAATGACTCGATGCTCCGGTGCGACAGGTCGATGCTCCGGGGCAACGCTCCCCGGAGTCATCCTGCGGGGAGCCTCGGCGTCCCAAAGGATCTGGGGGCAGGAAAGGTCCGCCCACCCAGATCCTTCCCGCTCGCAGGGCTCGCACTCAGGATGACAGGGCCTGCCGATCTACGTTGACAGGCCACTCAGCGCCCCCAAAAAGGCCACCCCGGCGCGTTGCGCCCCACCTCCGGCGGGTGGCACAGGTGGAGCCCGAGAGGGCGATCGTGCTGGTGGCTCCGGAAGACTACGACGAGGTGATGCGCAGCGGCGTGGCTCCGAAGGGCACCTGGGCGTTCCTCCTCGCGCCGGTCGACAAACACATCACGCGCCTGGTGGTGCGGTCCCGCAGCGGCGCCACCGATGGCGCAGGCCGCATCCTGTTCTTTGATCCCATCCACTTCGTGATGGAGAGGAAAATGATGCTCGGGATTCGCGATCGCGCCGAGGCCCGCGGCAAGGCGAAGGCCACGGCGCATTGACGGATGGAGTTGATGACTACGGACGGCAGATCTCGCCTTCGATGATCCCTTCGCCGGTGCCGTTGGCGAAGGTGCCGGTGGCAGTGAGGGTGCCTGTGGCTCCAGCGTATGGTCCGGTGCCGCCGGTCACCGTGTCGACTTCGCCGAAATCACCGGCGCCGACGGTCGACAGCACGATGGAATCTTTGGTGAAGAAATCACCGTACGCGGTGTGAAAGGTGTTGTCACCGGTCAAGACCACGACCGCGGTCACCGGCGTATCGACCGTCGACACGAAGCTGGTGCCGATGAAATTCGTTTCAGCCCGCAGGCTCCCGCGCAGAGTCGCCGAGGCGCACAGGCCGATGGGAGAGGTGCAGCCGGGATCTGCCGACGCTTCCAGGAAAAGGTGAGAATGAACCTTTTCGCAGTGCGGAGCGGCGGCGGCCGGCAAGGCGGCGAGCGGGGCAAGAACCAGGGCAGCAGCGAGAATTCGGTTACGAATCATGATTCGTCTCCTTCCGATCATGGGATCATTGCGAGGCCGGAGCCTCGGTGAATTTGTGATTGGGGAGCCCCTGGGCTCCTTGTGATCGGAAGTGATACGCCCGTCCCGCGCGGACGGTTTGATCGAGAGATCGAGGAGCCATGCTCCTCGTCACATCTCCATGATCTCTTCCAGCGTCTTGCGGACCAGCGGCAGGTCATCCGGCAGCCAGGCCTGGAAGCCCGGGCTGTTGAAGAGCGCGTAATCGCCCGGGTAGGTGGGGACCAGGTAGAGCGGGAAGCGCTCGAAGATCTCGCGGTCGGAACGCTTGCGGCGGGCCTGGACGGCCTGACGGTGGGCGGCGGCGCGGTCGAGGTTCCCGAGGAGCCACGAGAGGCCGCGGAGCTGGGCAATGGTGCGCTCGTCGGTGAGACGCGGCGGCTCGGGGACAGAGCCCGGCTCGGACGGCGCAGAGCTTCCGAAGAGCTTGCGGGCGCCGCGGCGGAGGAAATCCGCAGGGCCGTAGCCTTTCCAGCGGACTTTGAAGCCGTTCCAGGTCCAGGCCGGCGGGAGCTGGGCGCTCGCCGTCGCTGGAACCGGCGGAGGTGGCGCGCTTCCGTTCGGGGCGGTGTTGGCGATGTGGCCGGCGTAGGGGTCGAGGCGCAGGGTGGCGCCGCCGGGGTTCTCGACGAGGAGCGCCTGGGTGCGCGAGACGAGGGTGAGGAGGAGCGCCGGCATGATGCGCTCCCACAGGCCTGCTTCGTAGTTCTTGTAGGCGGTCAGGTAGGCGTTGCGCTCGAAGAGGAAGCCGCGGTTGTAGAGGCCGAGGAGGTCGCTGGTGGCGCTCGAGCGGTGGTGGACGACGGCGTCGGGCGCGAAGGTGATGCGCTCGCCTCCGGACCACAGACGCCAGCCGAGATCGACGTCTTCCAGGTAGGCGAAGTAGTCGTCGTCGAAACCTCCGGCGTCGAGGAATGAGGCGCGGCGGATGAGCATGTTGCCGCCGCAGGCGAACGGCAGCTCGTCGCCCTCGGCCGGCACTTTCGCGGTGGCGAGCGGCCGGCGGAAGTCGAGCTGGAAGGCGTGGCCGTCGAAGGTCATGACACCGCGGCCGAAATCGAGGCGCTCGCCGTTCCAGTCGATGATCTTGCCGGAGACGGCGGCCACGTCCGGCGGCGCGGCGGCCAGCGCCTGGACGAGGGCCTTGAGCCAGCCGCGCTGCGGGCGGGTGTCGTTGTTGAGAAAGGCCACGGCGTCGCCGGAAGCTTCGGCGACGAGGCGGTTGTTGCCACCGCAGAAGCCGAGGTTCGCGGCGCTCGCGATGAGGCGGACGCGGGGGCTGCGCGGCAGGATCTCGGCGCGCAGCCAGTCGGCGGTGCCGTCGGTCGAGCCGTTGTCGAGGACCAGGATCTCGTAGTCGACGCCGGGATCGTCCAGCTCCGCCAACGCGGCGAGACAGGTCTCCAGGTGCCGCCGGCCGTTCCAGGAGAGGATGGCGACAGAGATCTTTTTCAGCGGATGACTCACCGCACCAGCCTCCAACCGCGCAGGCGCCGCCGGATGCGCAGCGGCAGGGAGTCGGGCGGCGCCGTGGTGCCGGGACGGTGGACGAAGCGCTCCTTGGTCTCGTCGCTTTTCGGCTCACGGCAGAAGCGGACGAGCGGCGCCAGGGCGCGGTCCCAGCGAAACGCGATCAGCAGCTCGCGGGCGCCGGCCTGATGCCGGTCGCGGGCCGTGGCGTCTCCCACCGCCTCGGCCAGGGCGGCGGCGAGAGCGGGGGCGTCTCCGGGCGGCACCACCCAACCGGCGTTGTGCTCGCGGAGCATGCGGCTCATCGCGCCTCCGGCGCTGGTGACCACCGGGCAGCCGGCGGCCATGGCGTCGAGAAAGCGGGTGCGCAGCGACAGGCGTGTCTCCAGGCTCGGCCGGTGCGGCGCCACCAGAAGGTCCACCTCGCGCAACAGGTCGTAGCGGCGGTCGGCGGGGATCCAGTCGAGGATCTGCACGCGCCGTTGCCGGTCTTTCCCATCCAGCCAGCCGAGCTGGCGGCAGCGCGCCTCCACTTCGCCCATGAGGCGCTGCGGCGTGCTCTCCGGGTTGGGGTTGCGGATGAGGAACAGCCGCCAATTGGGCTTGTCCGCCAGCGCCAGGGCGTCGAGGAGCGTCCACGGGTCGTACCAGTCGTAGAGACCGCCGAAGAGGAGTCGGGTCTCGCCCGGCTCGCGCGGCGGCAGCACCGGCTGATGAGCCGGCAGCTCGTCCGGCACACCGAACGGAACCGGCGCGATGAGCGTGTCGAGATCCGGGTCGCCGGCGAGGCGCTCCGGATTGACCCGGCCGAGGGCGGCGAGGAAGCCGAGGTAGAACGTCCGCTGCTCCTCGGACGAGCAGAGGAAGAAATCGCCACGCGACATCTGGAGCACCCAGGTGGCGTGATCGTTGCGGAACGGCCCGAAGCCCAGGGTCTCGGCATAGGTCAGGTTTTCGATCAGCCAGGGATCGTACAGATCGATCGCCACCGGCAGCTCGGGCATCTCCAGGAGCACGTCATTGGCGAGCTGCCCCTGCGCCACCGCCGCCTGGCAGTCGCCGAGGATCTCGCGCAGGCGGCCGCGCTCGAAACCGCGGACCTGGGCTTCGAGGCCGAGCGCGGCGGTCTCCGCGGGCTCGGCCGGCGAGACGAGCACGACCTCGAAGCCGAAGCGCGGCAGGCGGCGGGCGAGCTCCAGGTAGCGGATGCCGATGCCGGCCATCTTCGGGCGGATGGGCTCGCTGGAGAGGAGGGCGATGCGGGTCATGGGCGCGGTGCCTTCCGGGGCGGCGGCGCGAAGAACACCTCACCCCCGGCCCCTCTCCCATCTCCCTTCCACCCCCCGCCGGGAGAGGGGAGAAAGGCAAAACCCAACGCAGTCATCCTGAGGGCGAGCCCTGCGAGCGGGAAGGATCTGGGAGGACGGACCCTTCCTTCCCCCAGATCCTTTGGGTCGCCAGGGCTCCCCGCAGGATGACTTCGGGGAGCCGTGTCTTGCTGTTCTCCCCTCTCCCGGGGAAGGGCGGGGGGAGCTGGGAGAGGGGCCGGGGGTGAGGGCTCGGCAGGCCGGCGCGTTCCTTCGTTCATCCCCGCCGCCCCTGCCACCAGGCGTGAACGCGCCAGGCGCGGGTGGACTGCATATCGCGGATCAAGCCGTTCAACCTCTCGATCTCTGCGTACGTGCGGCCGAGGTGCGCCGTCTGGTCGTCCGCGGTCGCGCGGAGGTTCCGCTCTTCGTCGTAGAGGCGTTGCAGCTCGGTTTCGATCCGCCGGCGTTCGTCTCTCAGTCCCACCAGCTCGCCGTTGGCGGTGTGGAAACGCTCCTCCCACTGGAAACGCTCGCGGGCGAGGGCTTCGTGGGCGAGGCCGAGCGATTGGAGCTCGTTGTGCAGCCGGCCGGCTTCGGCAAGCGTCGCGGCAATCTCGTCACGCGAGGCGGCAAGCTCGCGGCGGGCCGCCGCCTGGCCTTCGCGCTCGTCGACGATCTCGGCGCGTAGCGTGTCCACGGCGCGGGCGAGGACGTCCGGACTCAGACGGGCCGCATGTTTGGCGAGCACCCTTGCTTTGACTTCGAGGAAATCCGCTCGCTCGCGCGGCCTCTCGCCGAAGATGTGATGGCCACCGTTGCGGAAGTGGCGGTATTCGCAGGTCACCTGCCGCAGGTGGTGGAACGGCGTCAACGCGGCCAGCCGGATGAGGAAATCCCAATCCTCGAAAAACGGCAGGGTGGGATCGAACGGCCCGGCCTCGGCGAAGAGACGGCGCTCGATCAGCAGGGTGTTGAACGGGATGTAGTTGTCGACCAGGAGGATGTCCGGATCGAAGTCGCGGCTGTAGGGGAGGCGGCGTTCGCGGCAGACCCAGCCCGCTCCGGCACCGGCTTCTCCACCGCTCAGCTCGTAGAGCGCGACCGCGGCGTCAGTGTAGGCGACGCGGACGCCAGCCGCGCTCACCAGGCCGGCGAGGGTCGCCAGGTGCTCCGGAGCGGCCAGGTCGTCGTCGTCGAGGAAGGCGATGAAGTCGCCGGTCGCGGCGGCGATGCCGGCTTCGGCGGCTCCGGCGCGGCCCCGGCTTTCTGCGAGATCGACCCGCACGACGGGCAGAGGAAAGCCTTCCGGGACGGCAGGCGGCTGGCCCCCGTCGTTCACCAGCACCACCTCGGCGCGGCGGTAGGAGCCGGCGGCCAGGCTGGCCAGCGCTTCGGCGAGGAGGGCCGGGCGGTCGCGGGTGCGGACGACGACGGAGATCCGCGGACCGTCTTCGATCACTGCCACGTCCGGCAGGCCGCCCAGGTGGCGGATGAGCTGCGCCGGGCTGCGGGTGGTGAAATCCTCCACTTGCAGACGGCGGTAGGCCTCGGCGAGCACAGCGTTCGAGCCAGTCGCCGGTCCGAGGCTCAGGGTGCGGAAGCGGCGCAGGCCGAGACCGGCGTTCCAGTACGGATGGCGCTCCTCCTGGCTGGCGTAGAGGGCCATCGCCGACGCGAGGATCTCTTCCTGCGCGCTCACGTCCACCAGGAGATCGGGATGCGCGGGATGATTGACCTCGTAGAGCAGGATGCGCAGGCCGCGGAGCGGCTCATCCTGATCCGGGAGACCATCATCGCCATCATTGCGCAGCGGCGCGAGGAGGCGATGGAGCGCGGCGAAGGCGGCGCGGTGATCGCGGGTCACTTCGAGCGGCGAGGGGCAGAGCACGATCTCCGGGCGCTGCGAGACGATCGCCCGATGGATGCCCTTCGCCGCCGCATCCAGATGCTGATCGAGCGCGCCGTCGGGCAGATCGAGGCAGTCCCAGCCGGCGGCGCCGAGGGCGGCGACGGCCTGCGCGGCTTCCTCGCGGCGGCGGCGGCGGTAGGCGTCGCGATCCGTTCCGGTTGCGCCGCTTCCTTCCACCCCTCCCCCGCTGTCGGTCAGGAAGAGGACGCGCACCGCGGCTCCGGCGGTGGTGAGCTGTGCGATGAGACCGCCGCAGCCGAGCACCTCGTCGTCGAAATGCGGCGCGAGGACCAGCGCGCTCGTCGCGCGCACAGTCTCGGTCCGACCCGGGGGACGCCGGTCTTCGCTCATTTCTTTGGTCCAATATAGCCGAGGTTGCGCAGGCCCTTCTCGGTTTCGGCGTCGGCCTTGGTCCGCCGCTCGACGGCGCCGGCGTTGTCGAAGATCCAGAGGCGGAGGAGCGGAGACGGTGGTGAGGTCAGCGGCCAGCCCCGGCTGCGCAATCCCGCCGGCGTCACCGGACTACCGCTCCAGGAGGTCGCGGCGCCGGTCTGCACGGCTCCGGCCGGCAACGGCTTGCCGTCGAGCATGGCTTCGACGGCGAGGACGCGGCCGAAATCGCCCTTGATCCGGATCCCCTTGGTCAAGCGGTCGCCGAGCAGAGTGAAACGCAGTTGGTTGCCATTCAGCTCCGCCTTGTCGGCGGGACCGAGAAAGTAGGGAGCCCAGCGCCCGGGCGGACGCTCGAAGGTCACGCTGCCGCTGAGCCGCGCGCCCACCGGCAGGCCGTCCGGGAGAATCCACAGCCCTTCCAGCTCCGTGCCGAGCTGGCCGTGGATGATCGATTGCAGACCGTCCACCCAGTCCGGATGCTCACCGGCCAGATTGCGATGTTCTCCGGCGTCCTGCGTCAGGTCGTAGAGCTCGCTGCGTTCGAACCGGGCGAGGTCCTTGCGCCAGAGGTAGTCCTGCAGCTCATCGGCCGGTTTGAACGGCTCCTCGCGGTTGAACAGCATCAGCTTGCGCTGCTCCAGCACGGCCGAAGCGCGCATGGGGCCGCCGCTCATCCCTTCGGAGAAGGCGGGCAGGCGCGGCAGCGGTTTCTCGCCAGTGAGCGCGGGCAGGATGTTCGTGCCCTCCCACGACGGATCGGTCTTGCCACCCGCCGCGGCGATCAGCGTCGGCACCAGGTCGAGCAGCCGCACGGTGCCCGCGAGGCGCTTGTCGGATGGAATGTGGCCGTCCCACCGGAAGATCAGCGGCACGTGGATCTGCTCGTTGTAGAGGCTCTGGCCGTGCTTCCAGCCGCCATGGTCGTGCAGCTCCTCGCCGTGGTCCGCGGTGAGCACGATGAGCGTGTTCTTGAGCACCGCGGGATCGAGCTGATCGAGGAGCAGGCCGATGTGGCGGTCGGCGTAGTGGATCTCGCCGTCGTAAAGCGCGGTGATGTACGGGATGTCGACCGCTGGATTGGCGAGCTGGAGCTTGCCGGAGTAGATGCCGTGGATCCAGTCGGCGCCGATCACTCCGGTGTAGCCGGGCATGAACTGGGCGCGTCCGCCGATGCCGCCCGCCATGTCCGGATTTTCGTACGGATCGTGCGGATCGACGTAATGAACATAGAGGAAGAACGGACGGCTCTGATGCGCACGCAGCCAGGGCTCGGCGTGGCGGTTCAGCTCGTCGGCGTGCTTGCGGATCCACTCGACGTCGGCCGGCGGGGCGAAGAAGGTGTCGAAGCCGCGCTCGAAACCGGCGCCCGCGTGCAGGGTGGGATTGGCGTAGAAGCCGCCGGTGTCGTAGCCGAGGGCGCCGAGCCGTTCGGCCAGCGGCTTCACGCCGTCGGGGATGCCGTAGGTGGTGAGATCCTCGCCGAGCAGCTCACCGGCGTAGCGTCCGGTCATGAACGAGACGACCGAGGGGAGCGTCCAGGGCGCCTGGCTATAGGCGTTCTCCACCACCATGCCGTGGTCGGCCAGGCGGCGCTGGATCTCCGGGCTGGTGTCGTGCACCTTATAGCCATACGGCGTGAGGTGGTCGGCGCGCAGGGTGTCCACCACGATGAACAGGATGTTGGGGCGTTCCGCCGCCTGGACCTGCTTCGCATCGAGATGGGTCACCGTCGCCGGCGACCAGCCGACCAGATTGGCGTTGTTGTACTGCGCCGGCAATCCGGGCAGCGAGGCGGCGATCTCGAGGGTGATCTCGCGGCCGGCCCAGCGCGACAGGTCGACGTCCAGATCGAGCCAGCGCTGCGGCTGCCGCCGGTTCGCCGAATGCGCCACGTCGAGGATCTCGCGGGTGCGGCCGTCGCGGGCGGTGACCTCGATCTCCAGGCGATGGGCGGCCTGCCACACGGCCGGCAGCGCCTGCGCGCCGGCATGGAAGGTCGCGCCCGCCGGCACCCGCCCGCGCCAGAACCAGGGCTCGGCCGGCAGGAGCACCACGGTCCGCCGCTCGTTGTCGACGTCCAGGGGGTGGACCTCCGGCGCGCGCGGAAAGGTCAAGCCGTCGCTCAGCCGGCCGTCGCCGAGTGCCACGGTGTAGCTCTTCGCCTGGACGAGCGGCAGCAGGTTGAATCCCTCCGGGCCACGGCGGCACCCTCCAGCCAGGACGGCCGGCAGGAAGAGGGCCACGGCGAGGGCCCGGCGCGCACGAAGATCAGACCACGTCATAGTCACCCATTGCGTAGGGGAAACCCGCGGCGGCAGTGACTGGATCGGGGCCGCCGGAGAGGCGGCCCCGGCAGCCGATGAACCGCTGCTCGCCCGCGGGATGCAGGCCCAACTCCGCGAGCAGGCCGGGATCGGCACCGGCGGCCGGCGGACCCGGCCAGAACCGCCAGACCCGAAGCCCGGCGGCGCGAAGATCGGCCGCCACGGCGAGCATCGAAGGGTACCACCGGCCCGGCGCGGGGAGCCAGATTTCGGCCGCCCAGGCTTCTTCCGCCACAAACGCGAAGACGGCGAGCCCTTCGAGCCCCCCGGAGAAGATACGATAGAAGCGGTAATAGCGCTGGGGCCGGGCGTAGTAGCGCCAATTCAGGAACGCCGCCGAGCGCCGCACGCCGAGACCGCCGCACGCTTCCCAGATCGCCTCGGCCCAATCGCCGCAAAAGTCGCCGGTCTCGATCCGGATGCTGGTTGCCGGTACCGGTCCCGAAGGCAGCTCGCCGGCCAGCGGCTCGAAGCGCAGCAGGGGCTGATAGCCGAAGACCCGCTCTCCCAGCCGGAAGTGGCGTTCGCTCGGGAAACCATAGATCCACGGCGCGTCGCCCGGCCGCGGGAGATCGGCGAGGAGAGACCGGCCGAGATCGACCAGCGCGGCGCGGAGGCCGCGACGGCGGGTGGTGCCGGCGAAGTCGACGAGTTGCCAGATGTTTCCTTCCCCGCCGTCTCGACCCTCTCTGCCGTCGCCGCCCGTTCCGGCAGGCCAGCGAGACGGCAGGGTGAGCGCGCCGGCGTGGGCGAGGATTTCGCCGTCCGCCACGGCCACCAGGCTGCGCGCTTCGCCGGGGAGGTGGCGGTACTTCCACTCCCAGTCGTCCGCCGTCAGCCCATGGCCGAACCGGTCGGCGAAGAGCGCGCCGAGGCCGGCGAGATCGTCGGGGCGGGTGGGGCGGATTTCAAGCATGGGTGGTCTCCGGGGCCCCCTCCCCGACCCTCCCCCGCGCGTGCCTTCCGCCCCCCGCCCCGAGCGGGAGAGGGCGCCACCGCCCCAACGAAAAAGAAGCTTCTTTTGGAGATGGGTGCGGGCGCCCCTCTCCCGTTCGGGGTGGGTGTGTGGCGGACGCACGGGAGAGGGGTCGGGGGAGAGGGCCCCGGCGGATCGCCGTCCCCAGAAGAGTCAACAAGGTCAAACCGGTCAGCACAGCACCAGCCACGAGGCCCGGTGGCCGGTAACGTAGCTCGACGCGCCCGGTGCCGGGACCGAGATCCACACCGAGGAGCGCACCGTCGGCCGTTACGAGCGGAACTTGTCTGCCATCCTTGCGGGCCGTCCACCCGCGATCCCACGTCTCCGCGACGACCAGCCGGGCTCGCCCCGTGGTGCGCCAGGCGATCTCCCATCTCCCCGGCTCTCGCGTCTCCACCCGCGCCTCGCCATCCGTGCCTTCCAGGCGCACCAGCGACAACGCTCCGGGCCTTTCGTAGACCTGCCCCTCCGCTCCGGCATAGGCGAGGCGCCAGCGCGGGTCCGGCGGCGGCTCGCCCGGACCGGCAACGATCCAGCGCACGCCCAGGCGGTCGAGCCATGGCTCGCTCCAGCGCTCGATCGGCTGGAAGTAGACCGGATCACCCGGCGCGAAGGTGCGGTAGATGGCTTCGTAGCGCTCCAGCTTCACCGGATCGTCGCCGCGCGGATCATAGAGGCCGTAGACCAGCGCGGCGTTCGGCCGCAGGGACTCGCCGAGCCCGGCGACGCGCCCTTCCTGGCCTTGCAGGAAGCGGACGGCGCCGGTCTCCGGATAGAGACGCTCCAGCGGGAGGGCTCGGTTGATGCCGCCGTGCGCTGCCAGCAGATCACAGAGGGCGACGGCGGGCAGGAGCGGCCAGACCGTCCAACGCCGTTCGCGGCTCCAGAGGAGCGATGCGGCGAGGAGGAGGGCGGCGGCCAGGGCGGCCGCGGTCCATCCGAGCTGTTCGCCGGTCAGCCCGCGCCGCGCCCAGTCGCCGGCGAAGAGCCCCCAGGCCGCGGCGAGCAGGAGGGCCACCAGGCCGGCTCCCGCCAGCAGACCGCGGCCTCGCCCTTCCAGCCATTCGTCGCAGCCGGCGCCGGCCAGCAGCGCGAGGCCGAGCTCGACGCCGAAGATCAGCCGGTGATGGGCGGCCCGGCCGAGGATCGGCAGACCGTTCAGGATTTCGCGCAGGCCCGGCCAGTGATAAGCCGCGACGAACGAAAAAACGAGGAGGACCGCCACGGCCCGCCAGCGGCGGTCGGCCCGGCAGCGCACCAGCCCGGCGGCGGCGAGCGGCAGGGCGAGGACTCCGGCATAGACGGCCGTCGCCGAATAGTTGAACGGCCCCCACCAGGTGCCGGCCGCCGGGTGGCCGTACATCTGCGGCAGGACGAGGCGGAGCGGCTGCTGGAGCAGGAGGAGAAACGGCGGCTCGGCGCTTGCGGCTCCCTGGCTCTGCCAGCGGCTGGTCTCCGGCAACGCCAGGGCGAGCGGAACGATCTGCACCGCGGCGAGTCCCGCGGCGGCGAGCCAACCTCCCGCGAGACTCAGCCAGGCGGCGAGCGGCCGGGCGGCGCCGCGGACCAGCAGCCAAAGGACCGACAGGAGCGCCGTGTGCGCCGCCGTCTCCGGATGCCCGGCGAGGAGCTGCAGGCCGCCGGTCAGGGCCAGGACGGACCAGCCCGCCGGAGCTCCGGATGCGATCCTTTCGACGGCCCACAGCACCCAGGGGACCAGGGCGAGCGCGTTGCCCATCGGGAAGAGGAGGAAGCTGACCAGCATGCCGGAGAGCGGAAAGATCAGCGCCGCGAGAAGGGCGCCCGGCCGGCTCAGGCCGAGCTCGCGGGCGAGCATCCAGGCACCGCAGCCGGCGGCCATCGCGCGCAACCAGGGCAGGAGGACGAATCCGAGTTGGAGCGGCAGCGCGGCGAACAGCAGGTGGAGCGGGAAGAGCGGCGCCGACTGGCCGTTGCTCCAGAACGGCGCGCCGGCGAACTGGTGCGGATTCCACAGCGGCAGACGGCCGGCCCGCAGCTCGCGGCGCGCGAAGAGCTGCCATGGCTGGATCTGGTAGGTGACGTCGCGGAGCACCGGATTGCCGGCGGCCGGATCGCCTGTTCCCAGCCAGGGAGAGTTTGCCGCGAGAGTCGCCGCCGGGCTCGGAATCCCGGTCGGCAGGGCGAGGGCCGGGGCCAGCAGGGCGGTCGCCGCGAAGGCGAGAGCGCCCCAGGCGAGGGCGATGTCCCAGCCAGCTTTCGACTTACGGCGGAAAAGACTATGGATCGCGATGAGTCCCCCGGCGCCGAGAGCCGCCAGGAGCGGCAGGGCCGGGTTGAGGCTCACCGGCCGCCCCGGTGGCGCCAGCGCATGAGGACGACGTCGCGCAGCATTTCGAGCGACGACTTGATCGGCGACACCCGCGAGTCGGGCGAGTTCACCCACACTACTCCGACCTCGGCGACCGGCAGACCCTGCCGCTGCGCCAGCCAGACCAGCTCGACGTCATAGGCGAAGCCGTCGATGGTCATCGCGGCGCACAGGCTGCGCGCCACGTCGCCCCGCAGGAGCTTGAAACCGCACTGGGTGTCGTGCAGGCCGCGCACGCCGAGCAGGCGGATGATGCGGTTGAACGTCTTGCCCATCAGCTCGCGATAGAACGGCTGCCGTTTCTCCAGCCTGGCGCCGGCCACCGCACGGCTGCCCAGCACCACGGGGCTGCCGGCGAGCCGCGCCTCCAGCTTCTCCACCTCCTCGAGCGGGGTCGAGAAGTCGGCGTCCGAAAGCAGCACGCGGCCGCCGCGGCTCGCCAGGACACCGGTCTTGACGGCTCCGCCCTTGCCGCGGTTGCGCTCGTGGCGGAGCACGGTGACCCCTTCCGCCGCGAAGCCTTCAGCGACCTGCACCGTGGCGTCGCGGCTGCCGTCGTCCACCACCAGCAGCTCGTAGGAGACGCCGCGCCGGCGCAGGTAGTCCAGGGCGTGGCGCAGGCTCGGCCCGAGCCGCCCGGCCTCGTTGTAGGCCGGCACAACGATTGAGAGGTCGACGGGACCCGCTCCGCTCACCAGTCTCCCTCGTGCGTCTTGCGGAAGATCGTGTCGTGCGGCGCCGAGCGCTCCTCCTCGGGGCGGCCGTTGGTGTAGTAGTAGAACGAGACCGACTTGCGCGTCCGCCCCTCGGGACAGGCGAGCGGCGTCGGATGGCCGTGGTAGGAGAAATCGGTGGTGCTGAAGACCGCCGTCCGGTTGAACACCGGCAGGATCTTCCGCTCGCAGCGGGACATGTCGCGGCTCCACAGCTCCAGATGCCCGCCGTACTCCTCCGCCCAGTCCTTGTTGAGGTAGACGAGGAGGTTCAGGCGGCGGTCGAGGTGGAGCAGCGGATGCTGGTTGAAGTCGACGTGCACCTTGAGAAAGCCGCCGCGGACGATCTGGTGCGGCCCGGCGCCGCCGAAGTAGGGATCGGGGATCAGGCCCTGGATGCCGGTCAACGCCTCCAGGAACTGCAGGACGGGCGCCGAGGACATCGTCCAGAGAAACTCGCGCACCTTGTCGCGCACCGGGGTCTCGTAGGTGTAGCCGAGCTTCTTCTCGGTGGCGTTGTCGAAGCGGGCGCCCATCTCCTCGGGCCGCGGGAAGTCCTCCAGAACACCATCCAGGACGCTGTCGGGGAACAGCCCATCCAGCGCGATGTGAGGGAACGGCTGCGCGGAGACGTACTGCTGCCGCAGGGCGTGTGGATCGGCGTTGAGCTTCATGGCCCGGGAGGATAGCGCAGCGCCCGGTCGCGCGCCCAGCGGACCGCCTCGACGAGCTGCGGCGCCACCAGCTCGGCGCGGAAGCGGCGGGCGGTCCGCCGGCCCTGGAGGCGCGCCCGCCGCCAGGCGGAGGGATCGGTGAGCAGCTCGCGTGCCGCCGCCGCGAAGGCCGCGGCGTCGCCCGCGGGCACCAGTGTCGCGGCGCCGTCGGCGATGTGAATGGTCGAGGGGATGCGCGACGCCACGGCGGGCACGCCGGACGCCATGGCTTCGAGGAGTGGCAGGCCGAAGCCCTCCTCCGCCCGCGACGGCAGGAACAGCAGGTCAGAGCGCCGCAGGGCGCGGGCGACGGTGCGCGGCGGCACGCCGCAGAGGAAGAGGTCGGGCGCGAGGAGCGCGCGCTCCTCCTCTTCCAACGGCAGGACGGAGCAGCGCAGCACCCGGCACGGAAAACCCTCGGCGCGGAGCCGCAGCACCGCCTCGAGAGCGGTCGGCACATCCTTCACCTCCGCCGCGAAGATCCCGGGGATCGCGATCCACGGGCTCCGGCGGGCGCGCCGGCGCCACGGCGTCCAGGCGGGGCGGAACAGCGGATCGAGCGGCGGCGGCACCACCCGGCTCTCGCGGCCGAAACGCGTGCGGAGCAGCTCGCCCAGATGCGGCGAAACCGTCAGCGCCGGGATCGGCTGCGCGTAGGCGGCCTCGATCTGCGGCAGCACCGGCGCGAGATGGGCAAGGCCGCCTTCGTAGCCCTGGCAGAAATGGGCCACCGGACCGGCGGCGAGGCGGCGGGCGAGATCGAGCGTCGTCCAGTAGGTGGCAATGACCAGATCCTGCTCCGCCAGCCGGGGAGGCGCCGCCGAGTAGTCTTGATAAGCCGCCGGGATGCGGATCCAGCCCGGCTTCGGCCCCTCCGCCAGAACGGTCACCTCGTCGCCGTTCTCGCGCAGCAGGGCGATGTGCTGGAAGATCACCTTGTTCCCCCCGTTGAGCTCGGGGAAAGGCAGGACGTAGGCGATCCGCACGTCAGGCTCCGCTCCGCCGCGGTTGCAGCGACCGGCGCAGCACTTCGTTGCCCGCCTCGTCGACCGCCTGCACGACCAGATTGCCCAGATCGCCCGGCGGCAGGCGCTCGATGATTTCGTCCGGAAGACGCCAGCCGTCCGCCGGTGGCGTCTCCAGCCGCTGGGCGGCGGCGGGAAAGCCGGCCGGATTGGGCGAGACTTCAATCCACAGGGGAAACGGCAGCCCGGTGAGATCGAGCCCAGAGGCCGGGATCGCGGGGAGAGCGGCGGCGGCGGGCTTGATCCAGCCGGCCACCGCGGTGAGCAGCCTGGCGAACCAGCCACCGTAGTAGCGAGTCCGGAAAAGCCGCGCCGACTCTTCGAACCACTGATTGGACCGCGGCTCCTGGATGGCGCTCTGGCTGTAGAGATGGACCGCTTCCGCCGCCGGAAGGTAGCGGGCCGGCAGCCGGAGCTGCTCAGCGCGCCGCAGCCAGTCGGTCTCCTCGAAGAACAGGCGGAAGGACTCGTCGAACGGCCCGATCCGGTCCCACGCCGAGCGCCGCACCGCGAGCAGGCTGCCGCTCAGGGCGTAGCTCGGGATCGGGATCTGCGCCTGCCAGTGGAGCCGCGCGTGCCGGCGCCAGCGGCGGCGCGCCCGTACCGCCCAGCCGCCACCCATCCCGGCCAGCACCGCGGCCAGCTCATCGCGCCGGCTGCGCGGCTCGGAGGGAGGCAGCAGGAAACGGCGGCCGGTGTCCCACCAGAAACAGGGACCGGCCACCGCGGCGGCATCGGAGGCATCCTCCAGAGCACGCAGCAGCGCCGGCACACAGCCGGGGAGGACCAGGACGTCCGGATTCATCAGCAGAATGGTATCGGCGGTCGAGCGTGCCACGCCGAGATTGACGCCGCCGGCATAGCCGAGATTCGCCCCGGGATCGATCCGCTCGACCGGCAGGCTGGCGAGCAGGGCGCGGCCGGCCTCATCGCTGCCGTTGTCGATCAGCAGCCACTCGATACCGCCGTCCAGCCCGGCGGTGTCGCGGCGCAACGCCTCCACCGCGGCCGCGGCCAGCGCGGGCGTATGGTAGTGGACGAGGATGATTGCAAGGCGCAACGACTTCTCGGACCGATCAGAATGATCAGAGGGACCAGAGCCATCAGGACGGGCGCGTGAGGGCGAAGGTGCAGCCCCGGCAGATGAAATCCCGCGGCGCCTCCTCGATCCCGTAGGCCCAGCGCCGCATCAAGGCCAGCTTCGGTCCCGCCAGGACGTCGGCGACGCTCTCCTGGGTCAGGTCTCCCACCACGTACTTCTCGTCGTAGTCCTCGCAGCAGAGCACGCACTTGCCCTGGGGCGTGATGTGCAGGTGCTGCAACGGGCGGGAGCCCACGTTGTCGCAGCCGCAGAGGTGCTGGTTCGGCACCGCGGGCTTGAGGCCGATTTCGAGGTAGCCGGAGCGGTCCATGACCTCGAAGTACTTCACCGTGAACCGGCTGCCGGCGAAGCGCTCGGTGATCTCCGCGAAGTCGCTCTTGTGCGCCTCGTTGCCGGTGCCGAGGACCACCATGTCCATCTGCTCCGCCAGCGCCTTGTCCTTGGCGTAGTCGAGATTGCGCAGCACCAGCTCCAGATGATCGCCGCCGCGATCGCTCTGGTAGCGACCGGTGTCGAGCGTCGACAGGTTGATCGAGAGGAAGCGCAGGCCGCCCATCTCGACCAGCTTGTCGACCCGGTCGGGGGTCAGGCCGGTGCCGTTGGTGAGCACGGCGGGGCGCAGGCCGGCGGCGCGGATCGTCCGCACCTGCTCGACGAACCGGCGGTCGGCCGTGGGCTCGTTGTAGTTGATCATGAAGACCGCTTCGATGGTGTCGCGGTAGGCTGCCAGCTCGCCCACGATCCGCTCGTAGAGCTCGGTGGGCATGAAGTAGTCCGCGCGCGGCGCGATCGACACCGGGCAGAAGTAGCAGGCCTGGTTGCACACCGTGTGCGCTTCGAGCGACACGTACTTGAGCAGGTGGCGCTGCGAAGTTTCAGGACCCTGGGACAACAGCCAACCTTCGCGGATCAGCGCCTGGCGCTCGGCGCCGGCCATGCCGTCGACCGCCAGTGTGCCGGCCAGGACGGCGCGCAATGCGGCGTACCCGGGCTCGCCGGCGAGGAGCGTGCGGTCGGTCAGGGGATCGTAGACCCGGTCCGGCCCGATGTGCAGGAACGGGTTCGGTTGCAAGGTCGGGGCGGTGGAGGTGAGCGCGAGGGGCTCGGGGGCGAGGACCGGAAGGCTTGCGGTTTTGCTCATGCGGGTCTTAGGCTCGGGCGATCGATCTGTGTACGGCGGCCGCGGTGTGCGTGTCCAAATCCCAGTGGTGGTCGGTCCGCACGAGCCCGAACGAATAGGCGGGGCTCATGACGCTGAAGGCTCGCCGCAGGATGCGCTGGTCGTAGATGTGCAGGCCCTCTTCGTCCAGGAGGAAAATATACAACGTGAACTCCCCCTTCACCAGCGGCAGGCGCGGCAGGCGCAGCCGGGCGCGGTAGCGCGTCTGTCCGGTGCAGGCCGGCAGGCCGTCCGCGCGGGTCGAAAACGAGAAGACTTCGACCTCGTCGATGCGGTTGACCCCGACGCCGACGTGGAAGCTCATCCGCGGATCTTCGGTCTCCCACTCGATCTCCATCTCCCACGGCTCGTCCGGGGCGTAGATGGGATCGTCCGGCACGCCGAGCAGGCGCGCCGTCACCAGGCGCGCCGGCGCTGTCGGCATTGGCGTCTCGGACGCGGAAGCGTGCGCCGGAGCGGCGGCCTCGGTTGCGGCGCCCTTGGCGAGCAGGAAGCTCTCGTAGTCGCGGATGACGTCGAGCACCGGCCCGAGCGCTTCGACGCGGCCGTGCCGCATCCACAGCGCCCGCTGGCAGAAGGCCGAGACGTAGTACATCGCGTGCGAGCAGAAGAGGAGCGTGCCGCCGCCCTCGACGAAGCGCAGCAGCCGGTCCATGCACTTCTTCTGGAAGTAGCCGTCGCCGACCGAGAGCGCCTCGTCGATGATCAGGATGTCCGGCTCCACCTGGGTGGCGATCGAAAAGCCGAGCCGCATGGCCATGCCGGTCGAGTACGCCTTGACCGGCTCCTCGATGAAGTCGCCGAGCTCGCTGAAGGAGATGATGTCCGGCATCTTCTGCCGCAGCTCGTCTTCGCTGAGCCCCAGCATGGCGGCGTTGAGCACGATGTTCTGCCGGCCGGTCAGCTCCGGGTGGAAGCCGGAGCCGAGCTCCAGGATCGACGCGATCTTGCCGCGAACCGCCACCGATCCCGAGGTCGGCACGGTGATGCCGGCGAGGATCTTGAGCAGCGTGCTCTTCCCGGCGCCGTTCTCGCCGATGATCGCCAGCCCCTCGCCCCGCGGCAGCTCGAAGCTGACGTTCTCCAGGGCATGGAACTCGCGATGGCGCGGCCGGCGCGTCAACAGCTCGTACAGGCGGTCCCAGGGGGACGAGTACGCTCTGTACACCTTGGACAGGTTTTCGGCGAAGACGGCAGGAGCTCGCATGCTCCTGCGATTGTAACCGACCCGGGGCGTGCGCCCCGGGGCGACGATCGACAGGGCAAGGAACTACGGGATCAGGATGACGCCACCGGCAGCCGAGGAGGTGGCGTTGTCGAGCGCGATGGCGTCGTAGCCGACCTCATACAGACCGGACGCCGACATCGAGGTGACCACCCACGCCTGCGCGCGGCCCGGATATGGGTCGCCGGAGGCCAGCGTGTGGTTCAGGTTGAGGTAGATCCAGCCGAACGGAGCCGGCGGCCCCGGGTCCGCACCGATGACGTTGCCGCCAGCCAGATGGACACGCTGCGTCTCCAGCGGGAAGCAGGTCAGCGTGCCACCGGTCGGCGGCGAGACGTTGTCGCCCTGGAAGCACAGATCGGTCGGGTTCTCCGTCTCGTCGAAGGAGACCACGTCGGTCTGGTTCAACGGAAACCACGACGGCACCGTGGAGCAGGTGTGCGTGCCATTGGCACCCACCGGACGGGTCTTCGAGTCGCGCCAGACGATCAGGTCCGTACCACCGGAAAAGGCGCCGCCATTGATGTAGCGGGAGGCGAGGGTCGTCGGCAGCGGCTCGCGCTGGTCCTGGCCGGCCACCGAGTTGTAGCGGCCGTAGAAGGTGTAGTCGCCCGCGGCGAACGAGAACGGGCACTGGCCGGCGCCGTTACCGACGTAGCCGAAGTAGACCGGAGACAGCGGGAAGAGCGGATCCGTCGGCTCGCAAGCCTCGATGTGGACCAGCGTCGTGCCGGTCGCGAAATTCTGGCCCGGGTTGATCCAGAAGAAGTCGCCATAGAGGATGTTACGGTTGTCGGCCAGCGTCGTGAAGTAGCCGGCGTCCGACGGAAACGACAGGTTGCAGGCCCGCACCGAATCCACCGTGATGTAGCCGCGGGCGATGTTGTCGCCGTAGGCCGCCCCCGAGCAGCCGCCGTACAGGGCAGACGACAGGCCGGTGTGCGACTTGCGGATGTGATCGATCAGGGTGGCGCTGAGAGCGCCGGTCGCCGGATACGGATTGGCGCACGGACCCGTCGCTCCCGGGACGTTGATGTCCTGCGAAATGACTCCCTTGTGGCTGATCGTGTCGCCCGGATCGGTGCTGGTGTCCGCGGTGCGCGGCAGGTTGCCGTTGAAGATGTCGCGGATGTTGATGGTCTGAACGTCGTACCCGGTCAGGTAGATGTCGAAGTCCAGGGTCGGAATCGACTGGTCGGTCCACATCGTGACGTGGGCCAACGCGGCAGCCGATGAGGCGTTGTTGACGGAGAACAGCGTCGTGATGCCGTTCGGGTTGGCGAGATCGACCTCGAAATAGGGCAGCAGCAACGTCGCCGCCGGCACCGCATCGATGGTTCCGATCTCCGCCAGAGCGGTTCCCGCCGAAGCCAGGAACCCGGTCAGGGCAAGACAAAAAGCCAGCTTCTTCATCGAATCTCTTCTCCCTTCCTCAAAAGCGTGCAACGAATTGGGAGAATTATACTTCATGTATCTTCAGTTTTATCGCGTCACGCCAACGACATAGGCCGGATCGTTCGTACCCGTGTTCACCACCTGGGCCGCGGCGAGGATCTTGCCGCTCTTCACCTGCACCTGCACGGTGAGGCCGTTCGGCACACCACCCGCCGGCAGCTTCTGCGCCAGGATGATCTGCCGGATCGCTCCCGGGCCGACCGCAAACGCCGCGGTCCGGCCGATCTCGTGACCGTCGAGGCCGAGATAGACGACGTCGACCGAGGCCTGCGCGCTGCCCGGGTTGAAGACCCAGACGTTGGTGCTGTACTTCGCGTCCTGGCGGAGGCCGGCCAGGACCTGCGACGCGTTGACGCCAGCGGCCTGCGACTCGTCCATCGCCGGCATGAGCTGGCCGATCCGTTTGCCGGGGGCCGCGACGCTGGTGCTCTGGCCCTGCACGATCGGGAAGATGCCGTCCGTCGAGGTGCTGCTCAGCGTGATGGCACCGACGGTGTTGCGCAGGCTCCACTGTATGCCGATGAGGTCGGGCAGGCGGCGGGTCTCGCCCGGTTGCAGGGTAAGGTGGAGCGGCGGGGTCGGCGAGGCGGTGGGGCCGGTGCCGGTGTAGATGACGTCGGTGGTGACCACGCCGGTGGAGGGGTTGGCGAGGACGACGTCGGTCTGCCAGGTGCTCCCGCCGGCGCCCGGCAGGCTCAGGGCGCCGAGCAGGTGGACCTTGGCCGGCGCCGCGGCGACGGCGCCGACGAAGGACGGATCGTTCGAGCCGTTCGACAGGTTCGCCGAGAACGGAACGAGCTGCCCGCCGCTCTGGACCTCGACCCGATAGTCGCCCTGGTTGGTGACGCCGAAGAGGGTCTGGATCTCCTTCGGCAGGAACTGGCGCTGGCTGGACCGCGCGACCGAGAAGCTCTGCGGTGTGCCGACCGGCTTGCCGGTGCTGTCGACGATCCGCAGGGTGTAGGCCTGCATGTCCGCTCCGGGATTGCTGACGCCGAACGAGGAGATGAGGAGCGCGTTGTTGCCGAGGCCCACCAAGTGCCGGACGGACGGCGTGGCCGGGCCACCGGCAGCGTTGCTCAGCGAAACGCCGGAGATCGTCTGGCCGTAGGTCGATCCGTCGGCCTTCGCCGTCGTGTGGAAGAGGGTGACGACCGGTTCGACGTTTCCCTGGTCCACGGTCACCGTGATGAAACCCGTGGCTCCCGGGCGATTGAACAGGCTCCCCACAGCGTTGGGGACGAAGAGCGTGGAGCCCGGCGGAATCGTGCTGGACGATTTGGGTGGATCAGCTTCCGCCGGGCCGCGGACGAAGAACGTCAGCGTGACGTCGATCGGGCTCGCCGCCGGATTGAAGAGGTAGAGGTCGCTCGACTGCGACGCATCCTGCGCGGCCCAGGGAACGGCCACCGCTTTCCTGGCCGGCGCGCCGCTGACCACGACGGTGAGCGACGACACCACGGGAGAGGGACCGCCGCTCGCCGTGAGCTGGACGGTAAAGGTGCCGTTCTGCGTCCAGATGTGCGTCACCTGGGCGCCGGTCGCGGTTCCGCCGTCTCCGAAGCTCCAGGTGTAGCTGGTGGCGTTCGCCGGAGTGGCGGTGAACGACACCGGAGTGCCCGCCTGGGCGCTGACGGCGGCCTGGGTCTGCGGCCCGCCGGGAAGGACGGTGACGGGCCTGGTGGTGACGGCGGAGCAGACACCGAACTGACATCCGGAGCCCGGCTTCCCCACCTCGAGCTTGACGGTATAGGTACCGGCCGCTGTGTAGGTGTGGCTGGTGGTGGCGCCGCCGCTGTTCGCGGTCTGGCCGTCGCCGAAATCCCACGCGAAGGACACCGGCCCGCCGGTCGACACGGAGCCGTCGAACAATACGGCCTGGCCCGCGATCGGCGCGGCCGGGCTGAAAGTGAAGGAGGCACCGAGGCCGCCGCCGGCATCCGTGATGGTGACGGCCAGGTGGCCGGTCGCCGCGCCGCACCCGCTGTTGGTGACCGACAGATCCTTCGTTCCAGCCGTGGGCCAGGAGATCGTCACCTGGCTGCCGGTGCCGGAGAGGACGCCGCCCGCCGGCTTCCAGCTCCAGGTCGCCGCGGGCGTGCAGTTGAGCGCCGTCGCCGTGAAGGTCAGCGGGCTGTTGGTCGTTCCCGTGCTCAGCCCATCGATCTTCAGTTGGCCGCCGCCGTTGCCGGGGCCCACGGTGAGCAACGGGTGCCGGAAGTCGACCGGCGGCTCGACGCCGCGGACGGCGCGGATCACCGGCGCATACTGGCCTGCCGCGCCATAGGTATGGGTGATGGAATCCGCCACGGCGCCCGTCACTGCCACCGTCTGGTCGAAGGTTCCGTTGCCGTCCCAGTCGTACTGAAGCTGCGTCGGCACCGGATTGCCGAGCACCACCTGGGAGAACAGGATCGGCTGATTGGCCGAGAAGGAGCAGGGAGCCACGTTGCACTGCGCCTGGAACACCTGGATCACGACCGAGTCGCCGATGATGACGGTCAGCGGCGCGCTCTCGATCTCCGTGGCCTGGACGCAGTTCCTGATCTTGACCTTGACCTTGTAGGTGCCGGTCGCGGCATAGGTGAAGGTGGGATCCGCGACGCTGCTCCAGCCTTGATAGCCCCTGCCGTCGCCGAAATCCCAATTCCACTCCGTCGCCGCCTTGGCCTGCGGGTGGAAAGTCACCGTCTTGCCGGTGAACAGATCGTTGGTCGGCGGACCGGTGGACGCCAGAGCACCGAGCGCCCCGAGGGTCACGGGCGCGGCGGCCGTCGCGTCCGGCCCCAGGCCGTTGCGCACGGTCACCTTGGCCGTGTAGGAGCCGGGCGCCATGCCGGCGGTGGTCCAGGTGAACGGATTCGCCGTGCCCGTCGCCACCGTGGCCGCGGCGCCGTTGGTCACCGTCCAACTGAAGGTCAGCGGCGGCCTGCCGGTGACGCCGTTGGCCGTGAAGGTCACTGGCTGGCAGACGAGCGGAGCGGCAGGGCTGGGCGTGACGCTCGCCACCGCCGGAGCCGGGTTCCTGCCCACCCACTCGTGGACGTCGAAGAGGGTCACGGCAGCGCGGTACAGGAACGTCCGGCCGCTGGGCGCCTGGTAGAGCTTGGCGTCGCGGGAGGCCAGCTCGAAAAATCCTTTGATGTCGTCGCGATAGTAGTAGCTCCAGTAATCGACGAGCTCGGAGTTTTCCGGCGCGGACGGCAAGGCATACACCGTGGTTCCGGGCGGCGTGATGTCGCGCGGCTGGGCCGGATTGGTCATGTCGAGCACGTACTCGACGTGCCCCGGCCCCTGCCCGGCGTGGCAGAAGAGCTGGTTGCCGAGGAACAGCATCGGCGTGCCCCCGGCACGCGAGAACGACAGGGTCTTCCAGTAGTTGGATTCGGTCACCGCGGCCACCGGCTGAGCCACGATTGGGCTCGGGAGCGCGGAGCAGCCCGCGGTCAGGCAGGCAGTCACGTCAGAGACTTGCAGGCTGTCCTGGAAGCGGATTGCGAGAAAGGCGCTGTTGGCCTGCTGCCACAGCGCAACGCCGGACGTAAAGGTGGCCAGCCCGCTCGCGGTGAAGCCGGTGACGACCTGCTTCGGCACGGACGGATTCGTCACGTCCCAGATCTGCACCCCGTGAACGGCCCCCTGGCCGGGGCTGGTGACGACGAAATGCCGCGCGCCGAATTGCAGCCCGTGCACGTACTGCACCGGACCACCGCCGGTATCGATCTTGGCAATGAAAACGCCTGTGCAGGGCCGCGCACCGCTCGAGGCGTCCTCAGAGCACGCAGTGTTGTTGGCGCGCGCCCTGGTCATGTCATAGATGAACAGGCCGAATTCATTGCCGGAGAAAGCACCGCCGGCGAAGGCATAGGCCCGGCCGCCGATGGTCGCGGCATAGACCTGCGCGATGTCTTTGTTGAAATCCTGGTACAGGAGCACCGGCGCGTTTTTGGTCCGGGCGTCCCAGATCGACAGCCCGGCCGGCGATATACCACCGAGGGCAAAAATCGAGTCGTCTCCGGCCGGCGCGTCGATGGTGTAGAGGAACTGGTCGGTCTCGGAGACCCCCGACCATTTCGGGAACCCCCCTTTCCAGCCATCGATGAGGCTGAGCAGGACCGGCGCCTCCGGTGTCGTCCGCAGGTCCCAGATGCCGAAGCCTGCCCAATAGGAAGCGAACAGATAGCCGTTCTCGACATCGACCGACGTCGCCTGCGGGAAGAGCGAATCGGCGCGTTGGTTGCCGTTGTATCGGGTGGCGTCCAGAATGGTGCCCACCGGCTGGATTTCACCCCAGAGCGCCTGCGGGGTCTTCTTGAGCTGATCCGTCGGGCTGGTGGGGCTGCAGCTCCCTGCCGCCCCAGCCGGCCCCGGCAGGGTCGCGAGCGCACAGAACAGGACGGCGGGACACAACGAGCGGAAGCCGGCGTTCTCGAGCATGGCGCTTCTCCTGGGGGGAAGCCGTCGATGATGCTCAATGATTCGGTATTAGCTTAACACAGCCGGAGGGAGGGGACACGGGGAGAAACTGCCGGGTGGATCGCGGAGGAGCCATCCGGCGAGGGGAAAGCGGCTACGGGATCAGGACGACGCCGCCAGCGACCGACGAGGTGGCGTTGTCGAGCGCGATGGCGTCGTAACCGACCTCATACAGGCCGGAGGCCGACATCGAGGTGATCACCCAGTTCTGGGCGCGGCCCGGATACGGGTCGCCAGAGGCCAGGGTGTGGTTCAGGTTGAGGTAGATCCAGCCGAACGGAGCCGGAGGACCCGGGTCCGCACCGATGACGTTGCCACCGGCGAGGTGGACGCGCTGCGTCTCGAGCGGGAAGCAGGTCGCCGTGCCGCCGGTCGGCGGAGAGACGTTGTCGCTCTGGAAGCAGAGGTCGGTCGGGTTCTCGGTCTCGTCGAAGGAGACCACGTCGGTCTGGCTCAGCGGGAACCACGAGGGGTTGGTGGCGCAGGAGTGCGTGCCGTTGGCA
>Ga0134124_10000056_pt1 | contig 114367 bp, 93 predicted proteins | sample KB304_FD_96880 | JGI IMG/M metagenome (GOLD analysis project Ga0134124, IMG submission 96880) | Terrestrial soil microbial communities without Nitrogen fertilizer from Kellogg Biological Station, Michigan, USA - KB3-0-4 | ecosystem: Environmental > Terrestrial > Soil > Unclassified ...
CCTGCCGCATGAGCGAACTCGTCAATTGCTCTTCTCTTTTTGCATAAATATCCTCTGCCAATTTGGAAAGAAAATCTATTTTTTCCGATGATTCGTGAAGCTGCTCAAGCTGTGTAACGAGTTGTTTTTGAGAATTTTCGTCAAAGGGAATAATTGTCGCAAATTCCGCAACCAATTTTTCATTCGGTGGTGTCTCGGTATCACCGGCAGCCAAAACAGTATTGACGATATTGGTAATCGCGGTTTCGATACGGTTGGTCACTTCTTCTTTCAACGAAGCGTCTCCGGTGGCAGCTGTTTCCAAAACTTTGCGGCGAAGTGTATAAATAATTTCCCGCTGTTTATTCAAAACATCATCGTATTGAACAAGATGCTTACGGGTGTCGAAATTAAATCCTTCAACTTTTACCTGAGCGTTTTCAATCGATTTTGAAACGAGCGGATGTTCAAGCGGGATATCCTCCGGCATATTAAATCTGGTCATAATTCCCGCGATTTTATCTCCGCCGAAGAGGCGCATAATCTCATCATCAAGTGCGACGAAAAATCTCGAAGCGCCCGGATCTCCCTGTCGTCCTGATCGCCCGCGGAGCTGGTTGTCGATACGGCGTGATTCATGGCGCTCGGTACCGATGACATAAAGTCCGCCTAATTTCAAAACCTCATCATGTTCTTTCTGCCATTTTGCTTCTCCTGTTTTTGTCTCAGGACGTTCACCGCCGAGAACAATGTCGACGCCACGGCCCGCCATGTTGGTCGCAACAGTTACCGCACCTTTTTTCCCTGCTTGGGCGATAATTTCCGCTTCCCGTAAATGATTTTTTGCATTGAGGACTTCATGAGTAATTTTCCTGCGCTTCAACAGTTCTGAAATAATTTCATTTTTATCAATCGATGTCGTACCGACGAGCACCGGCTGACCTGCTTTATGAGCCTTCTCAATTTCCGCAACGACTGCCGATAGTTTTGCTCTTCCTGTTTTGTAGACAGCATCTGCATGATCTTCTCTCGCAACAGGATTATGTGTCGGGATAATCACCACGTCGAGTTGATAAATTTTTCGGAATTCCTCGGCTTCTGTTACTGCAGTTCCAGTCATACCGGCGAGCCGATCATACATACGGAAATAATTCTGAAGAGAAACCGTCGCGAGGGTTTTGGATTCCCGTTGAATCGGTACATTTTCCTTTGCTTCTATCGCCTGATGGAGTCCTTCGGAAAGACGTCTGCCTTCCATAAGCCGCCCGGTAAATTCATCCACCAGAATAACTTGGTTATCTTTGACGATATAATCTTTTTCCCGGTGAAACAAAGTACGTGCTTTCAATGCCGCTTCCAAATGATAGACGGTATCAAAATCTTTTTCATAGATATCTGCAATGCCGAATAACTTTTCGACCTTTCCGATACCGTGATCCGTCAAATGAGCGGTACGGAATTTTTCATCAATTTTATAATCGGTATCGGGAGATAATTTATCAACAACTTTGGCATATTCATAATATTTTTGGGAAGGGGATTCATCGGGGGCTGAAATAATATGCGGCGTTCTTGCTTCATCGATCAACACCGAATCAACTTCATCGACAATCGCAAAATAATACCCCCGCTGCACAACGCCGTTCATATCCTGTGCCATATTGTCGCGAAGATAATCAAAACCGAATTCCGAATTAATACCGTACACCACATCCGCGGCATATGCTTCCTTCCTAGTAATCATCTTCAAGTGAGCGAGACGATTATCGGTTGCTTCGCGGTCGGTAAACGAAGGATCATACATAAAGGACCGCTCACTGATCATTGACGCGACCGATACGCCAAGCATGTGAAAAATCGGCGCCATCCATCCTGCATCACGACGGGCAAGATAATCGTTCACGGTAACCAAATGAACACTTTTGCCTGTCAAACTATGCAGATACAACGCGGGGACTGCAGACAATGTTTTTCCTTCTCCTGTTTTTTGTTCGGCGATTTTTCCGTGAGCGAGAACTGCTGCTGCCATCAACTGCACATCAAAGTGGCGCATGCCGAGTGTTCGTCTTGTTGCTTCGCGAACCAATGCAAATGCTTCAGGAAGAATGCTCTCCAGTGTCTCACCTTTTGCGACACGTTTTCGGAGTTCTTCTGTTTGCTTGGGGAAATCGCTGTCTTTTAATTTTTGCAGTTTTTTTTCAAGATCATTGATCTTAACAACCAATGGTTCAAGATTCTTGATCTCGCTTTTGTTGGAGTCGAAAAATTTATTTAAAATTCCTAACATGTCTTACCATACTATCATATCATAGCCTCAAAAAAAACCCCCGCCAATGGTGGGCAGGGGGTTTTACCAATTGATCAGTTGGTAAAGTATATATACTTTACTCAACTACTTCTTTTTCTTTGCTTTCTTTTTAGCTGCCATGTTCGATCACCTCCTTCTTTCGCAACGATGCGAGATCTTTGTTTTTATTGGAAACAAAGGACAATTTAATATTGTATCGAATCAGTAAATTTGTCAAGCAATTTTCTCTGCTTCAAAGAGATGAATTTGGATTGAAATAACAGGCAAAATCATGATGTGAAAATATTATTTTTTTTTGAAAAAATGAGGCTGAAAATGTAAAACGTTCTATGGCTAAAACGTTATAACGTTAAAACCATAGATCGTAGCAAATTATTTTTCCAGAGGTTTAATCACAGACTTGCCCATATACTTTTGTAATACTTCCGGTACTTTAACGCTTCCGTCTTCCTGTTGATAATTTTCAAGAATCGCAATCGGTGTTCGGGACATTGCAAATGCCGTTCCATTCAAAACATTCACATATTTTCGTTCTTCTCCATCCTGGTATTTGATGTTCAAACGTCGGGACTGAAAATCGGTTACTGTCGAAACGGATGTTACTTCACGGTACTTATTTTGTCCCGGCATCCATGCTTCGATATCATATTTTCTCGCTGCAGGAAATCCTAAGTCACCGGTACACATTTTTATAACTTGGTACGGGATATCAAGCGCCTGGAAAAACTTTTCTTCAAGTCCGAGTAAATATTCATGTTCGGCATCATCTTCTCCCTCCGCAACATAAGAAACCATTTCGACTTTATTAAATTGATGGACGCGCAAAATCCCCCGGGTATCTTTACCGTAACTCCCCGCTTCCCGTCTGAATGATGGTGAATAGCCGACATAGCGAAGCGGAAAATCTTTTTTATTCAAAAGCTCGTTGGCATGCATCGGAACAAGTGATTGCTCAGCGGTACCGACAAGAATTAATTCATCATCGCGCAGATGAAACATATCTTCGTCTCCGCCGTTTTCCATGTAGCCGAGTCCCTGCATAATTTCTTTTTTAACGAGTACCGGCGGGAGAACGGGAGTAAATCCTTCTTTCAATAATATTTCGAGCGCAAACTGGACGAGCGCAAATTCCAACAAAACACCGTCTCCTTTGAGATACGAAAAACGAGCGCCGGAAACTTTGGCAGCGCGCTGCACATCGATAATGCCAAGTGCTTCACCAAGATCCAAATGATCCTTGGGAGTAAAACTAAATTTCGTCGGTTCTCTATATTTTCTGATGACGTCATTTTCCGATTCATCCTTGCCGACTTTCACATCGTCTTTTGCGGGATTGGGAATTTTTGCAAGCCACATATCCAAATTATCTTTGAGAACTTTTGCTTGTGTATCTGCTTCCTGAAACTTCTCTTTTAACTCTTTTCCTTCCGTGATTTGTTCAGGAGTCGGTTTGCCGTGAATGGATTTATTTAACGTATTTTGTTGTTCTTGAATTTTTTGCACTGCCGTCTGGAGTTCCCGATAATTCTTTTCAACTTCTAAAATTTTTTGGACATCAATTTCGACGCGCTTACTTTTTGCGGCTTCCTGAACTTTTTCGGGATTTTCGCGGATAAATTTAATATCTAACATGACAGATGAATTATATCGTGTTGAGGAGAACTAATCAATCGGGGCGGAATTATTTACTCTTTGCTGCAGCTGCTGCGAGAGATTTCTTTGAAACAATTTTCTTTGAAGCGCCTTTTGCTTTTTTAACAGCCTTTTTGACAGGAGCTGCGGTGATTTTTCCTTCAACGAATTTTGAAAGTGCCGACTTCATGTGGGCTGCTTTGTTCTTTTCAAGAATGTGATGCTTTGCAGCTTTATCAATTGCAGAGAAAGCTTTACTGACAGTTTCAGCTTTCTTGGTAAGCTTTGCTTCTTTCACAAGCTTTTTAAAGGTCTCTTTCACCTTTTTGTTTCGCTCTGTACGAACTTTGTCTTGTCGAAGTTTTTTCTTTGCGTGTTTTAATACTTGCATATGCTGATTTTAGCATGATATACTTAAAATTACAAGCCAAATGAACGATATTGTAAAAAAGAGTTTGGATCTTCTGACCCGCAGACAGACAAGCATTATCTCCGCCGCTTTTATTATCATGGCAACAGTCGTTCTGTCCCAGCTCTTGGGTCTTGTCAGACAAAGACTGCTTCTGGGTATTTTCGGCGCTTCGGATACACTGGGTATCTATCTCTATGCTTCACAACTCCCTGATACGCTTTTTCAACTGACAATCGCATCAGCACTCACCAGTGCATTTATTCCGGTTTTTTCAGGCTATTTGGCGAAAGGTGAAGAAAAAAAAGCGCACGAAATGGCATCCACACTCCTTGCAATCGGACTGTGTGTTTTTGCGGCACTCTCGGTAGTTTTGATGGTTTTTGCCCAACCGTTCCTCCAACTTTTTAATTTGGGCGGGAATTTTTCTCCGCAGGAAATGGCGCTGATGGCAAATTTGATGCGCATTATTGTCATGGGGCAACTCCTCTTTATTATCGGAACATTTTTTACCGCGCTCCTCCAATCATATAATCATTTCTTTATTCCGGGCATTGCCGCGGCGATGTATAACTTCGGCATTATTATCGGCGTACTGGTTTTTTCTTCGATGTTCGGTATTTACTCCGCAACCATCGGTGTCGTCATCGGCGGGGTAATTTTTGTCTTGGTCCAATTGCCGCTCGCGAAAAAAGTCGGCTTTTCTTTCCGGCCGTCTTTCGCGCATTTGAAAACCGAGGGCGTAGCACAAGTCGGCAAACTCATGTGGCCGCGAACTGTCGCCATTATTATCATGCAGCTGGGGACTGTCGCAGTCGCTGCGTTTATTTCTTTTCTTTCGGATCCGGGACGTATGAATGTTATTTTCGACTGCGCCAAAACGCTTGCTTTCGCGCCGGTCTCACTCTTTGGCGCGACAATTGCCCAGGCGGCTTTCCCCATCCTCTCCCGGGAACGAGAGAGATTGTCGGATTTTAAGACAACATTCATCAGTAGTTTTAATCAGATGCTGTATCTGATTCTTCCGATTTCCGTCCTTTTTCTTGTCCTTCGTATTCCGCTCGTCAGACTCGTCTATGGAGCCGGAAAATTTGACTGGCCGGCAACTGTTTTGACAGGGGAGACGCTTGCGTTTTTCTGTATCTCCATTTTTGCCCAAGCCTTAATCCTCCTCATCCTCCGGGCATTCTACGCACTTCACGACACAAAAATTCCCCTCATTATTAATACGATTTCTACTGTTCTGCTTCTTGGTTTTGCCTATTTCTTTATTGTTCTCAATCATTGGGGAATACAAAGTCTGGCAATTGCTTTTACCATTGCAAGCATTCTACAGCTTATCGTTCTTTTCCTCCTTTTAGAGAAGAAGGTCGGACGGTTTGATAAATGGCCACTGCTTGTTTCATGGACAAAGCTTTTGGTCTCATCGACACTGACGGGTTTTGCGTTGTATATCCCGATAAAACTGTTGGACCAACTGGTCTTTGATACGACGCATACAATCAACCTGCTTATCCTGACCGGCATCTCAAGTGTCATCGGTGCATCGCTCTACCTCTTTTTGACATGGGTGTTTGATGTTAAAGAAGCAAGTACGTATGTTTTGGTTTTCCGCAAGATTGGCAACTGGAGAGATGTTTTGACAAAATCAGGGGAAGTCCTCGAAGGAGGAAAAATCAACCCGTAGTTGTGTGATCGAAATCACAGAAATTATTTTTCCAAAGCTCTATTCTATCTTTGTACATTGAGTGAATAGTGTGCCCGTAGCTCACTTAAAAGAGCGCAGTAAGAGGAATAGAAGAATAATTTACGTCTTACTTGAGGCGAAGGTGCGAAGCCTTCCGAGCACACGAAAGCTAAAAAATAAAACATTGCTCGCTCCCCCGCGAGCTTTGTTTGTTTATGGGGTTATTTACTCTCCCAGGGGGTCATGAGTTGGAAGTAGTTGCCGTCCGGATCTGCCAGCGTTGCAATCCATGCACCGCCCATGTCATAGGGCTCTTTGATGACTTCTGCGCCTGCTTTTTTGATCCGTTCAAATTCTTTTTTGACGTCTTTTGTTTCAAGATTAAACATCATCCTTTCGGGATTTTTGGCCTTTCCTTTTACTTCTGAATGGGAACCGACTGAGAAAAAAGTATTTCCGACACTCCAGCCATACCAATCGCCATCATGCATATCCGGCTTCTTATCAAACACTTTTTCATAAAAAGCAGCCATCTTCTTCACATTTTCGGTCCCGTACATAATAGAATTCAAATTCAACATACAGCTAATATAGCACCGGTTGTGGAGAAAGTCCAGCTCATTTACCAAATGTATACAGATTTCATGAAATACTTGCGTCTCACTCTGTATAATAGACTATGATGGAAAAGAGCATTGAGAAAGAGATCAATGATATCGTAGTGCCGGATCCGGGACGTAAACGTATATATAAAAAAGTAATTATTCTTACCGTTCTTCTCATTATGCTTATCACAGGAATTTTTGCTGTCTCATTTGAGACAAAAAATAAAAATGAAACACCTCCGCACATAACGCCCACACCGACGCCGGAAAAAGATGTTCCTTTTGGAATCTATACCCCGCCACGCATCCCGAAGAAAGAAACGTATATTATTTTTATGGTTGGAGATTCGATGACTGAAATCTTGGGAGAATTCGGAGGACAAATCAATGAAACGCTCAATAGACTCTATAACAGTACGCCCGGCCATCAGCACATTGTCATTGATAATTACGCAACAGGATCGACAAATCTTTTGGGATTACAGGAAGCAATGAAAGTGAAAAAAGTAAATACAGATACCGTACTCGATCCGTTGCTCTCACGAAAATTTGATCTCATCCTAATCGAATCGTTCGGCTATAATCCGCTTTCTCAGTTGGGACTTGTCGAAGGGCTGAAAAAACAGACGCAAACACTGGATGAAGTGATGAAACTTCTGACAAAAACTCATCCCGATGCACTCATCGTTTTTGTCGCGACTATCGCTCCCAATAAAGAAACCTACGGACAGGAATTAGATCCGAACTCAACGCTTGCCGGAAGAGTACAAGAAGCAGAAGAACGGATGGAGTACATCAAAAATCATATGGCTTTTGCGAAAGCGCACAATATCCCGCTGATCGATATTTATGATAAATCGCTGACACCAAGCGGAGACGGAGATCTCACCTATATCAATCCGCAAGATCATATCCATCCGTCATTTAAAGGTGTAGATTTCATAAGTAACGAGATCGCACATTACATTTTCGACAATCAACTCCTCCCGTTGTAGGTGAACCAGATAGAATTAAATTAATTGTCATTTAGAAGAAGTGAAACGACTGAGAAATCTCGAGATCTCTCTCCGGCAAAGCCGGATCGAGATGACAAATTTGCCCCTCGCAATCATAGATCTCCTGATACTTTTATTTAATAAGTCGTGAGCAGATAGCGGAGAGCCACGTCCAGCTGAGGACGACTGCAAAATAGAAAAAGAGCGTCACAAACATAATCACGGAATCATTCGTCTGTCCTGAAAATCCGGCGATACCGATAAATGCTGCGAGAAAAACAAATCCCGTAATCACAGAAAACATTCCCTGCTGTGTATCTTTGAGATGTTTAAATCGTTTTCCGAAAACCAGACACGCTGCAATCAATCCCGTAAATCCAATCATCCCGCTGACCAGATGCATAATACCGCTTGTACTGATCGTTCCCGACGGCATTCCTTGGGGGAATCCGCGCATCGGATCAGGGACAAAAATTCCTGCAGCTATTAAACTTAATCCGTAAACAGCAAGAAGAATCGGCGCCCACGTCCCCGCCTTCTCGCCTTTGATTGCTTTTCTAATACCAATCGCGCCAAGGATAACGAGTAAACCGCTCACAATAAAAAGCGTTATGTGAATCCATCCAGAGGGCCCGATACTCATAAGACTGAGTGAGTGTTTCCGCACATCAAATCCGGGACGGGTGAAGATCTCAAACAAGCCAACCGCAATATACAACGGCCCCGCCACCACCCCGCACTTGAGAAGATTATTGGTCGTCATATTTTCTTTTGTCATAAAATCAGTATAGCAAAATAAATCACGTTTTTTTTCTATATGCGCTTGCACTTCCATTTAAACCAGGAATTCTTTCGATTTTATTAGCTTTCATCAATCGCATAAAAATAAGTTTCATACTATTTTCTGAACCAATATAACAAAGAGAACGCGCAGTGCGATTATTTATCCGAGGGTTGTGATCTAAATATTCAAGAATTGTTTCTTCGGGAGAAGCAAGTCGTTCATGTAAAATTTTTACTACAACAGAACTTCCTGTTTGTATTATTTTAGGATCTTTCAATTTTAACTTTCTCATCGCTTGAAAAGCCGTATTTAACCCCTCTCCAACGTCTTTGTTTGGAGGATTAGGAAATTTATTAATTATTCTTATAATGCTCCCATTACGAGCAAATCGTTCATCCAAAATATTCTCTACAGTAATGTGGGCGGGAAGTTTACCTGGGCTCTGAATTTCAACTCTATTATCAAAAATCCTTACATGAATATCATCTACAAGACTATAATCTCTATGCAAAACGGCATTGGTAATTATTTCATGCAAAGTTTCCTGAGGATATCGAACCTCTTCTAAACCATTTATACCTAAAATCTTTAATCCTTCAAGTATGTCTTTTGTTTTTCTAACCGCTACCTCTATTTGTTCATATAAACAGCCTTCAATGGTTATGGGGTTAAATTCTAAAGTGTCTCTACTCCCTTCTTCATCAGATGTTTTATATCTATATATTTTTATTGAGCATCTTTTTTGTAAAATTGCTTGTGGTTCATCTGAAAAAAGCAGTAGTCCACCAACCGTAGGTTTATTATCTTTGATAAGCTGTTGTTTTTTCAACCACGTCTCTGGTTCAGATGTTGGAATAACCTCCAATATGAATTGAATTATTCTTTCAGAATTTGAAATTATCTCTGTATCAGCATCTACAAGATGATTTTCAAACGTAGTAAGCCCCTTATTTAATTTTAATCTCTCAATTTCTGCAGGTGTTGTTTGTGGCAGACTTTGTGCGCCTCTTCTCAAATATACGATTCCATCATGAGCAGCAACCATATCCTGTGACTTTAATATTTCAACATATAAAACTACCCCATGTGCTCCTGGCGATGAAAGAAAAGTATATGTAAAACCATACCCGAGTGGAAAAGTTTTTTCAAAAATTTGTATATGACTATTTGCGTCTTCGGGTTTACTGAAACCACGCCATGTGCGAGTATTCGTTCTTTTATCTTCATCTATACCAATATAAAGTTCTCCCCCATCTGCATTAGCAAATGCTGAGATATGTTTTGTGAGCTTTCCGGGGACAATTTCAATTGCTTTTAAATCTAAAAAATGCCCTTCTTCAAAGGATAAAATCTTTTTTTTCTGTTCTGAGGTTATTATATTTTTTGATATCGGCATATCTAGATTAACTCCCCGTACCTGATTTCCCTTCAGTTAATGCGAGGAGGCGTGAGGCTTCAGCGACAAACTTCTTGGCTTGCGTGCGACTCATCCCGACTCGGGAGACGATCCGAACTTGATTGGCTCCCACCAGTTTTTGGGTCACATCGAAAACGACACCGTCTTCATTCATTGAAATCAGGACATTATCGGTGTAAAGAATTGGGGTAGTATTCAGATCAACTGAAACAGAAACGTTTTGAGGAGGTGTTGGTTTTACGTCTTTAGCCACTTTATTATTGCGTAGTTCCGCGTATTTGTCCGCGTTTTTCCGCGCTCTAAACTAGTACATTCCGCCCATGTCAGGCATTCCGCCGCCGCCTGCCGGTGCTTTTGGCTCAGGAAGATCAGCGATAAGTGCTTCTGTGGTGAGGATCATCATACCGACACTTGCTGCATTTTGGATAGCTGACCTCGTAACTTTGGCCGGATCAACGATACCTGCTGCAAGCATAGATCCAAATTCCATTGTCATCACGTTAAATCCGTAATCTGCATCTTTCTTCGCACCTTTTCCGCCCTCTTCTACGGTGTTAACGACCCACCCGTCATCTGCGCCTGCATTCTTTGCGATAGATCGGATCGGCTGCTCAAGCGCTTTGTACATGATATCGACACCGGTTTTCTGATCTTCAACAGTTAATTTCGCCTTTAATGCTGCAAGAACCTTTCGTGCTTTGAGTAACGCAACTCCGCCGCCCGGAACGATACCTTCTTCAAGTGCTGCTTTTGTCGCGGCAACCGCGTCGTTGACGCGTTCTTTCTTTTCTTTCATTTCCATTTCGGTTGCTGCTCCGACATTAATAACAGCGACACCGCCGGTTAATTTGGCAAGTCTTTCCTGAAGTTTTTCTTTATCAAAGTCAGAGGTCGATGCATCAACTGCTTTTTTGATTTGTGAAATACGTGCTGTGAGTGTTTTCTTGTCGCCTTTGCCGCCGATAATTCGCGAAGTTTCTTTATCTGCCCACACTTTTTCTGCCCGGCCGCAGTCATCTACAGTAACACTTTCAAGCGTTCGTCCTGTGTCTTCAGAAATAACGGTTCCGCCTGTCAAAATTGCGATGTCTTCAAGCATTTCTTTTCGTCGGTCACCGAATCCCGGAGCTTTGATAGCCAAAGAACTGAATGAACCCTTCAATTTATTCACAATCAGTGCTGCGAGTGCTTCGCCTTCGATTTCGTCGGCGATAATAACGAGATTTTTGGAAACTTTCACAAATGTTTCAAGGAACGGCAAAATTTCGTTGAGGTTTGAAATCTTTTTATCGGTAATCAAAATGTACGGATCTTCGATTTCTGCTTCCATTTTTTCTGTGTTGGTCGCAAAGTATGCTGAGACATAGCCTTTGTCAAATTCCATACCTTCTTTGTAGACAACTTCCATTTCCATTGTGCGGCCTTCATCAACCGTGACAACGCCGTCTTTACCGACTTTTTGGATTGCTTCTGCGATCAGATTACCGATGGTTTCATCTTGTGCTGAGATCTTTGCAACGCGGACGACGTCTTCATCTTTCACCGGTCGTGCCATTTTCTTGATTTCTGCAACGAGAACGGTAACTGCTTTCTCCATACCTTCACGAAGAATCATCGGATTGGCACCTGCGGTGACATTTTTCATACCTTCATTGACGATTGCCTGTGCGAGAACGGTTGCGGTGGTGGTGCCGTCTCCTGCGTTGTCGTTGGTCTTACTTGCTGCTTCTTTTACCATCTGCACACCCATGTTTTCAAACGGATCTTTGAGGTCAATTTCCTTGGCGACAGTGACACCGTCGTGAACGACAGTCGGAGCTCCCCATTTTTTGTCCAAGGCGACGTTGCGGCCTTTCGGACCGAGCGTTGTGATAACGGCCTTTGCGAGGACGTTAACGCCTTTTACTAAAGATTGTCTGGCTTCTTCGCCAAATTGTAATTGCTTTGCCATATTATTGAATGATCGCGAGTATATCAGTTTGTCTGACTAATTTCCACTCTTCGTGTCCGACTTTGTATTCATCTCCGCCCCATTTTTTATACAGAACTTTTTGTCCGACCTTGACTACCATAGGAACAAGCTTGCCGTGTTCATCATGAATTCCCGTACCGATAGCCATGACTTCACCGACCTGTGGTTTTTCCTTTGCATTGTCAGGAAGATAGATACCGCCTGAGGATTGCGATTCAGCCTTGAGCGGCTTAACCAAAACGTTGTCAAAAAGTGGTGTAATATTTAATTTGCTTGCCATATCAATATAATTTATCTTGAATTATCACTCTCGATAAGTGTATGCTAATTTATACAATATTGGCCTCGGAGTGTCAATAGCCTATAACATTCTTTCCGCTCTTTTCATTGGGCTAAAAGCTTGACACGTCCCTCTTTCTTATATACGATAAAATCACGGATCTTTATACGTATGCATTTTAGTGCTAAAAAACTCTTTTTAATTGGATTTTTTGTTCTTCTTCTCGTCGCTATTCCTGTGAGCGTCTATTATATCCAGCAGCAAACGACAGGCGCGAGTCATGCTGAAAAATCAACCAACCTCTCTTTTAATCCTGACTCTTCCGCAGGCAGTCCCATTACCAAAAACGTCGGCGAATCTATCTCTCTTGATGTCATGGTAGATCCGGGGACAAATCTTGTGTCATTTGTGAAATTGGAAATTAATTATGACCCTGATAAATTAGCAACGGATGGTGCAGGTTTTCAAGTAAACAGTCAGGTTTTCCCCACGGTGCTTGCCGGACCTGTCTATACACCGGGGAAAATTGTCGTCTCACTTTCTGCAGGTATCGATCTCACAAAAGCAATCCAAGTAAAATCAAAAGCCGGTACGCTTACCATGAAAGCGCTCGCGGGCACGGGGTCCAACACGCCGACACTGATTACCTTCAGTACCAATAGTCAGGCTGTCTCTGTCGGACCCAACGACCAGTCAAGTGAAAATGTCTTGGCAGGATCATCTCCCGCAACAGTCTTCGTAAACGGCCCCGCAGGCCAACCGTCACCGACACAAGAACCGATACCGACCGACACAGGTGTCCCCGTCCCGACAGATACCGGAACGCAGCCCGTACCCACCGATACAATTGCTGCATCACCGACCGGCGCTGCCACCGTCACGGATACGCCCGCAGTAACGCCGACAACGACCTCGTCACCGACAGCTCCGACCTGTTCTGCGCTGTCAGCAGATGTCACCACGGGTACCGCACCGCTTACAGTCAACTTCACCGCAAACGGCCAGAGCGCGAGCAGTACGATCAGCAAGGCGACATTTAACTTCGGTGACGGACAAGTCAGCGATGTAACGACCGGGGGCGGCATCGGCACCAACACTGTTAACGCAGGAATCGCTCACAGCTACACAACAGCCGGCACATTCCAGGCAACAGCAATCCTGACTGATGCAGCAGATGCTGTCAGTACGGCAACAAATTGTACACAAACAATTACAGTCAGCGGAAGCGGTGCAGTCAATACAGCCACGCCGACACTCGCACCGACAGGTTCAACTGCTACGACAATCGGCATCGGAGTCGTCACCTTACTTCTCATCATCGGAGGAGGCCTCCTCTTCTTCGTCCTCTAGGGTGAACGCTAAGCTAAGCGGAACACAACGCGGAACTACGCAGTTTTATAATCCCTGAAAGAGTGATTGGAGTTTGAGTGCGAGCCACGGTTTTCTTCCGCTCAGCCGGATCTTGCCTGAAAAAAGCGCACTCCACAATGATTGATATCCGTTTGCTACCAGAAAAAATGTCAACGAATCCAAGGCAATCCGGGCGTCCACTGACACCGGCAAAGCAGTATCAATCTTTATTTCTCCTTTGTGAATATGTATAACAAATGTTTCAACTTTTCTCATTTCCAAAACGAAATTTGCAGTCAGCTCTCCCGCGGCTTTTTTATCAAATAATTTTTCCATGGCAACTTTAATATACGGTATCGTCAATCCCGTATTCGCAGAAGTAACAGGAAGAGATTTGTTAAGCGTTTTGGCAACAGCGCTGCCGTGTGCGAGCAAATGAAGGAGGCAGTAAGAAAACAAAACAGGGACAGTCATCTTACCGTAATGAGTGGCAAACATCCGATCATCAGGAAATTTTGCCCCGGTTGTTATGAGTGAATTAATTTCTTTGATCAGTGAATCGGCAAGATCGGCTCCGTTTCTTTGCGAAAACTTCGATAAAAACTTTTTATTTATTTTTGCAACATATTCACGGGATAAATTCTTACTGACTTCTGCAACAAAATTTTCAGGATCCGGGATGTACTCATTTTTTCCTGTCATAAAACTGGTAATGAGGTATTGGCTGACAACGATGTGCGCTATTGTATCACCGACTGTCCATTCCGAATCGGGAATCTTTTTTGTTGTGTCTGCATCACGAATGATGTCTGCAACTTTTTTTGCGGCGGCTTGTAATTCTGTAACGAGTTTTTGTCGTTCAACGCTCATAGTTATTTGCTGTCGGAGATCATTGAGAACAGCGCGTCTTGAGAGAGTTCGACTTTTCCTGTCTGAATCATCTTCTTCTTTCCCTTTTTCTGCGCTTCGAGAAGTTTGTCTTTTCGTGTTCTGTCTCCGCCGCTCATCTTTGCCAAAACGTCTTTTCTGTATGGCGGAATTTCCTCACGCGCAACGATATTATTATTCACGGTAGCTTGAATAATCTGACGAAATTGCTGGCGATCAAGTGTATCTTTTAATTTTTCCGCTTTTTGTCTCGCCACATAATTTGCTTCATCCCGATACACCAGTTCTGTGAGCACGTCAATCACATTGGTATTGATCATAATATCCAGCTGCACGAGATCCGCTTCTTTATAATCTGAAAGTTCATAATCAATACTCCCGAAGCCCGCAGTGACAGACTTTATTTCTCCGGCGAGCCCACGGATAAACATGGAATACGGCATTTCATAAGACAAAACAGCATAGGCCTCGTGATATTGCATATCGAGAAGACTTCCCTTCTTCTTTTGACAAATCGTCATGACATTGCCGACATACGTTACCGGCGTATAGACATTGAGCAACATATACGGTTCATAAATCTCGTCATTTTCCCGTCTTTCATAAAGCACTTGCGGCATTGTTAATAATAAGTCCAAGCCAAACTCTTGCTTCAATCGTTCTTTCACAATATCGGCATGAAGAAGACCCAAAAATCCCACACGAAAACCGCTTCCCAAATAAGCAGAATATTCTTCAGTGTAGGTAAGCGCGGTGTCGTTGAGTTCCAGTTTTCCCAAACCTTCCCGCAGTTGCGCAAATTCACTTGAGTCTCTGGGATAGACGCCGAAAAAGACCATCGGTTGGGGAGTGGTATATCCGGGTAACGGCTCCACTTTGCTTCCCTGGGCGATAATCGTATCACCGACTCGGCATTGTCTGATATCTTTGATTCCGCCGACAATATAACCGATCTCGCCTGTGGAGAGTGTCTCTGTTTCTTTCAAAAACGGCGTGAACATCCCGACTTCCGTGACATCCGTCTCCATACCGTTCTGAAAGAACTGAATTTTGTCGCCTTTCTTAACTTTGCCGTCCATAACCCGCACATAGGCAATAACGCCTCTGTATTCGTCATAGACAGCATCAAAGATAAGCGCACGAAGTGGTGCATCCTCATCGCCCGCAGGAGGCGGAACACGCTCAATAACGCGTTCCAACAAAACATCAACATTTTCACCTGTTTTGGCTGAAATGCATAAAATATCTTCTTTTTTAAATCCGAAATCGACCAATTCTTTCGTGACAACATCGGTCTGAGCATTGGGCAAATCGATCTTGTTCAACACGGGAATCATAACTAAGCCAAGCTTTTTGGCAACCTGATAATGCGCTACCGTCTGCGCCTGAATTCCCTGCGTCGCGTCAACGAGCAAGACGGCGCCCTGACACGCAGCAAGCGTACGCGAAACTTCATAGGAAAAATCAACGTGACCCGGAGTGTCGATCAAATTCATTTCATACTCTTTATATTTCATCCTGACCGGGGCCAGCTTAATGGTAATTCCCCGCTTGCGGCTGATAACGTTTTGGTCAAGAAATTGCTCCTGCAATTTATCCTTGGCAATGGTGAGGGTTATTTCCAAAAATCGGTCGGACAGCGTCGACTTCCCATGATCGATATGCGCGATAATCGCGAAATTACGAATGAATTTTTGGCTTTGCATGAGCCTATTTTAACAGAGTTAAGCCTTGAAAGCGAGCTTAAACATACACTAATAAGGGGGTGGCACGGGTGAAAGGGACCCGACAGCGCGCAGTCCTGCAATGCGGGACGAGCACTGACGGGAATGAAACCCGGGACAGGACCCCCAAATTCGACAGGACCCCGAAACAATAACGACAAGATGACAAATAACTATTTTGTGCTACAATAATCCTCATGAACAGGTGGGCAGCTCCCCTTATCGTTATAACCATTCTTGTCTTCGGAGTCCTCTTATTTATGACTCAAAGCAAACCGAAGGATTCACCCACGCTTCCCGACGACGCAAACACTTTCAAGCCAATTTCCCCTCCTGCACAAAATCAACAGGGACAAGTTCAGGGACAGCAAACACAAGCAACACAGCAGCAGCAAGCACAGCAACAACAAGCGCAACAGCAAGTCGTCCAGGCGACACTTGCACCCGAACAAGAGGTAAAAGCATCTTACTCCGCAGTCATCAAAACTACCAAAGGAAATATCAGCGTTATCCTCAGAGGTGATGCGGCGCCGAGAACGGTAAAAAATTTCATAATCAAAGCTGATAGTGGATTTTATAAGAATCTTTCCTGGCACCGGGTTGAAGACTGGGTCATCCAGGGCGGCGACCCGCAAGGTGACGGGTCGGGCGGCGGCTCCATGCAGACAGAACTCAACCAGCTTCCTTTCACTGCCGGCTCACTCGGTATTGCAAGAAAAAATGACATCCGTGTCTCAAATGACGCACAATTCTTTATCACCAAAAAAGATGCTTCATGGCTGAATGAGCAATATACGAATTTCGGTCAGGTCACAGAGGGGATGGACGTGGTAAACAGTATGGTAGTCGGCGACAAAATCCTCAGTATCACAGTCGCCCAGTAATGCATTGCTTAGCACTTTTTTCTCGATTATTCTTGTATTCTTTCAACTGTCGCAAGTAAAACACCGTCACCGATCTTCATTCCTTGTACCGTAGCTCCCAGCGCCTTACCGATCTCATCACGGAAAATATCATTAAAATCAATAATGTGTGGTGCAATCCTCTGAATAAGCTGGGTTGCTGAATCACCAACCGGCTCCAAACGGCCCTCTGTGACAGGATCGTTTCTCAGTGTTATCGTCGTCCGCGGAAGAGGTATCCTTCGTAACCGTATGTTTCCCGAAAGTTTTAATATTTTTTCTCCCTCTTCATTATCTTCAATACCTGCAACGACATTTCTAAAAGACAGTATCCCATGGGTAACCTGCCCTGCCAATACTGCAAATGCTTCAGGGGAAATTCCAAATGTTACCCGGGGTACTTCTTTGAGCTTGTCTTGTGCTTCTTTTGTAATGTCTACAAGCTTAACCAATTGCGGATCTCTCCCATTTCCCAAAATAACAACGGGAATTTGTTGACTCAATAAAGAGCCTGCTTTTTCAACGGGGCGCCTTCTCCTGCCTCTCTCGTCCATTTCGTTTTGTATTGTACCACAAAAAAATCCCCTTTCGGGGATCGGTTCAATAAGATTCTGAAACAAGTTCAGAATGACAAAATGCAGTTTACCATCTGAAGTGTGAGAATGCTTTGTTTGCTTCTGCTTGCTTGAGGGCAACTTCCTTCTTTCGGATAGCTTCTCCCTGGTTGTTGGTCGCGTCGAGAAGTTCTGCAGCCAATTTTTCTGCAAAATTGTGGTATTCTTTGTTACTTCGCTTTCGTGCGGCTTCGATGAGCCATCGAAGTGAAAGAGACAATTTTCTTTCCGGTCGGACTTCAACGGGAACCTGATAGTTTGCTCCACCGATTCTTCGTGCTTTTACTTCAACTTTCGGTCCGACGTTTTGCATGGCGCGTTCAAACAAAACCATTGCGTCATCTTTGCCTCGCTGTGCCAAAACCGTCAGCGCTGCATACACCTGGTCCTGAGCAACGGTCTTTTTACCGTCAATCATGATGTAATTGATCAGCTTGGTAATAACGATACTGTTATATACTGAATCCGGATTAACTTGTCTTTTTACAATTTTTGCGTGTCTCATAGGTTAGGCTGCTGTCTTAGCTCCTTTCGGTGATTTTGCTCCATATTTACTTCGTGATGTCATACGCTTGTCGACGCCCATCAAATCAAACTTACCTCGGACTGCGTGATACTTAACACCCGGCAAATCCTTCACACGACCGCCTCGAACCAAAACGATACCGTGTTCGGAAAGCGAATGACCTTCACCCTGGATATACGCGGTGACTTCCATTTTATTGGAAAGCTTGACTCTTGCAACTTTTCGAAGCGCTGAATTCGGCTTCTTCGGTGTCATTGTCTTAACCAAAGTAACAACACCGCGCTTTTGCGGAGCATTGACGTCACTATAAATACGATCTTTCGCATTATACAGACGGCGAAGTGCGGTTGCTTTCACCTTTTTTTGTCTTTTTGATCTTCCCTTTTTTGCTAATTGTGATAATGTCGGCATAGATTGTTCGTATTATATCATATTTTCTGCCGAAGGAGGTATTTATTGAGCGTATAAAATATTAAATATCAATGAATAACTCTCGCTCTTCAGTATATTTAATACTTACTTTTTAATACTTTATACTTCCGCAGGTTGATTCTCGACCGGTTGTGCTGCTAATGCTGCTTCTGTAGCTGCTGCTGAAATCATTTCTGCTTTTGCTGCATCTGCTTCGTCTTCTTCGGTTGTTCCGACTGAAATCAATCGACCGATAATGACGTTTTCTTTCAAACCGATCAGCTTGTCTTCCCGACCTTCAAGAGCTGCTTCAGTCAGAACTTTGGTTGTTTCCTGGAAGGATGCTGCTGAGAGCCATGAATCTGAGAACAGAGATGATTTGGTGACACCGAGCACTACCTGGCGACCTGTTGCCGGTTCTCCGCCTTCTGACAGAACACCTGCATTAATTTCTTCAAATCGTGCTTTGGTAACGAAATCTCCCGGGATAAGTGAGGTGTCTCCGACACTTTCAACGATAATCTTGTCAGACATCTTTCGAACAGTAACTTCAAAATGCTTGTCGTTAATTCCGATTCCCTGTGATTCATATACCTTTTGTACTTCGGTAATCAGATATCGCTGTACCATTGAGAGTCCGCCGATTTTGAGTACTTCTTTCGGATCCAAATCACCTTCTGCAAGGGGTGTGCCTGCTGCGACTTCATCACCGTCTTTGACAGTCAAGGTTGCTGAAAGCGGAACAAAGTATTCTTGTGATTCGATTGGCTTGATCTTTGTGTTCTTGATAGTAACCAAGTGGCCGTCATTGTTGCTTTCGATCTTAACTTTACCGGTGATTTCAGAAACTGCTGCCATATTCTTTGGTGTTCTCATTTCAAAGAGTTCTTCAACTCTCGGCAGACCTTGCGTAACGTCGGACATAACGATACCTCCATAGTGCTTAACTTTCATGGTAAGCTGTGTACCCGGTTCTCCGATACTTTGTGCAGCCATAACTCCGACCGGGACACCGAGTTGAATTCGTGACTTGGTTGAGAAATCCCATCCGTAACATGATGCACAGATACCGTAGGCTAATTTACATGACAAGGGGGACCTAACAACTGCTTCCTGTACTTCATGTTCGTCCAAAAGCTTTGCTGTCTCTTCGTTGACTTCTTCGCCTGCTTTGAAAAGTACTTTTTTGGTTTTCTTTGAAGTGATATTGGCTGCGAGCACACGACCGACGATTCTGTCAGGGAACGCTGCTGTTCGGTCTTTTTCACCGCGGACAATAGTAATACCGTCCGGTGTACCGCAATCTTCTTCTCTGATGATGACTTCGTGCGCAACGTCAACGAGACGTCGTGTCAAGTATCCTGCGTTTGCTGTCTTCAGAGCTGAGTCGGTCAAACCTTTTCTTGAACCTCTTGCAGATGCAACGTACTCAAAGATAGACAAACCTTCTCGGAAGTTAGATTTAACCGGCAATTCAACGATTCTTCCAAGCGGATCAACGATAAGACCTCGGATAGCTGAAAGCTGTTTGAGCTGTTCGAGACCTGCACGGGATCCTCCGGATTCAATAGAGATCTTGATTGGGTTAGATGGTTTGATACTCTTCCATGTCTTATCTCCGACTGCTTCGGTTACGCGTGTCCAAACTTCATTCGCAAGTCTTTTCTTTTCTGATCGTGTGATCAAACCGTGCTGATATTCTTCGTCAATCTTGGCAACTTTTACTTCTGCTTCTGCAAGCATAGCCGGTTTTTCAGCAATAATTTCATTATCAAACACTGAAACAGAAACACCTGAGATGGTCGCGCCGTAGAATCCGAGACTCTTAATTCGGTCAATAAGCGCTGCAACTTCGTCAGATGAGTACATTTTCATCGCTTTAATGATGAGTTTTTTAATTCCGCCTGCGTTGATACTTTCATTGATATAGCCATAACTCGCAGGAAGGAGTTCGTTAAATCGAAGTCTTCCGACACTTGTCTCGATAACTTCAGGTTCTTTTCCTTCTGCTGTCTGGACACGGACCAAAATCGGTTCCCGCATCTGAATCTTACCGAGATCCTGCGCAAGCAGTGCCGAATGCATATTACTGAATAACGGCTGATTCTCTTTATCTTTTCGGATTTCTTCATCCAACGTTGTTAAGTAGTAAGAACCGAGTGCCATTTCTTTGTTTGGCAAGGTAATCGGATCACCGTTTGCAGGCTTCAAAAGATTGTGGTTCGGAAGCATGAGTCGTGCAGCTTCATCTTGCGCTTTCTGTGAAAGCGGGATGTGAACAGCCATCTGGTCACCGTCAAAGTCAGCGTTGTAACCTGCACAAACACAAGGGTGAAGCTGAATTGCTGCGCCTTCAATAAGAACCGGGTAGAATGCCTGAATACCGAGTTTGTGAAGTGTCGGAGCACGGTTCAAAAGCACCGGATGATTCTTGGTAATTTCTTCAAGGATGTCAAAGACTTCCGGTGGTCTCTTTTCGATATATCGCTTTGCTGATTTGATGTTGGTAGCAAGTCCTCGAACGATAACTTCTCGAAGAATAAACGGTTTGAACATTTCCAAAGCCATTTCTTTCGGAAGACCACATTGATCGAGTCTGAGGTCAGGTCCGACAACGATAACTGATCGACCTGAGTAATCAACACGCTTACCAAGAAGATTTTGTCGGAATCGACCCTGCTTACCTCGAAGCATGTCTGAAAGTGATCGGAGCTGTGAAGCGGTTGTTTGTGAACTTCGCTGTGATGAATCAATGAGCGCGTCAACTGATTCCTGAAGCATTCTCTTTTCGTTTCGGAGAATGATTTCCGGTGCACCAAGAGCCAAAAGATGCTTCAAACGATTATTTCGGTTAATAACTCTTCGGTACAAATCATTTAAGTCTGATGTTGCGAATCTTCCGCCTGAAAGCTGAACCATCGGACGAAGATCCGGCGGGATAACAGGAAGAACGGTCATAATCATTGCTGACGGAGGAACATCTGCTTTTCGCATGTTTTCGATAAGTCGAAGTCTCTTCACAACTTTCAGATATCGTTGTCCTGTTGCCTTTTCAGATTCTGTTCTGAGTTGTGCAATAAGCGTTGAGAGATCAAGATTATTAACAACCTCAAGAAGTGCTTCGGAACCGGTCTTGATGGTGAAGAAAATCGGTATATCGTATTCAAGCAGTTTGTAGTATTCATCTTCTGAAAGAACACTTCCAACACGGAGACTCTTCAAAAGCTTGGTGAAGGTGTCTGAAATTTCGTCAAGTTTTTTGAGCTCAGATTCGTGAGATTCTGAAGTTCTCGTCAATTTTTGTCGCTTTGCAAGTTCAACTTCTTCTGCGATCATTGCCTTTTGTTCTTTACTGACTTTACTTTCTTTAATTTCACCCTTTTTCTCATTCATTTCTTCAGAAATCTTTTGTTCTTCGTCAGACATTCGTGACTTCAAGCCCTCTTTTCTCTTATCAATGGTGCTGATAAAGACTTCGAGTGCTGCTTTTTTCTTGTCTTCGTCAATTTTGGTGATGAAATATGATGCGTAGTAAATAATTGCTTCAAGACTCTTTTGCTGAACGTCAAGAAGAAGTGATAAAGCACTTGATGCGCCTTTGAAATACCACACGTGTGCAACAGGCGAAGCAAGCTGAATGTGACCGAGTCTTTCCCGACGTACTCGTGAAAGGGTAACTTCAACACCACATTTATCACAGATAATACCTCGGTAACGGATTCTCTTGTATTTACCACAATAACATTCCCAGTCTTTCGTAGGACCGAAGATTCTTTCATCAAACAATCCGTCTTTTTCAGGTCGGAGTGTTCGGTAGTTGATGGTTTCAGGCTTGGTTACTTCACCGTACGACCAATTAAGAATATCTTCATTCTTAGCCAGAAGCAACTTCAATGACTTAAAGTCTGCAATGTTTAAATCTTTTAAAATGTTTTTCTTTTTTGTATTATCCATAATATTTATTAAACGATCTATGGTTCTATGGCGCGAACGCTTAAAACGTTTTAACCATAGAACGTCTTAAACTTTCTCTTCTTCTTTTTCCAAATCCTCTACGCTTGGTTCTTCTTCGATTACTGCTTCAACTTCTTTCTCCGGTGCTTCTTCCAAGGGTGCTTCCCCTTCTTTCATTTCACCTTCTGCAACTTCTGATACTTCAAGAGATTCTTCGAGCTGAGCGACTTCTGCTTTGAGGGCCTCGGTTTCTTTCTGATCTTTTTCTTCTGTAGCTTCATTATACTCTACTGCGTCTGTCGGTACAACGTTCAAACCTAATGACTGGAGTTCTTTAATAAGCACCTTGAATGATTCAGGAACTTTTGGTGTCGGGATATCGGTTCCCTTAACGATTGCTTCAAAAGCCTTTGCACGTCCGACAACGTCATCGGATTTAATCGTAAGCATTTCCTGAAGGATATATCGTGCACGATGTGATTCAAGTGCCCACACTTCCATTTCTCCGAGTCTCTGACCTCCCATTTGTGCTTTACCGCCGAGCGGCTGCTGGGTAACGAGTGAGTATGGTCCGGTTGAACGTGCGTGTGTCTTATCTTCAACCATGTGGATAAGTTTCATGATGTATTCGATACCGACAACAACCGGATTTTCATAAGGAATACCTGTTTTTCCGTCAAACAATTGACTCTTACCGTTTACAGGAAGACCTGCTTGCTTGATAAGATCAACCATTCGGTCTTCATCAATCTTTTCAAATGCCGGAATACCGACTTTCATACCCAATTTTTCAGCTGCAAAACCAAGATGAGCTTCAAGAATCTGTCCCAAATTCATACGAGCAAGGATGGACACAGGAGAGATAATAATGTCAATTGATGTACCGTCTGCAAGGTAAGGCATATCTGCAACCGGAAGAATTCGTGAGATAATACCTTTGTTACCGTGTCGTCCTGCGAGTTTGTCTCCGACAGAAACGTGGCGGAATTGAGCAACTTCAACGATAATCTTTCGCATTGTTCCCGGTTCGAGTTCGTCGCCTGCTTTTCGGTCAAGAATCTGTACTGAGATAACGGTTCCGCGTTCACCGTGGGGCATTCTGAGCGATGTGTCCCGGACTTCTCGCGCCTGTTCTCCAAAGATTGCACGAAGGAGTCTTTCTTCTGCTGTCAGTTCTGTTTCACCTTTTGGAGCGATTTTTCCGACCAAAATTGCACCCGGTGCAACTTCTGAACCGACAACGACGATACCGTCTTCATCAAGATTTGCGAGATCTTCTTCGGAAACGTTTGGAATATCTCGAGTTGTTTCTTCAGGTCCGAGTTTGGTTTCGACAACTGCAGCTTCGTATTTTTCAATGTGAACGGATGATAATACGTTGTCTTTGACCAATTTGTCTGAAATAACGATAGCGTCTTCATAACCAAGACCGTCAAGAGAGGTATAAGCGATCAGAAGATTGCGTCCAAGAGCCAATTCTCCATTTTCTGAAGAAGGACCATCGATAATAACGTCGCCCTTTTTGACTGTTTGGCCTTGTGTTACGAGTGGGCGTTGTGTGTATGCTGTTGCTTGTGATGTTCTTTCAAAAGTTTCCAATGGGAAAACTGCTTTTTCTCCGTCTTTGCGCTCGATAACAACTTTTTGTGAATCTGCAAAGAATACTTTACCGTCATACGGAGCTTTTACAACACGACCCATGACTTCTGCAATAGTTGCTTCCATACCGGTTCCGACTGTCGGACTTTGCGGGTTAACAAGCGGTACAGCCTGACATTGCATGTGGGTACCCATGAGTGCACGGTTTGCTTCGTCATGTGCGATAAAAGGAATCAGAGATGCTGAGGTACCGACAACCTGTCGCGGTACAACGTCAATATAATCGACGAGTTCACTTTCAACTTCCAAAAAGTCTCCTTTGTATCGTACCGGCACGCGTGCATCAGTAATAATATTGTCAGCTGAGATACCGACACCTGCGTGGGTAACATATTTGTCCCGTTCGTCATCGGCGGTGATGTACACGATTTCATCGGTTACTTTTACAACGGTTTTGTCACCTTTTTTAATTTTTTCAACTCTTCGGTAAGGAGATTCCAAGAAACCGAAATCATTTACTTTTGAATACAATGCCATGTAGGTAACCAAACCGATGTTCGGACCTTCAGGACTTCGGATAGGATCAATTCTTCCGTATTGTGAACTGTTGATGTCACGGATTGAGAAAGCTGCGCGTTCTCGTGAGATACCACCGGTACCCATAACTGTCAAACGGTTAAGGTTGTCGATTTCTGAAAGCGGGTTGGTCTGGTCAAGGATTGTGGAGAGCTGTGAGGTACGGAAAAATTCATTAATAGCTGCCATAATCGGACGTGCATTAATAAGGTTACCAACGGTAACAGGCACATCAGCTTGCAAAAGACTCATTCTTTCTTTAATACTTCTTTCAACTCGAAGAACACCGACTCTGAATGCGTTTGTTGCAACGAGTTCACCGACACTTCGGATTCTTCGGTTTGAAAGACTGTCAATATCATCAACATCGCCGTCACCCTTTTCAAGCTGAATAAGACATGAAATGGTTGAAACGATATCTTCAATTGTCAAAACTCTTTCTTCTGTCGGGATAAATCCGCCGACGTGACCGAGTCTTTTGTTAATCTTGTATCGTCCGACTGCACCGAGATCATAGCGTCTGTTATTGAAGAACAAATTAGTGAAATATTCTTTTACTTTATCCAGAACAACCGGTTCGCCGGGATGCATTTTCTTGAAGATTTCGATGAGCGCTTCTGTTTCGTTGGTTGTTTCATCTTTTTGCATGGTTGCATCAATCAGGGAAACTTTTCCGTCTGCGTCTGCGAGGTTTGCAAATTTTTCTTTGAGGGCTGCGTTATCTGAAATACCGAGTGCGCGGAGGAAGGTTGTCGCGAGGAATTTACGTCGACGATCAATCTTAACAGTAATAGTGCCGTATCGGGTTGTCGCGAATTCAAGCCATGAACCGTGAACAGGTCGGATTTCTGTTGAATAAAGTGTTTTTCCGGTAATCGGATCTTGTGTTCCGGTAAAGAAAACACCCGGTGAACGAACGAGCTGGTTAACAACCGCTCTTTCGATACCGTTAACAACGAATGTTCCCCGAATTGTCATTTGAGGAATATCTCCGAGGAAAACTTCTGCTTTGTGTTTTTCTCCGGTTTTTTTGTTTGTGAGTGTTACGTTTACGGTGAGGGGGGCATTATAGGTGAGGCCTTTGATAAGTGCGAGCTCAGGATCAATAGAAGGCTTACCGATTTTGTGGTCATGAATTTCAAGATTCCAATTTTTACCGGTAAAATCATCAACAGGAGAGATTTCTTGTAAAATTTCTGTAATTCCCTTTTCTTGGAATAATTCGTAGGATTTTCTTTGAATGGCAAGCAGGTCAAGCTCCGGAAGGATGGGATATTCTTTTCCCCAATTTTGTCTGATAATAATATTGTCTTTTTTGTCTGATGTCTTCGGCATTGTTATTATTAATATGGGCGGGCAGCCTCATAAATGCAATAAAAGACACACGGAGCTTCGCCCCTGTATCCTTGATTGGAATAGAGTAAGAAATTTATATCATATAGTACGCACACTGTCAAGGGTCAAAACGCATGATATAATCGCAAACTATGAGTATCTATGAAGAAGGCAGAACAGTTCCTTTAGATGCGATCACTCCCACAGACGTCGACATTGTGTTGGGTATAGCAACCGTTGATACAGTATGGAAAAAGCTGATAGATCCCACTCACGCATACTTTGTTGATGTCTATGAAAGACGATTTCCGCACACTGATCCAAATCCTGAAGCAATTTTCGGACCAGTTGATGACAATCATCCTCTTGGACAATGGACTACTTATACTTCACCTGAAAATCCTGCAGTGATCTTTGAAAGCGGAGCTGCGTTCTGTTCTCCGGTAATTACTTTTGATGAGGTTGGGCGTGCTTTGCATTATCATCCAGCACGCATAGATGATAGCGCTCCTATTGTTAATTGGGATAAAGAAACTACTAAAAGATATCTTGAAGGTCTCCCTCGGCTTGTATCAGCAGATAGCACTACGTCTTGTGTTGCAGGACTTAATGGATCAGCCATATGGATTACAGACGAATCCAAACAACCCGATACCCCTAATCCAATCGATACAGTAATTGATACAGTTCAATCAGAGATAAAAAGTGTTTTTCCCCATGCGAAACTTCTTGCTTTTGTCTCAAAACATTATCCAAACCAACAGCGCCGAAGCGATCTTGTACCTGATAACACAAGCGTACGAGGATTTTTATTCATACCAAAATATCTTGCTACTAATGGACAAAATCATTTACTGATGGTTAATGATACTCAAGGCCCTCTGATAAGAAATGCTTTTATAAGAAAATAAATAACAGTATATTCGTGCTATAATAGTTAGGCTATGACAGCAGCACAAATCGTCAACAAATATATACACTTCTTTGAAAAAAACGGGCATAAAAAAATTGCCAATTCTCCCCTTGTTCCGCAAAATGATCCGACGACCCTTTTTACCTCAAGCGGTATGCAACCGCTCGTACCGTATTTACTCGGAGAAAAACATCCGATGGGCACTCGACTGGTAAACGTACAAAATTCTTTCCGCGCCAATGATATCGAAGAAATTGGCGACAACCGTCATACCACGTTCTTCCGTATGCTTGGCAACTGGAGTCTCGGCGATTATTTTAAAAAAGAACAACTCCCCTGGATTTTTGAATTCTTAACAAAAGAATTACACATTAATCCTGAAAAACTCTATGTTACTGTCTTTGAAGGCAACAACGATGTACCAAAAGATACCGAAAGTATTGAAATTTGGAAAGAACTTTTTAAAGAGATAGGCATTGATGCCCATGAAGGTGAGCGCATTTTCGCCTATCCTGCAGGAAAAAATTGGTGGTCACGTTCGGGCCCTCCGGAAAAAATGCCAGCGGGCGAGCCGGGCGGACCTGATAGTGAAATTTTTTATGATTTCGGTGTCGAATTGCAAATGCACGAGAATAGTGCTTTCAAAAATGAAAAATGTCATGTGAATTGTGACTGCGGACGCTATCTCGAAATTGCCAACAGCGTCTTCATGCAGTACCGCAAAGAAGAAGATAGCTCACTCAAACCGTTGCCCAAACCAAATGTCGATTTCGGTGGGGGACTCGAACGCCAACTTTCGGCTGTAGAAAACCAACCGGATGTGTTTCAGACTTCCCTGCTGTCGCCTGTCATTAAAGCAATTGAGAAGGCAACAAATCAACCATACAAAAACCATGAAACAGCTATGCGTATCGTCACTGATCATATCCTCGGTAGTTGTTTTATCTCTGCTGAGGGCGTCAGGCCATCAAATACTGAACAAGGCTATATCCTCAGAAGACTGATAAGACGCGGATTTGACAACTTCTCACAACTTGGAGGAAAAGATATCTCGCCAATCGTTGAAGCAGTCGTTGAACAATACAAAGAAACAGATCCGCAACTTGTTGAAAAATTTGAAGCGATCAAGCTAACTATTCTTGAAGAAGTCAAAAAATACAGCGGTGCACTTGAGAGAGCCAGGGGCTATATTGAAAAGAAATATGTCAAACTGGGCGATGAACTCATGGGCGTCAAAGAAATTACTGTCGATGACGCATTCTATTTATATACGTCTCACGGTCTTTCTCCAACGCAAATCGAAAGCCTCGGATATGTTTTTGACAAACAAGCTTTTGCCGAAGCGATGAAAGCGCACAAAGATCTTTCAAGACAGGGTGCCGGACAAAAATTCAAAGGAGGACTCGCCGATCATTCTGAAAAAACTATCATGGGCCACACCGCGACACACCTTCTTCATCAGGCGCTTCGGGATATGTTTGGCAAACAGCTTCACCAGAGCGGTTCAAATATTACTGCTGAGCGTCTCAGATTTGACTTCAACTTTGACAGAAAACTCACCGATGAAGAAGTAAAAAAACTTGAAGAAGTAATAAACGGGAAGGTCAAAGAAAATCTGCCGGTGCATTTTGAAATGATACCCACAAAGAAGGCCCGCGAGATGGGAGCAATCGGCCTCTTTGAAGATACCTATGCCGAAACTTCCAAAATTTATTTTATCGGCGGCGACGGCAAACATCCGTATGATGCGTATTCGATTGAATTTTGCGGCGGACCGCATGTTGATTTTACAGGAACGCTCAAATCAGTTAAGATAATAAAGCAGGAGGCCTTAGGCCGAGGGTTTCGACGACTTTACGCAGTTGTCGGATAAAATTGAGTTATACTAAATACAATATACTAACCTATGAAGCTGCCTTTTCCGTTTTTTCAAAAAGATAAAGAAGAGGAGTCAGAATATTATTTGGCTCTTCTCCTTACTGATGAAAAAGTAAGCGCTGTCGTTCTCCATGAGTCGGTCGGTAAGGTAAAAATCATCGGCAAGCAAGAGGCTTATTTCTCCGGCTCTCTTGAAATAATCAGTAATGATGAATTAACCAATCTGATTGATAAAACAGTCAGTAGCGCCGAAGAAGTCCTCCCGCCCGATATTGAAACCCACAAAACAGTTTTCGGCGTCAAAGACGATTGGGTCGAAGCAGAGAGTAAAAAAATTAAAAAAGAATATTTGGCGAAATTAAAAAAAGTATGCGATATTCTTGATCTTTCGCCAATCGGTTTTATGGTCGTAACTGAGGCTATCTCGCATTTATTGCAGGAAGAAGAAGGAGCCCCGCTTTCGGCAATTCTTGCCGAAGTAGGCCACAAAAAAGTAGCGCTCACCCTGCTTCGCGGAGGTAAAACTGTTGAGAGAACCGAAGGTCAACTACTCGGCAATGCACCTGAAACAGTTGATACGCTCCTAAAACATTTTACGACCGCTGTTCTTCCCGCGAGAATTATCCTTTTTGACGGAAAAAATTCGGAAGCATTATCTCAAGCATTTATCGGTCATTCATGGAGCAAGAGTCTCCCGTTTCTCCATGTTCCGCAAATAACCGTCCTTCCTTCAGGCTTTGACGGGAGAGCGGTTGCTGCCGGAGCGGCAGAACAAATGGGTTTTGAACTGCTGGGAGGAAAAGAGCCGGTGCGAACGATGGATGCGGAGAATGCGGTTGACGGAGATGAGGAAAAAGAAACCGCAAACGCGGCTGACACAAAAGAATCTGAAGAGACCGATTCAACTGACGCAGAGCAGGCAAAAGAGAAAAAAGATACCGGGCCTTCAATGATCACCGAAGATAATTTCGGTTTTGTCATGGATCAGGATATAGCGAAAATACCTTCAGGGTCATTCAAAAATGAAGAGGAGGCCGAAGAAGATATCGAAATCAAACACGATGACGCACATCGCAATTTAGAAACTGTTGAAGAAAAAGAACCTTTTAAAGTAAGTCTCAATCAGGAAAATATCCAGTCGTCTGATATGGAAGAGAGTGCTCCGTCCGAAAGATTCGCTTTTCTCAAAAATATCAGACTGCCAAAAATCGGCATGCCTTCTGTATTTTCCGGGAGAAGACCGTTCATTTTGCCCCTGATCATTTTGTTTCTTCTTATTGTCGGCGGCGGGGGACTGATCTATTTTTATTTTAACTCTATGGTAGCCAACATTGTTTTGACGGTGAAGCCAAAGATGGTAAACCAAAATGCGACTGTCACGTTTTCAGGAACTGAAAGCAGCGACTTTTCAAAAAATATTATTTCGGCAAAACCGGTCTCCACAACAGTTGACGGATCGCTGACGATTGATACCACCGGCAAAAAAGATGTCGGGAATAAGGCAAAAGGAACGGTTACCGTCTACAATAACGATAACTCGTCAACCAAGCTCACTTCGGGAACCGCAATCAAATCAAGTAACGGCCTCACTTTTCTTCTCGATAAAGACATCACGATAGCATCTGCGTCGGGAGATATTTTTTCAGGAACAAAACCGGGAACTGTCGATGTCGGCGTCACGGCACGGGATATCGGAACGGAATCAAATCTCCCGTCGGGAACGAAATTCAGCGTAGGAAGCAATAGTAATCTCGCTGCCAAAAATGATAGCGCCTTCTCCGGCGGTTCAAAAAAACAAGTTCAGGTGGTTTCAAAAAATGATATTGCAAAACTTAAATCAGCTTTACCTGACAGCCTGAAAGATAAAGCGCGAACAGCTATTTCGGAAAAATCTGACGGAAGTATGACTCTGCTTCCGCTTACGAGCGTAATAAGTCTTAATAAACCGAAATTTGACAATGACGTTGATGATGAAGCAAAAAAAGTGACACTCACTGCAACAGTTGAATTTGAAGCACTCTCCTATGCAAATGATGAATTAAACAGCTACGCAAAGTCACTCTTGAAAGATAAATATTCACAGGATATCAGTGATAAAAGTATCAAAAATGCCGTTGAAGATCCTAAGGAAACAAAAGACAATCAAGTCGAAGCAAAACTCGCAATCGAAGCAGGCTTACTTCCCGACATTAATACCGATGACGTCATAAAGAAAATAGAAAGTATGTCATCCGGGAAAGCAAAAGAATATCTTTCCGGCCTTCCGCAGGTAGCAGACACACAAATTTCATTCTCTCCGTCTATCCCGCTGCTGCCGAATCTTTTCCCCAAACTCCCGAAACAAATAACGGTTGAAATCAAACCTGAATAATGGGTACTCATCTTTACACCAAAAAGAAAACAAAAAATGTCAGAAAACCTTTACGCATTGTAGGGCTTGGTATGGCGTTGTTCGGTCTTATCTTCGGAATGTATACGCTTTTTCCGCTTCTTTCGTGGGAATTATATCTCAAACCCGCATATGCCAGCACCACATTTGCATCCCCCATTCCTCAAACAACAATTATGACCAAAGACACACTGCGCAGCCTTCTGGAAAACTCTTTCCAAAACGGCAACTGGCTGCCTTCTGTCTACAACGGCGGACAAGTAACATCAACTATTACCCAGTATTCGCTTTCGATACCCAAACTGAAAATCAGCAATGCCGACGTCTCAACAGTCGACACCAAAATTGATCAGCATCTGGTACATTTCCCCGGGACTGCCCTGCCTCCCCATAAAGGCAATGCTGTTATTTTCGGACACTCAACGCTCCCGTCACTCTATGATTCAAAAAATTACAAAACTATTTTTGCAAACATTCTCGGCTTACAAGTCGGGGACAAAATTGCGGTGACGGTAAATAATGTTATGTACACATATGTCATAACGACAATTTCCATTATTAATGCTGAAGATACATCCTACCTGACGCAAGATCAGGGTGACAGCTATCTGACAATCGTGACCTGCACCCCACCCGGAACAACCTGGAAACGATTGGTAATAAAATCAAGGATTGAGAAGATATAAAAATAATAAAACCTTGATTGAAGCGCGGGTGGCACGGTCGGAAGGGCTCCCGATCGCGCGCATGAGCATTATGCGAAGAGCATGACGGGAAGGAGACCGGGACAGGACCCGCCAAAAATAGAACAAAACATATGGAAGAAAATTTACAGGAAAATAAATTACTCGTTATCATGAAGCGGATTTGGCCGACAGTCCTTCGCGTTATCAATATCATTGTATACGGATTATTAAATTTTATAAAAACTATGATTAAATATATCATTGACCAAATTAATGACAGATAATATGGATGAAGCCGCACTTGCGCTTGAAGCGATACAGAAAAAATTACTTGGGAAAAAATTGAACTATGAAGAAATCTATGCAATCATGGATGAAATCTCGCACAAAAGACTGGGCGATATTTTAACTACCTACTTTGCCGCCTCCGGCTACTCAAAAGGTTTCTCAAACGAAGAAATTTACTTTCTCACGAAAGCAATGATTGAGACGGGACAAAAAATGAAGTTTCAGGGCATTGTCGCTGACAAACATTCAATCGGAGGCGTACCCGGAACCCGCACGACACTCATCGTTGTGCCGATTATTGCCGCAGCAGGATTTACCATACCCAAAAGTTCATCACGCGCCATAACCACACCCGGGGGTACCGCAGACGATATGGAAGTTTTGGCTCCGGTCACCTTTACCGAAAAAGAAATTTATAAAATAGTTGAAAAAACCAACGGCTGCATCGTTTGGGGAGGAAGCATTGATATGGCGCCTGCCGACGATGAGCTAATCAAAGTTGAAGAACCTCTTGCTTTTGAAAGTTACGACAAATTTTTGGTATCAATCATGGCAAAAAAAATTGCCTTCGGCTCGAATCATATCGTTATTGACCTGCCTTATGGTGACCATGTAAAGGTTCATAAGATAGATGATGCGGAACTCATTAAAACGAAGTTTGAATATCTCGCCGATCGATTTAAAGTAAAACTTCATGTCAGTATCCACAAAGTTGAAGAGCCGGCGGGCCGGGGCATCGGGCCGCTTCTTGAAACACGAGAATCGCTGCGGGTGCTTGAACAAAAAGAAAACAGACCAATTGATCTCGAAAAACGCGCCGTTACCCTTGCCGGCCTTCTTCTTGACCTCTGCCTCAAAGATGTACCGAAAACAACGAAAGATCATGTTCGCAAAACGTTTGGCAGTGGACAGGCTTGGGCAAAACATCTGCTTGCAACCGGCGAAGCACATGCAAAAATGCGGGAAATTATTAAAGCACAGGGAGGAAAATCTGATATAATAAGTGATGCGTTGCATCCCGGCGGATTTACTTACCCTGTCCTTGCAAAACAGGCAAAGACGGTAAAGCAAGTCAACAGCAAGAATGCAACAATTATTGCCAAATTACTTGGCGCTCCTGTCCAGAAAAAAAGCGGTCTCTACTTAAATAAAAAAGTAAAAGAACAAACGGTTGCGGGTGAACCGATGTATACGTTATATAGTGAATCCGAATATAATCTGAAAGAAGCAAAAGATTCACTCAGTAATTTTCCGATATTGGAATATGAATAGACTGACGCTCTATGGCTTAAACGTTTTAACGTTACAACCATAGATCGTTTTATTTTTATTTTATGAAGAAAAAACTTTCATTAATCATTGTACTGCTACTTTTAATCGTCGGCGGTGTCGCAGCCTGGTGGGTTACGGCAATTTCTCCTGTTGATATTTCCGACAAATCCACACAGCTCTTTGTTGTCAAAAAAGGAGAAGGTGTTCGTGAAATCGCCAAAAATTTAAAAGATGAAAATCTGATCCGTGACCCGGTCGCCTTTTTCTTGATCATACGACAACAAAACCTTGATAATAAAATTCAGGCAGGGGACTTTCGTCTTTCAAAAAGCATGAGTTCTCAAAAAATCGCCGGAAACTTAACACACGGCTCGCTTGATGAATGGGTAACCTTTCCGGAAGGCGTACGCGCTGAAGAAATTGCCGATATTCTCAAAGGGAAAATTAAAACCTATGATGAATCCTGGAGACCTGCACTCGCGCAACATGAAGGCTACCTCTTTCCGGACACCTACCTGATCCCGACAGACGCTACGGTTGATAATGTTATCTCGATTATGACCAATACGTTTGAGACAAAATACGCACTCGTGTCAGGCCCCAGAACAACCAAACTTACCAAAGAAGAACTGATAACAATTGCTTCCATGGTAGAACGTGAAGCCCGCTTTGCCGATGATCAACCGCTTGTTGCCTCAGTCATCCTCAACAGACTCCAAATCGGCATGGCGCTCAATATTGATGCGACAATTCAATATGCCCTCGGTTATCAGACAGATCAGCAGTCTTGGTGGAAACACGGATTAACTTATGACGACCTCAGAATCAAGTCACCATATAATTCATATACCAATCCGGGGTTACCTCCTACACCGATTTCAAATCCGGGACTTGCTGTCATGCAGGCGGTAGCGAACGCACCGGAGACAAATTATGTCTATTATGTTTCGGACAAACAAGGTCATAACCATTACGCAACAACGCTCCAACAGCACAACGCGAATATCCAGAAATACGGGGTACAAAACTAGCTCTTTTTTGATCTGAAGAACCTGCGGACAGGGTGAGGCTTGTGACCGTTACCGTTTTTTGCTTCATGATGTAAGGGTGCATCGGCGAGTTTTACCGATCGGGGTTCTTCCGGAACATAATCGTCTCCGTCTTCCGCTTCTTCGTATGCTTCTTCCGCCTCGACTACTTCATCGGTGGTTTCCTGAAGTTTTTTCTCAAGATCGGAAAATTTGTCGAGCCCCTTTTCTGTGAGTTCTTTAAAAAGCTCGCGACCTTTCTTGGTGGTAATCATCAGGGTGACAATAACACCAACCAAAAGTCCCAGCATGAAGCCGTTACCAAATCCTGGTTTATTATTCTTCTGTTCCATAGTAAATTTTTAATTAATCGCGGTTATGTCTTTTTACTTCATCCGGGTCGCGGCTAAGGAAATTTTTGACAAATTTAACAATCGAGATGAGTGAGGTGGCCTTTGCACCGAGTACCAATGAAGAAATCGCACTGATAGGCCCTTCAATGCCTTCAGTAATAGCGTCGGCATTTTCAAGAATTTTGTTGGTTTTTTTAATTGTTTTTCGAAGATCCCGCAGAATATAGAACACCTGTATGCCGAGAATAACCAGAAGCAGGGTCAGGGTAATAATAACGAGTAACAGGATCAACTGGACAGAATCGATCATAGTACTACGTTACCTGAATTAGGCCTTGCTGTCAAGAAAGGCACACTGCATCAAACCAATGCTCTATGGTTAAAAACGTTTAAACCATAGAACGTTTAATATTTATTTTATATTCACTTCCCTCGTCACTGTCGTTTCTTTCCCCGATCTGTTTTTTGCTTTAATTGTTATTTCGGTATTGCCGGGAAAAAGGGTTAATTTCTTAACAAAATTCCCTTTGGCATCGAGAGAGACGGCTTCGTTATTTACCAAAACCGTAGCTTCACTATCCGTATGTCCGGAGACTGTGATATCTTGAGACAGTGTAGCTCCGTCTTTCGGCGATGAAACTGTCAGTGCCGGAGGGAAAATTGCCGAGCGGTATTGAAAAAGGAGAAAGCCGGCAAAGAGAAGAAGAAGTACGCCGATAATGAGAAACGACTCCTGAATTTTAATTCTCCGCAAGGGAAATGTCTGCTGCTTCGTCAGGGAATCAGGAAGTACTTTATAGGCACGTTTTTCATCAAATTCACGCCGAAAAAGACCGAGTATTTCTCCCTTGGAAAACCCCAAGTACTCAGCATAATTCATGACAAATCCTTTGGCGTAGGCAGGGGAGGGGAGTTTGTGATATTCTCCCCGCTCAATTGCGGCAATAAATGTCGTTTTAATTTTTATTGCTCTCTCGATATCATCCAGGGATAATTTTTTCCGTGTTCTTTGTCTATATAATAGTTGCCCAAGTCGTACCATAATAAATAAACTAATAAACGAATAAGCAAATAATCCAATGACGGAATTTATATATTTGTTTATTGGATTATTCGTTTATTCCCCACCTTGCTGTTGTCCTGCGAGGAATTCCTCGGCATTTCGGACCAAAACATCCCGCGGCTTTGATCCTTCGGCATGACTGACAATTCCCATCTCTTCAAGCTGATCAAGCATGCGGGCAGCTCTGGCATACCCTACTGACATCTTTCTCTGTAAAAATGAGGCTGATGCGGTATTAAACTGACAGACAAGTCTGATCGCCTCTTCGATCTGTCCGTCTTTCCCGTCAGCACCCGCGCTGGACATACCGCCACCTGCGCCCTTTTTCAAAGGCAGCGGCTGATTGGTGACCTCCTCAGTGTATTCAACAGGATAGTTGCGGGACCGCAAGAATTCAACAAGCTTGTGCACTTCCCTTTCCGAAACAAATGCTCCCTGAATACGGGTCGGCTTTGCCTGATCCGGAGGAATATACAGCATATCTCCCCGGCCCAATAATTTTTCAGCTCCCGGCGAGTCAAGAATAACACGGGAATCAATCATGGATGACACACTGAAAGCAATACGAGCCGGAATATTTGCTTTGATCAAACCGGTGATGACATTCACAGACGGCCGCTGTGTCGCGATAACTAAATGAATTCCGGTCGCACGGGCCATTTGCGCGATACGCGCAATCGCGTCTTCAACTTCAACCGGCGCAAACATCATCAGGTCAGCAAGCTCGTCAATAAAAATAACGATGTAGGGGAGTGCCTGAAATCCTGAAAGCTCGTTATACGAATCAATATTGCGGACTCCCCGCTCGGCAAACAATTTATAGCGTTTATCCATTTCTCCCATACCCCATTTAAGCGCAGAAAGAATTTTTTCAGGTTCGACAATAACCGGCGTCAACAAATGCGGAATGCCGTTATACCCGGTAAATTCAACGCGCTTCGGATCAATTAAAATCAATCTGACTTCCTGCGGTGATGCGCGGAAAAGAAGTGAGGAGATAAACGAATTAATCAAAACGGATTTACCTGAACCGGTGGTACCCGCAACGAGAACGTGAGGCATTTTGGTCAGATCTGCCTGTAAAGGTGTTCCAGAAACATCCAGACCGAGAGACACTGACAATTTGGACTTGGCTTTCTGCATCGCGCTTGACGCAAGCATCGTCCGAAGTGTGACAACTTCAAGGGAACGGTTAGGAATTTCAATACCGACGAGATTTCTTCCCGGAATCGGCGCTTCAATACGAATCTGTCCGGTCGGCGCTTCTGTTGCAAGTGCCAAGTCATTGGCAAGAGACGTAATCTTTGAAACCTTTGTCCCGAGCGCAATTTCAAGAGCATATTGTGTAACAGCAGGACCGAGATTGACCTCCGCAACACGCGCATCGATACCGAAACTTTGCAATGTCTTTTCAATCGTCGAGGCGATTTTATTGATGTCTCCCCGCTCAGCTTTTTTACCCGGACTTTCGGAAAGCAGCGACAGCGACGGGTATTCCCAGACGCCATTTGCCGCTTGTCCGAGCATATTACTGACTAATTTCTCCGGCAAAACTTCTTTTTCTTCTTTTTTGGAATTGATTTGCGGTGCGGCATGAGGAACTGCTTTGATCGGAGCAACGGCTTCTTCTTTCTGACCTGTTCCCCCTTTAATTTTCATTTGTTGATTGCGATCAAGTGTCGTCTTGGCTCCGCCGCCGGAAAATAATCTTCGGGGAATCAAACGATTGAGCGTACTGCCGATCGCACCGATTGCATGCATCACTTCATCAATTGAGGTATCAAAGAAAACGATACACCCGACAAGCAGCCCCCCAAGAAAAACAATATCAGCACCTGCTGTTGTTAAAATATCCTGCAAAATGGAAAAGATCTGAGCTCCGACTGCTCCGCTTCTGGTAACACCAAGAAGAGAAACAAATAACAAAGCATAACCGATGGAGACATTGAGTCTGGAGAGATAAAATTTGAGATGCATGAAGAGGAATCCGAGGAAGAGAAAAATAAACGGCACGCCGATTGCGACTGATCCGAATTTTTCTTTGAGAATATCATGAACCGCTACGGTAACGTCATTGCCTTGAGTAAATGAGAGAAGAAGGAATGCGCCCGCGAGGAAGAAGCCAACCCCAAAAATTGTATAGATCGTTTTTTTCTTCAGTTTTAATTTAAATGGCTTGCGACGACCGCCACCACGACGTTTGGGCATAGAGTTATTATATACACCCAGCTGTAAATTTGCAAAGCCGACAAGACTAAATTATTACACTTCAATCACAACGGGGAGGATGAGGGGACGGGTGCGGAATTTTTTGACGAGGAAACGTCCTGCTGCATCACTGATCACTTTTCTGATGTGCGCCCAATTCGTTACTTTTTCATGACGGGTTCCCAGTGACTTTTCAATTTCTCCGATAACACCATTGGTATCGGTAAGTGAGGAACCGCGAAGGATCACTTCAGGTTTTGCAGCGAGCTGACCGTCAACAGACTTTACCTCTGCAAGAATTACGACGACTCCCTCTTTCGCGAGTCTCTCACGATCACGGATCACAAAATTCTCCAGCTCTTCTCCTGAAACTTCATCAACGTACACATTATTAATTGTTAATTTCTTACCGAACCTGGCATTGTTGGCAGACAAAATAATTTCCTGACCGTTTTCGATGAGAAAAATATCATTTCGCTTATACCCCATTTGCGACGCCGAATCTTTGTAGGCGAGCATATCACGATACGTTCCGCTGATCGGGATGATAAAACGCGGCTTAGTCAGTGCGATAAGCAGTTTGTGTTCTTCACTCGATCCGTGACCTGAAACGTGGAATTTCCCGGAAACATCAGAATGAGCGACCCGGGCGCCTTTTTTGGAAATCGTGTCCAACAGCGAGTTAACGGCAATTTCATTTCCCGGAATAATGTCTGAAGAAAAAACGATCACATCGTCAGGCATGAGCCGGACATCTTTGTGTTCTCCGTTGGCAATTCTGGTAAGCGCTGAATTCTCCTGTCCCTGACTTCCTGCAACAATCATCACCAACTGATTACTCTTGAAGTTTTTGAGTGCATCAATCGGTACTTCGGTGCCGTTTTTCATCTTGAGATACCCAATGCGCTGCCCTATCTCTTTGAGCTTAATCATCGATCGTCCGACAAAACATACTTTTCTTCCGACCCGCTCTGCCGCTTCAATCACCTGATTAAAACGGGAAATATTTGATGAGTAGGTAGTGATTATAAATTTCCCGCGGCAGTTACGCATCTCTTCCTCAAAATGTCTGCCTAAGTTTTGTTCGGAAGGCGTGTGTCCTGTTCGGTGTGATCCGAGACAATCAGAGATCAGTGCCAACACGCCGTCTGCCGATGCTTTGGAAATCTTATCAAATTCGGTAAGCTTACCGTCGGCAGGTGTCAAATCAACTTTATAATCACTCCCGTGATACAAGTTGCCTACCGGCGTTTTAATAAAAATATTGGTACTGTCGGGAATCGAATGAGTTACCCGGATAAGAGAGACGGTAAAATCCCCCAGTTTTATTTCTTTGTCGCCAAAATTCACCTGCTGCACAGACCGGGGTAAATTAAATTCTGCCAATTTTTCATTGGAGAGCGCAGTTGTCAAAGGTGATGCATAAATAGGAAATTTGGGAAGTTGGGGAAGAATAAACGGTAAACCGCCGATATGATCCTCATGTCCGTGGCTGAGGAACATCCCCACAATTTTTTTCTGTCCGGATTTAAGAAGCTCCAGTAAATAAGAAATATCGGGAAGCAGTAAATCAACGCCGAGCATTGTCTCATCAGGAAAACCGAGTCCGCAATCGATAATCAAAATCTGATTTTTGTATTCATAGAGATACATATTGCGCGTAACATTTTCTTCCCCGCCAAGCGGGATGAAGGAAATTGAAGGCTGTGAGGAGGGCTGCGGTTTTACTGCTTGTTCGTCATTCATGTGTTATTGGATATAGTATACCTTAAATAGTACAAAGTTCAAAATGCAAAATTACCATTGCGGCAGAAATTGTTTGATGTTGGCATTCGTGACAACAACAGTTGTCGCTTGTTTTTCAACGATCATCTGCGCTGCTTTACGGCAAATTCCGGAAATAGTTCGCTCCAAACTTCTGATACCCGAATCATAGCCGAGAGGTCGGGTAATATTCGCCCAAACTTCGTCGCTTATCGTCAACTGCTCTCCCTTCAACCCGATAAGTTCACGGGTCTTCGGAAAAACATAATTTTTACCGATCATTATTTTTTCTTCATCTGTGTACGAGGGCATCTGGATAATTTCCAAACGATCAAGCACAGCGGTTGAAATAGCTGTGGTATTATTCGCCGTAGCGACAAAAAGCGAGCTGGAAAGATTAAACGGATAATCAATATAATGATCCGTAAATGCAGAATTCTGCTCAGGATCTAAGAGTTCAATGAGAACACCCATGATGTCCGAACGTGCCGTTTCGGTAACACGATCAAGTTCGTCGAGTAAAATGACCGGGTTTTTATTTTTTGCATGAACTAAATGCTTGATGATCGATCCGGGCTCTGCGTCAGGAAAAAATCGCGACTGACCACGGAGCACACGGGAATCTGCCATACCTCCGAACGGGATACGTTCAAATTGTCGTCCCAGTGCTTCGGCTACCGATTTGGCAAAGGTTGTTTTTCCCGTTCCGGCGAGTCCGACGAAACAGAGAATAGGGGAGCGGGTAATAAATTCCGGCCCGTTATTTTTGATATTTAACATAATTGATGCGATATATTCGATAACCCGCTGCTTGAGCATCGCGAGTCCATAATGATTGTGGTCGAGGATTTCACGAGCCCGCGCCAGATCCAACAAATCCTTGCTTTTTTTATCCCACGGAAGATTAACAACCCAGGTAACATAACGGGACGTTTGCTCATATTCAAGAATATAGGTCGAACTCATGAATCCGGCTCCCGATCTGACAAGTGCAAGTCTCGCGACGCGCTCATTCAGCTGAGTCTTCAAATCTTCGGGGATCACTGCGTGTTCAATTTTTTCTCCTAATTTTCTGATCTGATCATATGATTCGCCTTTGTTGGTGTTAGCTGCATGATTTACTTGCGGATAGCTGGTGTCCAGTGTTTCTGCTTTACTGATCGAAGCCATCGTGTTGAGATTGCCTGTTTCTTTCTCTTGAAGAATTTGTGAGCTTGACGGATTGGCAATCGGGTTGTCGCCATTAATCGTCGAACTATCTCCATTATCGATAGGAGGTGCAGGTGTCGGCGGCACCGATGTCGTTCCTCCGGCAGGCGGAGGATTACTTTGGGCAGGATCCATAATTCTATCTTACACAATTTAAGGAAAATACAAAAGCGCGGAAAATGATTAAACCTGTTGCAATAATGCAATGGTCTTACCGGTTGATTGTGCCCGTTCCCAAAAACTCATTTTTTTCATTCCGTATTCGCTTGCACGATCAGGAAAACTAGTAGTGCATCTTTCTAGTCTCTGTTTTGCAAGTTTTTCATAACCACCCTTTGTCGGATGGATGCCGTTTAACTCGATATCATCAAGTGATTCAAACAATACATCCGGAAGTTCTACATGTGGGTCATTGTATTGTTCATGAACCGAACTAACAGCATCCTCAATTGCCATTTTTATGGCGTTATTCATATAAATAGTCATTACGCCTATCACCTGTTGTTCAGCAGGAGTAAGTTTTCTTGGAGTTACCTTAGTAACGAGATCTTCTTCTCCACGTATTTTAGACAGATCGATATGATCCATCTTAAAGCCGTCAGGAAGTCCTCGGACAAAAATTCGCTTGAGATACTTCATAGACCCGTCTGGCGCTACTGCCTCGAGAAGCATACGTTTTAATACTTCTGTATAGTCTGTCTGAAACTTTGGCAAAAATTTCTCAAAATCTTTTTTCAAACCAACGAAAGAACGATAGTCAAGTCCAAGTCGATCAGGCAGCAACCGCGCCCCAACCATCTCCGGTATATGATCAACAAACATATTGATGACATCATTTCCCCCCATACTCACATCCCAGGTCAAATCTGAGAAAAGATCACGATAGAGAGGATCAGCATGTGGCTTGTCTGTATCTTTTGCAACTTTTTCTCGGCTTCCGTCATCATTCACTTTTATACTACTCACGCGAAATCCCTCAAGTCTACTGTCTATATCCGCTATCGTTTTTGCTGTTGTCCATCCTATACAACTATCGTTTGTATATACCCACCGATTAGGTTTGACATCCGGACCGGCTATATAGTCACCCTCGCCATGCTTAAAAGGAGCAATGGCATTTACTTGAGCTGCAAACAAACCCGGGGTTCCCAACGAATAGGCCCAGATCTGATGAATCATCTTCCTTTCAGCACCCGTAAGCTTGTCTTCAGTAAACCCTAAACCGAGACTGTCTCCATTACCGTAATGCGTCTGACCTCTGCCGTTATTGATGAAGTAAAAAGCCTCATTTGTTGCTAATGGTGTCTGTTTCTTTTCAGGAGCACTTAAAAAATATTCCGCTGCCTCTCCTCCATCCAACACAAATTCACTCGGGCTGGTCACGCCCAAAAATCGTGCTGTAGCTTCAAGCGCGCCAACCAAAGGACCAGAGCCAGCAACTGCAGCTCCAGCAGCAATACCTGCTTTGAGAAGAGTCTTTCTTCCTATTGGTCTCTGTAACATTCTCGTCAACAAAGAAGGTTGATCTCTCTTTTCACTTGTCTTTTCTTCATTAGGAGGTTCTGCAGCATTATTATCACGAGGTAATCTCAAAAGATCTCTCCGGGATAGACTAGGTGTATCGGTGTTATTTTCACCCATATTATTTCTTTATCATACAATATCGCAAATGAGAAATATATAAACCGCGAGAGAGGAGAATGATTACTTATCTACTGAAGCGTTTTTTGGGGCCGCCGAATCGACTTTTATTTCTTTTTTCCTGATTTTCCCGTCTGAATTGCTGCGCCAAAGGATGATCGTTTCGCGGTCGCGGACCTCCGCTTGGAGCTGCATTTCTATCAAAACCTCTGTCATTTGCTACGCCTTGGCGTGAGTCGGAAATATTTGCCGGGACAATACCCTCTTCGTCTCGCGGTTGTGACTGCTCTTCGTCTCGTGGTTGTCGTGGCTGATCGTTGTTTGCTCCGTCAATAAGCATAGTCAAGTTAATTCGTCCCTGTGAATCTTTCTCTTCAACTTTGACTTTGACTGTGTCACCTACAGCGACAACTTCATTCGGGTCTTTCACAAATCCCTGTCGCATCTTTGAAACATGAACCATACCCTCTTTACCCGGAAGGTATTCAACAAATGCACCGAACGGAAGAATTCTCTTGACGGTTCCTTCAAACATTTCACCAGGGGCAACATCTCGTGTCATACCGGTGATCCATTCACTTGCACTGTTCACTGCGTCTTGCGAGACAGCTGAGATAGTAACCATACCGGAATCTTCGATATCAACCTGTGCACCGGTTTGGGCGATGATCGCTTTAATATTCTTGCCTCCCGGACCGATAACTTCTCCGATTTTATCAACCGGAATTTGAATCATTTCAATCTTTGGTGCGTATTCTGAAATTGATTCTCGGGATTTTTCAATGACAGCATGCATCTTCGCAAGAATTTCCATACGGGCACTTCGTGCTCTCGGAAGAATCTCTTTAACTTGTTGATCTGTCAGACCGGGGATTTTGACATCAAGTTGAATTGCGGTAATACCTTTTTCGGTTCCTGCAACTTTGAAATCCATATCACCTGAAAAATCTTCAAGTCCGAGGATATCGGTAATCAGCACATAGTCTTTTTCATCTGACATCATACCGATTGAAATACCGGCAACCGGTGCAGTAATCGGTACACCTGCATCCATAAGTGCGAGTGTTGAACCACAGGTAGACGCCATAGAACTCGAACCGTTCTGAGAAAGTACTTCAGAAACGACACGGATGGTGTATGGGAAATCATCTTGTGACGGGATAACCGCTTTGAGTGCTCTTTCTGCGAGTGCGCCGTGACCGATTTCCCGACGGGAAACAAATCCCGCACGTCCGGCCTGTCCGAATGAATAGGGAAGTCCTGAATAGTGATGAATGTAGCGCTTGGTTTCTTCGCCTTCAGCTGATTCAATAAGCTGTTCAAGACGGGGAGAGCCCAAAGTAACAATACTTAATGCCTGAGTAATACCGCGGTTAAAGAGTGCCGAACCGTGAGTTCTCGGAAGAACACTGACCATACCGGTAATTTCACGAAGTTCGTCAACTTTTCGTCCGTCAACACGCTGTTTTTTGGTAATAAGATTTGTTCGGATCATCTTGAACATGACCGATTCCAACGCTTTTGTCAAAATTTTCTTATCGATCGTTGTTTCAGGATCTTTCATCTTCACTTCTTCCAAAACTTTGGCGAGAAGCTCGTCTGTTTCTGTACCGCTGCCTTCTTTGCCAACACGAGCATTAATAAGCGTTTGAATATCTTCTTTGTATGATTTTTCAAAAAGAGCGATAACTTCAGCGAGGGTTGCATCTTGCGAAACGGGTAATTTTTCCTGACCGACTTTTTTAACGAGTTCTTCAATTCCTGCCAAAACTTTTCTTGTTTCTTCGTGAGCTTTTTCGACAGCTCCATATACGACATCTTCAGCAACCTGCAAAGCGCCGGCTTCGATCATGACTGTTTTGTCTTGATTTTGTGAAACAACGATGTCCAACGTTGATGTCAAAGATTCAGTAGATGTTGGGTTGGCGATATATTCACCTTCTGCTGTGTAGCCCATACGAACAGCACCGATTGGTCCGTTCCATGGGATTTTTGAGATTGCGAGTGCTGCGGAGACTGCGTTGAGTGCAATAATGTCCGGTTCATTTTCTCCATCAACAGAAAGAACAGTGATAATAACTTGAACTTCGTTTTTGAATGCTTTCGGGAAGAGGGGACGGATAGATCTGTCAATAAGGCGTCCTGCAAGAATTGCTTCATCAGACGGACGACCTTCTCTTTTTACCCAGCGACTACCTTTGATCTTACCACCTGCATAGAGTCGTTCAATATATTCAACGGAAAGCGGGAAATAATCAAGTGCGGTGACTCCTCCACCGACAACGGTTACTAAGACAACCGTATCACCAAGACGAGCAAACACTGCTGCTGTTGCTTGTGGCGCGAGTTCTCCTGTTTCAAGAGTTAATGTTTTGCCTCCAAGGTCAATGGAAACTGAAGTTTTTTTATTTGTCATTTATTTTTCTATCAATCTTTCTTTCGTTCTTTTCGAAGTGTACGATTTTTTTGGAAAGGAGACTATTATGTGTATTATACCTTATCTTAGTCTTTTAGTCCAATTTTCTTCAAAATTTCAGAAACACGCTTGTCATCAACCTTTTTCAAAAAGTTAATTAATCTACGTCTTTTTGCAATCATGGAGAGGAGTCCGCGTCTGCTGTGCACGTCATGTGCGTGTGCTTTCAAATGCTCTGCCAAACGGACAATTCTTTTTGTTAACAATGCAATTTGCACTTCAGGACTTCCTGTGTCGCCTTTGGCGGTTTGGAACTCTGTAATGATTTCTTGTTTTTGTGTCGTTGATAACGGCATAACGTGTATTATAGCATTTCCCTGAACCTATCACAAGAGGATCAGATCATTACTCTTTCGCAGCTTCTTCAGCTTGTGGTTTTTTTGCGATAACAACATACCGATCGGATGATTCGCCCTGTCTCAAATCCCGTCCGCTATACGGATTGCGCTCATTCACAACGATGGCACACCCTAACGACTGCAGCAGATCGACAACTCGTTGATGATCTTTTTCTGAAAAAGACGGTGAAATCATTATTCCCCCGTCGGTTAATCTTGCAATTCCCTGTCTGAATATATCAGCCCAAACAGCGGGATTGGAAGAATTATGAGGATGACGGATAACGACAACATCTACCACTTCAGGGACCTCCGGATACAAACTCACATCTGCTGCACTGTCCGGAATAAAGGTAAAATTTGGCCTATCATTCATTGCCGCTGCCTCTTTTATTTTCTCTTCATTTTTGTCAATTCCGACAAAACGAACTCTTTTGCTGAGCGGCCCATCAAAACTGCCGCCGCCGAAATATCTATTAAGAATGGGTGCTTCATCACATGCGCCGCATGCCAGATCAAGAATGTTCACAGTTCTCCCTTGAGGAGAAACATACCCCGAAGCCGGAACAAAAGTTGCCAGCATATTCCAAAATCTTACTCTCTCTTTGCGTGCACCTGCTGCAGTCTCTATATCGAGCTTTATTGTGGATGGAACAATTGGATCACCGGGAGTGCCTCCCGATTCTTTTTTACTCATAATTACGATGGTTTTAATCAATAAGATTAAACGTTTGAGGAACCTTTGTAGACTTTTGGCGATAACCAATCAACCGGTGCCTGATCATCGTCAGCCTGTTTTTCTGAAGTATCCTGCTGCGTCAGCAAATCATCCTGTATTCTTTGAATTACCGGATCCTGTCGCTGTACCGGAGGTTGTATCGGTGTAAATGATTGTCCTGACTGTGACGGTTTGAATTCCTGTTGTGAAGGAACAAATCGAGGAGCCGGAGCTTGCTGCTCTTGTGCTCTGACTGCACCTTTTTGCATCATAATTCCCGCTACTTCAAAAGCAAGGGCGCTGGTTCGGGGATCTTGAAAGTTTTGAGTACCTGACATAATACCGTCGAGTAAATTCTGAGCAACATCCTTATCAATAGCAAAACCGAGATCCAAAATAATATCTCCGACCTGTTCACTGACAGATGAAGCACGTTGGGAAACTACCACGATGTCGCCGAATCCCTGATTTTCTGCGTTGTTGTCAATATTGACAATTTGTAGATTTTTTAACTGATCACCATTTACCAAATCTCCCAATTCAGAAAGATGAGGTGTGCCGATAACGAAAAGTAAATCAATACTTCCGCTTCCTCTGACGTATCGAACATCTTTTTCATTGAAATTAAGACCGTTTTCACCGGCTTTAACAATAATATTAAGAAATCCGCTTTCAAGTGTGTAAGAAACTTTTTCAATTTCTCCTTCAACATACGGAAAAGATACAACCAAGTCTCCTGCGTCACCGCCGAGCTTTGTTTGTACTTTATCTATACCTACTAATGAAGAGATTTCTACTATAGGATTTGTAGGGGAGGCGATTACTGCTTTTTTATTAACCTGCTTCAAAGAAAGAAACAAGGAAAGAGCTCCTGCCATCTGATCTAATGAGGGATTTTGTCCGACGACGATACCAATAGTGGTCGCTCTCGCCAAGGCATCTTTGATTTTTTGAAGTGCTGGTTTTTCCATGTAATAGCCGTAATTCCGATACTTCAGAACTAACTATGGGATAGTATCATATCCCCCACCACTATGTCAAGTGCCGGACTTATAATAATACCCGCTTCATGACCTTTTTCGACTTTTGAGGTAGGGTTTTTAGCGATTCTGAGAGACTGGATTGTCCCCTCCCCTACTATTTCATCCTTGCGGAGGACCCTGATGCGGTCTCCCCGGGCAACTCGTCCCTCAAGCACCGACACGCCAAAGGCAAAGGTCTTTTCAAACGGAAATTTAGCCAGGACTTTTGCCCTCCCGAAGATTTGCTCGGTTCCGGCCAAAATCTTGCCTTCAAGAGCATCTTTGAGCTCATCCAGCAGCTCATAGATAATAGTATAGTTTCGGAGGAGTATTTTCTCATTAAAAGCCAGCCTCGTTAAATCCGGCCTGATTCGCGTGTTGAAGCTCAAAACAATGCCTCCGACTGATTTGGCAAGTAAAATATCAGCCTCACTTACCTCGCCTGTTTTCTTGGCAACGAGGCTAATTTGCTTCGGTAATGCATTGGTGATAGCCTCAAGAGACCCTTGCGTGTCGGCTACCAAAACGACGGCAATATTTGTCTCTTCTTCTTCCTTTTTGTAGTACACAACTTCTCGTTTGAGTCCGAATTCTGGCGTCGGTGCGGCAACTACCGGTATAGCCTCGGATTCGTGCGTAATGATGCTTCCGACATTCGGCACCGTTTCAAAACCCAACAGCTCTACTGCTTCGCCCACACCGGCTTCCAAAACAGGCTTTCCCAGGTGGTTTAAGATGGTACGAACTTTAAATACCTGTCCGTCGGTTGCAAGCATATCCCGTGGTCGGATACTGCCGTTTTTAATGACAATCGTTGCTTTTGACCCTGATTTCGGATCTAATTTAGCCTCAATCACAATTGCCTTGAGGCTGGCTTTTGATGAAATTTTCTCAGCATAATCAGCCGGTTTGTGCATATCAAACATCAGAAGGATCAGATCAAGCAGCTCCTTGATGTTCATACCGCCCTTGGCTGAGACCTCAATTACAGGCGTATCTCCGCCGTAGCCCTCGAGCATAATTTCTTCTTTAAGGAGTTCCTGTTTTACTTTTTCGGGGTTTTTGGTAGGAAGATCAGATTTCGTCAAAACAACGATAAACGGTGTTTTTGTTGCCTTCAAGACGTCAATACTCTCTTTTGTTTGCGGTTTTACGCCTTCGGTGGCTGCTACTATTAATAGCGCTATATCGGCAGCCTGGGCTCCCCGACCTCGCATTTTGGCAAATGCTTCATGTCCGGGAGTATCGATAAAGGTGATCCAACGGGGTTTGCCTTCATGATTGATCTCAACTTCCGATGCACCGATTTTTTGGGTAATACCGCCATGCTCGCGATCTGCTATGGATGTTTTGCGGATTGCGTCAAGAAGCGTGGTTTTGCCGTGGTCAACATGACCGAGTACTGCAACTACAGGAGGGTACTGTTGGATGTCAATCGTGTTTGTCTTTGTATCTTTTGCCATATTTTTGTCTTTATTATGAAAAAGCCTGCGTATTCCATATATTATTCAGTCTTTTCTTCAACTTCTTCAGCGGCAGCCGGTGCTTCTTCAACCTTTTCTTGTGCTGAGTCAGCCGAAGCATCTTCAGTCGCGACTTCACCTGATTCTTCGGTAACTTCTGCTTTAAATTCTTCCTCTTTTACTTCTTCTGAAACTTCTCCTGCTGCTTCTTCAGCTTTTTCTTCCTTCTTAGCTTTTTTTGCAGCCTTTGCTTCTTCTTTCGGTTCTTCAGCTGCTTCTTGTGCAGAGCTTGCCGAAGTATCTTCTGCAACCTCTGCTTCCGGCTCCTCATTTCCTTCAATTTCAATACGATATTGGGTTAATTTGTAAGCAAGACGGACATTTTGCCCTTCTTTTCCGATTGCCAAAGATAATTCGTCTTTCGGAACAAAAACATGAGCTACTTTTTCTTCTTCATTGATTTCAACACGGAGATTCTTTGCAGGAGAGAGAGATTGTGCAATGTATTGTTTGATATCTTCCGACCATTGGACGATATCGATTTTTTCAAGACCGCCGAGTTCCTGAATGATTGCCTGGACACGAACGCCTTTTTGTCCGACACAGGAACCGACAGGGTCAATACCCGGTTGTGATGAGAAAACAGCAACCTTTGATCTGTTGCCCGGTTCGCGAACAACTGCTTTAATTTCAACACTTCCTTGTGCAACTTCAGGAACTTCTCTTTGAAAAAGTCCGGTGATCAGACCGTTATTACTTCGTGATACGACAATTTCTTCACCTTTTGGTCCCTGGCGAATATCCAAGAGGAAGAAAACGAGTCGTTGATTCAGATGATATTTTTCATTTGGGATTTGTTCTGAAACCGGCAAAATTGCTTCTGCTTTTCCTATATCGATAATAACATTCGGTCCTGCAAAACGAAGCACCATACCGTTAACGATACCGCCGATTTTAATTCGGTAATCCGAAAGGACTGCTTCTTTTTCTTTTTCGCGGATTTTCTGAAGGATGACTTGCTTTGCTGTTTGGGCTGCAATTCTTCCGAAACCGGGAGGTGTGATATCTTTTCCTTCGTGGAAAATTTTTGCTTCACCGGTTATCGGACTTAATTCTGCAGTGTATTCTTCGATTTCAACACCGGGGTGATCTTTTCGATATGCAGCAAGAATTGCGTTCTTGACGGTATCAAGAACAACACTGACGTCAACTCCTCTTTCTGAGGCGACCTGATTGAGTGCTAATGAAAATTCACTTCTCTGTACTGCTGGCATAGTAGGGCTAAGTATACCAGAACAAAGCGTATCCTTCAACCCAGAAAATTATTGCTGCGGAGAATTATTCTCTTCCAAAGAGACATCGGTAAACAAATGGACGTCTTTCATTTCACGCAAGATTCGGGCCGGCGTCGCAGGAAGATCTCCCGAATCAAGACCTACTTTGACAAGTGCATCTTTTTTATTTGCTCCGACTGCATACACAAAAGCATGATCAAGATAATTACGAAGAAAAGTATTTGTTGTCGTTGCTCGATATCGATATGGATTCTTACCGTCTGCATCATACGAGACAACTAAGGTATCAGGATTCTCAAACAACTCGGTAAATAAGGATGGATTCTCAGGAAAAGGAAGTACACCTGACGTATGTCCGTCAGGACCGATCCCGACTGTTGCGACAATAATTCCTTCGGAATTATTTTTCTTCCAATTCCAAAGCTCCTGATCGAATCGTACGGCAAGCTGTTCCATTGTCTCTCCATGTGCAACAGTCGTATCAATGCTCTCTACCTTCTTGTCCTGCAAAGCGGTATAAAAATTTGTTTTCTTAAATTGCTCCATATTATTAACTGAAGGGTCGGTACTAAACCTTTCATCCAAAACGCCGACTGTCGAAGCGCTGCTAAAGTTTTTTACATCAATGTGTGGAAATAAATCAAAAGCTGACCCTCCCGAAACAAGAAGAAGAAAAGGAGTTTTGTCATCAAACGCTTTTTTGAGTGTGGTATTGAGCGCTTGCGTAAGCAGTTCGCATGCTTCCTCTTTTGTAGAGGTAGTATGGACATGAAGATTTTTAGGAAAACTCTGTTGCATGGAAAAAATATAGCATAACAGCGACGACAAGATCAAGAGTTAATCAAAAAATAATTATGATAAAATATATCTTTATGATTTCTGCAAAAAATGAACTCACCATCGTTACGTATAATATTGAGCTATCGCTCAATGTTAAAAAAATTGTTGAAAATCTTTCAGACCTGGCAAAAAAAGGCGTTGCTGTTTTTTGTCTCCAGGAAACGATGAACGTCCCTGATCAGGAATTGATCGTCACGACGATTCTTAAAAAGTTGGGGAACGATTGGAAGGCGATATACCATATCGGTGATGAAAATTCAAAACTCAGCATAGGTACATGCATCATTTGGAATAAAAATATTTTGGACAGAGAAAAAGAAAAAAAAGTATTATTACCAAAAATGAAACAGCTGGGACTACATGAAATTGCCTTCAATCGTTTGGCCGGAGGAGTAGCCAAACCATTACAAAGAAGAGCAATCAGCTGCGTATTCCGCTTTAACAAGAAACCAATTCGCATCACTTCTTTACACCTTGATCATATCGGCGGAACAAAACATCGCATCAGACAATTAAAACATTTTCTGTCTCACCAAAACGAAACCGGTTACGAAATTATTTGCGGCGACTTTAATACGTTTGATCTCCTAAAAACAGGGGAGGAACATGCGCTTCTCCAAAAAACGCTGGGGAATAAATTTATTGACGCTTCCGAGGGCATCGGCCACACCGACGATATTTATCATTTGAATACGACATATGCTTTTCCGCTTTTTACCTGGATCATTAAAACATTTCACATTCACATAAGAAGAAAGCTAGATTATGTTTGGGTAAAAAATTTCCGTGTTATCGATTGTCACAAAATTGCGGTCGGAGGATCAGATCATTTACCGATAATGGCAACACTGAAATTACAGTAAATTACGAAACAGTTAGCTGGAGGTTGCCGCTCGTATCAACTGAAAATGTCGCTGTTTGACCTCGATTTAACTCCCCTTTTAATTTTTTCTGAGCAATCATATCCTCAAGATGATCCTGAATAAATCGACGAAGCGGACGCGCGCCGAATTCGCGATCGAATCCTTCTTTGGCAATCTTATCCGTAACACCCGCGTCAACAACAAGGGTGATATCCTGTTCTGCAAGTTCTTTATTCAAACCTTTCAACAACAATTGGATGACCTGACCGACCTCTGCATCACCCAATGGCCTGAAGGTGACAAGATCATCAAAACGATTTAAGAGTTCGGGTTTGAAAATTGCTTTTGTCTGGAGAAAATCAAGCAGTCGGTGTTGAAACGCTTTATCGATCGTTACGCCTTTACCGACTTCTTCGCGAATAAATTCGGAACCGGCGTTACTTGTCGCGATGATAATACTGTTTCTAAAAGAAACAGTGACACCTTTATTATCTGTCAGTCGTCCGTCATCCAAAACCTGGAGGAATAAATTATGGATTTGCGGATGCGCTTTTTCAAATTCATCAAGAAGGATCATGCTGGAGGGATGATCATGAATCTTTTCGGTCAATTCGCCTCTTTCATCTCCTTCACCGGGAGGCGATCCGAGAAGTCTTCTCAGTCCCGTTTCATCGGTGTATTCACTCATATCAAGACGAATCATATTTTTTTCACCGCCGTAATAAAGACTTGCAAGTGCTTTGGCTGTTTCTGTCTTACCGACACCGGTCGGACCCAGGAAAAGAAATGAAATCGGTCTTTCGGAATCTTGCATTCCGGAACGAACCCGCCTCATTGCCTCAGAAATTGCTTTTATCGCATCCTGCTGCCCGATAACCCGCTCGTGCAGCCGCTGTTCCATATTAAGCAGCAGATCAGTTTCTTCTTCTCCGGGTTTACCGATCGAAACATGAGTTGTTGATTCAACCTGTTTAACGACCTGGGAATCATCAACCATTTTCTGCCTGGTATTATCAAAATAAGGACTATCCGAAGAGAGAGCGACGGTATTGGCAACAGTTTCCAAAAGTGAAACCGCATTACCCGGTAATGATGCATCCTGCAAAAACCGATCTGCAAGATCAACTGCGCTTTTGATAGCCCGGTAACTTACTATCACGTGGTATCTTTTTTCAATTTTCTTTGCTTGCCCGAGTACCATTTGAATTGCTGTCAACTTCGGCGGCGTCGGAAGCGTGATGATACTGAACGCTTCCTTGAGAGGATTATGCTCGATAAATGTTTTATATGTCCCCACGGTCATCGTCGCGACAACGGGCATATTCCCTGCTTTCAGATACGGCAAGATCGCTCCTGAAAGATCGAGATTATATGATGTTGCTCCGACAATATTTTGGAAATCCGGAATGTACAAGATAATATCGCTTGCATGGGAAATTTCAGCAATAATATTCTGCAGACGGACTTCCAAATCACCTCTGCTTGAAACACCCGCAGTCAACGGACCGACAAGCAGCTCATAGACCCGTCTGTGATCAAGAGACGCACCGATATTTCCGATAAAACTCTCATAGGTGAGTGCGCGTACCAGATTCTCTTTTCCGGCTCCGATATCACCGACCAACAACACATTATTATTCTCAAGCTTGACGAGTCCTTCAAGCATCGCACGAAACTCTGTTTCTCTTCCGACAATAAGCGGCTCTTCTCCCAATGCGTACTGCGTAAAATTGTTGGTATACTTTCTTGTCTCATAGGTCCACCCGGAAACCATAGCCTCACCGACCCCCGACCCCCAAAATTGCACCCTCGTTTTTTTCGGATTTTCTTCCTGGGCAAATTCATTGCGTATCCAGGAGGCAATAGTTTGGATATCATCGTCCTTAAGTTGTTTGTTAAAAAACAGTTTTGATTCCTCTTCGGTTAAAGAAAGATATGCCAGGAACACATCAAGACAGGTCACAAATTGTCCCCCGAAAGCTTGAGCCATACCAAATGCTTTTTGAGCCAATTCATCCTTGGTCACTTCGCGGATGAGGATTTCTTTTTGTGTGATATTGGCTTTTTGCAAAAAGCTTCTTACTTGCGGAAACCGAAGAAGGTTTTTGATAACCATACTTCCTTTTTCGTGAGTAATAAATCCTGATAATGCAGGCAAGGTAAATGATTGATAGATATCATCGCCGTCATTGTGTGCAACGGTAACCACAGGGGTAGCTCGGCTGATCTTATAATTGAAAAATATTTCTATAATGACAAAAAAGTTAAAGAAAAACTCGACGATCGGTGTGAGATATTGCTGGGATAATTGATACAGGATCAGGGATGCCAAGAATGAAAAAATCAGCAAACGAAGTGTGCGAAAAAGCGCCGTTCGATAAACGTGATATATTGTCGCGTACATTTTCATATTTTTATCCATAAAGCATTGCAACAGTCAGCAAAGGAAATAGCAGAAAGAAGGCCAAAGCACTGAGTTCAAATACCAAAAGAATAATAAGGATTCCGACGTCAAAAACGATAAAAAATGACTTGATGACCATACCTATAATCCGTGAGAAGCCGACCAACCCCTGCCTGTATTCATTTTTCAACGGCTTAAAATAGGTTCTCAGAAAAAGTGGGAGCGAAAAGAGCTCAAAAAAGGCTTTATTGAGAGAAGAAAAATAGCCGATCATCCCGAGCGGTGCATCGACATACCAAAACTTCAAAAAGATCAAAGGCAGCAAGAAATAACTGTTCATAGAGCAGGTACTTTTAGTATATGGGGTCTCGAACTAAATTACAATAAAAGCAGCCCTATGGTTTTCTTTGAAAAAGAACGGTTCCGTAGGCATTAACAACGACTGAGTACTTGCCTTCTTTACTCAGGTTTTCAACGAACTTTTCAAGATTTCCACGCTCAGACAGCACCAATGGCAAACTTATATTAAAGATAATATAATCCGTCGCGACATCTTTCTGCATAATGTCATACGTCTGCCAATAAGGCTTATTGATATGTGAACGTATGTAGTATTGTGCGGCGACGGTCGCATCGGGCGGAATCGCATCCAGCGTATTATTAAGAACCAATACCTGTTGATCCGACAAGCCGCCTTCTTTTCCGATAAGTAGCGGAGACAATTGGTGATATCCGTAAAGGGTATTTGCGCTACACGCAACATAGATGATTATTATTCCTAAAAATGCATTTTTATGAGTAATGAATTTTGCGAGAAATTTCTTTTTTTGTAGCGAATTGATTGATTCAATAACAGAAACAACGATAACAGCAGTGATAGCAGCGCTGTAATGAAAACCGTTCTTCGCTGCGATATCGCTGCTCAATAACTTCTGGAATAACGAAGGAATAACCATAAGTAATGACTGAGGATACAAAAACGAAAGAAAGGAGAAATTGCCGAAACTATGAAAAACGGTATCCAGTTTGTAGTGCGGAGTGATTAATGTTTTGAGAAATTCAAGCGGGTGAGAAAAAACAAAAATGATAATTCCGAAAATTCCCTTATCGGCATTCGGATATTGCCCCCAATAGCCATAGCCGCCGCCATTATTAAAATGAGGAAAAATAAGATAAAAACAGATGAGATACCATACTATTCCAAGTCCGATCGTACCGAATGCAATGCGATAATTTTTTTTATACAGCAGATACAGTCCCCAAAAAATCATAATAAAACTGACTTCTTCTTTGACAAAAAGACATAAAACGACAAACAAGAAATAAAGCTTGATACGTTTTTTTGACAAAAAATAATATGCCCAAAAGAATAACTGGGGAAAAAGCATAATTTCGTGAAATCCGTATGCATATCCGAACTGTAGTCCCCCAAAGGTAAGATAAGCGATTGCCAGAGCAAAGCCAAGAAATTTAGATTGCAGCTTTTCTTTTGCAGCAAGATACAACGGAATCGCTCCGGACACGACAAATGTCGCCTGAAGAAACAGAAGCATTGCGCTGCTTTTCATCAGCCAAAATATCGGTACAAAAGCGATGAGAATCGGAGAAAAATGCTGTGACCAGGCAAATGCGGGAACACTAAATGAGGAAAGCATCCAAATTTCTTGTTTGAAAAACATAACATCAATCGCTTCTGATTTATAACTAATGAATCGGGATGTACTGGTAATAATAAGAAAAATACCGTAGAGAATAACGGTAACTTTCAAAAACAAAAGTGAGAGAGCTTTTTTATCATTGGCAATTTTATTCCGATCCAAAAAAAACTTTGTAACAATTGTCGAAAATGCAATCGCCATCGCCATAAAAAGAAAATAATATAATTGCACATCGTTATTTACTGAGTTTTTAAATGCCAAATTGCCCGAATAAAAAGCGTTGTAAAATAACGATATCGGAAAAGAAAGAAAAACAAGTATCAGGATACCGAGAAAAAAACGATTAGTCATACTACGAATAATGCTAACAGTCAACCTTCGCTGTTGCAAGATGATTTTGCTATCTTCCTTTCACTCCTTCCTGCTTTTACAATAAAAATGGACTCATGAAAAACTTTGGTTTTTTAACTACCGTTTCACTTTTTATCGCTTTCCCCTTCTTTTATTTTTATCTTCTGATAAAAAATAATCATCCTTTACTCTATAACGTTCCGGTCATGTTTGTAATTATCATGCTCTCCGGACTCTTCCTTGCTTTCTTGTTTGAAAAAAAAGTAAAAAACACTATACAGCCACAAACAAAACATACCCTCTTTCTCGTTGGCGCTGTCAGCATATCTGCCTATGCCGCATTTTTATTATTTATGACGTGGTCCCGCTATACAAATTTTATTTCAGAAGTAATCGACGTGCAATTTTTTCATCAGATAGTTTGGCAGCTGGCAGAGTTCAAGGTTCCGTATCTTTGGAATCTTGATAAAGTAGCCTTCCCTGCTTGGTCGCAGCATTTTTCGCCGATCCTTATATTCTTAGCTCCTTTTTATTGGCTCGTACAAGACGCAGGGTTGTTGCTGTTTCTGCAGGCAGCCGCCGTCATTTCAGGGGCATACCCAATTTATTTAATTGCAAAACATTTTCTCAAATCAAGAAGTATCGGAATCGCTTTGGGATTTGCCTATCTCGCATTCGGCGGTCTGCAATTTGGATTTGCCTACGGATTTCATGAAATTATGTTTTTTCCTCCATTATTTCTGTGGACATATTATTTTTATCTTCGAAAAAAAAGACTGACTTATTTTCTTTTTATCCTTCTTTGTCTAATGGTTAAAGAGGAGATTGCTTTTAGCGTCGGTGCTTGGAGTCTGTATCTGCTTGCTGTAAAAAGGGACAAGTTTTTTGGTTTTACGACGGCGGCAATGGCACTTGCGTGGTATTTCTTATGCTTCAATATTATTTTTCCTTCGTTTAATAACGGAAAAGATTTTGGCTATTGGGGACAATATAATCAGGGAGGAGGATCAGGGGTAGTCGGTATTGGCATGTCGCTTCTTTTTCATCCGTTGGATTTTCTTAAGTCACTGATCACGCCAAGTCTGAAGATCGAAACATTTCTTCAGACATTCGGTGCTTTTTCTTTTTTACTCTTTCTCTATCCGCCTTCTCTTATTATCGTCATTCCGTCGCTTTTAGAAAAACTGTTGAGTTCCGGTATCGCTATGGGAAACGGCGCGCACTACAGTGCGGCAATAACTGCGGTAACGGTTGTTGCTGTGTTTGAATCCTTCCCGCATTTTTATCACAATAAACTGATTAAAAAATTCATCCACGACAAACACATCTTTTTTTCTGTTCTCATTGTGTATGTCGCATTCTTTTCTAATATTTTTTATGGGTATCGCGGTTATTCACTCATTCCGTTTGTCCATAAATCGCTTTATGAACGGGGACTTACTCCGGAGAATAATCAATTACTAAATCAGATACTCTCGTCCATTCCTGAAAGAGCTACCGTTTCTGCGGAATATCAAATAGTACCGCACATCAAAAAATATTATAAAAATATCACTATTTGGCCCGGCATGAGCGGTACCGAAGATTTCGTGATAATCGACACAGAACTGCTTCCCGTATTGGGAGCAAGCGGAGAAGATTATAATAAGGAAATTGAAAAATTGAATAAAAATCCCAAGTACGAACTCGCAGCCAATCAATTAGGTGTCGTGGTCTTTAGAAAAAAATCTTTTATTCCTTATTAACGCATTTTTTTACTCGTGTGTTTTCGCTATACTGTAGACTGTGAGAAAATTATTTTTTGCCTCTCTCCCTTTTGTCTATCTTTTGCTTCTTCTTTTTCAAAAAGATCTTGCGATGGTAGGAGATCTCGGAAGACATCTCAAGCTGGGAGAAATTGTTGTCAATTGTTTGTGTGTTCCCCAGACAAATTTATTTTCCTATACTCATCCCGGCTTTCCTATCGTCAATCATGAATGGCTCGCGGAAGTAATATTTTATCTCACCTCACTGTGGTTTGGGCTTAACGGTTTGCTGATTCTCAAAATGATTCTTGTCATCGCATCTGCATCTCTTCTCTATCATGTCGCGCTGAAAAAAGGTTCTCTTTTCTGGGTAACACTTTTTTCGTTTTTGAGTATCACGCTTTTTTCGATGCGCTTTTTTGTGTTGCCTGAATTATTCAGCTACTTCTTTATCAGTCTGTTTATTTTTATTCTTGAAAAATACAAAAATAGTCATCTCGAACGAAGTGAGAGATCTCGTTCTCTGTATTTACTCTTTTTATTACCTCTCTTCGAGATTCTGTGGGTCAATATGCATATCTATTTTATCCTCGGCATCGCTATCTATGGTTTTTTTCTGCTGGAAACAATGCTGCAAACAAAAAAACTTGATAAAAAAATCTTGCTGATCGGAGCAATCCTTATCTTTGTAACCCTTATTAATCCGAGCGGTATCCGCGGTGCACTTCTCCCACTAACTTTTACTCATAATTACGGTTTTGGCGTTGAGGAAAATGGCAGTCCTTTTGCGGTCCTTACCCCAAACAGCACCAACAGCAATCTTGCCTATACGTTGGTGTTGCAAATTATTGTTTTTGAATTTCTTGCCGGGCTTTTTGCCGTCGGGCTTTTTTTCAAAGAACAATGGAAACAAACATTTCATTTCGGCAACGGAATCTTGGCGGTGCTGCTCGGACTTAAATTCACCAGATGTATCAGTCTTTTCGGTCTATTTGGTTTTATTCCGTTCGTTCAGCTTTTTACCATGCTGGAAGAAAAAATAAAAACAAAAATAGATGCATCAATGCAAAACAGTATTAAAACGATACTGGTCATTCTTGTCGGAATTGTTGTCGTAATCCATGTCAAAGGAATCTTCGAGTATAAAATAGCGAGTTTTTCTTTTGTGCCGTCTGCTGAAAATGCATCTGTATTTATCAAGCAAGCCCACGTCCACGGAAAAATTTTCAACAATTATGTCGTCGGCAATTATCTGATTTATGCTCTGTATCCGCAGGAAAAAGTTTATGTGGATGCGCGACCCGAAGCATACCCGGCATCATTCTTTGCTGAGTATTGGCAAATGATGGCTGATGAAACATTTTTTAATGAGCAGGTGAAAAAATATAATATCAATGCGGTTGTCTTCAATGTCGCGCTGGAAGATCCGACAAAAAGCCGGCCGTTCTTGCTTAGATTACTCAACAGCACAGACTGGGTCCCGGTCTATGGCGACGGAACGATAACCATTTTCGTAAGAAATAATGAGGTAAATAAAGATGTCATTGAAAAATACGCAATCCCCGTTCAGAGACATTAATCGCGAATTTATGGAGTAATTGTCCAAGTGCCGAATGGTTTGAAGGGACTGCATTTAGCTCCTGCCGCAATATCAATTGTCTTCTTCGTACTTCCTGTCGTTGTCGCGAGCGCAAATAAATCTCGCAGGAAATAATCACTTGAATTTGATGCTATGGTTGCTCCAAACTGACTATTTGCCTGACTGTCATTAAACCATAGCCTTGCTGTTCCTGAATTGTGCGCTGAACCGACACAGGCATTTCTAACATAGACTTTCAAACCCAATACTGATCCTGCCGGAAAATCGACAGGCGAAAAATTATCAAACGATATCGTTGCCAAATGTGCATTGTTAAATCCGCTGCTCCCACCGGTGAAGCTATCAAGCTCTCCTGAAGATACTAACGTACTATCTTTATACGCTTCGACTTTCAAATCAAACTTCGTCCCGACATCATCACTATTCTTCAAGCCAACCCATACCTTTGCGGGACTCAATGCCGAAAGCTGAATTGGTGCAGGTGTTGGCGTTGCGGTGGGCGTTGGCGTAGGTGTAGGTGTGACAGTTGGTGTTGGCGAAGAAAAAGGAATATCAAAATCATAACTTGCAGAAAAATTAGTTGGTGAATTTGGTTGGACAAAAATATTTTGATAAGATCCTAAATTAATAAAGTCATTACTTTGAAAAGTCAGATCGGTTCCGGAAGCCGTACAGCTCACTGATGTCGAATGCATTAATTCAGTATCATTTGTTTGAGCGTGAAAAGGAGAATTATCAAGATAAAGATAAATATTAGAACACGGATCAGCAGCAAAATTCCAATCTCCATTGCCGCCATTTACCCCTCCGGAAACTGTACTTGTAGCGGTAAATGTCCCTGTACCTGAATCGTAACCAGTGACCGTAAATCTCGTGTATCCAGGATCAGGTGGTGTTGGCGTTGGGGTGGCATTATCTGTTGCCGTTATGCGCGCAATCAACCAATCCCGAAATCCATTGGAATTCATAACAAGCCCCGCAATTAAGAGTCTCCCTTCTGCATCAACCACGGGCGGTGGACCAAAAGAATCATAGCCGTTGGGAACGATATCTGCAGTAATAACGCCATTATTGCCAAAACCCGGATCAAGCGCTCCATTACTGGTTAAACGAATAATTGCACTTATGAACTGATCTTCATTAGTATTTGTATTGGAAATATTTCCTGATAAAACAATTGCTCCATCCGGTTGAAGATACATGTTGGGCATGATGGTTTGTGCGCTTCCAAGGGTATCCGTGTATACACCATTGTTTGCAAATGTGTTATCAACTGAACCATCCGAGTTAAAACGCCAAACATAGCTACTACTTCCGCCCCCACCTGAAGCGACAACCTTTCCATCACTTTGAAACGCAACATCTTCAACTGAAGTAATCAATCCACTTACGACAACAATACCATTATTCCCAAAAGTTGTATCAAAACTACCGTCACCGTTTAATCGGACAAGTGTGGGGTGATCATTTACTTGTCCACCGGCAAGAATTTTTCCATCAGGCTGTACAATGACTGAATACAAAACTGATCTGCCAGAAACTGTTACCAGACCATTACTGCCAAAACTACTATCCGGAGAGCCGTCGGAATTATAGCGGTCGATAATAGCATAATCAGGACTTGAGACGATAGAACCTACCGATATTATTTTACCGTCTTGCTGGATATCAATTCGATTAGAGCTGGACCATGTCCCTGCAAAATTTCTAACTATACCATTATCGCCAAATGTTGTATCAAGCGTCCCATCTGCGTTATATCGAGCCAATGTTAATGTGGATCTATCTTCCTCTGGAAGTTGACTCACTCCTCCGACAACGATTTTGCCGTCAGACTGAACTTTTACACCTGACAAATTATCCACTCTTCCAAAATCTTTATCCACCGAACCATTATTGCCAAAGGTCGTATCAAGAAACCCATCTATGGTATAGCGTGCAATTCTCCAATTCCAGGTGTTACTGTCGGTGGATGATCCAGTGAATCCTACGACAACGGGTTTACCATCAGGCTGCAAATCCATACGCTCACCGCCATAAGTAAAAAAATTACCAAAAGAGGTCTGTGTCATACCATTGGTTCCATATGTGGGATCAAAAAAAGAAGCAAAGACAGATTGTGTAAAAAATAATCCAAAAAGTAACGTAAGAAGAAAGAAAAGTAGTGACGTAAATTTCAGTTTCATTTAAGAAAAAACCCGTTCTTTAGCAAAATATAATCTCTCTTGATTCAAAAATCAATAGATCAATTTCTATGCTTAGAACCACCCCTTGCCGGGGTTATCTCTTTTTTCTCATCAAGAGGAAGCCGAAAAGTAAAACGATCGCCACCATAATTCCCACAAAAACTGCGATAGGAGTGGATCTTATCGTATTCACAATTGAAGGTTTGGGATTTGAATAAACATCATACATCATATCCGATGTAACGGAAATATTTGATCGTGTTGTCTCGGGCATGCCACTTTCTTTTGATGGAATAACCGTTATGTCGTAGGTCCCTCCGGGAACGACAATAGTATATACTCCTTGCAAATCGGTTTCTCCATTACCAACTGTCTGATGTGATGCTGCATCGACAACTTTTATTTTCGCATTGACCAAAACCTTACCATCACTATCCCGTGCTGTTCCTGATAACTGCATCGCCGCCCAAGTCGTAGAAACAACACTCAAACCAAAAATCATAAAGAAAAAAAATGCAGAAATAAAAGTCGACAAACGCATACCGGTACTACAAGTATTGAATCTTTGACGCTCCTTGTCAACCGGAGGTCTGTCGGTTTGACAACGGTATACCGTTCAGTTACTGTAAAAATAGATACAAAACTAATACCTATTGATGATAAAAAAATATAAAAAAAGAAAGGGTGCGCGTCTGGGATTTACTCTTATTGAACTTCTTGTAGTCGTCGTTATCTTTGCAATACTAATTAGCATTACACTTATTGCAATAAATCCCTCAGAACAATTCAATAAAACAAATGATATCAGCACGCAAAATATCGCAACGGATTTCATTAAAGCAAACGTCGGATATTATGCCTCCTATCAAGCATTGCCCTGGGATAAAAATCAAAATTGTATGAACGAAATGCTCGCCGGCGGAACATTGTCTGATATGCCCAGTTGCATCCACGAACTAACTAACGGCGGCAAACTTGAAGAGGCCTATCAAAATGGCGAAGAACTAAAGAAAATTTATGTTACAAAATGCGGAAGCTCGGCTGTACTTTGCTATAAACCAAGCTCAAAAACTGAAATACAAAATGCAACCTATACAAAATTCGGGGTTAATAATCCGGGTTGTCCGGGCCACGGAAATGATCCGGACGGATGCTACTGGTGCAAACCTATTATGAATGATCCGGCATGCGTTATTACGCCCACGCCCACAAATACACCAACGCCCACACCAACGGCTATCCCTACTCCGACAAATACTCCGACACCGACACCAACTCCGGCCCCAACCGCCACTCCGACTCCGACGCCCAACCCCTGGGGACAGGCAGCGGTATTTCATGGCAAAGTAGGCGGACTGAATCCCCCATCTTATACCTGGATTAATCAATTTATGCAGACACCGTACGATACAAAAATGGATCTTACCTCGGCTAATGTAACCATAGAAGCCTGGATTAAACCTGATCTGCCTTATGCCGGAGGCTATGACTACCGAATAGTTGATCAGGTGTATAAGATAACCCTTATGCCTTCATGGAACCCGGGACAATATACCGGTGACAGAGTTTCTTATCGATACTTATTTGATGTCCTTGCTCCTTCATCGTCCGGCTGCCAAAGAGTGCCGGTTTATTCATCATCTGTTAATTGGTATCCGATTTGGTATCCTATCCCAGCGAGTCAAACGCTTGAAAAAACTGTTTCCACTGCGGAATTCACTACCTGGAAACATGTGGCAGCAGTGTTACAAAACGGCAACCTGCATATTTATGAAAATGGCATTAAATTAAATTCTTACAACATCGGGATAACGCCATGTACTGCCCCTGGAAGAAAAGTATTAGTAGGTGGCGGCGATAATGGAACGGTTGCCTCACCCTGGTATTACAACTTCTTCCAGGGAGCAATAGATGAGGTAAGAATTTCAAATAATGTCAGATATACAACAAATTTCACTCCGCCTCATTTACCTTTTGCCACCGATGCCAATACGGTAATGCTCTACCATTTTGACGGTAATACGGTAGATTCTTCATCGAATTCGTTAAGCGGTCAACTTGTAGGCAACGTCTCGTATACAAATTCAGATATAGGATCGCAGTAGTTTTTAGAACCACCCCTTGCCGGATTTTGCGGATTCTTTTTCAAATGCTTCAAGAAATTATTTTTTGCTTTCCTTGCTCCAAACAATTTGCTATGCTCAAATAATCATGGACTCCTCAAATACAATATGGTATAAAAAATATAAATTTCAACTCTGCTTAATTAGTATCGGATTATTTGTTTTTTTAAATAGTCTCTTCGGTGATTTTGTCTGGGATGATGTTTCTCAAATTCAAAACAACTACTTCGTCCACTCACTGTCTAATATAGGAAGTTTTTTCTTGGGCAGCACATTTACTCCTCAAAGCAGCACTAACCTTCAAGGATTATACTACCGACCACTGATGACCACCTCCTTTTCTTTTATTTATACACTTTTTGGGCAACAAACATTTTTTTATCATTTTTTTCAATTGGTGATTCATATTGCCAACTCATTACTTTTGTTTATATTGTTTAAAAAAAATTTAAAAGAACAAATCGCATTTATCATATCGCTTGTATTCCTCGTTCATCCCATTAATGTCGAATCAGTAGCATATATTTCAACCTTGGGTGAACCGCTTTTTTTCTTCTTTGGAACCACCGCGCTTATTTTATTTCAAAAAGAAAAGCTAACAGTTAAAAGAAGTATTCTTGTAAGTTTCTTACTCTTTTGTTCACTGCTTTCAAAAGAAACAGGAGTGCTATTTGGAATCATAGTCTCTCTTTATTATTTATTCTTTAAGAAAAAATCTATTCCGGAAACAATTAAAACGATTGCTGTTGCTTTTACTCCCTTATGTCTCTATCTTTTTTTAAGATTCTCCGTTGCTAAAGTAGCATTAGAAAAAATCCCGGATGTGCCAATGATGACTGCCCCATTCGCGATGAGAATATTTTCCATGCCTGAAATTTTCTTTTTTTACATTAAAACGTTCTTTTTCCCCAAAGACTTATTTATTTACCAAGAATGGATAGTTTTTCAAGCAGATAGTAAATTCTATCTTCCTCTTCTCCTTGATGCTATTTTTCTCACGTTACTTTGTGCACTAGGAATATGGATATGGAAAACAAATAAAAAAACATTTACTTTGTTTGCTTTCTTTACCAGCTGGTTTTTGCTGGGCGTTGGTTTTCATCTTCAACTTATACCTTTGGATATGACAGTAGCCGACCATATGTTTTATTTTCCCATGGTCGGATTATTGGGAGTAATTAGCCTCGCAATACAAAACATAAAACAACCAAGTCATAATCTACGTACTATTGGATTAACGTTTGCAATTGCAATAATTTGCATCTTTTCTTTACGTACAATTATTAGGAATACCAATTGGTACAATGGCATTGCCCTCTATGGTAATGATCTTCGTTACCAACAAAATGATAGGATCGAAAATCTTCTTGCCAGCGCATTAGTCTCTGCCGGACAACTTGCACAAGCACAAGAACACTTCGAAGCGTTACTATCTCGCAATCCTAAGGAACCGGCACTCATCGTCAATCTTGCTATTGTTAATGAATCTCAAGGAAATTTTCAGAAAGCAGAAGAACTATACCAAAAAGGTCTTCAATCAGATGACAGTGGAGTAATTTATACTAATTATGCGAGAATCTTATATAAACAAGGAAAACTACAACAGGCAAAAGATGCGAGTAGCCAAGGTTTAAAGAAGTTTCCTAATAATAGTACTCTTTGGATTATTGATGCTATCGCCCTATACAAACTTGGAAATAAACAACAGGCCTTAGAGGCAGTACAAAAAGCGAAAGATACATCTTCCGATCCTAGGATAGATCAAATCTATCAAGGTATTTCAAACGACAATCTCAATTATTGAAAATAAATTTACCCCTTAAAAGACTTGTGAAGGACTAGAACCACCCCTTGCCGGATTTTGCGGATTCTTTTTCAAATTCTTCAAGGAGTTCTTTTTGCTTGTGTGATAATTTTTTCGGAACCACAACTTTAATTCTGACGTAATGATCGCCTTTACCCGATCCCTGGACATGCTTTACTCCCCGACCTGCTAAACGGATCAACGTATTTGGCTGCGTGCCGGCCGGCACTCGAATCGTCAGGAGACCGTCAATCGTATCAACTGAGATTTCTCCGCCGAGTGCTGCCTGTGCATACGAAAGTTCTTTGTCTGCGACAATATCATATCCGTCCCGGGTGAATTTTTTGTCTGGGGCTACATCGACGACGACGTCGTAGTCGCCAAATCTGATTCGGGAACCCCGATTGACGCCTGCCGGAATTTTTAACTTTTGATTTTTACCGTCAATCGTTACCTGTTTTTCTACACCGTGAACCGCTTCATCAAACGTAATTTTTAATGAATACGACTGACGTCGCTGCTGTGCGCCAAATGGAGAACCGCCGCCGAAGAACTGCTCAAAAATATCAAAGGGGTCTGAAAATCCGCCGAAATCCTGTGCGCCGCCGCCCGTTGAATAACTATAACTAAACGGACCGTATTGCCCGCCCTGTTGTCCGCCGAAACCGCCAAACGGACCGCCTGCTCCTCCGAAAGGCCCTTGCCCTGCTCCCTGTTCAAAAGCTGCGTGACCAAATTGGTCATACTGCGCCCGCTTTTCAGCACTGGATAACACCTCAAATGCTTTGGTAACTTCTTTGAATTTTGCTTCGCCTTCTTTGGTTTTATTGCGATCGGGGTGATACTCAAGAGCTAATTTCCGGTACGCCTTTTTTATCTCCTCTGCGGATGCGGATTTTGAAACGCCCAATATACTATAATAATCTTTCTCTGCCATATCGGTATTATACTAAAAAAGCGCTCAACGCGCTCGATAACTATGTCATCCCGAATTTATTTCGGGATCTCTAATCTAAGATGCTGAAACAAGTTCAGCATGACAGATTATTTTTTATCCTCGTCAACAACTTCTCCCTCAACAGGTTTTTCCTCACTCGCTGCTGGCTCTCCATCTTTTTCTTCTTTTTCAATTTCCGGTTGCTCCTGAACCTGTTCACCTTGTTTGTAGGCTGCGTCGCCGATTTTTTGCATGGTATCTGAGAGCTCTTTCGTCTTTGCTTCAATGTCTTCTTTGCTGCCGCTGTCCAAAATATCTTTCAGTGCCTTGATCTTGTCTTCAACTTCCGTCTTGACGTCTCCGGGCAATTTGTCTCCTGCGTCTTTCACTGCTTTTTCAGCGGTGAAAATCAAGGAATCAGCATGGTTTCGTGCTTCAATCTTTGCTTTCTTTTCTTCATCTTCTTTTGCATTCACTTCTGCATCTTTGGTCATTTTCTCAACTTCTTCTTTGGAAAGTCCTGTTGAACCGGTTATCTTAATACTCTGCTCTTTGCCCGATGCTTTGTCTTTGGCGGTAACATTGAGAATGCCGTTGGCATCGATATCAAAGGTCACTTCAACTTGCGGGACACCGCGGGGCGCCGGAGGAATACCGTCAAGAATAAATCGGCCGAGGGACTTATTGTCAGCTGCCATCGGACGCTCACCCTGCAAAATATTGATTTCAACTTGGGTTTGATTATCTGCTGCTGTTGAGAATACCTGAGACTTACTGGTTGGAATCGTAGTGTTGCGGGTAATAAGCGGCGTTGAGACACTGCCGAGCGTTTCAAGACCGAGTGTTAACGGCGTAACGTCTAATAACAAAACGTCTTTGACTTCCCCGCCGAGAACACCTGCCTGAACTGCCGCACCGATCGCGACAACTTCATCAGGATTGACACCGTGATTGGCATCTTTTCCGAAGAATTTAGCGACAACTTCGGTGACTTTCGGCATACGGGTCATACCGCCGACCATGATAATTTCGTCGATACCGCCGACTTTAAGACCTGCATCATCGAGTGCTTTTTGCACAGGAGTTAATGTTTTCTGAATCAGTTCGTCAACAATTTGTTCAAGCTTGGAACGGGTTAATGTCATCGTGAGATGCAGCGGACCGTCTTTGCCTTGTGTAATAAACGGCTGATTGATTGAAGCTTCCTGAGAACTTGAAAGTTCGATCTTTGCTTTTTCTGCCGACTCTTTCAATCGCTGCAAGGCCTGAGGATCCTTGCGAAGATCGATACCGTTTTCTTTCTGAAATTCATCAGCGATGTAGGCAATAATTTTTTGGTCAAAGTCGTCTCCGCCGAGATGGGTATCGCCGTTGGTTGATTTGACCTGATACACACCGTCTCCGAGTTCAAGAATGGAGATATCAAACGTACCGCCACCCAAATCGTAGACTGCGATTGTGTGAGCATTCTTTTTGTCCAGACCGTAAGCCAGTGCTGCAGCGGTCGGTTCGTTGATAATTCTTAATACTTCAAGGCCGGCGATCTCTCCTGCTTGCTTGGTCGCTTGTCTTTCACTGTCATCAAAATATGCAGGAACAGTAATAACTGCCTGGGTTACTTTATCACCGAGGTATGCCTCTGCATCTGCTTTAATTTTTTGGAGAATCTTTGCTGAGAGTTCTTGCGGGGTGAAGGTCTTGCCGTTTACTTCGACAACTGCCATATCATCACGGCCTGCTTTAACTGTATACGGAAGCCATTTCAAGTCATACTGCACGTCTTTATCCGAAAACTTTTTACCCATCAAACGCTTTACTGAAAAGATCGTTTGCTTTGACTTGAGAACCAATTGTCTTTTTGCAACGTCACCGACAATGTTGGCAATAGGATCCACAACAGACGGGATGACATTTCGTCCCTCTGCCGAATGGATAACCTTGGGAGATCCTCCCTCCATTACCGCGACACATGAATTTGTTGTTCCTAAATCAATACCAATTATTTTTCCCATAAATTTATTCCTTTCCTACTTTCACTTGCGCTGCTCGTAAAACCTTATCATGCAACAAGTATCCGGCTCTCAGTTCTTCCAGTACTTCATTCTCTTTCCCAACGTCTGCGACAATTGCTTCCATGAACATCGGATCAAATTGTTCTCCGACTGTCTTAATTCGTGTTATTCCTTCTGCTTTGAGTGTATCTAAAAACTGATTGATGCAAACTGTCAGACCTTGATCTTGAAGATGATTCTGAGCCATCATCAGTGTATCAAGAACCGGCAGCAATCTCAATAACAAATCTTTATTACTTGACCGTATCCACTCTATTCTTTCTTCGTTTACTCGTTTTTGTAAATTTTGATAATCAGCGAGCGCTCTTTTATATTTCCCTTCACTTTCTTCTGCCTGCTGTCGTACTATTTCGAGCTCATCTTCCTGCTCCTCCTGATCCTCTTCTTTTTCTACTTCTTCGGCTACTGCTACTTCATCATCTTTTATTTTCTGATCGTCGTCATTTTTCATTACTCTATTATAATAGAACTAACCCCTAACTTCCAGCTACCAACTACCACCCCTTCGCGCTTGTCTCAATTAAATTTCCGAAATACCGAACAGTCGGGATAATCGACGTATAGTGCAGTCGCGCCGGACCCAATACGCCGATTCTTCCGGAAATAGCCAAAGGTGTTTTGTATTCCGTAAAAACAAACCCATACGGTCCTTTCAGTCTACCGCCGAGCTCGTCTTCAATCAGAACATGAATTCCTTCATCATCGTGAATCATACTGAAAACACTTTCAAAGGCATCGTATTCATCAAGTGCTTCAAGAAGTGTCTTGGTCACATCGATATCCAAAAATTCAGGCATTTCCAAGATATTTGCATACCCGGAACAGTACACGTCGCCGTCATTGGTTGTAGCAATAGCAACGGCATTGGTTTTTGCTGCCAAAGATCTTGTCGCTTCTTTTAAAAATCGCTGCATTTTTTCACGGTAGTCCCACACATTTTCTTTCAAAGCAACTTCCTCAACCGTTGAAAGCTCTTTTTCTTTCATGAGTTCACGGACATAAAATTTCAGACCCATGGCTGTCGGGACGCGACCTGCTGATGAATGGAGTTTTTTCAAGTAGCCGTATTCTGAAAGCCGTACCATTTCGTTACGAATAGTTGCCGGACTTGCGCTGAGGTTGTGTTTTTTTTCAATCGTCTCGGAACCGACTGCTTCAGCCGTCTCGATATACTCTTCAATAACACTTCGGAGAATCTCAATTTGTCGTTGCGTTAAATTATGCATAACAATTAGCAATAATATAACACGAGTGCCAACAGGTGTCAAGTCCTCATAATCTCTCTGACGCAACCACCGCTCTACTTGCATTTTTTTTAAAATGATGTCATTCTGAAAGAGTGAAAAGAACGCTTCTTTCTGCCATCGGTTCTCTCTTTTTAGGACTTTTTTTCTTTTTACTTATTGCCCCGCTTAATCAATCTTTAGCTGTAGGAAGCGGAGGGTCATGTCGTGTCAGTGTCAAACAGGGAATGGAAATAAAATGCGATGCCGGGCTTACTTGTGATACGAGTTCAGACCAAAGCGCAGAATGCACAAGTGATGTTACTTGTCGAGGCGTTTGTGTAGCCGCACCTGTAATCTGCTCCATCCATGACGGAGGACCAGTCAATGGTGGATGCAAGACCAATGAATATTGTAATGTAACAAATCCGACATCAGAAGGGAGAGGTTCCGGCACTTGTGTGCCCAATTCTGCGCCTCACGTAGCACAAGGAGGCACCTGTATAAGCTCATCTTCCTTCGGAGGAGCCAATGCTGCACAAGGCAATTGTCTTTCTGGGCTTGTTTGCAATACAGCTGCTGATAAATCGTGCTCATCAACATCCGGGGGCTGTACAGGCGAATGTTTCCCGGTTAACTATTCCTGCGATGTCACCAATGATAGCCGCACCAACGTCACTCAATACAAGTGCCCGGGTAATTTTTCTTGCTATGAAGCTCAAAATAAAAAACCGACACAAGTATGCACAACGACAAGCTGCAGTAAAGGCGGCTGTGCCACTTCCTGTACGATGCAATGTCCCGGCTGTATCTTTTCATGTGTTCCTTCGGTAGATGCAAAAATTACCTGCAAATGTGACAATCGCCCTGATAGCGCAGCCAATGTCGGCCCGCAAAAAAACGGATTTACCTGCGCAAACGCAATCACATCACAACATTCTTTTTGCGAATCGCGTCAGGGCTGCTATGACGATGACCCCAATGCTACGATGAACCAAAGCCAAACATTTAACGGATTACCGCTGAATGGCATTCAGTGCCTGACACCCGACCAAAAACATCCCCCTGCGCCGCCATGTCTAAAATATGAATATCCGGGCGGCATCCAGGGCGATCCGGACAACCATGGCAAATGCCTTGAGATTGCTACCTCTTTTGGTGCAGTCGGAACCGACCCGGGATCCTTTATTACCAGACTGTTCGGCATCCTTTTGGGCGCATCGGGAGCAATTGCCCTGCTGCTTATTATGCGCGCCGGCTATCGAATTATGTCTTCCCGAGGCAATCCCGAAGGCATTCAACAAGGACGAGAGCAACTGGTGGCTGCAATTGTCGGACTTATCTTTCTGATCTTTTCTTTTGTCCTTTTGCAAGTCATCGGCGTTGACATTCTCAAACTCCCTGGAAATACAGGAGGAACAATTCCACAAGGCGGAACATGCGATGTTAATAATCCAAAATGTGCACCGGGCCTCACGTGCAATTATAACGGCGCCCAAGGCCAATGCCAATAATAAAACATGCGTCAAAGAAAAAAATCACTTCGATCTTTCCTGCTTATTGCTGCATCAATTATTTCACTCGCCGGATTTATTTCCTTGATTACTCTCTTCCCTCCTGACTATCAGGTACATCTGTTCATTTTTCAATTTTCAATTATCTCTGTATTTTTTAGCCTCCTTTTTTTCACACTCTTCACAGGAGGAACCGTAGTTTTTAAAAGCAAAACGCAGGGGCTCCTCATCGCATTGTTTGTCGCAGGCTATCTTCTTTTTCGTCTGAACAATTTTACCCATCCCTTTTTCTTTATTTTACTTGCTTCGCTTTTCCTGACACTGGAACTGCTGTTCACCTATAGAAAATAAACACAAACAGGCTCGCAATGAGGCTCTCGGTGTGGTACAATTTGGCCATGGCGAAATTTTATATCACAACGGCAATTCCTTATGTCAATGCCAAACCCCACATCGGTCATGCGCTTGAATATGTTCAGTCGGATGTCATCGCCAGATATCATAAGCTTCGGGGCGATGAAGTATTGCTGCTTTCAGGAGGAGATGAAAATGCTTTAAAAAATGTTCAGGCTGCAGAGAAAGCCGGACTGCCTGTCCAAGCATTTGTCGATGAAAATAATGAATTATTTATCAATCTCGTTAAGCAGTTAAACGCACACTATGATGTTTGGCAAAAAGGGAGTGATCAAAAACATCATTATCCGGCATCACAAAAATTATGGGAACTCTGCGATAAAAACGGCGATATTTATAAAAAAGCTTACACCGGATTATATTGTGTCGGCTGTGAACTTTTTTATGAAAAAGATGAACTTGATGAAAATGGTCAATGTTTTGAGCATCCCGGAAAAAAATTAGAAGAAGTGACCGAAGAAAATTATTTCTTTCGCTTGAGTAAGTATGAAAAAGAATTAACCGAGCTTATTGAAAACGACACGCTGCTGATAACTCCGACAAAAAGAAAACACGAGATTTTATCATTCCTCAAACAGGGATTAAAAGATATTAGTATTTCACGAACCAATGCGCGGGCAAAAAATTGGGGAGTGCCGGTTCCCGGAGACGATTCACAAAGAATTTATGTCTGGTTTGATGCGCTCAATATTTACCAAAGCGGTGTCGGATTCGGCTGGGACGAAGAAAAATACAAGAAGTGGTGGCCGGCAGACATCCATGTGATCGGCAAAGGGATTATCAGATTCCACGCGATTTATTGGCCCGCATTTCTCCTGTCAGCCGGACTCAAACTCCCCAAACAATTATTTGTTCATGAATACTTTACCGTTAACGGACAAAAAATGAGTAAAACACTGGGCAATGTCATCGACCCGATTGATCAAATCGAAAAGTACGGAGCCGACAGTCTGCGGTTCTACATCCTCCGCTACTTCTCTCCATTCTCCGACGGCGACTACTCGGAAGAAAAGTTCAAACAATCCTACAATGCGGACCTTGCTAACGGACTGGGGAACCTTATCTCCCGCGTTGCGAAACTCGCCGAAAATGCAGACTATACCCAAATGGGAACCGTCGACAGGTCGAGTGAGCATTTCATTGCGGCAAGTGCATATTCCGAAGCGCTCGCGGAATTTCGATTCCCGGATGCGATGGGCTTTGTCTGGGAACAAATCACAACCCTTGACCGCTACATCAATGACGAAAAACCATGGGAACTTGCAAAAACGGATTTGGAAAGACTCAAAGGCGTTCTTGCCCATTGCATCGATCGCATCCAGGAAATAGCTATTCTCCTCACACCCTTCATGCCCGAAACATCGGAAAAAATTCTGGAACAATTTAAAGGCCCGAAGATAAAGAGCCAGTCTCCTTTGTTTCCGAGAATCTAGGAGAATTTCAAATTGAAAATTACTAATTGAAAATTTCTTATGATTGATTCCCACTGCCATCTCAATTTCCACAAATTCGAAAACGATTATGATGACGTCATCAAACGCGCCGAAGATGCCGGTATTACGGCGATTATCAATACCGGTACGCAAATTTCATCAAGTCTGTGGGCTGTCGATCTGGCAGAAAAGTACGACCGTCTCTTCGCAGTTATCGGCATCCATCCGCACCATGCTGATAAGCCAGAACCAAACTGGTTGGAACAGCTCGAAAAAATCGCCAAGCATCCAAAAGTAATCGGCATCGGTGAAATCGGCATGGATTACTATTCTTATCAATCAAACGGTATCGTTGATCCAACTGTCCAAAAAGAAATTTTTATCCGACAACTGGAGCTGGCACACAAACTCAAACTCCCGCTGCAAATTCATACGAGAAACGATCAGGCGCGAACAGAAACAATCGGGATTTTGAAAACACATACACACTTGCTGCAAAACGTCCCCGGCATGTTTCACTGCATGGCAGGAAGCAAAGAAAACCTGAAGGCGGCACTTGATCTCGGCTTTTACGTCGGCTTTGACGGCAATGCGATGTATGAAGGCTTACCTCCCGGAGAACCGGTCGCACTTCCGGAGCTTATTGATTATGCGCCGCTTGATCGAATTGTCGTTGAGACAGACAGTCCCTACCTCACTCCTCCGCCACACAAAGGAACAAGGAATGAACCGGCCTATGGTATAATAACCGCTCGGTTCTTGAGCGGAATCAAGCATGTTTCTTTTGAAGAACTTGTGGAACAGACAGATAAAAACGTATATACTATTTTCAGTCGTCTACACGTATGACAAATTTCTTCGACAAAGTCTTTACCCGATACCCAATAAAAACACGCAGGTTATTGGAAATTTTTCCCGGACTTGTTGCCTGGACAATTGTGCTTTTTCCTCTATGGGGATCATTCTTTATTCCGACCGTTCTTGCTTACTTTATCTTATTTTTTGATATCTATTGGTTTTACAAATCATTTTATTTGGTTGTCAGCGCCTTTAGAGCGACAAGAAAAATTAAAGCGTCTGAAAAACAGAATTGGTTTGAAAAAGCGAAACGATTTGCCGACGTCCATAAAGTTCATCATGTCCTCGTTATTCCCAACTACAAAGAAAGTGTCAATAAAATCCGTATCACCCTTGATGCGCTGACGCAGCAATCCTTCCCGACAAAACATATCCATGTTGTCCTTGCCATGGAAGAACGTGAAGAAGAAGCAAAGGAACGGGCAGCTATTCTCATCAAAGAATTCGGTGATGTTTTCGGCAGTATTTTCGCGACGTATCATCCTGATGTTCCGGGAGAAGTGAAAGGCAAATCCTCCAACGAAGCCTATGGCGGACGGGTCGCATACAAAAAACTCTTTGAAGACGGAAATCTTGATCTTAACTTTGCTACAATTTCGTCGGTTGATGCGGATTCAATTTTCCATAAAGAATATTTTGCTTATCTCACTCATGAATTCCTTGCCGACGATAAACGCTACAATAAATTCTGGCAATCGGCAAATGTCTATTACAATAATAATTGGCAGGCACCTGCTCCGATTCGAATCATCTCCTTCTTCGGCAGCCTCTGGAGAACCGCACTCCTGGTTCAGGGAGACAAATTGATCACCAATGCAACCTATTCACTTTCATTTAAATTATTAAAAGCAATTGATTTTTGGGATGTGGACGTCGTCCCCGAAGACTATCGAATTTTCTTCAAAGCATTCTTCAGAATGAAAGGAAATATTTGGGTTGAACCGATCTTCTTAAAGACATCCATGGACGCGGCATTATCAGTCGGCTATGTAAACAGTCTGAAAAATAAATATACCCAAGAACGACGATGGTCGTGGGGAGTATCGGATGATCCCCTGTACATTAAGTGGTGGTTTACTATTCCCGGTGTTCCCTTTATCCGAAAAACAAGCGTCGTATTTAATGTTCTTTTGGATCATATCTTGTGGCCGGTAAACTGGTTTGTTATCACCATCGCCGCCAACGTCATGGCTGTTATCAATCCTGTCTATGCCCGAACGGCGCTCGGATTCAGTCTGCCGCATCTTGCCGGCTTTATCCTTAACTCCTGCCTCATCGCGCTTTTGTGCATGATGTATCTTGACTACAAAAACCGGCCTGAGAATCAACACTTGCCGCTGTACCGACGACTCCTTTTTCCGTTTGAATTCCTGCTTATGCCGATTGTCGGCTTCTTTCTCTCCGCATTACCCGCTCTCATCTCACATACTCAGTTAATGTTTGGTAAAAGACTTGAGTACAAAGTGACGGAAAAAGTATAATACTTGTAGTAAACACGCTTCTCATGATACGCTTAGATATATGATAAGACTAATTGCAAGGCTTGAAAAAACAAAAGTATTCTGGACGCTTCTCTGGATCTCTATTGGCTTCTTCTTCCTTCGCCTTCCTTCTTTGTTTGAACCGAATTGGTATGGAGATGAAGGAGTCTATCAGGTTATCGGAAGAGCACTCAACAACGGTAGCATGCTCTATAGTCAAATTTGGGACAACAAGCCGCCGCTTTTGTATCTGACGTATGCGCTCTTTCACGGAGATCAGTTCTCCGTCAGACTTGCATCTTTGCTTACCGGCATTGCGGCGACCTGTCTTTTCTATGCTATTACTCAAAATCTTTTTAGTAAAAGCAAAATCAGTACGATCGCAACGATAACATTTGCTGTGCTTTTTGGGATTCCGCTTATTGAAGGTAATATCGCAAATGCCGAAAATTTTATGCTGTTACCCATCATTGCAGCAGCATTTCTGATTTACTCAACGACGGATACGAAATACAAAATACTCAATACTAAATACTCTCTTTCCGTCGCCGGAATTCTTCTCGGCATCGCATTTCTTTTCAAAATTGTCGCTATTTTTGATTTTGCCGCATTGCTTGTTTTCCTCTTAATCCTTTCACTGCCGGAAAAAAATATCATCAAAATGAAAACGATCAAAGATCTGTTTTTCACCTTAACCAAGCCGCTTCTTGTCTTTATCCTCAGCTTTCTGGTGCCGATTGTCATCACGGTTCTGTACTTTATTTTTACCAATACATTTTCTGACTTTATCGGGGCAACCTTTTTCGGAAATATCGGTTATGTGAATTACGGCAATAAATTACTTTTCGCACAAGGCCTGCTGGTCATCAAACTCCTCCTTCTTGCAGGATCTGTCGCTCTTGTTGTTATGAAAAGAAAACAACTCGGCAAAACGGGAATTTTTACATTTATTTGGATTGCGTTTTCTCTCTTCAATGCATTTTTCTCGCAGCGGCCATACACGCATTATGTACTCGTGATGCTTCCGAGTTTTTGTCTCCTTCTTGCCCTTATTCTCAATGAACAAAAAATTAAAACCAAACAGATATTTATTTTTATTTTCCTTGCGGTTCTTCTTCTTTTGTCTGTCTGTTTTAAAATCTACAGTTTGAAAAAAACAGTTCTGTACTATCAAAATGCAGTGCTTTATATCACCGGAAAAAAAGATACCAAATCATATCAGGCATTTTTTGATGGTAAGACTCCGCGGGACTATGCTATTGCTTCATTTATAAAAATGAATACCAAACCCAACGATCGCATTTTTATTTGGGGAGACAGTCCGCAAATCTACGCATTATCCAATACGCTCCCTATCAATAAATATACCGTCTCTTACCACATGAGACAGAGTAAAGAAGGCATGTTGGCAACGCAAAAAGCAATCCACACAGTGAAACCGAAATATGTTATTATGCTCTTCGAGTCACCGAGCTTGCCCTTCCGGCTGAACAACTATACCAGTAGATTTACTCTGACGAGTGCGGCAATTTATGAAAGATCTCTTTAAATACGCAAAAACAGATAAGATTATCAGAATGAGTCTCCAGGCGTCCGGTGCGCTGATATTCGGTGAAATAGTTTACACACTCGTCGTCTTTTTTTCCCTTCCGCCGCTCGTCCCGCTTTTCAATCAACTTCCCTGGGGAGAGGAACGTCTGGGGCAGCGCTTTGAAATTTTTTTTCCCGCTCTGATCGCACTGCTCTTTTTATTCATAAATTTATTGGTATTAAACAAACTCTATGAACGATTGCCGCTTATCTCACGTATACTCGGTATCACAACGCTTCTGATCAGCGTACTTTCTTTTATCTTTATTATCCAAACGTTGCATATAATTTTATAATGATCATACCGTTTCTTTTTGCTTTTCTTGCAACCGCACTCCTCACCCCGCTTTTTATCGTTATTAACAAAAAGCTGGGTCTTATTGATGATCCCAAACTTCACAAGCATCCCGGCATAATCCATACCAAACCTATTCCGCGCGGCGGCGGCTTACCGCTTCTTCTCGGCGCTTTCCTGGTCGGACTTATGTTTATCCCGCAAACACCGGTGACTCAGGCGATTTTTCTTGCATCTGTCATCGCCCTTGTTATCGGACTCATCGATGATTATTTCAATGCAAAAGGGAAAGATATCTCTCCTTATCTTCGTTTTCCGATTAATATCCTCACGGCAATTATTGTTGTCGCAAGCGGGGTCAGTATTAAATTTATCACCAATCCCCTCGGCGGCATTATTCATCTTGATACAATTTTTTTTACTCTCCCCTTTATCTCTTTTCATTTGCTGCTTTCGGATATTGTTTCGGTAATTTGGCTTGTCTGGATAATGAATATGCTCAATTGGAGTAAAGGCGTGGACGGTCAAATGCCGGGCATTGTCGCAATTTCCGCAATTGTCATCGGCCTGCTCAGTCTCCGCCTGACAACTCCCACACTGGGCGATTCAATTGATGCGACACTTTCTTTTATTATTGCAGGAAGCGCGCTGGGATTTCTTTTGTTTAACTTTCATCCCGCAAAGATTTTTCCCGGTTACGGCGCGACATCACTCTACTTACTGCTTGGCGTTGCATCGATTCTTTCAAGCGCAAAATTGGCAACAGCCATTCTGGTTATGGGTGTCCCGCTTGTGGATTTCGTCTTCACCATTATCAGAAGAATTTTGAGCAAAAAATCGCCGTTTAAAGGTGATAAAAAGCATCTTCACCATATATTTTTACAGCTTGGTTATAGTCAGAGACAAGTTGCATTGTTTTATTGGTGCATCTCTGCTATATTGGGAGTGATTTCATTAACACTTGAGAGCAGGAGCAAAGTTTTTGCTATCATTATGTTAGTAGTCATTATGGGCGGTGGACTACTTTTCTTACATGCAGTTACCAAAAACACCAATGATACTGCAACTTCGTAACATCTTACGATTGCTTCGTCCGCGACAGTGGATAAAAAACGGTGCTATTTTCGTTGCTCTTATCTTCAGCGGCCAATTGTGGGACATCGACGGAATTATCAAGGCAGGCTACGGATTTTTGATCTTCTGCGCCCTCTCAAGCTCAATCTATATTATTAACGATATGCTTGATATCGAAAAAGACAGACTCCATCCCTTTAAGCGGTTTCGTCCCTTGGCAAACAACAACGTCCCTATTTGGCTCGCTGCTGCCATAGCAATCGTCCTCGCCATCACATCGATCTCGACCAGCTTTATCATCAATCCCGGGTTTTTCTTCATTGCCGTCATTTACTTCATTCTGCACGTCATGTATTCACTGGTTTTGAAGCATATTGAAATTATCGATATCCTGACGCTTGCAGGAGGCTATATGCTTCGTGTTTTCGCAGGAGAAGTAGTCAGCGGATTTCATATCTCGGCATGGCTCTTTCTGACCGTCATTTCATTATCGCTTTTCCTGGCTATCGGCAAACGCCGATCGGAATTAACACTTCTCGCAAATCATGCAAAGGGACAAATTATCTCAACCCGAAAAACACTCTCGCACTATACCGAACAACTTTTGGATGTATACCTGTCAATTTTTGCAACGTCAACATTTATCTCTTATTGTCTGTTTACTTTTCTTGTCAATCCTCAGGGTCTCCAGTTCACCAGCGACTTCATTCCTGCGGATGTACTCGGCACCTATTTACAAAGAAAATGGCTGATGATCACTATTATTCCTGTAGCGTATGGGTTGATGCGGTACCTCCAAAGAATTTACGAAAAACATGAGGGAGAAAGTCCGGAACGGGTACTTTTCTCAGATCGGCCGCTGTTATTTTCAGTTCTTATTTACACGCTGCTCGTTGTTTTCATCCTCTACTTTATCCGATACTCATAAGTCCTATTGTTTCTTTGCGTATTGATTACTGATCCAACCGAGCTGTCCGTCCTTTAGTTTTATCTGGAGCCATCCGTCCTGTTCGTCAACGTACTGATAGATCTCACCCGGTGTGACGCGGGCAATCTCACCGCCGCCTACTGTTTCCCGAACCCGCAAGAACCCTGTCGGCGTATCAAGAATAAGCACCGTTTTTCCGCTCAGAGGTTTGGGCGTCGGACTCAGCAAGAGTGTCTCTGCAGACGATGAGGCAACTTGTGTGTCGGTAGTGTCCGATATCTCGGTTGTGGTACTTAAATAGGCAGCGACCGTTAATTTATACCCAAGCGGCGTCCTGATACGCACTACCTTTTCTTTGTAGCCATTCTTTTTGATACTTAATACATGATCCGATTCTGTCGGATCTTTAAAAGAAAAAGGGGTAACGCCGATTTCATTATTATCAAGAAACACTGTCGATCCTTCAGGTAATGAAACGACGAGAAGTTCCGTCTTCTTTTTATCAGCCAAAGGCGATAAGGAAATAACGCTTCCTTCAGAGAGAGAATCGGGTGCAAATTTCCGATCAACAACCGTCAAGACTGCCTCGGAAATCGTAATTTTTTCCTGAAAATCGGAAAGCCCTCCTTTTGTAGGAACGAGTCGGATGGTGTATGTTCCGGACTTGAGCATATCTGCCGCATCGCACTTACAAAGGGGCGTCTGGCCAATGAACTTTCCGTCAAGGTATACCTTGCTCTCAGGCAAAGAGGTGACCTGCAACGCACCTTTCTGGGACCGCAGCTGCAAAATGTATTGGAAGCATAAAACGAAGAGAAATGTCAGAACAAGAGAAGAAAAAGAGATGAGCAGAAATTTTTTCATTAAGTAGATTTAACTATATCACATTTGAAGCTATCCATGCGTCCTGTTGGTAGCCAAACCGCCAAATGTCTGATCAAGCGGCATAATTTCAATATTATCAATATTGACGTGATCCGGCTGATTGATAACCCACAAAATCGTATTGGCAATATCAATGGCCGTGAGAGACTTGGCGCCTTTATACACATCTTTTGCTTTCTGAATGTCTCCTTTAAATCTAACCAGTGAAAATTCGGTTTCTGCCATTCCCGGTTCAATATTGGTTACCTTGATATTTGTTCCGAGTACATCTGTCCGCAAGTTTCTGGAAAATTGCCAAACGAATGCCTTGCTTGCTCCGTACACATTTCCGCCTTTATAGGGAACATGCGCTGCAATAGAGGCAATATTGACAATCAGCCCCGTATTTCTCTTTTTCATACTCTCCAAAGCAAATCGAGTCATATACATAAGCCCTTTAATATTGGTATCGACCATGCCATCCCAATCTTCGAGCGACGCTTCGATTGCACTATCCAACCCGAGCGCACCGCCGGCACTGTTAATTAAGACATCGATATTTTGATATTCTTGCGGAAGGTTAGCAAACAGCTCTTTAACGTTATCTTTATCTCTTACGTCAACAGTTTCAATATGAACAGGTGTTTTTAATTCATTCTTAAGAGTTTCCAAAACATCTCTTCTTCGCGCGACAAGTATTAATTTGTGTCCTTCTTTTGCGAGTAATTGCGCTGTGGCTTTTCCGAATCCTGAAGATGCACCGGTAATAAGAATTATTTTTTGCATGTGCAATTTATTATACCAAACTAAGCTCTTTCTTGAGTAGTGGTTTCAACTTTTCGACTGCTATAACGCGATGATTATACTTTTTCTGCTCCTCCGGTGTCAGCTCACTTTCAAAGTAATATTTATTCAGTTCCGGCAAAAAGAAAAATGATCGATACGGATATCCTTTTTTGGCCTTTATAAATGGCTCTTTTGCAATAATTCCCTCTATCTCTCCCGTGACACTCCACATTTTCCCGGTTGGTAATGCAAGCGATAACACGACAACAAAACGTGCATTACGATTATCATCAGGTAACTCTTTGGTAACTTTTTGCATATGTGCGATTAATTCCTCTTCTTTCGTGTTCTTTCCCAACCATACTTTTGAGTTGACACCTGGTTCGTTGTTGAGTGCTGCTATTTCTATTCCTCCATCATCCGAAAGCGCCGGGAGACCGCTAAGCTTTGCATATGACAATGCTTTTGTTTGCGAATTTTCTGTATAGGTTGTTCCGTTTTCTTCAACCTCTTCATGAATTCCCAAATCTGAAAGTGAAACAAGTTCCACAGGAAGATCTGAAAGCAAATCGCTCAGCTCATGTAACTTCGCTGGGTTATGGGTAGCGATTAATAATTTCTGTTTGTTCATGCAGTTTCGACACCGAAAGATTCGATCGTTCCTCCACAATATTTCATAATCATGTCGCAGGTTTCTTTTAGCACTTCTTCAACTTTTTCTGCGTTAATATCATAAACGCCATCAACATTGACGTAGAGATTTTTTGTATCTAATTGTACCGCTGTTTCTTGTGAGTCGCGATAATTAAAATCCAAATTGTAACCGCCGTTTTTATCAAAATAAGCAATCTCTTTTTCGGTGTATTTGGTTCGCTCACTATCACCAAGTAATAAAATTTCTTCACCATCTTTTGCAAACCGAAGTTCAGTCGGAAATACCAACGTATCAAAATCAAAAGCTCCGACGGACACGCGGTGTTTCATTACGACAAGATTGTAAGCATCGACACAGGTATTTATTTTGTACAAACCTTTCTGTAAAGCAACCCGGCGAAGAAGCGCTTCCGGACTTGGACGACGCGAATGCCAATCAACACCCATTGCCTTATAAAGATTTCGATAACTAATAATTTCAGGATAGGTACCAAGTTGTTCAGTTGTTAAACCTTTGAAAGAATCTAAAAGTGCATTCTTTTCTTTTTCCAAATCAGGATTTTCTTTTTCAATCTTCACACCTTTAATGACAGCAACGCCGACAGAAACCGATGGAAACTTTTCCTTAAGAGATGGAGCGATAGAAAATATTTCTCGAATTTTGTCATTTCGAGGAGCAACGAAACGAGAAATCTCTGGATCTCTCTCTTCGTTCGAGATGACATTATTTGCATCTTCAAATCTTTTTTTAACAAACTCTTTTTCAAGCGAGAGAATGAGCCATGCGGCTTTCGGCCCGTGATCTTTACCGATGAGCGAAAGATAGATCGCAGCGAACGTTTCTTTTCCGCCGAGTCCTAATGATTTACCCAGTTCGTATATTTCCGTTTGAAATGCTTCTGCGTCAGATGCAGCATCAATAACTTCTGCAATTTTTTTCAAAAATATTTTTTGTTTGTCTGTGAGATTCTTTGCTTGTTCGGGTAATTCTTTTTGAATAAGAAATTTCTCCGAATCAGGTGCATATTTTTCGATGTACACCTTTGCATATTTTGCCCACTCCTCTAAACCGTCCGCTTTAATTTTTTCCTGCATATTCGGCATTTGGATCCACTGAGCAAGAACCGAGAATCGAATATCTGCAGGCTTTTTCACTTCTCCAATTTGGGATAACTCAAATGCTCTCGCAAAATCAGCATCTCCCTTGTTGAAATAAGCATCGGCTGCTTTTTGATATTCATCATATAACTTACCGATAATTTCCGTCCCTTTTGGATTAAATTCAACTGCTCTGTTGGGTTCTGTTTTTATCATCAAAAATCGTATAACTTGAGGAGGCAGTACTTCCAATAATTCTTCTGCCGACAACCCAAGCCCTTTTGATGAAGACATTTTTTTACCGTTCCATAAAAAGAATTCATAAGCCATTGCCATCGGCGGTGTCTGGGCAAAAACCTCCTGCAAAATATTCGCAGCAATTTCAAACGAACCGCCTTTTGACATATGATCTTTCCCTGACCATTCAATCGTCACTTTAAAGGCATACCATTTAATTGCCCATTCGGGTTTCCATGGCATTTTTGCGTTACCGTCAAAGGGAGAAATTTTTCCTGTTGCACCACACCCTTCTGCCCATTTAACCAAATCCGGCATACAAATAAATTCAACTTCTTTCCCGTCCCAACCGACAACTTTTGTCGTTCCCAATTTACCGCACTTCGGACAAATCACCTGGAGCGGATACCAGTTTTCTTTCACCGGTTTTTTATACATTTCTTCATAAACTCTGCGAACTTTATCGACATTATCAAGCATCATTTTTATTCCGTCATTATAGACTCCTTTTTTATAATTTTCCGATGCGAGATAGACCGTTGCTTCAATTCCTAAAGCTGCAAACATATTCCGCATTTTCTTCCCATAAAAATCAGCGAATGTACCGTTGCCGTCGGGGGAAGGAACCATAAATACCGGAACTCCCATATAATTTTTGTATGATTCTGCAAGACTTGGTGGCAATCCGTCAATCGGATCAAAATCATCAAAACCAAAAGAATAGGTCACTTCTTTTTTCTGCTCTTTGAGAATTTTATATAAAACATCATGGATCACAGGTCCTTTAAGTCCGCCCATGTGGGTATCACCGGAAGGAGTCCATGCGTCATTAATCCATTCTTTCAATTTTCTATCTTGTAAAATTTCATCAGCCCAGAACATATTCGTATTATAACAAATCATTTAAAACAAATCTGTGGCTTTATCGCATCAAACAAACGCAAATCGCTTGGCTTTGTTATTCTACGTAAAATCACTTTAGATGGAGCCAGAGGAATTGTTTTAACCCCTTCAGGAACAATAAGAGGACTGCCGCTTCTTCCATCTGCTGTTGCTTCCGGAATATGTAAAAATTTTCTTTCACTCATTGTCAAAATACCTCACCTCTTATCGTTATTTCCATTAAAAAACCCGCTTTCGCGGGGTAATTCTTTCTCAACAAAAGAAAAACCCCTACCGGAGCTTCTTCTTTGTTGCAACTTGAAAATCAAAATTCCTCTGCTCTCTAATTAATTGTGATTTATTTTTTTCTACTAATATCTCTGCCGGTTGCGGACGACCATTATATAAAGAACTCATGGCATATCCGCTTGCACCCGCACCTAAAATAGCAACAATATCTCCTTCAACAAATTTTGGAAGTTTTCTGTCTCGTGCAAAAAAATCTGCAGACTCACAAATGTTACCGACAACTGAAACAATCTCTTCATCATCAACAACATTACTGGCATTCACAATTTGATGATACGAATCGTATAATGCCGGACGGATAAGTTGATTCATCCCTGCATCGATTCCGACAAATGTTTTATAAGGAGTTTTTTTAACATCTGTTACGGTACCCAGAAATACCCCTGCTTCTCCGACAAGAAATCTTCCCGGTTCAAATTTTATCTCGATAAATTTCCCGTATCCTTTTACAAATTTTTCAACTTCTTTTGTTATCAATGCGCCAAGACTTACCATATCCAGAGGTTTTTGATTTGATTTATAAGGAATACCAAAACCTCCGCCAAAATTAACAAAATCTAAATCATTAAATCCTTTTGCCGTTTGCAATAATGCTTTTATCGCTTTCATAAATATTTTTTCATCCAAAATATTTGACCCGATGTGTTGGTGGATACCGACAATTTTCAAACGATAATGTTGTGCAAGTTTTTTAACTTCGTCCAATTGAGAAATATCAATTCCAAATTTACTATCCGGTCCCCCTGTTATTACATGTTTGTGTCCGCCTGCGCCGATACCCTGATTAATACGAAATGATATTTTTCCGCCCGGATTGAGTTCTCCAAATCTTCTAACCTGTGTTAACGAATCTAAATTAATCATAATATTTTGTTTGATAACAAATTGGAGTTCTTCTTTGGAGATGTAACTACAGGTGTATATCATTTCTTTTGGAGTAAAACCTGCTTCATAGGCAGCCATTACCTCGGACTGACTCATCACCTCAACAAATGCACCTTCTTTTCGTAACAGTTTCATTATTTCGATATTGGTATTTTGTTTGCATGCGTAATGGAACGTTGTGCGTGGGTAGGTGATGTTTTTTACCAAATCAAAAAGACGCTCTTTAATAAGCGCAGCATCATAAATATATATCGGTGAACCATACCGTGCCACTAAATCTTCTGCAGAAATTCCGCCGATAAATAATTTATTTTTTTTAATTGTAAAATTGTGTAACATATATTTTCCTCACAAAAAAAGCCCCTTCTTGGGGCTTACTTTTTACACAAAAGAAACCCCTACGCGAGGTGCTTCTTGGTTGTGTTTGCAAAATTAATAAATTTCATAAGATAAAAATATTGTAACAAAATATTTTATTAATAACAAGTAAGTAAAAACTACTTCACTATCTCTACCTCTGTCTCCAGTTTGAAACCGAGCGTCTCTTCAAATTTCTTTTGAATCGTATCAATAATTTCCAAAACATCTTTTGCTTTTGCGTTACCCAAATTTACAATAAATAATGCATGTTTTTCTGATACTTGAGCATCACCTATTCGATATCCCTTAAATCCAAGCAGATCAAGAATTGACGCAGTTGCAACTTTTCCATACCATTTATTTTTCACATTAGGACCGAATTCAGGATAAACTGTCAGTACTTTTTCTATCTGTTGAGGATTTCGAATGTTCTTAAAAACTGACCCGCAGTTGGGGTACTCAAGCGGATGACGATCTTTTCGCAACTGAATATTTTTCTGATAAATTTCTTTTGCGACCGTCACTTCTGCAGCGCTTACTTTTTTTAAACCGAATTTCGCCGAAATAACAACCATTTGTTTTTTTAGCTTTACAACACTTTCACGATACGCAAACAAAAGCTCTTCGTTGGTTAATGAATTTACTTCGGGTATATCACCTGCATAATCCAATACAACCGCCGAAACCAAACTGTCCTTTATCTCGCCCCCATATGCCCCGACATTGCCGCGCACTGCCGCCCCGACAGTACCGGGCAATCCTCCCGCCCACTCAAGACCGATCATTTCATGAGCAAAACCAAACTGGATCACGCTATCAAGCGTTTCTCCCGCAAACGCATCGACATTGCCGTTTTCATCAATCACGATACTGCTTTTGGCTGTGTCGTTAGTCATATGAATAACCGCTCCGTCAAAATAATCATCGGTGAAGATAAGATTTGAACCCTGACCGCAGACAAAAACTTTTTTTATGTTATTTTTTTTGACGTACTCGATGGCGCCGATAACATCATCCTTATTTGTAACTTCAATAAATTCCTTTACCGTTCCGCCGATTTTATACCAGAGGATGTCGGCGAGCTGAAAATCTTTTTGAACCTGCATGATGCAATTGTAGAAAATTACGAGAGAATACGCAAATGATTAGTAGTCTTCGAGCGTGGAGGTATCACCGACAGGCAATCCGAGCTCTTTTGCTTTGAGCACCCGGCGCATAATTTTTCCTGAGCGCGTTTTGGGCAATTTATCAATAAATTCAATTTCCCGGGGATATGCATGACCAGCCAAGTGTTTCTTCACGTGTGCCTGCAGCTTTTCCTTTAACTCATCCGTTTGCTCAACACCCGGCTTGATAACGACAAATGCTTTGATGATTTCACCGCGGACAACATCCGGCTTACCGATGACACCTGCTTCAACGACGTCAGGATAGGCAACAAGCGCACTCTCTACTTCAAACGGACCCACACGCTCTCCCGAGGTGTTAATCACGTCGTCCGCGCGTCCGATGAACCAGAAATACCCGTCATGATCTTTCACTGCACGGTCTCCTGAGATATACCACTTCCCTCTGAAGTATGAATTAAACTTTTCTTCGTTCTTCCAAATCGTCTTCATCAGAGACGAAACAGTTGAAGCGAGAAGCGCCAGATCGCCCTCTTTTCCCGGACCTAATTCATTTCCCTCTCCATCAATAATCGCTCCGACAATACCGGGCAATGGTTTGCCCATGGAACCGGGTTTAATATCGATAACAGGGAAATTGGTAATACTGATGCCGCCGAGCTCTGTCTGCCACCACGTATCATGGAAAGGCAATCCGAAAGCTTCAAGCCCCCACCAAATGGCTTCGGGATTAAGCGGCTCTCCGACGCTATTAAGATGACGAAGCGACGAAAGATTATAGTCTTTTGGATTAACTTGCGAACCCATGAGGAGTCGAATCGCTGTGGGAGCTGAATACCAAACCGTTACTTTGTAGTCCTGCAAAACGGTATACCATGCTTCCGGACTGAATCGTCCTTCAAACAACACTTGTGTTACTCCCAATCCCCACGGACCAAGCGTTGCATAGACGACGCCTGTTACCCAACCGAGATCTGCCGTGCACCAATAAATATCATTTTCGTGCAGATCAAGGACATATTTAGTCGTCACAATCGCCATCAAGATATCATAATGACTGTGCATGACGCCTTTTGGCTTTCCCGTCGTTCCTGAGGTATACAGCATGTAGGAATAATCATCTTTTTGCATATGAACGGTGTCAAACGTCGTCGCTGCTTTCTCCATTTCTTTTTCGTAGGAAACAATCTTGTCTCCCTGAGGATGTTCGACAGAACCCCGCTCAACAATAATCACTTTTTCAAGATGCGGAAGATCTTTCCAAATCTTTTCAATGCGGGGATAGAGAACTGCGTTGGTGATAACAACCTTCGCTTCGCTGTCTGCGAGGCGATCCAGAAGCGCCATTTCCTGAAATGCCGAGAACATCGTCCCTGCAATGGCACCCATTTTTAATACCCCGAGGAATGCGACGTATCGTTCGGGAATCGGAGGAAGAAAAAGAAAAACACGGTCGCCTTTTGCAACTTCCTGCGAAACGAGAACATTCGCAAACATATCCGTTAATTTTTTTAAATCTGCAAAAGTATACTGTTCTTTTTCACCGCGTGCTCCTTCAAAAAGCAAAGCAACTTTATCTTTTTTGTCACCTTTTGCGTGACGATCGATACAATTGTAGGCAATATTCAGCGTCCCGTCTTCAAAAAACTCGATCTCTTCTTTTTCGGCTTGTTCCCACGAAAAACTTTCATACCCTTTTTCATAATCCAACAAGTTTGGTAAAACAGAAAACTTCTCAATATCTTTTTTTATAATATTTGTTTGATTACTCATACTTTAAAAGCAATGACAATTATTTTTCCATCTCCTTGTACGCGTCCATTATACAAAAATTTGTCACCATGGAAAGTCCGTAATCTTCGGCAAAGTCAACTGCTTCCTGACTGTGTGCACCTTCTGCGAGCCAGACAGTTCTGATACCGCCGCGCTCAACAACTTCCTGCATGTGGTGAATGACTTCGGTTGGCTTGCGGAAAATATCGACAATATCGATATGAATATCTTTCGGAATTGACAATAAATCGGGGTATGACTTCTCTCCCAACACTTCCTGAACGTTCGGATTAACCGGAATGATACGATACCCTTTCTTTTGGAAATATTTTGCGACAATATTACTGTGTCTTTCGGAATTGTCCGATAATCCCACAAAAGCAATGGTTCGTGCATTCTTCAGCTGATCAAGATGTTTAAGGTCACTCACATTTGCAATCGTTGGCAGATCGCCCTGCCACTGCCAATCTTCAATCTCTGTTGGCTCTGCTCCATTATCTATTATATACGTTTTGTGATTTTTTAATGCATCATTATATTTTTTCACTAACGCGTCTCCCTTTTCTTGTGCGATAACATCTTCCTGTGCCATTTTTTCTGCAATTTCAATTGCGAGATGATATCTGTCTGTTTTGTTGCGTACCAATAAATCAAATGGTGTCGTTGTTCCTCCCCATTCACGATACCCATGAACAGAAAAACGCTGTGGATTTTTGACGTTAAACAAGATGCTTTGCATTGCCTCGGGGTATCCATGAAAATTAACAATCACCGGTTTATCAAGAGTAAAATATTTCTCTGCATCGGGAATTTGGGGATGGAATGCATCTTCGCAAGAACATGCTGCTTGTAAACGCATGACATTAACAAAACGGATACGGATTTCCGGAGCACCTTTTTTGATGAGTTCAATTGCTGCAAGCGCTTCTCGGCTCATATAATCACCAACTCCGACCAAAACGATATGCGGATTTTCATCACTCGCAAAATCCCAGGTTGCAATACCTTGTTTAAGTGCTTCTGTTGCTTGTTCGTATGTTAACCAACGCGGTTCAGGCGTTTTATTGGCAGTGATTAAATTCATTTGATTTTTGGAAGCAAATGTTTCTTCCAAAACTGCCAACATACTATTATCATCAACAGGGAAATATGTCTTCACAAAATCGTTATGTTTCTCAAGCATGCCTGAAATGAACCCCGGATTTTGATGTGAATATCCGTCACGTTCCTGTCGCCACACCGTTGAGGTTAACAAATAATTGACTGAAGGAATATCTTCCCGCCATGGCATACGGATAACATATTTTAGGAATTTTTGATGCATATGTGCCATGCTGGCGATAATCTGCGCGAATGCTTCATAGGTCGTGAAAGCGGCATGTCTTCCTGTCAAAACGTAGCCTGAAGCAAGCCCTTGCATGTTGTGTTCTGAAAGCATTTCCATCACGCGGCCGTCTCTTGTGATATCCTTGTCGTTTGGATCATGTGGCCAGACCCACCCTCGACCTGTCACTTCAAACACATTATCAAGACGGTTGGAATACGTTTCATCGGGCGACATCAAACGAATATTATTTGTCTGCTTATTTAACGCAAACACTTCTTTCAGGAAAACTCCTGCCATACGCATGGCATTTGATTGTATCTCACCCGGTTTGTTAACTTCTTTTGCCAGTTTTTCGCCTGTTGGCAACACAAGTGGTTTGTACGTTTTGCCGAACACATGCGGATTATTACTGATAAGTAATTCTTCATCCGGAACGATATCCAAAACATCTTGTGAGAATCCTTTTTGTTTATCGAAAAGTTCTTCAAAACGGTATGATTTAAGCCAGTTTTCCAGAGCTTTTAATTCTTCTTCGTCACCGCGAACTGTTGGCATAACAACTTGATGGGACAGAATGGTACCTTCAATTTTTTTTCCGCGATGCTCCTTAACGGTTGTCATCCCTTTGGGAGTTCGCATGACAATCATTGGAAAACGCGGTTTAAAAGGCGGATTGCTGCTGCGTGCTTCTTTCTGAATTTTTCTAATTCGCTGATAGCAAATTTCAAGAGTTGTAAACATTTGTTCATCAAGCTTGGTTCCCTCACCTTCAACAAAAAACGGTTCATAACCGTAGCCGCTAAACAACTCTTCCATTTCCTTGTTACTCATGCGGCCAAAAATAGTTGGCCCTGAAATTTTGTAACCGTTCACGTGAAGGATTGGCAACACTGCACCGTTGGTAGCAGGATCGACAAGCTTGTTAATATGCCAGGCTGCAGCGATCGCTCCTGTTTCTGCTTCGCCGTCGCCGATCATACATGCAGCAAGCAAATCAGGGTTATCCAAAATAGCGCCATACGCGAGTCCCAACGAATATCCTAATTCTCCACCTTCAAGAATAGCTCCCGGTATTTCAGGACTGACATGACTCGAAAACCCATACGGCCAGGTATAATTTTTGGAAATGTAGGCAATACCTTTTTCATTCCGGGTAGCTTTCTCATAATATTTTTCAAGCGTCCCTTCCACAAAAACATTTGCTTGCAACGCTGACATCCCGTGCCCCGGTCCCAGAACAAAAATGGCTGATTGTTTATGTTTTTTAATCAGATAATTCAGATGTGCATAGACAAAATTTACACCGGGACAGGTTCCCCAGTGACCAACAAGTTTGGGTTTGATATCATCTGACTTCAGTGGTCTTTCAAGAAGAAAGTTGTCCTGTAAATAAATTTGTGTGACAGATAAATAATTTGTGGCACGAACATAAGCCTGAATTTTCTTAATTGCTGTATCCATAGAGTACGTATTGTATTATAGTTATTAACACAATCGGGGTCAACAATAAAATCTGAGGAGCAGCCTAACCGATTGAAACAATGGTGTACACCATCTTACCGGCCGGAGCTTCAACATGCACTTCATCTCCTACTACCTTACCCATTAGCGCTTTTCCCAGCGGCGATTCGTGAGAAATCTTTTTCTTCATCGGGTCTGCTTCCCACTCACCGACCAAATTAAACTCTTCTTTTTTGCCGTCAACTTTTACCGTAACTTGTGAACCGAGACTGATGATCTTATCACCGTGATGGTCTTCAATGACAACTGCATGCTTGATAATCATTTCAAGCTCTTCAATTCGGCCGTCATGGAATGCCAACTCTTCCCGTGCTGCGGTATACTCTGCGTTTTCTGAAAGATCTCCCATCTCGCGTGCTGCGGCAAGTCTCAGTACTACCTCGGGGCGTTTAATATTGACCAAATCCTCGTGTTCTTTCTTGAGGTCGTCAAGTCCTTTTTGTGTTAAGTAAACTTTTTTATCGTTATCCATATTTTTAAAACAAATCCCTCGTATTTGTGAGGGAATCGACTTAAGTCTGTGCCAGTATAGTCAATATTCAAAAGTTTGTCAATAAACCTAGTTTCTCGCATTTTGAGCGTAAAACCTCCATCGTTTTAGACCTATAGTCGATTGGGTGGAAGGCAAGAACGGTGTTTGTGATCACCTCTGATGTTTGATGCTTTTTCATATATTGCTTTTGTATTTTTTTTACCAATGCTTCAAAACGGAAAACCGAAAAAAGAAGCGTGATGAGCCGCAAACTATAATACGTCGTCTTCCATCGCTTTCCCGGAAGAGCAGGCTTTTCAGTCGGTGTGTTCGGCAAAAATCGTTCAATCCATTTATTGCTCGCCAAAAACACTTCATAGATATTCCCTCTTTCAAATAACGGTTTTATCTGAACTATTTCATGCGCTGTGTACAAATCCCGCTTACTCAGCGGCCACGCAAGCCTCGTCTCATCGATCAAAAGATTCACACAGATTCTATCAACTGCCTCAGTCTCATTTCTTCTTCTTCGAAGATGTAACCATTCAAGAACGAGAAGAATCCAGAGTCTCGTCATAAAAAGCGTATTTTTTTTCGTAATAATAAAAAAATCAATATCGTCTTCTTTCTGTACGTTTTCCAAAGCCAGACCGCCGCTGATACCGACGAAACGAACTGTGGGAATAAATGACAGAAAATATGCTGCCCTTCTGGCAATTTGCATCTTCTTATGGACCTCTTTACTGTTTTTCTTTCGCTTAAGGATGTTTTGCTCTTTTCCTTTCAGACAATAAAATCCATTTTTCAAAACAATCGTATCCGAGAGAGCATTGAGAGCAGAATTGAATACATCTTTAGTAATTTTTTTATCAGTTATCAAAAATCGCCACAACTCATCGCGGGTTAACGGAAAATCGAAGATATCACTATATAAAAGTGTTTTGAGAATTGCCTGTTCTTCGCTTGGCTGAAGAAAAAAATTACTGGACCGCATATTTTGTCATCACTTGCTGCATTCCCTGATCGAGAATGTCAACGGCAGATCCAACCGATGAACCGTCATTTACAATAGAATCCACGGCAGTTCCGAGGTAGGAATTACTCATGGAATTGATACCGCCCTCACCGTCCGCAGTATCGCTTGCAAAAAACGATGACGTTGCGTTTTTGAGCTGGCTGATAAAAGGATACACAATTGCGTTACTCTTCAATGTGTCAGCCAAATCAACTCGGGCATACGGTTCGCCGAATGACCTGGTTTTAGCAGTTTCGGTATAAAACTTTTGCGCCGTCTCTTTCTTACTTAAAAAATGCATAAAAAGGAGTGCCTCTTTTTGATGGGTGCTTTTTGTCGATGCCCCTTCAACCCAATAACTTGCTATCGTCATATTTCTGTTATAGAGACTCGGAACGGGATATGTTTTGAAAGCAAGGTCTTTATTGAGTTTTTGGATAGCAAAGATGTCCCATGAATAACCGAAATACATCGCAGCCTTTCCCTGGGCAAATGAGGTAAGCGACGGATCAAGCTTGCTGTCCCAGGTATTTTGTGTGCCGGTTGCAAATGAAGTATAAAAATCAATCGCATCGATTTGATCTTGCGAAGACGCAGTCATAGTCTTTGCGGCAACGCCTTGCTGAGCCAAAAGGAGAGCAATAATATCAGGAGCATGAGTAACATTGCCATACGTACCGAAAGCAGCTCCGGCAGTTTTGATAATTCCGTTTTCATCTTTTACTGTCAATGTCTTGGCGGCTTTCACAAATTCATCCCAGGTGGTCGGAGGTTTTACTCCTGCCGCGTTAAGCACTTCGGTGTTGACAAACAGACTCAAACTGTCAGCTCCCAAAGGAATCCCATAAATTGCACCGTTGTGAATTAAATCACTTTGCATGACTGGATAGAAACTCTTCTTAAATTCGTCCTGCGTTATCACGTCGGACGAGAGCGGAAGTAATGCTTCTGAAAACATCGGGTACCACGTGTTATGAAATCGAAAAATATCAGGCCCGTTACCGTTTTGAATTCTCGTTAACAGTCTTTCCCGATATTGTTTTGGGTCTTGCTTGCTGTATTCAACGGTAATTGTCGGGTTGTCTTTTTCAAAATCGGCAATAAGCGGCTGCATAACCCGACCATCCTCCCATAACCCCCACCAAACCAGGGTTACTTTTTGCGGCTGCCCTTTGGGAAGGAAAAAAATAACCAAAAAAGTGATAAATATAATAGCAACGACACCGATCAGAAGTCGTTTGAGTGCGCCGCTCCCCTTTTCCCGGACAGGTCCTCCGACCGGCGGAGGAGGAACGGTTTCGACAATCGGTTGAGGACGGGGTTTTTGCAACGGTGTCGAAAAACCCGCAATCGGAGGCCTTTCCGGTTGCGCGGGAGCTGCCGGAGGAGCAGAAGCGTCATTGGCTTGAAATACCGGGTCGGTACCGCTTGCTTGTCTCCTTTGAGAAAGTGACTTATCGTCCATAGATGATAAGTATAGTATAATACCTTAAGGACAGCCATGACAATCCCACTGCAAAAAAAAATTAAAAAAATTTTTCCCTTTAAAAAGAAAAATATTGCCCGTCTGACAAAAATGTCACTCTGGTTCATGCTCGGAGCGGTTGTCGGTTTTTTCTTTTTTGCCAGCTTCCTCTACATCGCATACAAACAAACGCACACCAATCTCATTTATGAAGGCGTGATGGTGAACGGTGTCAATTTTGGCGGTAAAACAGGCGACGAACTCAGGGCATACTACGCGGAAAAAAACAAACACGTCCGCAATACCTCATTTATCTTAAAACACGATTCCGTCATCGCGACAATTTCGGCACGACAAATTGATTTCGGTTACGACGAAGATTTGCTTGCGCAGCAGGCAATGAGCCTTGGACGGTCAAATAATCTTCTTTCCAATATGAGTATTATGCTGCAGGCATATCTGACAGGCGTTGAACTTTCTCCTGCATATCACTACAAGGAAGATAAGCTCAACAAGCTCATTGTCCCGATACAGAAAAAAATTGACGTCAAACCGGTCGACGGATTATTTACCTTTACCGGAGGAAAAGTGACTGCATTCAAACTTTCAAAAGACGGAAAGTCTGTTGATACGGTTTCACTCAAAAAACATATTATTAACTATCTTTTATCCACGCTGCTTTCCGATATGGAACAAACAATTACCTTGGACATTCCGATTACGACTACGCAGCCCGCGGTATCAACGGAAAAAATTAACAACATGGGCATTAAAGAGCTTATCGGTCACGGTACATCTCTGTTTCATCATTCAATAGAAAACCGTATTTACAATGTCGGACTTGCGTCATCACGCGTCAACGGCGTACTCATCCCGCCGGGACAGGTATTTTCGTTCACCAAAACAATCGGCGATATAACCGCGCTGACAGGCTACAAACAAGCATATGTTATCTCCGGCGGTAAGACAGTTCTCGGAGACGGCGGCGGTGTCTGTCAGGTATCAACGACGCTCTTCCGGTCTGCACTGAGCGCGGGTCTGCCGATCGTCGAGCGTCATCCTCACGCATATCGTGTCGGTTATTATGAGGAAGACTCGGCTCCGGGAATTGATGCGGCAACGTATTATCCCGATGTTGACTTGAAATTTAAAAATGATACGGGACATTATATTCTCATTCAAACAATTTTTGATCCCGTAGAGCAACGCCTCACTTTTGATCTTTACGGAACAAAGGATAACCGGGAAACAGTTATCACCGAACCGGTTATTTTGTCACAAAGTCCGGCGCCGGAACCGCTCTTTCAAGACGATCCGACACTTCTGAAAGGTGTAGTAAAACAAATTGATTTCGCTGCAGGCGGCGCAAATGTGTACTTTACAAGAATTGTTAAAAAAGACGGCAAAGTAGTCATCTCGGATAAATTTGTTTCAAATTATCGACCGTGGCAAGCAATATTCCTGAGAGGAACGATGTAAAAATTAAAAATGCAAAGTTAAAAGTGAAAAGTTACAAAATATATTTAAAATTTTAAACTTTGAATTGTAATTTTGCACTTTGCATTTTGAACTTTAAACTTATATGGATAAAATTCTTTCACCGGACCAAGCAATTCAATTAGCAACCGGACTAAACAAGAAGGATAAGCGAATCGTCCTCGTCGGCGGTTGTTTTGATATTCTCCATATCGGCCACATCACTTTTCTTGAAGAAGCAAAAAAACAGGGCGATGTTCTTTTCGTTCTTCTCGAAAGCGATGAGACGATTAAGAAGTTAAAAGGACCCAATCGACCTTTCAATATCCAACATGACCGGGCAATTATTCTCTCGTCTCTCAGTATGATTGACTACGTTATCAAGCTTTCGCCAATTACCGACAACAAGGAGTATGATAATCTGGTAATACAAATAAAACCTGCTATAATTGCAACAACAGCGGGAGATTCGACGAGGATTCACAAGGAAAGACAGGCAAAACTGCTGGACGCAAAAGTGATCGATGTCACAACACCTGTCTCGAACCGGTCGACGTCAAGACTCGTTGATTTCTTAAAAGAGTTATGAGTAAAGTAATTATCATTGTCGGCGTTCTTCTCGTTATCTTCGGAGGTTATTTGTTTTACCAATACGGCAGCAAAATGACCACAAAAATGAAAACAAACGGCAGTCAGGCGACAATAGGCACACACACCTTCGATGTTGAAGTTGTCAAAACCGACAACGACAGACAAATCGGCTTAACGAAATATACCGCTATCGCAGATAATCAGGGCATGCTTTTTCTTTTTGACCAACCGGGATTTTATACTTTTTGGATGAAAAATATGAAATTTCCTATTGATATGATTTTTATTCATGATGATGTCGTCGTTTCATTTGTTGAAAACGCTACTCCCCCGACAAGCAAAGACACGCAGCCGCTTATCTATCAACCCGAATCTTCGGCAAATAAAGTTTTGGAAGTAAATAAGGGAACGATAAAACGCGATAACATCAAAAAGGGTGATAAAGTGAAAATCGTCATAAAATAAAACTCTATGGTTATTTTAGGCATCGAAACCAGCTGCGATGAAACGTCCGCCGCAATTTTGGAAAAGCATGATAATCAGATAACTCTCAAATCCAATATCGTCGCGTCTTCTCTTGCAATTCATCAACAAACAGGCGGCATTATCCCTGAAAATGCGGCACGCGAGCAAATCAAATATATCCTGCCGGTAATTCAGGAAGCCCTTGATGCTGCAAAAATGCAAATCTCACATATCAATGCAATCGCTGTTACCTACGGACCCGGACTTATCGGCTCGCTCCTGGTCGGTGTTGAGACAGCAAAAACACTCGCTTATGCCACAGGCAAACCGATCATTCCGGTTAATCATATGCTCGGCCACGTGTATGCGAATTGGATCACAAGCCATCCTGTCATCTCGAGGAGCAATGCGACGAGAGATCCCGAAGAGATTTCTCACTCCGTTCGAAATGACAGAAATATAGAATTCCCCGCTCTCGCTCTCGTTGTCTCCGGCGGACACACCGATTTGGTGTTTTTTGAAAATCATCACAATTATAGAATTCTCGGCGGCACAAGAGACGATGCGGCGGGCGAAGCATTTGATAAAATTGCACGACTTATCGGACTTTCCTATCCCGGCGGACCGATAATTGAAGAAAAAGCAAAAAAAGGAGATCCCAAACGTTTTACTTTTCCCCGCCCGTTGGTCGGATCGGGTGATTACGATTTTTCTTTTTCTGGACTCAAGACCGCGGTCCTTCGGGAAGTACAAAATCTCAAAACACTTGATGATCAAACTGTGTGCGATCTGGCGCGGGCAACACAAGACGCAATCATCTCCGTATTGGTGAAAAAAACGCTCAAAGCCGCAATCGAATACGATGTAAAATCAATACTATTATCCGGGGGTGTTGCAGCAAACGAAACCCTACAACAAGCATTCATACAAAATACTAAATACCAGATACCAGATACAAAATTTTTCGCCCCCGCGAAAAATTTATGCACCGACAACGGCGCGATGATCGCCGCTGCGGCATTTTACCAGTACAATCCGCTTCCTTGGCAAGAAATTACCGCGGATCCGCAATTATATTTTGAATAAGAAACAAACAATTATTTATTTCGTCAGACACGGAAAAGTATATAATCCGGCAGATATTCTGTACGGACGGTTGCCCTATTTCGGACTCGCAGAAGAAGGAATCAAACAAATTTCCCAGACGGCACGATATCTCAAAACGCAAAAAATTGATCTTCTGTATTCAAGCCCTATACTCCGTGCCAAGCAAACTGCGACAATTATCAAAAAACGCCTTAACTTGCCCGTCATTCACTTTTCCAAACACCTGCTGGAAATTCAGACGTCTTTGCAGGGTAATTCTTTTGCGACTGTCAGAGCGCTTAATTATGATGTTTTTGCCGGACCGGGTAAAAAAATTATAGGAGAAACAATTACTGAAGTCTTTAACCGCACTGAAAAATTTGTGGATTATGTCATAAAGAAGCATCAAGGAAAAAAGATTGTCGCAGTCACTCATGGAGATATCATGATGCTCTTGAAAGCAAAATTTGAACGACTGCCGATCATCAACGAATCGATCAGACCGGGAGAAGGAGAGTATGTCACGCAGGGAGAAATTTATAAAGTAGTGTGCGACGAAAATATTTCACTCTCTCTGGAGAGTGTCTTCAAACCGGAATTATGACATTTGTCCTTCGGGATGTGTCGCGTGAAATTTAATAAATTCTTTTACCTTTTCAACAACTTGCGGCGGTGTAAAACGAACTTTTACCAAATACCCTGCAGCCCCCAAATGCAATGCTTCCTGAACGACATTTTCCTCAGTCAGATTGGTAAGGATAACTACCGGAAGTATTTTTGTTGCTTCTGCGGATTTGAGATTTTTGAGAATATCAATCCCGTGCATTTTGGGAAGCATAATATCCAAAAGCATGATAGCGGCATCAGGATTATCCTGTCCCAGCTTCAACCCTGCTTCTCCGTCGTCGGCAGTCAGTACGTTAAATCCTTCATGTTTTAAGACTTCAACGTACAACTCGCGAATAAACAAATCGTCTTCAACTAATAATACTTTCTCGCCCATCGTCCAAATTATCTCACTTTGCTTGTCATGGTACAATAAGAGATATGGATTTTTCAATCGGCGTCTTCGTTGTCCTCATTTTGGGTTTTTTGATCTCGATTTGGTATTTCAATAAAAAAATAACCGAGCTCAAAAAAAGTGATACCAATCAGGCCCTTGTTGAATGGCTCAAGTCCATGCAGAAAAGTGTCGATGCCAATTCAACGCATATGATACGAACGCTCCAGGAAAACTCCAAGCAACTTAACGAACGCCTCGATAAAGCCGCAATGGTCATGCGGGATGTCGGAAAAGAAGTCGGGGAAATGAGCGAAATCGGCCGCAGCATGCGCGAACTGCAGGACTTTCTCAAAAGCCCCAAGTTGCGGGGCAATATCGGCGAGCAGGTCCTCAAAGATTTAATCACACAAATTTTCCCCAAAAACAGTTTTCATCTGCAATACCAATTCCGCTCCGGCGCACGGGTTGACGCGGCAATTCAAACAGACGGCGGTATCCTCCCCATCGACGCGAAATTTCCCATGGAAAATTTTCAGAAAATGAGTAAAGCAAAAACCGAGGAAGAAATTGCACTTTTCAGAAAAGAATTTGTCCGCGATATCAAAAAACATATCGACGCAATTTCGGAAAAATATATCCTCCCCGACGAAGGCACCATGGATTTTGCACTCATGTACGTCCCGAGTGAATCTGTTTTTTATGAACTCGTCAATATTGATGACATCACCGAATATGCCAGAAAGCAGCGAATTTATGTCGTCTCGCCAAGCACGCTTTATGCACATTTGCAAACGATTCTCTTGTCTTTTGAAGGAAAGAAAATCGAGTCGCAATCAAAAGAAGTATTCAGACTCCTTCGCGGACTCCAAATCGATTATGAAAAAGTGAATGAATCAATTGACGTCCTCGGCAAACACATCGGCAACGCATCCAACCAATTCAGCAACGTCCAAAAAGGCGTCCACACACTGGGAAACAAATTATCATCTGCGAAACATTTAGACAAAAAGATAGAAAAAGATTTACTTGAATAAACTAAGCTAGGGGCATGGAAAAAAGGGGTGGCGCGACTGGGGGTCCCCCGTCGAGCGCCCGGACTGAACGAAGTAAAGGAGGAACGTCGGACGGGGGTGAGGAGCGACAGGACCCCGATGAAACCCGGGGCAGGACCCCGAGCGGCAGGACCCGCTAAAAATAAAAAACTAGTACCCCGTAAAATCCTCTGTCTGGATTTTTTCTTCATCAATCCCGAGTTCCAAAAGCATTGCCTTTATCCCCGCAACCGTCTCCTCAGAACCCACCACATAATAAACAGGCTTGTGAATATCCGAAAGATATTTTTTAAAAAACTCATGCGAAACTCTCCCCGTCTCGCCAGCCCAATCCGGATCAACCACCGCCTCCTGCGTCAGCGTATAAATCACCCTGATATTTTTATTTTTTTTGGAAATCTCCTCAAATTCTTTATAAAAAAGCACCTCATCTCTTTTGGGAAAAGACGCAAATAAAGTAATCGGTGATATTCGTTTTTTCTCCGACAAAAAATGCAGCAGACTATGAAACGGCGTCACGCCGATCCCGCCCGCGATAAACACTTTCTCCTCTTTCTCATCTTTGGGCAAAAGAAACCACCCCATCGGACCGAAAAAATGCCCCTCATCACCCGGCTGCAATTTGTATAAGGTTTTTTTAAAACTACTCTCATAAATCCTGATCGTAAACATCACATGCTTTTTTTCATGCGGTGATGATGCAATCGTAAAATACCGGCTCGTTCCCCGCTCATCGGACGCATGCGGCAGCGTCAGACGAAGATATTGCCCCGGCAAAAAATCGAACGAAAAACCAGAACGGTCGAAATAAAACGAATACGTATCCTTCGCCACTTTTTCTTTTTTGATAAACGGTAAAACAAATGATCTTCCCTTTCCCATCCATCCGTTATACCAATAATCTCGCAATGTGTAAATAAACGAATAATCCAATAAACAAATTTCAAATAAACAAGCGGGGGGGTGGCGCGATTAGGATTACATGCGCGGGAGGAACAAATTTTTTCGCAAGGACGAATGCGACCACGACATGATGATAACCAAATGAGGTATTCATTAACTACCCCAAACAAACTGTAGCAATATAAGGTGGGTCCAAGAAAAAATTTCGTTCCGACCTAAGCATGGACTCGGCAGGACCCGCGGAAGAAAAAACTAAAACAATGTGCTAGAATAGCCACATGCCCGATACAACCTCACTCAACAAAGAACAACTCCAGGCAGTACAGCACGGAGCAGGACCGCTCCTGATTATCGCCGGTGCCGGAACCGGAAAAACCACCGTCATCACCAAACGAATCGAACACCTCATCGTCGACAAAAAAGTCTCCCCCGGCAATATCCTCGCACTTACCTTCACCGAAAAAGCGGCAGCAGAAATGGAAACCCGTATCGACCAAATTCTCCCCTATGGCTACAGCACCCTATGGATTGAGACCTTCCACGCATTTTGCGACAGAATTCTGCGGCAGGAAGCAATTCATATCGGACTCAACCCCAGATTTGATCTCATGACAGAAACCGAAAGTCTTTTATTTCTCAAAAAACATCTCTTTGATTTTGAACTCAACTATTTCCGCCCCATGGGAAATCCTATGAAATTTCTCCAAGGGATGCTCCAGCATTTTTCAAGACTCAAGGACGATGATATTAATCCTGAACAATATTTAGCGTATGCAAAAAAAATAAATGCCAAACCGGTAACTCCCGAAGAAATCGAAGAAGCGAAAAAAACCATGGAGCTCGCAACCGCATTCAAAACGTATGAAGACTTGAAAGCAAAAAAAGGCGTCATGGATTTTTCAGATCTTATCAGTAACGTCTTAAAACTTTTCAGAACGAGAAAAACAATTCTCAAAAAATATCAGGAATTATTTCACTTTGTGTTGGTCGATGAATTTCAGGATACCAACTATGCACAAAATGAGATGGCAATTCTCCTCGCAGGTGACAATCAAAATATTACCGTTGTCGGCGACGACGACCAAAGTATTTACCGCTGGCGTGGAGCGGCAATCTCCAACATGCTGCAATTTCGTGCACACTTTCCGAAAGCAACAATCGTCACATTGAATAGAAATTATCGTTCCAGTCAAAACATTCTCGATAGTGCGTACCGAATGATTCAAAATAATAATCCCGACCGACTTGAAATTAAAGAAAAAATCGACAAAAAACTCGTAGCGATGCGCGAGATTAAAGGCGAAGAACCGGAATTTATTTATACGACAAAAGGTGAAGACGAAGCGGAAGAAGTTGCCAAAAAAATCCGGGAAGAAGTAAAAAAAACTAATCGTCCGTATAATGAATTTGCCATTCTTGTCAGGGCAAACGATCACGCAACGCCGTTTCAACGGGCACTTGAACGGATGAAAATTCCCTATCAATTTCTCGGCCCCGAACATCTCTATCAACAGGAAGAGATAAAAGATTTAATTGCCTATCTGCATGCACTTGTTAATTTTGAAGACACATCATCACTCTACCGCGTTCTCGCACTGCCTGTTTTCGGTATCGATGCAAGAGATGTCGCGTCACTCTTAAATTTCTCAAAGAAAAATAATGTATCACTCTTTGAAGCGATGGAACAAATTGCCGAGACAACAGTAACTGACGAAGGAAAAGAAAAAGTTGAAAAACTCGTGATGATGATGAAGCGGCATCTCGCAAAAATTCCGCATGAACCGGCCGGACAAATTCTCTATTATTTTTTTGAAGACTCCGGACTCCTCGGGCATTATCTCGATCCCCGCAGTGCGCGAACGGAAAAAGAAGCACAAAACATCGCGAAGTTTTTTACCAAGATGCAATCATTTACCGCCAATAATACGGACGCGTCTGTATTTGCAGTTGTAGACTGGCTTGATTTGGCAATGGAACTTGGAGAGAGTCCGCTGGGAGCTGAAATTGATTGGACGAGAAATAATGCCGTGAATATCTTAACGATTCACTCAAGTAAAGGCCTTGAATTCCCGTTTGTCTTTGTGACCAATCTTGTGACACAGCGTTTCCCGAGTCGAGATCGTAAAGAACAAATCCCTGTCCCGATCGACATTATCCGGGAAGAATTGCCGACGGGTGATGAAAATTTACAGGAAGAACGAAGATTATTTTATGTCGCGATGACCCGCGCAAAAGACAAATTATTTTTGACGGCATCCAGATTTTATAACGACGGCAAACGCGAGCGAAAAATTTCTCCCTTCGTCATCGAATCGGTTGATGAAAAAGTCCTTGAAAAAATTCTCAAAAAACAAACGACAGAAACACCCGGACAGCAATTGTCCCTTCTGGAAGTGTTAAATTCCAATATTCAGGAACAACCAAAACCTGCCGAGGAAGAAAAACCGGGAATCTACAACCCAACCTACATCTCCTATTCGCAGCTGCAGACGTACCAAATGTGTCCGCTGCACTACAAACTCCGTTATATTCTCAATGTCCCAAGCGCCCCCGCAGCACCGCTCAGCTACGGAATCAGTGTGCACAGTACCCTGCGGGACTTTTTCCAAATGATCAGGGATGAACAAAAAGTAAGTGCCGAATCAATCAAAGATTTGCTCAAAGAAAATTGGATTAGTACAGGTTACACGAGTAAAAGTCACGCGGAGCAAGCATACAAACAAGCAGAAACCATGCTTGTGGATGTTGCAGGAAAAAGTCTGAAAGAGAAACCGAATACCATTGCAATCGAATTACCGTTTAATTTTTGGCTTAACAAACGAGAAGGCAAACTCAAAGTCGGCGGACGAATTGATCGCATTGATAAACTGCCGGACGGACGAATCGAAATTATTGATTATAAAACAGGCCAAAATGTCCCCTCCGAGAAAAAAGTAAAAGAAGATTTCCAACTCTCATTTTATGCACTCGCGGCAACTGAGGTGAAAGACGCGCTTTTTAATAAATCTCCTGAAGAAATTGTCCTGACACTCTACTATCTGGAAGCCAATCAAAAACTGTCGACGACGCGAACGAAAAAGGAACTCGAAGAAGCGAAAGAAAAAATCCTGTCACTCGTTGACGAAATAAGTCACAGCGAATTCAGATGTACCGGAGGAATGTTTTGTAAAAATTGCGAGTACGCTATGCTCTGCCAGAGCTACGCCTAGATTGCTGTTGACTTCTATGTTTATGGGGAGGAAAAGATTGCCAAATTTCAACTTTGCTCCGCCCGGCAGGAACCCGAGGATAATCCGCCGTAAAAGAAGCAATCTTTATGAGAGTCTCTTTACCAGCGTTTGCGCCGTCTACAAGGCCTAGCTTCAGTTTTGATATATAGCTATAACTTATATCAAGCAACTTAGCCGCAGCTCGACTAGTTAATCCATGCTGTCCCATAAACGAGTTAAGCCGTTCACTTAACACTCCTTCCTGTCGTAATGCCCTAACTTCTTCGAAGATTTTAAGCCATGTTTCAACAGATTCAAGATCATCATCAGGAACGATTCGTGATGCATGAGGCGTTTTTTCGTATCGACTCATAAAAAATGTTCCGGGAAGAGAATAAGCCAGATTCTGTTCGTGACCACAATTTCTCTTGAATTGATTATTACTGTCAATTCATCCCGCTTTAGTCGGGATGCCTTCAAACTTCGGTACTCGGGTATGCGCCTCAAACGTACCATTCGGAAGTTACAACAGGTGGGATTGTCCGTTTCACTCTCATTCGTCTCTGCTACTCTCACATTCTGTCAATTCAGAACGTGTCCCAAACTCCGTTTAATGAGATAAACTACGTTCAGTTTACATGAACGTAGTAAAAGTTTGGTTACCAGCTATTTCTAGTCGGAGATTGCCCTCCGTCCCCTGCATACTGTTGTCTGGACTTTCCTCGATTTTTTCAAAATGAAAAACCGTAGCGGTCCTTCCTCCCGGAACAACTCTATTATAGCATATATTATTATAGGATTAAACGTGCGGAGCAAAATGACCTAAAATACCAAAAAGAAGCCTCCCGTATAGCAGGAAACTCCTTTTACACATTGTCGAATATCCTTATCTTACCGCCTTCTTCAATGTTTTTCCGGCTGTAAATCCGGGTGCTTTGCGGGCAGCCAAGGTAATCTTATCTCCGGTTTTTGGATTTCTTCCGACCCGCTGTTGGCGACTTCGGATACTGAATGTTCCAAATCCTGTTAACACAACTTTCTCTCCACGTTTCAGCGAATCACGGATTGTATTGAGTGTTGTTTGCACGGCATCCCGTGCTGCTTTGTTGGTAAGATTGGCTTTCTTCGCGACAACTTCTATTAAATCTTTTTTAGTCAATGTACATCACCTCCCTCTATCATGCGTTTAGATTAACAATACAAGTTAAATGAGGAGTTGTCAAGGGAGATTACGAATTCGTGTGTTCGGGGAAGACTGCGCGGAATTCTCGAATCGCTGTAACTTTTACTTCACCCGGGACGGCCAGTGCTTTACTGACTTCTTCCTGGATTTTTCGTGAAAGAAGAATGGTCTGATTGTCGTCAAGTCTCCCCGGATTGATAATGACCCGAAGTTCACGACCTGCTTCAAATGCATACGCATCTTCAACGCCTTCGTAATTCTTGGCAATCTTCTCCATCTCTTTCAGTCTCTGACCGTATTTCTCCAGATCTTCATAACGGGCTCCCGGTCGTGAAGCAGAGATAGCATCAGCCAAATGGACGATGATTGATTCGATACTTGAGAACGGCTTGTCTTCATGGTGTTCACCGACAGCATTGATAATCGGTTCAGGGAAGTTGTAACGCTTCAAGAGGTCAACACCGAGCTTGACGTGACTTCCTTCACCTTCAAGAATTTTTCCGATGTCATGGAAGAGACAACCGAGTCTGACGACATCGACATTTGCACCGATTTCCTGAGCAATATTAATACCGATTTTGGTTTCTTCAAGCGTATGAACGAGCAGATTTTGTCCGTAGGACGTTCGGTATTTCATGCGACCCAAAAGCGGATAAAGATCTGCCGGAAGATTAAAGACACTGACTTCTGCTGCCATTTTTTCTCCTTCTTCAGCCATAATTTTTTCAAGTTCTTCTTTGGTTTGCTTGACTACTTCTTCGATACGGAACGGCTGGACGCGGGTATCTTTCAGTAAGACCTCAAGCGAGCGTCGTGCAACTTCACGGCGGATCTGATCAAATGACGACAGACGGATTATTCCCTCTTCATCAAGATCAACGTCAACACCTGTTGCCTGTTCAAAAGCCCGGATGTTGCGTCCTTCTCTTCCGATAATGCGGCCCTTCACTTCTTCATCTTCAACCCGGATAACAGAGACGGTGTATTCAGGGATAAATTTCAATGCACCGTGCTTGAGACTGTCCAATAATACTTCTTGTGCTTTTTTTGTCGCGGTGGCCTTGGCTTCTTCTTCTTTTTCTTTAATGATTTTTGCCATCATTGCAGATGCGTCCTGCTCTGTTTCTTTCAGGAGCTGCTGTTTGGCTTCGTCTTTGGTAAAACCTGAGACTTTTTCCAATTTTTCACTGTAATCATGGCGCTTTTTCTCAAGTTCTTCCTGGAGTTTTTGGAGATCTTCCTGTTTGGCTTCAAGTTTTTCCTGTCGCTCAATCAGTTTTTTCTCAAGTGAAATTAAATCTTGTGATGATGTTGTTGTCATATATATTTGTGGCAATGGAAGCAGACCAGATTGTCTCTGTTATCTTGCAACTATGAAGGTGAATAGTGAATTCTTCATATACCTATCGCCACTTTCTAATCTCTATTATACTCTATTTCTGTTTTTTGTACAATTATGCTCTCACTAATTCCGCTTTCATTCGTTCACGACGTGCTTTTTCGACATATTCGGGAATCCAAAATGAAGAATCATCTCTCAGAGAATCGAGAGTAAAAAGCGCATCCTCGGAAGGAGGAAATAATGTCTTAAGTAAATTATTACATGCTCGCAAATCCTCCATACGCATTTCGCCGCCACAATCCCTAAAATAAGAATAGACAGCGTCTAAAAATGGAAATGTTTGCACTCTCTCCCATTCAGACTCTTGCCTTCCTTCAGACCCGCGTGTGCTCCTTGTGAACATCTCATATTCTAGCCCTTGGTCAAACCCAATGAGCGCCCCTCTTCCATACTTATGTACCATACTTTCGATGCTGCGATTTGCCGTATTTACAGCAAATGATTCATAACGCACCAGACTCTCTATTCTCCCGGCAACTGTTTTACTGATGTAAGGATCGGCATAGGTTATTGCAGGCGTTGCCTCGTCAGCCGGTTTTTTCGTTCCATACTGCTTTCTTAAAGCTTCGATAGCAGCAAACTGAGCAAAGTATGATTCGTTTTCGGCTGAGCGTTCATTAAATGCACCAAGATTTATCAGGACACCTATTTTTGCGGCAAGCCATGTTTCAGGAAGATACCCGCGCGATGTCTCAGGCGGTAAATGCTCAAACATTTCCCGACGTAAAATTTCAACAAGATAGATAAGTTTGGAATTGGTGTCTCGCTCCTGCAATTCCTCCGGAGATAATGCCATTACCCCGCCGGTAAATCGAACTCTTCCATTGACAAACACAGACATATCATCATTCAATCTGTCTATTGTTGTACTCAGTGCATCTTCGGCAACTACCGTATCTCCTCCGTCAATCATGACAAAAGGAACATTATGTATGAAATAATCCCTACTTTTATCAATGCCGCCGACACGAGACCACATATAGCCCGCAGCTGTTTTCAATAGTCTATTTCTTACTTGTGTTATCGTTGTCCCGGCAGGCATATGATCTTCGGCAACTACTACTTCAATATCTTTTTCCTCAAGTGCATCTGCGATAGCATCGGCAATAACCAATGATCGTTCGTGATTGCGCTGTAACCGATCTTCTTCTCTTCGCTCATCTCCCGTATAATTAAGATCGACAACCAAAAGGTGCGGACCAGGAACCTTTCTTGTCGATTCGCCAAGCGAGGTAATGGTTTGCAGGATATCATGGAGAGATTCTGTCTCTACGTCAATCGGGGTGCCGATGACCGAGGCATAAGGAAGCCTGTCATATTTAACTCTGTTTGCAATTTTAATAATTCTCTGCTGAGTTTGTTTTATTTCTCCCTCATGAGCAAGCATATTATTCAATAAAAGACGGGTAGCTTGCTTATCTCTATCCCAAGCCATAGGACGTGGACCGCGTCGCTCTTTGTGTACGTCAATATTCGGAAGTCGATCCGGATCAAAACGTGGAACAATTTTTCCTGTCTCAATAGTCATAGACGAGAATTATACTACTATAGGGAATTTCAGGCAAGCACAAGCTCAATCTCTCTCTTTTTGACTATGGGACATAATAGGAGTAAAATACCCTTCTAGATCATATGTTCGAAAACCCCATACCAAGGGAAATACCGCCAAGGCCTACTCGTAGGAGGTTTCCTCGCAGGAGAACTCCCATCAATATCCCGCAAGATTTATTGCCACAAGAGACACCGCGGGCGGAAAATGAAAAGCCCGGAGAAGCGACTCACGTTCAACTAAGTGCTGCAAATGTGCAGTTTGCTTTGAAGCTCGATGAACTCTGCAAAAATAAGGCAAAAGAAGTAGTAGAACTTGAATTGGGGAAACCCTATAGAAAAAGGGATTATTTTAAGGTAAGACGAATCGCAAACCCGCTTATGGAGCTTTATATCCTGAGATACAACCATTTATCTCTTGATGAATTTAAGAAGAAATGGAAAGGAGAGGCAAGTAAGTTTACGAAATACCTCAATGCAATTTCTGATGATATAGAAAATGAGAAAAATTCCATTATGTCTCACGCTGCGGAAATCACAGATGAGGAGAGAAGACAAATTACGAAAAGTGCGCTGAGAAAAATATCCGGCAGACATCATCGTGAAGCTATCGTCAGTATGGACGGTTGGAGTGAAGAGCAAAGAAATGATCACCGAAGAAAATACAAAAAATCTACGGCCTGGTCTCTTGTGACAACTGTCGCCTCAATTCCTGTCATTGGTACAACGGTAACTACTGTGGCAGCAATGACTGGAGGACATATATCATATTGGGAAGCTCTTTTGGCTGCCGGCGGACTCTGGCTTGCCCGCAATGGAAGTATCCGTTTGGCCACCAATGCTCATGAGAAAGCGCTTAATGATCCTGAGGTCAGTGCTTCATTCAGTGTCGGAGCAACGGCTGCACACGACGTCACAACCAACGTCTTACCGGAAGATGAAGATCTCAAAAGAAAAGCAATGTACTATGCAACAGGCTTCCCGTCTTTTGTCCAAGATGCCATCTATTCTCCCGGCATTATTTTTAATCCGCTGCTTTATGCGGGTCGACTGGCCGGAGAAACACTCTTTTATACCGGCGAAGCTGTAACAACAGAAACATATCTTCTTTATAGAAAAGCAAAAAAGGAAATACGCAGACGTCGAATGGAACAAAGAGAAAGAGAGGATAACTAAAAAAACGCTTTATGGCTCTCTGGTCAAAACGTTTAAACGTTAAAACCAGAGAACGTTCTAATCTTGTAATAACGTCTCATCTATCGCCTTCTTAACGATATCCCAGTTAAAACCTCTCCGTGCAAGAAACCCGCCAACCTTAGCATAAATTTCCTGACGCGGCAGATCTTTTACTTTTTCCATACGCCGGATAATTAAATTTTTTGCCTGTGTCAGCTCATCGGGAATATCTTCATGCTCCTCCCCCAAAATTTTCTCAATCAATTCTTTTCCGATCCCTTTTTGCTGGAGTTCAAATTTGAGAGCGGACTTTCCTTTCGGACGAAACCTCGCGCGCTGGGTCACCCAACCGCGGGCAAACACTTCATCATCAAGAAATTTTTGCTTCTTCAAGCGTTCAATGATTGCGATAATAATTTCAGGCTCTGCTTTCTTTTTCGTGAGGTAATCAACCATTTCTTTTTCTGAGCGATTGCGGATACTTAAATAGCGGTAACAATTTTCGAGGTACTTTTTAATTTTGTCTGCCAAATCCATGGAGCTAGTATACCACTAGCTATCTTCTTCGGCTATGGACGGCGGAGGCAAAATTATCGGGTTGCGAGGTAATCGACGGATGAGTAAAGCCCTCTGCAACGGCACCATGAGTCTGCGCTTGTTCGCGCGAATCATACATTTGAACAACCCGATCGATTGGTACCGCGATGGTGTGCTCCGGAGAAATAAACGGAACATCATATCCCATGTCAAATAATTGTTTGAATTTATCCATTGGGCGTCTCCCCACAGCAAGAGCAAACATGCGTGCCGCATTGATGGGGCCACCCAGTCTGATTCTTCCCGATTCTCTCTGGTCAGTGTCAAGGGTACCCATATACACCTGATCAAGCGCACCTTTCAGCAATTCTCCCCGCTGAATAATGATCTCCCGAGCTTTTGGCCACATCTCTCCTTCAATGGCTTGCTGAAGCGCGTAATCAAACACAGATAACTGCACTTGCTGTTCTTCCGGTAAAAACCGATCGATATACTGCCAATGAGGATTTGGCGCCACTGCGTCAAAAGGAATTCTTGCAAAGCCTTGCTGAGCATCTTGTCGATAGATATCAGGGGCAACAGCATTCATCGCTTGGGTTAGTTGCTCAGCGGGTGTAAGGAAAGGTGGAAATGCAGCAAGCGAATCAAGTCCCCGCTCCAAAGTATTTTTCTTTGAAACGCCGGGAAGGTTGGCATGCTCGCGAACCAAACGGACGGTCCTCTTTGCATAATCGAGTCTTTGACCTTTTTTATTAAATCCACTCGGGTCTATCAACGTAATACTGATTTTATCCTTATCGGTTCGGGCGAAGAAATCTGCATCTCGCTTTTCAATAATCTTTATTGCCCGATACAGTTCTACCGCACCGAGTGAATGAACTGCAATATCAATACCATCAGGGGCTGATGCCATAATATAGTCGGCCATCTCCTTCCAGCGTTTGGGATTTTTTGCATCGGTAGAAACCATGGAATTGGTAACCATGACATTGCCCTCACCATACTCCTTCGTAAACGCACGCTCAAACGAAAGTCCGCGAATATGAGAATTGGTAATTCCGGGGATATATAACAGCTTACGGGAATTTTGTGGACCTTGCTCCACACGGCCTTGTCCAGCTTCTCTACCTTCTTTTAAACGTTCACCGGTCATAGAAAGTAATTATACAAAAACATGGAGAAAAAAACAACTATGGGACTTGAGGCTATTGCGGGTTGACAGCCTCGTCGTCGAGGTCTTCCGATTCTTCCGCGCCCACAACGAGCGGCTGACGACCGTCTTTGTTCTGCGCCATGATCTTGGTGACAATTTCTTTAGCCTTCGCAGGATTCTCTTTCAAAAATTCCATGGATGCTACTTTACCCTGTCCCATCATTTCTTCTTCGTAGCGATAGAATGCGCCTGCTTTGTTGATCACGCCCATCTCGACACCGACATCGATAATACCGCCTTCACGGGAAATTCCCGTGCCGAAAACATCAAATTCTGCAAGCCTGAATGGCGGAGCAATCTTGTTCTTCACGATCTTGACTCGGTGCCTGGAACCGACGGCACGGTCACCGTCTTTGATGGTTTCGATTTTTCTGATATCCATACGGATTGATGCATAAAATTTGAGCGCCATTCCGCCTGTCGTCGTCTCAGGATTCCCGAACATCACACCGATTTTCTGTCTGAGCTGATTGGTAAAAATAACCACGGTCTTGGATTTGGAAATAACGCCGGTCAATTTACGAAGCGCTTGGGACATAAGACGGGCTTGGAGTCCCATGACCGAGTCACCCATTTCTCCTTCAATTTCAGCTCGCGGTACAAGCGCTGCAACAGAGTCGATAACCAAAACATCAATGCCGCCGGATCTGACCAAACTTTCAGTAATTTCTAAAGCCTGCTCCCCCGTGTCCGGCTGAGAAATCAATAATTCATCAAGCTTTACACCGAGACGCTCTGCCCATTGCGGGTCAAGTGCATGCTCAGCATCGATAAATGCTGCGACGCCGCCGTGCTTTTGTGCTTGGGCGATCGTTGAGAGACAAACCGTCGTTTTTCCTGAGGCTTCAGGACCGTAAATTTCGATGATTCTTCCCCGGGGAAGTCCCCCTGCGCCGAGTGCCAGATCCAAAGGCAAACAACCTGTTGAAATAACGGAAATATCAAATTTCTGGGCTGCATCGCCGAACCGCATGATCGCTCCGCGACCGTATTGTTTTTCGATTTGATCCATGGCAAGGCGGATAGATGCGAGCTTCTGTGAGGATTCTGTTTTCTCTTCTACTGCTGTGGCTTTTTGTGAATTAGCTGCGTGTCGTCCCATGATTTATACCCTAATATAAACAACTTTTTCATAAATTACAAGGGGGCAAATTCTAGTCTTTCAATAGAATAGTCCAATAAAATTCTTATTTGCTACTTTTGATCGTAAGGAAAAGATTGCTACATTATTAAATGACTATAACGCTCTATGGTTCTATGGTTAACCATAATAAACAAATTTCAAATGTGTGAGCGAGAACAAGCGCGTTAAAAAATTGTGAAGTGAATTGTCAGGGGGAATCCCGGTCGAGTCGAAGACGAGTGCCGGAAGGGGGAGGACAATCCTCCGACAATGAACGAACAATTTTAGCGCGACTTCCAGCGAACGAGTTTTTGCGATACTTTTTCGATAAAAAGTATCAAAGAAAATATTCTTAAAACATTTTTATCAAAAAATAAATTAATCTTAAAATTGTTACCGCAATAATATATAATACGAAGAATAATAGTAAATCCTAGGCATTGGATTATTCGTTTATTTGTTTATTAAAAATTCTTTGCCTTCGGCAAATCGGGGTGTAGTTTAACGGTAGAATTCGCGGCTGGGGGTCGTGAGGCTGGAGTTCAACTCTCCGCACCCCGACACAACAAAATAATATAAAATATTCCTATGGAACAACCTGTCCCGCCACAACCGCCTGTCACTCCGAAGCCAAATAACGACGCACTTCCCATTGTCCTTATCGTTGTGGGCGCCCTTGAAGCCGTCGTTCCCTGCATTCTATTATTTGTTACCGTTCCGCAGTTCCTCGTCCTCTCCCGTGAGCATCACTTTATCTTCAATCCGATTACCACATTCGGACCACTCCTTTGTATGCTTGCGGTAATTCTTTCACAGGTTGTTTTTGGCGTAAAACTGCGCAAAAAACAAAAACTCATGAAAGAACTTAACGACAGGGATAATATGAATGCAGTACTGCTTCTTGCCATCGGCGGCCTTATCTTTTTCTTTGGGCTCGGTATTTCTCTCTTTTTCATTATCACCCCTATTTACGACCTGCTTTCAACAATAAAATAAGCGCAAAAGATAATCACTCTTGTCAGCTGAGCTCAAATATCGTATAATAAATTATGATCCTCATTGTTGATTTCGGAGGACAAACTGCACATCTTATCGGCAGAAGACTACGCCAACTTGGCGTCGAGATCTCCTACGCCAACCCCGAAGAAACGCTTGCCTTCATCAAAGAAAAACATCCCAAAGGTATTATCTTTTCCGGCGGACCTAACAATATCAGTGAAGACGCCTCTCTTTCCATCGAACCGGAAGTTCTCAAACTCGGTATCCCCGTTATCGGTATTTGCTACGGCTGGCAGCTGATTGCCCATCTCCTCGGTGGAGAAATCAAACACTCAAAAAAAGAATACGGTCCTGAAGAAGTGATATTTTCAGATCAACCAAGTATTTTTAAAGTACCAAAGAAAGAATTTTCAGCAATTATGTCCCATGGTGATACCGTTACGAAATTACCGAAAGGATTTGTTGCGATTGGGCATACCAAGCAAGTCGAATACGCAGCAGTTCTGAATGAAGCAGACAAAATTTTTGGTGTCCAATTTCATTTAGAAGCACATCATACAGAATACGGCATGGAAATCCTGAAAAACTTTGCGCTTATCTGTGACGAAACATTACAGCCTCTGAATCTTGACCCGGAAAAAATAATTGCGGAGATCAAAGAAACAGTCGGCGACCAAAAAGTCATCTTTGCAGTCTCCGGCGGCGTTGATTCAAGTGTCGCAGCGTTTCTTGTCGGACGCGCGATCGGGAAAAATCTCATTCCCGTGTATGTCTCAGGGCTCATGCGTCCCGAAACAGATGCGCTGGTCAAGCAAATCTTTTCTGAAAAAGTTCATGCGGATTTAGTGATCATTGATGCCAAAGAACGATTTCTCGCAGAACTGAAAGACATAACCGATCCTGAAATAAAAAGAAAAACCATCGGCCGGATTTATGTCGAGATCTTTCAGGAACAGGCTAACAGGCACAAAGATGCAACATTTCTGGGTCAGGGAACGATTTATTCCGACGTCATCGAATCCAAAGGGAGCAAACACGCCTCGCATATCAAGTCCCATCACAATGTCGGCGGCCTGCCAAAAGATATGAAACTGCAGCTTCTGGAGCCCGTGAGAAACTTTTATAAAGATGAAGTTCGTGAGCTCGGCAGACTAGCAGGACTTCCTGAGGACATCGTCATGCAGCATCCGTTCCCCGGTCCCGGATTTGCCGTCCGCATCCGCGGCGAAGTGACGGAAAAGAGACTTACACAAGTCAAAATGGCAGACAAAATCGTTCTTGA